>Ga0081539_10000811_pt1 | contig 60708 bp, 51 predicted proteins | sample TabmetS4T2R2_FD_71023 | JGI IMG/M metagenome (GOLD analysis project Ga0081539, IMG submission 71023) | Tabebuia heterophylla rhizosphere microbial communities from the University of Puerto Rico - S4T2R2 | ecosystem: Host-associated > Plants > Roots > Rhizosphere ...
CATCGTGGCGCTTCGTCCCGACGTCGTGCTGGCGAACGAGGAGGAGAACCGGGAGCCCGATCTGCGGGCGATGCGCGCGGCCGGCCTGGGGGTCTGGGTGACGCGGGTGCGCTCGCTGGAGGAGGCGTTCGAGTCGCTGCACCGGGTCGTGACCGTGGCCTGCCGCCGCGAGGTGCCGGACTGGCTCGTTGCCGCGCAGCTCGCGTGGGAGCCGGCGCCGACCGTGCCGAACCGCGGCCTGGCCGTCGTTCCCGTATGGCGCCGGCCGTGGATGGTCGTCGGCCGGGACACCTTCGCGGGCGACGTGCTGCGGCGACTCGGGGTGCGCAACGCCTTCGGCGACCATGTCGAGCGGTACCCGAAGGTGCCGCTGCCGGAACTCCTGGCAGTCGGTCCGGACCTGGTCGTCCTGCCGGATGAGCCCTACCCCTTCGGCCCGTTGGACGGGCCCGAGAGCTTTCCGGGGGTGCCGTGTGCACTGGTGAGCGGCCGCCATCTCACCTGGTACGGGCCGAGCCTGGCCGAAGCCCCGGGCATCCTCACGGCCCAACTCGATGCGGCGAGGGGTGACGGCCCGGGATCGTGAAGGATGGCGGGTTACCACCCAGCCGCCGATCGGCGGGATGGGGTTCGGCGTCGGGGTCAGCCCTGATGACGGCGAGGCAGGCGCGGGGCGAGTATGCGAGCATGCGCCCGCGGCTCCTGATCGTCGACGACCACGCCGGGTTCCGTGCGGTCGCGCGCGCGATGCTGGAGAGCGAGGGCTTCGAGGTCGTGGGGGAGGCGGTCGACGGGGCCGGTGCCGTCTCAGCGGCCGGCCGGTTGCATCCGGCTATCGTCCTGCTCGACGTCCACCTGCCGGACATTGATGGCTTCGCGGTGTCCGAGCTGCTTGCCGGGTTGCCCGGCCCTCCGGTGGTGGTGCTGATCTCCAGCCGACCCATCGCGGACCTGCGCCAGCGAGTCCTGGACAGCCCGGTGGCGGGGTTCCTGGCCAAGCACGAGCTGTCCGGCGCCGCCGTGACGGCGCTCGTGGAGTGAACCAGGGTGCCCGCCTGGCTGGACCTGCTTGCCGGCGCTGCATTCCTGGCGGTCGCCGCCGTCGCGTCGCGCGGTTCGCCGCGGTACGCCGTCCTCGCTCTCCTCGCGGCACTCGCCTGGTTCGCCGGGGATCTGGACGACCGCCTGCTGCTGATCCACCGGCCGCTGATGCTGCACGCGGCGCTCGCCTACTCCGACGCACGGCTGCATCGCACCTATCCACGGCTCCTGGTGGCGGTTTCGTGGGTTGCGGCTCTGGTGCCTGCGCTCAGCGTTCGGCCCGCCTGGTCCCTGGCGCTCGCCGCGCTGATCGGGGCCGAGGCGTGGCGGCGACAGGCCCGTCCTGACTGGGGGCGGCGTCGGGCCGGTTCGACGGCGTCGCAAGCCACGGCGCTGCTGGGGTTGAGCCTGGCCGCACCGGCGCTGGTGCGGCTGGGCTGGTGGCCCGGTGAGGTCCAGGCCGAGGTGCTGATCGTGGTCTACGCCGCGTTCGTCGTGCTCGCCGGGGCGGTCCTCCTGACCGGCCTGCTGCTGCGCTCAGCGGACCAGGAGACGGATGCCGTCATCGAGCTGTCGGACGCCACTCCCGGGGAGACCCTGGCCGCGCTGCGCCGGGAGTCCGCCTCCCGACCCGACCCGCAGGACCGGGCCGTCCTGGAGGCGGCGGTGGCCCTCCTGGAGTCCAACGCCGCGCTGCAGGCCGACCTCGCCGAGAAGGTCGAGGAGGTGCGGGCGTCTCGTACTCGAATCGTCGAAACGGCGGCACACGAGCGACGTCGGCTGGAGCGGCTGCTGGCCGACGGCGCCCTGACCTACCTCGACGAGCTCACGGCAGTGCTGCACGACGTCGGCACTGGCAACGGATCGGCCGGAAAGCTGGCCACTGCATGCCTGGAGGAGGTCGGCCACATCCGCGAGGACCTCAACCAATTGGCGCGTGGACTGCACCCCCGCACGCTGGCGGAGCACGGTCTGGCGGTCGCGCTGGCGGAGCTGGCAGCACGCAGCCCCCTGCCGATCGCCGTCGTCGCGCCGGACGGCCGCTTCCCGGTGCCCGCGGAGACCGCCATCTGGTACGGGTGCAGCGAGGCGATCACCAACCTGACCAAGCACGCCCGGGCCGCCCGGGCGAGCGTCGAGGTGCACGCGGGCGCCCAGCAGTTGACCGCCACGATTCGCGACGACGGGGTGGGCGGGGCACGAATGACGCCCGGTGGCGGACTGGCCGGTCTGGCCGACCGGCTCGCGGCGGTCGGCGGTTCGATCACGATCAACCCGGCTCCCGGCGGAGGCACCGACGTGCACATCCAGGTGTCGCTGACATGACCACGGCCCGTCTCCTGTGGTGGCCGCTGGGGCTGGCGATCCTGGCTCTGACGGCGCCCATGGCGGAGGGTTTCCCCAGCACCACGTACGGCGGCTCGTCGCCCGCACTCCTGCTGTCGGAGGTCGCGGCGTCCGTTGCCCTGCTCACGGTCGCGTCACTGCAGCGACCGGTCGGTGCTGCCCTGCCGATTGCGGTCGTGGGTGCGGTGTGGACCATTCCCGAGGTCGCGGGATGGACCTCCGGGCCCGCCGTCGTCAGCACCGCGGCCGATGCGGCAACGCGGGCCCTCCCGGCATTGGTCGGCGTCGGGCTGCTGGCACGCCGAGCGCCGGGCCGAGCAGGGCGCCTCGCCATCGCGGCCATGGCGTCGGGCGGGCTCGTGGCGGCGGCGTCCCGGCTGCTGCTCGTCGATCCATTCCTGGACGCCGACTGCTGGCGCCGATGTGACCCCAACCCGCTGCTCATCTCCGGCACCGCGGGCGCAGGGCCCTGGCTGGAGGCGGCCGGGATCGCATTCGTAGCCGCCGGAGCGGTGGTGGCAGGCACGGTGTCGGTGGTGCGTGGTTCCAGTCGACTGCTCGGCAGGAGGGCGGAGCTCGGATGTGCCGCCGCCGTCGCCGGCGGGATGTCAGCGGCCACGGTGCTGCGGCTCGTCCGGCCGGAGCTACCCGACGATCCGGCATACCTCGCGACGTTCGTCGTCGCCCAGGCGGGCGCGGTCGTCCTCGCCGTCCTCGTCCTGCGGGAGCGGGCGGTGCAGTGGCGACTGCGCCGGCGGCTCACCCGGTTGGCCGGCGCGCTGGAATCGGCGCCCGCTCCCGGCACACTGGCCGCGGCCTTGCGTGCAGCCGTCGGTGATCCCGGGTTGCAGGTCCTGTACTGGGCGCCCGCGCGGGACCGATACGTGGACGCCACGGGCGTGTCGGCCGGAGTCGGGGGCGGTGGGCAGCGCGTGACCCTGGTGCAGCGGCGCGGGCGTCCGGTCGCGGCACTCAGCCACTCCGCCGCTGTCGACGGTGGTCGAGTGGATCGCGCCCTGGGCGCCGCGATGCGCCTCGCCCTGGAGAACGAGCAGCTGCGCGCGGCCGCACTGGCGGAGCTGCGGGAGCTGACGCTGTCTCGCGCCCGGATCGTGGAACGGGGACAGCTAGAGCGACGCCGTCTCGAGAGGAACCTGCACGACGGTGCGCAGCAGCGGGTGGTCTCCCTCGCCCTGCTGGTCCGGATGCTGGCCAGCCGGCTCGACGGCGGGGGCGGCGAACTGGCCGCCCGCGCAGAGTCGTTGACGCGCGCGACGGTAGAGGAGCTGCGGCGGGTCGCTCGCGGCATCTACCCGGCGGTGCTGGCCGACACGGGCCTGGCCGGCGCGGTGCTCGATCTGGCGGAGTCGTCGACGGATCTGCCCGTGGCCCTCGACCGACTGCCCGGTGGCCGGTACACCGGACCTGTGGAGGCCACCGCGTATCTCGTCGTCGCCGCCGCCGTCGCGGAGGCGCGCCGATGCGGCGCCACCCACATGCGGATCTGTGCGGACGAGCAGGCCGGACGGTTGCTGATCAAGGTGCGGGACGACGCTGCACCGGGCTCGCGCCCGTCCGTGGTCGATCTCGCCGATCAGGTGCAGGCTCTGGGTGGGGAGGTCGCCGTCGAGCCCGCCGACGACGGCACGCGAGTCCGGCTGGAGTTGCCGTGCGCGTCGTGATCGCCGATGACGCGGCCCTCGTCCGCAAGGGCGTGGTGGCCCTGCTCAGCGAGGCCGGCATCGAGACGGTCGGCCAGGCCGGGGACGGTGACGAGTTGCTGGCCCTCGTGGCACAGACCGAGCCCGACGCCGCCGTCGTCGACATCCGGATGCCACCCACGCACACCGACGAGGGGCTCGTCGCGGCCGCACGGATCCGGCAGCGGCACCCGAGGGTCGCCGTCCTCGTCCTGTCCCAGTACCTCGACTCCAGTTACGCCATGCGGCTCGTCGAGGAGTCTCCGGGCCGCGTCGGGTACCTCCTCAAGGACCGGATCGCGCACTCCGGAACGCTCGCCGACGCGCTCGCCCGCGTCGTCGCCGGCGAATGCCTCGTGGATCCGGCGATCGTCGGCCGCCTGCTGGCGCGGGCCCGGGCCGGCAGTCCCCTCGACGCCCTGACCGAGCGCGAACGCGAGGTCCTCGCGCTGATGGCGCAGGGGCGGTCGAACGCGTCGATCTGCGGCCACCTCGGACTGCAGCCGAAGACGGTCGAGACCCACGTCAACCGGGTCTTCAGCAAGCTCGGCCTGTCCGAGGAGGACGGTCATCGGCGAGTGCTCGCGGTGCTCGCCTACCTCAGGCACGGCTGACCGGGGTTGTCGGGGTTCACCCTGACCGGCGATCGGGGCTGCTCCCGACGACGTCGGCGTGCGGGTCGACCAGCCTGAAGGAAACGACGAGGCTCACTCGTCCACCAATCCTCGAGGCGGAGATCATGAGAACCCCACGCCTGCTCGCCCTGCTGATCGTGACATCGGGGACGTTCGCAGTTTCGGGAGGCGTCGCCGACGCCGCGTCCACCACCATCGACCCTTCGGACCCACGACTGGTGCCGAATCCCGTCGAGACGTCGGACGACGGGACCACGTGGACCTGCCGCGTCACCGGCGACGGCGCCCAGTGCGACGGCACCCTCTCGACGTCATGGGACGTGCTGAACGGCCCCGAGGACTGGTGCAGCGCTCCGCTGTACAGCGTCGACGGCACGTTCAGCCGGACCCAGACCCGGTACTACCGCTACGACGCGACAAGCGGGCAGTACCTGGAGTACAAGCGGCTGATCCACCTCTACTCCAACGAGTCACTGACGCCGGATCCCGCATCGTCGAATGTGGTCACCGGCCGGCTGAACATGACCTGGATCAGCACCTTCGGGGTCCCGGGTGATCTGGACTCGCGCGTCACCCAGAAGCAGGGGATCGACACGTTCCTCAAGCCACCGAACACGGCCCTCCTGGTTCTGGACGTCGGGCAGAAGATCACCGTTGCGGGCGAGGACTTCGACTTCGCGGGCCGCTGGGACATCGCCCTCGGCGACCCCGACGTGCAGTTCGGCAAGGTCTGCACCGCGCTGGGCCTGTGAGGGGGCAGCAATGAACCAGCCAAAGAGCCCGGCGGCCGGCAGATTGCCCTTGGCGCCGGGATCCGGAGAGCGGACTCTGATAAGCACACCGAGGGGGACTCCCATGAGGAAAGGATTCGCCGCGGCCGCCGTGGCGTTGTCGGTGCTGGCGGCCGGCTGCAGCACGGGGGTCGGTGACAAGTCCGGCGGGTCGGTGCCGCCGCGGGTCCTGGTTCTGGCGAGCAACGACGGGCAGGACATCTCGGGCGCCCCGGCTGTCGCCCGGTTCGTCGATCGGGTGCGCGAGGTCTCGGGTGGCCGGCTGAACGTCCGGGTGGTCACCGACTGGGAAGGCGGGGGGAACGAGGCGCGCGTGATCCGGGCGGTTGCGGCGGGTAAGGCCGATCTCGGATGGAGCGGCACCCGGGCGTTCGACACCGTCGGCATCACGGCGTTCCAACCGCTGCACGCGCCGTTCCTCGTCGGCTCCTATCCCGCCGAGGCCGCCGTGGTGAAGGACGGCGTGAGCCGGGACATGCTCGCCGGCCTGCACTCCCTGGGGTTGACCGGTCTGGCCCTGGCCGCGGACGAGCTGCGCGTGCCCGCGGCGGCCGACAAGCCGCTGCTCACGCCGGCCGACTTCCGGGGCTTGCGTTTCGGCACCGTCAGGTCGGCCGTCCAGGAGCGTGGCCTGCGAGCGCTGGGCGCGCACGCGGTCGGGCGCGGCACGGGGAGGGTGCAAATCACCGACGAATTGGACGGTGTGGAGACGATGTGGTGGACGTACCTGCAACTCGGGCAGTTCGACGTCATGCCTTTCGTCACCGTCAATGCGGCCCTCTGGCCGCGCACCGTGGCCATCTTCGCCAATACAGGTCGGCTCGACGCTCTGGACCGGACGGCGCGCGGCTGGCTCGAACGTGCCGCCGCGGAGGCCGCCACGTGGTCAACGGTCCACGCGAGCGACAAGGTGGGCGCCCAGCTCAACGAGGTCTGCAGCCGCGGAGTGCGAGTCGCGACCGCATCCCCGGCTCAACTCGCCGCGCTGCGCTCGGCCGCGGAGCCGGCCTATGCCGTCATGCGCGCCGACCCAGAGCTGGCTGGATCGATGCGCCGGATCGAGACTCTCGTGAGCTCCGTCGCCCAGCCGGCCCCGACTCCGGTGCCCGCCGCCTGTTCATACCATCCCGGCGACGAGAAGCGCATGCCCGCACCCGAGCGCAGGTTGACCGGTCCTGGAAACCCGGGTGGTCTTCCACAGGGCACGTACCGCTATTCCTTCACCGTGGAGGAGTTGTTGCCGCACGTCGCCAACCGATACGAAGCCGAGATCAACGCCGGCGTGTTCGACTGGACGCTCAACGGCGGACGCTGGCACTACACCGCCAAGCTGGCCATCAGCGGCCCCTACCGTCCAGGCGCGTACACCTCGTGCGACGGCTGGTACGACGTCCAGGGCAACGTCGCGCGGTTCACGACGACGACCGTCTACTCGGACGGGGACTGCGCGCCCCCGCAGTGGTCGGCTCGATGGGAGCTGCACAGGAGCACCCTGACGTGGAGTGCGGTCAGCGTCCCCGACTTCGCCTATGTGTGGGCCGGCAAGCCGTGGCAGCGCATCGCCTGACGTCGCGGATCATGAAGGGCGTTCTCGTTGCCGAAGTGACCCAGCGAGTGGGTCACTTCGGCAACACGAATTTGAGACGACTCAGCCGATCCACGCCCCGGCGGCACTCAGCAGGATCAGGACACCGAGCAGCGGCCACAGGGGACCGGGCCTGCGTCGCCAGGGTTCGGGTGGAGGACCCAGCGCCGACCGCTCGCGCAGGAGAGACAGGAGCGCGCCGAGCTGTTCGACGTCACCCGGCAGCGCCGTTCTGGGCCCCGCGAAGGGTCCCACCTCCATGATGACGTCGGGCTCCCACGCCAGGACCAGGCGATCACCGAGGAGCCGCACTCCGTGTAATCTCCCCCAGGGAACCTCGTGCACGACCGTTCCACTGTCGATCCGCAGGCGCTGCCGGGTCACGGTCACGCCCTGCACCGCGCGGGACAACCCGGCCGCGAGGAGCTGGCCGGCGAGAACGACCGCGAGAATGCGCTCGTACCAATTCCCGGCGAACCACACCTCCGCGCTGGGGGCGCCGACGAAGGCCGCGATGATCATGATGCCGCCCACGAGTCGACGGCGTCCCGGCGCTCTGGCCGACAGCGGCAGCTCCGGCTCGACCGCCGGCCGGCGCGCCGGCACCGGCGTTCCCGGCAGCTCACCACGGGACAGTCGCGAGCCCACCTCGTCCTCGGCGTCCGGCGACGCGCGGCGCAACCACCGGGACAGCCAAGCGGGTCTCGGGCGTGACGAGGCAGGACGGCGTAGCGGCGCAGCCGGCAGCAGCACCTCGTCCTCGGTGATGAGGACCGTCCAGCCGCCGTACCGGAGGTCACCGATCAGGACGGCGTCCTCGGGTTCCGGCGGGCCGGTCGGGAAAGGATCTTCGTCGGCCTGCGTCGACTCCCCGCGCCACGCCCGCCCAAAAGACGCCTCCAGCTGCGGCGTCCAGTCCAGCTCGTCCTCGTGCTGACCCCGGCCGCCCACAGCTTCCTGCTGGAGCGCCGCATCCAGCACTGCCAGCCGGGCGAAGGGCGCCGCGTCCGCGGCCGGAAGAAGCACCGCGTCGCCGTTCTCGTCGGGGACGGCACGGACGGCCAGCGCCGGATGCCGGCCGGTCATGAGCCGGGTGCGGGCACGACGCGCGTGGATCTCCTGCCCCAGGAGAACGCCGGCCAGCAGGCACGCGCCATAGGCGAAGGACAGCCAGTAGGTCTCGTCCGCCGGCTCGGCCACCAGGCGAAGCCAGTCGGCGTCAGCCGGATCCACGAGAACCGGTACGGACGTGCCCGCCTGGTAGTCGTCGGCCTCCAGAACCCCGATGGTTTGGGTGCGGGCGGCGATGTCCCCGATGGGGCGCGGGACCACGGTGATCGTGCCGTCAGCCTCGTTGATCTGGGTGACGTCACCCTGCACCGTGACGGCTCGATCGAGGTGTGCCTGCTCCGCGGCGGTCCGGTGCTGGTAGATGCCGGTCATGACCGGGGCGACCAGGAGCAGCAGCCCGGCGGCCGCGGCGAGGGGCAACGAATTCCACCGGGACGCGACCCGGGCATCCACTGTCGCGACACTGGCCGTGACGCCGTCCGTGGCCGTGCCGGCGATGGCTCGCTGCATCCGCGCACTGCGAACCATCCAGACGGCGACGGCGGCGCAGGCTGCGCCGTGCAGCCCGAATCCGATCCGGGCGCTGGCGACGTCGTCATAGATCAGGTCGGCCGCCGCGAAGGCGATGCCGGCGCCGCACCCAAGTAGTGGCTTCCACCACAGCAGCACTGGTGTCGCGAACGCGATGGTGATCCAGAACGCGAACGCCTGATCCGGCCCGCAGAGTGACGGATCCGCCGCCGAGCAGGGCGTCGTGTCGCCGAACGCCGCGGCTGCGAGCGCTGCAACCCAGGCAAGTGGGAGCACCACCCGGGTCACCGCGAGCGGCACGGCGGCGCGCGCCCACTGGTCCGCGGTGACGGGTGATACCTGGGGTGCGCGCGGCATCATGCGAAGCTCTTCCTCGGCCGAGACGACGACATGATTGATCAGCCGAACAACTTACCGGTCACTCGTCCGCGGAATTCAGGCCCCAGTCGCGGATCACGTCGGCGGTGTCCGCGCCCGGAGGCCGTGGTGCACTCGGCGTTCCGGGCGGCGTGCGGGAGAACCGAGGCGCGGGTGCGGGCTGGGTCACGCCGTCCACGCTGATGTGGGAGCGCCGGTGGGCGAGGTGGGGGTGGTCGACCGCTTCGTCGAAGGTCAGGACGGGCGTCACGCAGGCTTCGGTGCCGTCGAACACGCCCGCCCAGTGGTCCCGGTCCTTGCCGGCGAAGATCTCGGCGAACCGGACCCGCAGAACGGGCCAGCCGCTGGGGTCGTACTGCTCCGGAAGCGGCTCGTCCCGCAGGCCGAGGCCGGCCAGGAGTTCGGCGTAGAACTGCGGTTCCAGGGCTCCGACGGCGACGTGCCGGCCGTCGGCGCAGGTGTAGGTGTCGTAGAACGGTGCGCCGCCGTCCAGCAGGTTGGTGCCCGGCTGGTCGGACCACAGGCCCTGGGCCCGCAGCGCCCACAGCATCTGCGACAGCACGCCGACGCCGTCCACCATCGCGACGTCGACGACCTGGCCCGCGCCGGACTGCGCCCGCTCGAGGAGGGCGGCCAGGATGCCCACGACGCAGAACATCGACCCGCCGCCGTAGTCGGCCAGAAGGTTGGCCGGTGCGCGTGGCCGATCACCGAGGCGGCCCAGCGCGTGCAGCGTGCCCGTCAGGCCCAGGTAATTGATGTCGTGCCCGACGCGGTCGGCCCACGGACCGTCCTGGCCCCAGCCGGTCATGCGTGCGTAGACGAGCCGCGGGTTGCGCGCCCGGCATTCGTCCGGTCCCAGACCCAGCCGCTCCGCGACACCGGGCCGCATGCCTTCGATGAGGACGTCGGCGCGGGCCGTGAGCTGGCGGACCATCTCCAGCCCGTCGGGTGACTTCAGATCGGCCGCCACCGAACGCCGGCCGCGCAGCACGTGGTCGGGGACCGAGCCGTCGCCGAGGGCCAACATGCGCCCGGTGGGTCGATCGACGCGCACGACATCGGCTCCCAGGTCGGCCAGCAGCATGCCCGCGTGCGGGCCCGGGCCCAGTCCCGCGAGCTCCAGGACTCGCACCCCAGCCAGCGGTCCGCCGGCTCCCGGGCGCGGGGGGGCCTGCTCGAGGTCGGTGCTCATCGCGCCATCGTCGCATCGAGCCTACGTTGAGCGCGGTGTGACATCGTGCTCAACGAGCGAGCACGGGTGTCACACCTGGCTCAATGAACGATCCCGATGAGGTGTCGCATGACCCGTCGTCCGGTGCGCGTGGCCGTGGTCGGATTCGGCTGGATGGGGCGGGTGCACACCCATGCGTATACCCGGGTGCTGCATCACTTCCCCCAGCTCGACCTTCGCCCGGAGCTCACCGCGATCGCCGAGGAGGTGCCCGGCCGGGCGGAGGAGGCGGCCGCCCAGTTCGGCTTCGCCAAGACGTACGCCGACTGGCGGGACATCGCGGCCGACCCCGGCGTGGACGCCGTCAGCATCACCGCCCCGAACTTCCTGCACCGGGAGATCGGGGTGGCGATGGCGGAGGCGGGCAAGCACATCTGGATCGAGAAGCCTGTCGGGCTCACCGTCGACGACGCGCGGGCGGTCGCCAGTGCCGTGAACGACGCGGGCGTCCAGGGCACGGTGGGGTTCAACTACCGCAACGCTCCTGCCGTGGAGGCGGCCCGGCGGATGATCGCCGAGGGCGAGATCGGTACGGTCACGCACGCGCGCATCCGGCTGTTGAGTGATTACGCCGCCCATCCCGACGGCGCGCTGACCTGGCGGTTCGAGCGCGCCCGGGGCGGGAACGGCGTCCTGGGCGATCTCGCGTCGCACGGGGTCGACCTGGCCCGGTTCCTGCTCGGCGACATCGCGGAACTGGCCGCCGACACCGCCGTCTTCGTCCCGGAACGGGCGCGTCCCACCGGCGCGACGGCCGGCCACGCCCGATCCGCCGGCGGAGCCCTAGGCCCGGTGGAGAACGAGGACTACGTCTCCTGCCTGCTGCGCTTCGGCTCGGGCGCGCGCGGTGTGCTGGAGGCGTGCCGGGTCTCGGTCGGCGAGCAGAACAATTACGGATTCGCGGTGCACGGAACGCAGGGCGCGCTGTTCTGGGACTTCCGGCGGATGGGAGAGCTGGGCATCAGCCGCGGAAGCGCCTACCAGGACCAGCCGGTCAGCACCGTGTACGTCGGCCCGGGCAGCGGCGAATACGCGGCCTTCCAGCCCGGTGCCGGACTGAGCATGGGCTACGACGATCTCAAGGTCATCGAGGCCTACCACTTCTTGCGGTCCATCAGTGAGGGAAGGCCGCATGGCGCGAGCGTCGACGACGCCGTCCACAGCGCGGCAGCACTGGACGCGATGGCCGAGTCCGCGGCGAACGGCACCTGGGTAAAGCTGTCGTGAGCCGCGGTAAGCGTCGCGTGACTAGCGTCGGCACCCGGGTGGCCACCCGGCAGAATGCAGGGTGCCGGTGAGCCGACCGTGAGGAGTCCGGATGTTCCGCAAGGTACTGGTGGCGAACCGGGGTGAGATCGCAGTCAGGGCCTTCCGGGCAGCCTACGAGCTGGGTGCCGGCACGGTGGCCGTCTTCCCCTGGGAGGACCGCAACTCGGTGCACCGGCTCAAGGCGGACGAGAGCTACCAGATCGGCGAGGTCGGGCACCCGGTTCGGGCCTACCTGTCGGTCGAGGAGATCATCCACGCCGCCGAGCTGGCAGGCGCGGAGGCGGTCTACCCGGGGTACGGCTTCCTCTCGGAGAACCCCGAGCTGGCCGAGGCCTGCGTCCGTGCCGGGATCACCTTCGTCGGGCCACCGCCCGCGGTCCTCACGCTGACCGGCAACAAGGCGCGCGCGATCGCCGCGGCACGAGAGGCCGGGCTGCCGGTCCTGGCATCCACCGAACCGAGCGCCGACGTCGACGCCGTGGTCGCGTCCGCGGCCGACATGCCGTTTCCGGTCTTCGTCAAGGCGGTCGCGGGCGGTGGCGGTCGCGGCATGCGGCGGGTCGCCGACCGCGCCGAGCTGCGTGCGGCGGTCCAGGCGGCGATGCGCGAGGCGCAGTCGGCATTCGGCGATCCGACGGTGTTCTGCGAGCAGGCCGTGATCGACCCGCGGCACATCGAAGTCCAGATCCTGGCGGACGCCGCAGGCGCTGTGGTGCACCTGTTCGAGCGGGACTGCTCGGTCCAGCGGCGGCACCAGAAGGTGGTCGAGCTGGCACCGGCACCGAATCTGGACCCCGCCCTGCGCGAGCGGATCTGCACCGACGCCGTCGCATTCGCCCGGGCGATCGGCTACGTCAACGCCGGCACGGTCGAGTTCCTGGTCGACGCCGCCGGGCGGCACGTGTTCATCGAGATGAACCCTCGGATCCAGGTGGAGCACACCGTCACCGAGGAGGTCACCGACGTCGACCTGGTGCAGAGCCAACTGCGGATCGCGGCCGGGGAGACCCTGGCCGATCTCGGACTGACCCAGGAGTCGATCCAGCTGCGCGGGGCGGCTCTGCAATGCCGCATCACCACGGAGGACCCGGCCAACGGGTTCCGACCGGACACCGGACGGATCACGGCCTACCGCTCGCCCGGCGGGGCCGGCGTCCGGCTGGACGGCGGCGCGTCGCTCGGCGCGGAGGTCGGCGCCTACTTCGACTCGATGCTGGTGAAGCTGACGTGCCGGGGACGCGACTTCGGTATCGCCGTGGCGCGGGCCCGCCGGGCCGTCGCGGAGTTCCGGATCCGCGGCGTCGCGACGAACATCCCGTTCCTGCAAGCAGTCCTGGACGATCCCGACTTCCGGGCCGGACGGGTCACGACGTCGTTCATCGAGGACCGGCCACACCTGCTGACCGCGCGGACCTCGGCCGACCGCGGCACCAAGCTGCTGACCTATCTCGCCGACGTGACGGTGAACCGGCCGTACGGCGAGCGCCCGCAGCTGGTCGACCCCGTGGCCAAGCTGCCGCGGGCGGACCTGCGCACCCCGGCCCCCGACGGGTCACGGCAGCGGCTGGCCGCGCTCGGACCGGACGGCTTCGCCGCGGCCCTGCGGGCACAGACCGCCCTCGCCGTCACCGACACGACATTCCGCGACGCCCACCAATCCCTGCTGGCCACGCGGGTGCGCACCAAGGACATGCTGGCGGTCGCGGGTCACGTCGCCCGGACCACGCCGCAGCTGCTCAGCCTGGAGGCCTGGGGCGGCGCGACGTACGACGTCGCCCTCCGCTTCCTGCACGAGGACCCCTGGGACCGGCTGGCGGCGCTGCGCGCGGCGGTGCCGAACATCTGCCTGCAGATGCTGCTGCGCGGCCGCAACACCGTCGGCTACACGCCCTACCCGGAGCAGGTCACCACCACCTTCGTCCGGGAGGCCGCCGCGACCGGCATCGACATCTTCCGGATCTTCGATGCGCTCAACGACGTCAGCCAGATGCGGCCGGCCATCGACGCCGTCCGCGAGACCGGGACGGCGATCGCCGAGGTCGCGCTGTGTTACACCGGCGACCTGGCCGACCCTCGGGAGCGGCTCTACACCCTGGACTACTACCTGCGCCTGGCCGAGCAGATCGCCGACGCCGGCGCGCACATCCTCGCCATCAAGGACATGGCGGGCCTCCTGCGACCGCCCGCGGCGACCCGGCTCGTGACGGCGTTGCGCGAGAGGTTCGACCTCCCGGTACACCTGCACACCCACGACACCGCCGGTGGCCAGTTGGCCACCCTGCTGGCGGCGTGGACGGCGGGGGTGGACGCGGTCGACGGCGCCGTCGCGTCCATGGCGGGCACGACGAGCCAGCCGCCGCTGTCCGCGATCGTGGCTGCGACGGACTCCACTGAGCGCGCCACCGGGCTGGATCTACGCGCGGTCAACGATCTGGAGCCGTACTGGGAGGCCGTCCGCCGGCTCTACGCGCCGTTCGAGTCCGGGCTGCCCGCGCCGACCGGCCGGGTGTACACGCACGAGATCCCCGGGGGGCAGCTGTCCAACCTGCGGCAGCAGGCGATCGCGCTGGGACTCGGCCAGCGGTTCGAGGAGATCGAGGACGCGTACGCCGCGGCCGACCGGCTGCTCGGCAGGCTGGTGAAGGTGACCCCGTCCTCCAAGGTGGTCGGCGACCTCGCGCTGCAGCTGGTGGGCTCGGGAGTCACGGTCGAGGAGTTCGCCGACGACCCCGGCAAGCACGACCTGCCCGACTCCGTCATCGGTTTCCTACGGGGTGAGCTCGGTGACCCGCCCGGCGGCTGGCCCGAGCCGTTTCGCACCCGGGCCCTCGCGGGCCGTGCCGAGACCGAAGCGGAAGCGGAGCTGACCGACGACGACGCTCGAGGGCTCGCCGAGCGGCCGCGGGCGACGCTGAACCGCCTGCTGTTCCCGGGTCCGGCCCGCGAGTTCACCACGCACCGCGAGACGTACGGCGACGTCTCGGTCCTCCCGACCAAGGAGTTCCTCTACGGTCTGCGGGCGGGCGTCGAGCACGCCGTCGACCTGGAGCCCGGCGTCCGGCTGTTGCTCGGCATCGAGGCCGTCTCCGACCCCGACGACCGTGGCATGCGTACCGTCATGTGCACGCTGAACGGCCAGCTGCGGCCGGTCTCGGTGCGTGACCGTTCGGTGGACGCCCAGGTCAAGGCGGCGGAAAAGGCGGATCGCAGCAAGCCGGGCCAGGTCGCTGCGCCGTTCGCCGGCGTGGTCACGCTCAAGGTCGCCGAGGGCGACGCCGTCGCCGCCGGGCAGACCGTGGCCACGATCGAGGCGATGAAGATGGAGGCCTCCATCACCACGCCGATCGCCGGGACGGTGACCCGCCTGGCCATCGGCGCGGTTCAGCAGGTCGAGGGCGGTGACCTGCTCGTCATCGTGAATTGAGGAGCCGTTCCTACGGCAGGCAGACGGTGCCGGAGTAGTCCGAGCGCCCGCCGCTCGCCGTCGAGAAGGTGCCGCTGGCCCGGACGTCGCCACCGGCCCCCGCCAGCCCACCGGTCCCGCCGATGATCGTCTGCAGGTCCACGATCGAGCCCTCGCCCGCCGTCCGGAAGGCGCCCGCGTTGCGGATGTCCAGCGACCCGGTGCGTCCGCCGATGCGTCCCGTGATGACCGAGTTCGACGTGAACAGCAGCACCGCGGTCGTGGGGCTGTCCGCCGTCGGCACGATCGAGGTGGCCTGCCCGGCGAAAGTCCCCTTGATATCGCCGTAGTACTGCCCGGTGATGCACAGCCCGACCGGCGAGGTGCAGTCCGGTCCACTGGCGTCCTGCTCGACGTAATAGCCGGAGACGGCGACGCAGCGGGTGCCGGCGCCCGCGGAGCCGGACAACGCCAGCGCGCCTGCCACCCCGAGGCCGGTGGCCAGGATCAGGCGTCGCGTGCGGGTCGAGCCGGGAATGACGGTACGCATGGCGGAATCCCTTCGGTGGTGTCGGGTGGTCTTGCCGTTGCTGTTCATGTGACAGGTGCGAGGGAGGCCGCACCGAAGGAGATGTGGAAGCGCACGCACCAGACCGACACGCTGGTCAGCCGGGACAGGTCAGCCTCCGGCGGCACCGGGTAGTTCTGGTCGCCCCGGTTGCCCTTGAGCCCACCCAGATCGACGTGGGCACCGTCGTCGAAGACTCCCCAGCCGGATCGACCGCCGAGCACGGGCTGGTCGCTGAGCCACACGTGCAGGGCAGGTCCGTCGGAGGTGTCCAGGTCCTCCAGCCGCAAGATCCGCCGGCCGTCCGACAACCGCAGCAGCCGGACGGTCCCGCTGGTGTTGTGCTCGTGCGACAGGAACCGGCCGGTGGCCAGCACGGTCACGCCGGAGACCGACGGGACTCCGGCGTCAGGGGATACCGTTGCAGGGGCGTTGACCGCGCCGGCCGCGACCGGCGCGGGGAGCGCCTCGTGCACGGACCGGTTGGTGAACAGCCGCCAGGGCTGGAAGGCCGCGAGCGCCAGGCCTAGGATCACCGCCGCGACCGCCAGGGCAGGCCAGACGAGACGGGGTCGGAGGAATCTCACCGGGATTCCTGGGCGCCTGCGCCATGGGAGGTCGCCTGGCTGATGGCCCAGGCGGCGTTCACCAGGCCGATGTGGCTGAACGCCTGCGGCATGTTGCCCAATTGCTCGCCGGTGGCGCCGTCGACCTCCTCGGCCAGCAACCCGACGTCGTTGACGTACGACACGGCCTGCTCGAAGACCTGCGTGGCCCGTTCCACCCGCCCCGACATGGCCAGCGCCTGGGCCAGCCAGAAGGTGCACAGCAGGAACGTGCCCTCCTCACCGGCGAGTCCATCGACGCCGGACTCGGTGCGGTACCGGTAGACCAGCCCGTGCTCGTCGGTGAGCCGCTCGGCGATGGCGTCGACCGTTGCGATCATGCGCGGGTCGTCTGCAGGCAGGAAGCCGACGATCGGCAGCATGAGGTTGGACGCATCGAGGTCGTGGCCACCGAAGTACTGGGTGAACGCGCCCGCCTGCTCGCTCCACCCCTCGCGCAGCACGGCGTCGTGGATCTCCTCTTTGGCCTTCGCCCACTGCTCCACGCGATCCCGCGCACCGAGCAGGTCGGCCAGCCGCACGGCACGGTCGAGGGCGACCCAGCACATGACCTTCGAGTACAGGAAGTGTCGCGGCTCGCCACGGACCTCCCAGATGCCCTGGTCCTTCTCCCGCCAGCGCTCGGCGGCTGTGTCGGCGCAGGCGATGAGGAACCGCCGGGTGTCCTCGTCGATGGTGCCGATCTGCTCGACGAGCCGGTGTGCGGCCCCGAGCAGTTCGCCGTAGACGTCGATCTGTTGCTGGGACCACGCGCCGTTGCCGACCCGGACCGGCCGGCTGTCCCGCCAGCCGCGCAGGTGCGGCAGGGTGCGCTCGGTCAGGTCATGCTCACCGCCGACGCCGAACATGATCTGCAGCGAGCGGCCCGGGCCCAGGCTGCTGGCCGCCGCGGTCGCCATGAACGCGAAGTAGTCGCTGGCCTCGTCCGGGCAGGCGGCCACCCACAGCGCCTCCATCGTGAAGCTGGCGTCGCGCACCCAGGCGTAGCGGTAGTCCCAGTTGCGCTCCCCGCCGACCGTCTCCGGGAGGGACGTGGTGGGCGCCGCGACGACGGCCCCGCTCGGCTGGAACGACAGCCCCTGCAGCACTCGCCCGCTGAGGTGGACGAGCTCGCGCCATGGGCCGTCGTAGCCCTGGTGCAGCCGCGACCAGCTCTGCCAGGCCGCCAGCGTCCCGGCGAGGCTGGCCGCGAGCTCGTCCTGGGTGTGCACCCGTGCCGGCGTCTCCTCCAGCGTCGAACGCTGCATGGCGAGGTGGATGTCGTCGCCCTCGCGCAGCGTCGTCCGCGCGGCCGCGGTGCCGTCGGCGAGTTGCAGCGGGATCGGTGAGGTCAGCACGAGCCAGTCCGCGCCACCGCGCGCCGTGACGCCGCCGTCCACCTGGGTCAGCAGCGGGGTGAGCAGCCCGTATTCGGGGCGCGGGGCGTAGCTGATGTCGACCTCGACGGTGCCCTGGATGCACTGGATTCGCCGCTGCAGCAGGTGTGGGGCCGCCTTGCCCAGCTCGTGCGGGTCGCTCTGCGGCGACAGGGCCAGCGCGTCGGTCAGGACCAGCACGCCGGCGGATGTCGTGAACGTCGTCTGCAGGACGAGCGACTCCTCCACATAGCGCCGCTCGACCGTGACCTCCTCGCCGCCGGCGGCGGGAGCAATTCGCCAGTGTCCGGCGTCGTCGTCCAGCAGGGACGCGAAGACGGCCGGGCCGTCGAAGCGAGGGAAACACAGCCAGACAACCGAGCCGTGCCGGTCGATCAGGGCGGCGGAGTGCCGGTCGGACAGGAGGGCCAGGTCGGCGATGGCGGCGCTCATCGATGTCCCTTTCGCTGGGCGAGCCGGTGTTGGCTCTGCGAGTTGCTGTTGAGTCAGCGAGCCGCAGCCGGCGTTACGCCTGAGCTCCGGATCCGGCCGGCATGGCCTGACGCCGACCCTCCTGGAAGAACTCGACGATCCCCGACACGTCGCGCAGGTCGGTGAGTGGGCGGGCAGCACCGAACGGTTCGTTCCAGAAGGCGCCGTGCCGTGGCGTGAACGGGCCCACATAGGCGTACGGCTCGGGACGCGCCGCGTCTCCCGGCGAGATGCCGTAGTTCACCTGGTCCAGGCTGATCCCGACGTCGAAGTGCTCGGGCCACAGCACCGGCCGCCCACCGGCGTCCGGCGCGACGCCGTGTGCGGCCGCGAACTCGCGCAGTGCGCGGTCTCCGTCGCGCAGCGCGCCGAGCACGACGGCGGCACCGGCGGGCGGGCAGACCAACGGGAAGGTGTCGGGCCGGGTCGGCGCGTCATACACCCCGGCGGGTGCGGCGTTCGGCACGCCGGCAGCCCGGGCGAGGTCGCCCAGCGTTCCTTCCAGGGGCAGCGCGGTGCCTTCCGGTTCGAGGACCAGATGGGCCGCGCCGTCGGAGGACAGCGTCACGGACAACCCGCTGGGCGTCCCCGGCAGGCGGGTGATCGTGGCGAACCCGTCGCCCGCCACGGTGAGGCGGATGGTGCCCGCCAGGCGGTGCTGGTGCCCGGCCAGGATGCTCTCGGCGACGGCGTGCAGGGCCGCACGGGCCGCGGTGACCGCTTCGACGCTTCCTGTCATGATCTCTCCATTGTTTGATCGGGTTCGGCTCGCGAATGGACCCGGCGGCGCCGCCTCGGCACGAGGACGACGATCAAAGGGACCGTCGCTGCGACGACAATGATCCCAACTGTCTGCGGGGACGGCGGGCTGACCATGCCCAGCCAACTGGCGAGCACGTAGAGCACACCCGCGCCGATCACCGTCCCGAGCGTCTGTGTCGCCACCCCTTCTGCGAACTCCAGCAGCCGCTGCGAGTGGTGCTGGTCGTGCTGGTTGTACACGGCGATCACCTCCCGGCCGCGCCGGACACACCTCCCGGCCGCGCCGGAGCGCGACGTCCCGATGGAGCTGTCTCCGTATCGACGGCCGCGTTACGGACCGCCTGGCTCCGACCGAAGTGAAACGTCGGGCGGGCACGAGGGACGACACCTCCGACCGCACTTCTGAGGAGGGCACCGTGAAGGGCTTGCAGGACAAGGTGGCCGTTGTCACCGGCGGCAGCTCGGGCATCGGGCAGGCGATCGCCATCCGGCTCGGCGAGGAAGGCGTCAACGTCGCCGTCAATTACGTCGGGCGGCCGGAGGGAGCCCAGGAGACCGCCGAGGCCATCGAGCAAGGCGTCCAGATCTGCATGAAGCAGCTTGCCGAGCACGGCACCCACCCGATCCTCGTCGAGGCGGACGTCTCGAACGAGGATCAGGTCACCGCCATGTTCGAGCGGGTTCGGACCGAGTACGGGCGGATCGACTTCCTGATCAACAACGCCGGCATCCAGATCGCGGCCGACTCCGAACAGCTGAGCGCCGCGGACTTCGACAAGGTACTCGCGGTCAACCTGCGCGGTGCGTTCCTGTGCGCCCGGGAGGCTGTGCGCGGGTTCCTCGCCGACGAGGTGCCGGGCTCGATCGTCAACGTGTCCAGCGTGCACCAGCTGATTCCCAAGCCCCGTTTCCTCGGCTACTCGGTGTCCAAGGGCGGCATGCAGAACCTCACCCGCTCGCTGGCGCTGGAGTACGCCGCCCGCGGCATCCGGGTGAACGGGATCGGCCCGGGCGCCACCGTGACGCCGATCAACCGCGCCTGGATCGACGACCCGGTCAAGCGGCAGATGGTCGAGAGCCACATCCCGATGCGCCGCGCCGGGGAGAGCTGGGAGATGGCCGCCGCCGCGGCGTTCCTGTGCTCGGACGAGGCCGCGTACATCACCGGCCAGACCCTGTTCGTCGACGGCGGGCTGACGCTGTACCCGTCGTTCGAGACGACGTGGTCCTCCGAATGACCGCCACCGAATCCCGGGTCACCACCCAGCCGTGGTGGCCGGCCCGCTGGGGTCCGGACGACGAGGCCGGCGCTTTCAACGAGGTCGGACCCGCGCAGGTCCGTGATGCGGCGACGCTGGTCCGGCAGGGCCGGATCTACGACCTGGCGCACGTGTTGCATCAGGACATCCCCGCCTTCCCCGGCCGCACCTTCCGGCAGTACCTGACCAGCGCGGCGCACCAGGTGAACCTGCGCCGCCCGGACGCCGGGCCGCGCGGGCTGGGCGAGAACAACGTCAACTGGGTCGTCGAGCAGATCACCGCGACGCAGCAGATGGGTACGCACGTCGACGGGCTGAACCACCTGCAGGACGGCGACCGCACGTACAACGGGTACCGGCTTGCCGACATCGCCGAGGAGTACGGCACCAACCGCCTCGGCATCGACACGCTCCCGCAGCTCGTGACCCGTGGCGTGCTGCTGGACATCGCCGCCGTACGAGGCGTCGAGCGGCTGGGACCCGGCGACGTCGTGACGGTGCGGGAGGCCGTTGCGGCGCTGGACGCCGGCGCGCTGACGCTGCGGCCGGGAGATGCGCTGCTGATCCATACCGGGTGGGGGCAGCTGTGGGGCGTCGACAACGAGGCCTACGCCGCCGCCGAGCCCGGTGCCGGCCTGGAGCTGGGGGAGTGGCTGGCCGAGCAGCGGATCGCGCTGACGGGCGCCGACACCTGGAGCTACGGCGCCTACCCGCCGGAGGATCCGCACCTGCCGTTCGCCGTCCCGCAACGGCTCAACACCCGGCACGGAGTCGTCGTCGCGGAGAACCTGCGCCTGACCGACCTGGCTCGTGACGGCATCCGGGAATTCATGTTCGTGCTGTCCCACGCCAAGTTGCGGGGCGCCACCGGCGCGTGGGTCACCCCGCTCGCCATTGTGTGAGGAGCCAATCATGACTGAGCACTACGACGTCATCGTCATCGGTTCGGGGGCCGGCGGCGGCACCATGACCTACGCGCTGGCCGGCACCGGCAAGCGTGTCCTGCTGCTGGAGCGCGGCGGCTGGCTGCCGCGGGAACCGTTGAACTGGGACTCCACCGCCATCTGGCTGGACAAGCGCTATCACAACTCCGGCACCTGGACCGACGAGGTCACCGGCAAGCAGTTCCAGCCGAAGCAGCACTACTACGTCGGTGGGAACACCAAGGTGTACGGCGCGATCCTCTTCCGGATGCGGGAGCGGGACTTCGGGCCGATCCGGCACGTGGACGGCGTCTCGCCGGCCTGGCCCCTGGACTACACCGACTTCGCCCCCTGGTACACCCAGGCCGAACGGCTGTACCAGGTGCACGGAGTCCGTGGCATCGACCCGACCGAACCGGTCAGCCACGACCCATACCCCTACCCACCGATCAGCCACGAGCCGCGCATCCAGCAGCTGTCCGACGACCTGGGTGCCGCCGGGCTGAACCCGTTCCCGCTGCCGAACGGGATCCTGATGAACGAGACCAGCCCGCAATTCTCGGCGTGCATCCGTTGTGCCACCTGCGACGGCTACCCGTGCCTGGTCAACGGCAAGGCGGACGCCCAGGTGATCTGCGTGGAGCCGGCGCTGCGCCATCCGAACGTCACGCTGCTCACCGGAGCCCAGGTGACCCGGCTGGAGACCGATCCGTCCGGCGGTGCCGTGGAGCGCGTCATCGTCGAGCGCGACGGCGCACTCGAGGCCTACTCGGCCGACGTCGTCGTCGTCGCGGCCGGCGCCATCAACTCCGCGGCACTGCTGCTGCGCTCGGTCGGCGACCGACACCCGCACGGGCTGGGCAACGGGTCCGGCGTCATCGGCCGGCACCTCATGATGCACAACAACTCCTCGCTGATCGCCTTCTCCAAGACGCCGAACCCGACCCGGTTCCAGAAGACGTTGGGTATCAACGACTTCTACTTCGACGACCCGATGGCCGACGACGGTTGGAGTTACCCGCTCGGCGCGATGCAGATGCTGGGGAAGAGCGACGCCGTGCTGATCGGATTCGACGCCCCCGAGGCGCCGGACCCGGCGGAGCTGGCCCGGCACGCCATCGACTTCTGGCTCACCACCGAGGACCTGCCGCTGGCCGACAACCGGGTCACCGTGGGACAGGACGGCGGGATCCGGCTGCGCTACCAGCCCACCAACCTGGAGGCGCACCGCCGGTTGCGCGAGCGGTTCGTGAGCCTGCTGTCGGTGATGCAGTGCCGTGACGACGTGCTGGAGGGCTATGGCTACCGGGGCGGCCGGCTGGGCATCTCCGGTGTGGCGCACCAGAACGGGACGGTCCGCTTCGGGACGGACCCGGCGTCGTCCGCACTGGACGTGAACTGCAAGCTGCACGAGCTGGACAACGTCTACGTCACCGACTCCAGCTTCTTCGTGTCCTCGACGGCGGTGAACCCGACGCTGACCATCATCGCCAACGCCCTGCGCGTGGCGGAGCGGATCGCCGAGCGGCTGGGGGCCAGCACGCCGGCAGCGGTACCGGTGGGGGTGGGGACGTGATGCCCGGGGTGGCCGAGCGGCCGGGGCTCGTCGTTCACCACCCGGACGGCGAGCCGCTGAACTCGCCGAACGACGTCGTCGTCGCCCGCGACGGCGCGATCTGGTTCACCGATCCCAGTTACGGGTATCTGCAGGGCTTCCGGCCGGCACCGCGTCGCGCGGACGCCGTCTACCCGATCCCACGGTCACCGAGGTGCGGGCCGCCTGGGAGGCGGCCATGTCGGCCGCCGTCTGATCCATCCCGCCGTTGAGCGGGCAGTTTGGCCCCGACACGCCCGGCGTGTCGGGGCCAAACTGCCCGCTCAACCTTCAACTGCTGGCCATGGCCCGCTCCGCCGGCTCCGCCTCCTCGGACGTCGCGTCCCCACGAAGCAGCGCCAGGGCGGTCGCCGGGAAGGCGAGCACGGACAGCAGGCCGGCGCACACCAGCGCGGTCGCCGTCACCGCGGAGATCCGGTCGAGTTCGACGCCGATCTGGGTCGCGGCCACGATGAACGGCAGCGACGTCGCTTGCAGCAACGCCGCAGCCATCGTGCTACGTCGGCTGAGCCGCCGCCGGTACAGCAGCGCCGGCACGCCGCGGGCCAGCACCAACGCGGCGAGGAACGCCGGGACGCGCAGCAGCGCGGAGGGCTCAGCCACCAGCCCCTGCAGATCGAGCCTAATCCCGCTCGTCACGAAGAACACCGGGATCAGGAAGCCGTAGCCGATCGCCTCCAGTTTCGTGCGCAAGTGCGGGTGCGACATCGTGTCGCGGTCGACCGCGCTGACCACCGCCCCGGCCAGGAACGCCCCGAGGATCGTCTCCAGCCCGAACCGGGACGCCAGGGCGACGAACACCACAAACACCAGCACGGCGAGCCGCACCCGGATCTCCGCCGTCGTGTCCTGCAGGCGCAGCAGCACCCCGCCGAGCCGCATCGACCGCCCGAGCCGCATCACCGCCAGCGTGACGGCGACGGCCATCAGCACCACGGCGGACAGCAGGACGATGGTGCTGCCGGTGCCGCCCGTCGCCGAGAACAGCAGTGACAGGGCGATGACGGCCGCGAAGTCGGCGACGGTCGAGGCAGCGATCACGGTCGTGCCGACCTCGGTCTCCGCGGAGCCGGCATCTTTCAGCACCGGCACCACCAGGCCCAGCGACGTCGCCGACAGTGCGATGGCGACGAGCAGGCCGCTGCCGGCCCATCCCGCGGCCTGGAAGCCCAGGCCGAGCGGCACGGCGATCGCCAGCGTGATGACGTAGCCAAGCCCGGACGTCGTCAAGAGGCGCCGGTTCAGCTGGTGGAGGTCGATCTCCAGCCCAGCGAGGAACAGCAGGAATCCCAGCCCCAGTACCGACAGCACGGCCACCACCAGATCCACCTGGACCCAGTCGAGCACCGAGGGCCCGAGCACCACACCCGCGATGATCTCCACCACGACCGACGGCACCCGCAGGCGAGGGTTGAAGCCGAGCAGCAGCGGCACGGCGACCGCCACGGCGCAGATGATGACCAGGTTGCCGAACGACACATCGGGCACGACGGACTCCTCGGTTCAGGGCGGGCTCACAGCCCGTACGACTCCAACAGCCCCAGCCAGACCTCGCTGACCGTCGGGAAGGACGGCACGGCGTGCCAGAGATCGCTGAGTGGCACCCGCCCGGCGATCGCCACCGAGGCGCTGTGCAGCAGTTCGGCCACGCCGGGGCCGGTGAACGTCGCCCCGACGAGCACGTCCCGGTCGGTGTCCACGACCAGCTGGCCCGTCCCCTCGACGCCGTCCCCGAGCGTGTAGGCGCCGGGAACCCGGGAGAGAGGGTGAGTCACCACGCGCACGGCCAGGCCGCGTTCCACGGCCTGCGCCTCGGTCAGCCCCACCGCGCACACCTGGGGATCGGTGAACGTCACACGCGACACGGCGTCCAGACTTGACCGGTCCGCGGCAGGCTTGCCGAGGATGACGTCGCAGGCGATCCGCGCCTGGTACTTGCCCATGTGCGTGAGCAGCGCCCGGCCGTTGCAGTCGCCGACGGCGTACAGCCAGCCGCCGTCCACGCCAACGGCGCGCAGCCGGTCGTCCACCTCGACGTACCGCCCAGGTGTGAGGCCGACCGTCTCCAGGCCGAGATCCTCCGTCCTCGCCCGCCGGCCCGCGGCGACCAGCAGCTCGTCGCTGATCAGCTCGCGCCCCGCGCCGTCGCCGTCGGCCGCGATCGTCAGCGCGACCGACCCGTCAACCCGCCGCTCCACCTGCCGGACTCGTGCGCCGGTCACCACACGGATCCCCTCGGCCTCCAGCGCCTGGCGCACCTCCTCGGCTGCGAAGGGCTCCTCGCGGATCAGCAGCCGGTCAGCCACCTCCAGGACCCAGACCTCCTCGGCGCCGAGCCGCCGCACCGCCTGCGCCATCTCCAGCCCGACGGCGCCGCCGCCCAGCACCGCGAGACGCCGTGGCACGGCCGTCATGGCCGTCACATCGCGGTTGTCCCAGGGCCGGGAGGCGGCCAGCCCAGGGACCGGAGGCAGCACGGAACGCGTCCCGGTGGCCAGGACGACCGCGCGCCGCGCGCTCACCTCGCGCGTCGTCCCGTCGCCGCCCGTCACGACGACGCGGCGCGGCCCGACCAGGCGGCCGGCCCCCCGCATCAGCTCGATTCCCTGGTCCTTCAGCCAGGGCAGCTGGCTGCTGTCGTCCCAGTTCGACGTCATGTAACTACGCCTTGCCAGCGCGGCGGGGACGTCGATCGGGCCGGTCACCGCCTCGGCCGCGCCCGGTGCGCGCCGCGCCGCCGCAACGGCGTCCCCGGGCCGCAGCAGCGTCTTGCTGGGAATGCAACCCCAGTACGAGCACTCCCCGCCTACCAGCTCGCGTTCCACGATCACGACTGACAGGCCGCCGGACGCGCATCGGCCGGCCGCCACCTCCCCGGCCGGGCCGGCTCCGATGACGATGACGTCCACTTCGGTCATGTCGACTCCCAGCTGACGAGGGCCCTTGATGAGCAGTCGTCCCGAGCAGCCTCGGCGTTACGCTCGGCACGTCCGCTCACATGTAACGCCCACCCGGGCACGCGGGACTACAGGAGCCGACGACAGTGGTCAGACCGAGGTGAGGAGGCCGGGGGATGGATCAGCCGGACGAGTCGGCCGACCGCGATCTGGCGTGCCGTGAGTTCGTCACCCTGCTCACCGACTACCTCGAGGGCGCCCTGGACGCCGACACCACCGCGCTCGTACGTGCTCACCTGGACGACTGCCCGCACTGCCAGACGTACCTGGAGCAGATGCGCACCACCATCGACGCCCTCGGTCACGTTCCGCTGCAAACCCTGAGCGATCGGGCCAAGGCCGACATCATCGCCGCGTTCCGCGGAACGCGGACCCCCACCTCCTAACCTCGCACCCCTTCGGATCGGCCGGCATCCGGTCGTACGATCGCAAACCGAACGCGTGTCGGACGGGCTTCGGCGGCCGCGAGGAGGGGAGCGTGACGATCGACGTCTCCACGGCGCCGTTGCTGGCAACGAAACTCTTCCCGCCACGGCCGCGCGTGGACCTCGTACACCGCGAACGCCTGATCGAACTCCTGCGCACGGGAGTGTCAGCTCCGCTCACCGTGGTGCGCGCCCCCGCCGGCTGGGGCAAGAGCACGCTGGTGGCCGAATGGGTGCATCGGGACCGGGTACCCGTCGGGTGGGTCTCACTCGACGCCGGTGACGACGACCCGCACCGCTTCTGGGCCTACCTGCTCACAGCGGTCGACCGAGCGCTGCCGGGGGCCGCGGCACCAGCGCTGCGCCGCCTGTCCGGTGCTGGTTCGCAAATCCTCCGAGATGTCGTGCCGGTGCTCGTGAACGAGCTCGCAATGTCCGGCCGCGATCTGGTGCTGGTGCTCGACGACTACCACCTGGTCACCGATCCCGAGGTCCACCGGGGCATGGCAACGATGCTCGAGCATCCGCCGCCGTCACTTCACGTGGTCCTGCTCACCCGGGCCCATCCACCTCTCCCGCTGGCGCGGTGGCGCGCTCGCGACCGGCTCGTGGAGTTGGACGTCGGCCAGTTGCGGTTCACCGAGCGGGAGGCGCTCGAGCTGCTGAACGGGCGGGCGCGGCTCGGCCTGAGCGCGCAGCACATCGGCAGCCTGCTGGATCGCACCGAGGGATGGGCCGCCGGCCTGCACCTGGCCGCGCTGCGGCTGGCCGGCCGGCAGGACCCGGGGGAGTTCATCGACCGGTTCACCGGCGAGGATCGGCATGTCGAGGAGTACCTGGTTTCCGAGGTCCTGGAGGAGCAGTCTTCGGCGGTGCGGGACTTTCTGGTGCACACGTCGGTGCTGGAGCGGCTGAACGCGTCGCTGTGCACAGCGGTCACCGGCCGATCGGACGCTGCGGACCTGCTGGAGTACGCCTACCGGCAGAACCTTTTCGTCACGCCGCTGGATGACGCGGGTCAGTGGTTCCGATATCACCACCTCTTCCGTGCCTTGCTGCGGGCGGAACTGCAGCGGACGGCGCCGGACCGGATCACGCACCTGCACCACCGGGCCGCCCAATGGTACGCCGCGGAATGGTCGGTCCAGTCAGGCGCGGCCGACGAGGCCGTACACCATGCGCTGGAGGCACACGACCTGTCGCTCGCGGCGGCCCTGGTGGCGCGCGCCTGGCGGGCGGAGTTCAACGCCGGACGCTGGCAGACCGTGGTGCGCTGGGTGGCCGCCCTGCCCCGCGATCGCGTCGTCGCCGACCCGGCGCTGACCGCCGCGCAGGTGTGGATGGCCATGGACACCGGTCGGCTGGACGTGGCGCACGAGTGGCTGGACGCCGGTCAGCAACGCCGTCCGGGCGACCCTGAGCTGCGGGTGCTGCGCGCGCTCGAAGCGGTGAAGTCCGGCTCACTGCAATCCGGGCTGGAGCTGCTGCTGCGTCAGCCCGCCCCGGACAGCGACTTCGTCTTCACCGTGCACCGGTTGGTCGGGGGGATCTGCGGTGTCTGGATGGCGGATCTGGAGCTGGGCCGGCGCTGGCTGGGCGAGGCGCTGGAGCGGGCCCGATCCGACGGCAACCAGTTGGCCGTCATCTACGCGCTGGGGTATCTCGGGTTGGCCGACCTGCTCGCCGGACGGGCGGACGACGCGGCCCGCCTGGCCGAGCAAGCCGCGGACGTGGTGCGGGCGTCGCTGAGCGAGGAGCACTTCGTGGCGATGATGCCTGCGCTGGTCACTGCGCTCGTTCGGCTGGAGGAGGGCGACGCGCGAGCGGCGCTGGACCCGGCGGCCGCCGCCGTCTCACTGGCGCGCCGAGGGGCCGGGCGGGTGGAGCTCGCGGCCGCGCTCCTGGTCCGGGCCAGGGCGCTGCGCGAGGCTGCGGGGACGGGGCCGACAGAGCAGCCGCCCGCGGAGGCCGCCGTTCTTGAGCACGCAACCCTGTTGGCCGAGAGCCGTGCCCTGCTGCGCGCGGGTGGGGAACCCTGCCCCGTCGTGCAGACCTGGCTCGCCGCGGAGCCGCGCGGATGGGCTCACAGGCCGCCCCCGCTGCGCGCGATCGACGGCGATAGTGTGAATGCGCCGGCGCCGACGGCGGACGCCGGGGCGGCACCGGAGAGCCTGACCGAGCGCGAGGTGGCGATTCTGAAGTTGCTGTCCGGGCCGCTGTCGCAGCGTGAGCTTGCCGGCGCGCTGTACGTCTCGCACAACACCGTCAAGACCCACCTGCGGGCGATCTACCGGAAGCTGGGCGCGGCCAGCCGGGAGGAGGCCGTCATCCGGGCCCGGCAGGCTGGTCTGCTCTGACCGGCGCCCGGTCCAGCGCCAAACCGCGCGCCACCCGCGCCGCAAGCGACGGCGCCGCCGCGGCCAGCACCACACCGATCACCAGCCAGCCGGCGACGAGGTACGGGAAGACCTCGAACGGCGGGTCCGGGATCGGCCAGACGTTCCGGTAGAGCACGTACCCGGCGATCACACAGCCGAGGGCGGGCAGCACGACCTCCAGCGGTGACCGGGCCAGCAGATGGCGGGCGGCGGCGACGTTCGTCAGCAGGTACATCGCCAGCAGCGACAGCACACCGGGGGTGGCCAGGTAGAAGAACACGCGCAACGGCGCGGTCCCGGCCAACCGGAACGCTGCCAGCAACGCGATCCCGATGATCATTTCCAGTGCCAGCGCCTGGCGCGGCGCCCCGGATCCGGCTTCGACGCTCCGCAGCCGCCTGTTCAGCGGCGCCCACGCCAATCCGTCCCGGGCGAAGGCGAAGAGCATCCGGCTGGCCACCGTGACACCGCCCAGCCCGGCGCCGAGCGCGCTGAGCGTCGCACCCAGATCGAGCGCAACCGCCAGCCACCGCCCGACGTAGGTCCTGCCGAGGTCGTCCAGCGGTGTCTCGGAACCGGCGAAGGCCGCGACGCCCGCCGCGTCGGTGCCGAAACCGAGCGACTGGGCCGCCATGACGAGCACGTAGCAGACCGCCCCGAATGCGACCGCTGCGACGATCGCCCGGGGGATGGCGCGGGTTGGCGCGAAGGACTCCTCACCGAGCGAGGCCGCTGACTCGAAGCCGGCGAACGCCAGAAAGCCGGACGTCGCGGCCAGGGCCAGCGTGGACCCGCTGGTACCCGCTGGCAGCCGGAGCACGTCTGCTGTCAGCACCTGGCCGCCCGGAGCGTGCCCGCCGGCCAACCGGACCCAGATCACCGCGGCCAGGAGCAGGACCAGTGCGACCGATACGCCCTCGAAGGCCAGCAGTCCCCGGGTGGTCGGCCGCACGCCGCGAGCGGCGAGCAGCCAGATCACCGCCCACCCGACGACGGCGACCGGGAACCAGTCGATGCCGGGCGCGATTCCGCTGCTGTCCAGGAATGCCCGGCCGAAGATGGCGACCCCGGTGATCGACACGGGCGGGAAGACGAGATAGGTGCCCAACAACGCCCAGCCCGCCACGAACCCTGCGCGCGGGCCGAGGGTATGGCCGACGAAGGCGTAGACCGATCCGGCATGGCTGAACTGCGCCGCCAGCCGGAGGAAGCCGTAGGCCACCAGGCCGACTCCCGCGGCGGCCAGGACGAAGGCCAGCGTGGCCGCCCGTCCCAGCAGCGCGGCCGCTGCGGCCCCGGTCACCGACATGGCGAGCGTGGGCGCCATGACTCCGACCGAGAGCGAGGCCGTCTGCCAGAACCCGAGTTCTCGGTGCAGGGTCCCCGGCTGCGGCCCGTTGCCGTGGCTGTCGCTCTGGCCGCCGCTCATCCGGCCGACCATCCGCCGTCGACAGTGATCACCGACCCCGTGACGTACGACGAGGCGGGGGAGCACAGCCACACGACGGCTGCGGCGATCTCCTCTGGTTCGGCGATCCGGCCCAGCGGGACGGCGCGCAACAGGTCATCGCTCACCGCGGATGTCATCCCGGTGCGCGTGACGCCGGGAGCCAGCGCGTTCACCGCGATGCCGGTGCCGCCCAATTCCAGCGCGGCGGCCCGGGTCAGTCCGTGCACGCCGTGCTTGGCGGCGACGTACGGCCCGTTGTCCGGCATCGCGGCGATCCCCAGCATCGAAGAGACGTTGACGATTCGGCCGTGCCCCTGGCGGCGCATCTGGCGGATCTCGGCGCGCATGCATCGCCAGACGCCCACCAGGTCGACCTGCAGGACGCGCATGACGTCTTCCTCGGAGTACTGGTCCAGCGGAACGTACGGTCCCGGGACCCCGGCGTTGTTGACGGCGGCGTCCAGCGCCCCCAGCCGGTCCACAGTCCGGTCCACCGCCTCGCCAACGGCGTCCAGGTCGGTGACGTCGGCCCACAGCGGCAGCCATTGCCCGCCGGCCGCTCGCACCAGCTTGCCGGTGGCATCCAGTTCGGTGACGTCGACGTCGAGACCAGCGACCGCCGCGCCGGCACCGGCCAGTGCCACGGCGCAGGAGCGTCCGATCCCAGACGCCGCGCCGGTGACCAGCACGACCTGGCCGGCCACCGCCGTCGATTCAGCCACGATGGTCAGCCACGGTAGTAGTCCTCCAGGACGGTGCGGAGCTTGGTCCGGCCGCGGTGCAGCAGCACCCGCTGATTCTCCGCGCTGAGGCCCAGCGCTTGGCAGACCTCGTCGGAGGACAGCCCGTGAACGTCGCGCAGCGTGACCACGGTGCGCTGCCGCTCCGGCAGACCCGTGAGCGCCCGGGAAAGCTCGCCCATCGCCTCGCCGGACAGGGCCGACAGCTCCGGCTGCTCGTCCCACGGCACCGGTGCTCCGGCGTCCGTCCAGTGTCCGGGCCACTCGTCGTCGGCGCCGCGGAAGCGGGACGGGTCGAGGTCCGGTCCCTCGACGTCGGTGAGCTGTGACCACGCGATCGTGCGCTGGTCCCGGACCGCCCGGCTGCGGGCACGGTTGGCGAGGATGGTAAACGTCCAAACGCGAAGCGAGGATCGCCCTTCGAAACGAGGCAGCCCGTGGACGACGCCGAGCCAGGCGTCCTGGACGGCGTCCTCGGCCGCCTGCCAGGTCCGGACATAGGTGCGCGCCACCCGCAGCATCGCCGGCGACCACGCATCCACCAGCCAGGCGAATGCCTGCTCGTCGCCGGCCCGCAGCCGCTGCAGTAGCGCCGCTTCGTCCAGGGTCCCGCGATGGGCGCCGGAGGGGCGCACCTGCTCAGCGGTGGCCCGGCCCGAAAACCGGCCCGGGTCCGTCGCGTCCAGCTGCGCCATCGGGCTCACCTCCGCCGAAAGACCTGACCCCCCGATCCTGGCCGAAGGATGCGCCGAAATACGGCGTCCAGTGCCATCTCACCCGGGTGAGATGGTGGGGTGAGGCGGCGGTGCGCCCGACGATCGTGGGGCCGGTCACCCGGAAGTAGGCGGCACTGCCCTCGGTGGTGGGCCCGTACCAGGCGAAGTACGTCTCGTCGAGGTTCGCTTCCAGCTCGGCCATCCGGGATCTGGCGTCCTCGTCGTTCTCCAGCTTGCCGTACTCGCCGATGAGCTGCAGGAACGCCTGCTTCTGGGCGGAGGTCATCTTCGCGCCCGCCAGCCCTCCGACTCGATGGTCTTGCCGTCCTCGCCCGGCCCGAGGACCAGGTCGATGGGCGTACTACCCAGCGCGTTCTGCTGCGCCGCGCTGAGATTGCCCCACATCAGGCCGTCCCGCTAGAACAGGCCCTCGAGGAAGTTGGACCACCGCTGCTTCTGCGCGGATCAGCACGGCTCAAGCGGCGGCGACGAGCGGGGCGCGTGACGTACTCATGGGCATGGTGAGTCCTTAGCGTGGAACGTGGAAGGGCGCTGCATCCCTCGGCGGGTGATGCACCACCAATGCCACGAAGCGATCATGTGCGAGTTCTGGATCCTGCCTGCGCGTTTCTTGTGTCAGCCGCGAAGTCAGGCTGGTGTGATCGCCCGCCCGGGGAGTGGTCGTCCCGCGACCGTCGCGAGCTCGCCGTCGATGAGCACCGGGACGCCGCCGACGAGGACGTCCGAGACGCCGACGGCCGGCTCCTTCGGACTCTCGTACGTCGCCCGGTCGGCGACGCCCTGCGGATCCACGATGGCCAGATCGGCCACATACCCAGGCTGGACGAGCCCGCGACGCCCGAGCCGGAACCGTCGAGCCGGTCGGGCGGCCAGGTGGACGGCGGCCTGCTCCCACGTCCAGTCGCCGAGTTCACGAACGTGGCGGGCGAGCAGCCGGGCGAAGGTTCCCCATCCGCGCGGATGGGGATGGCCGCCGCGGTAGATCCCGTCGGAGCCGGCCATATGCACCGGGTGCCGCAGCAGGGCCCGAATCGACTCGTCCGTGTTCGTGGGCGGGTGATCGAACACGCAACCCGCCTCCAGACCCGTGGCGATGAGCACGTCGCAGCAGAAGTCGCCAGGTGAGGCGCCGACTCGCTCGGCCGCTTCGAGCAGCGGCCGGCCTTCGGCCCACCGCAGTCCTCCGCTCGGGACATGGGACAGGACGATCCGCGGCCACACCTCGGCACGGTGGGCGAACCATTCCGTCTCGAGGCGGGCGCGCACGCTGCGCTCCTGCAAGGCCGCCACGGTCGCATCGATGTCGGCGGCCGGCAGCCAGTACGGCAGCGTGACCATGGCGAGAGTTGTCGAGCCACGCAGGTACGGGTAGCTGTCAAAGGTCAGGTCGAGGCCCGCGTCCAGCGCGTCGTCGACCAGGCGGGTCAGCACGTCGGCGGGGCCGTGATAGTGCGAGACGTGCGCCCCGACACCGCTGGTCCGGGCGATCTCGACCACCTCCGCCATGCCGTCCGGCGCGAGGTTCTCGTAGCCGCGCATGTGGGTGACGTACGGCAGTCCGGCAGCGGCCACCGGGCGGCACAGCTCAGCGATCTCCGCGGCGTCGGCGTATCGTCCTGGCGGGTACTCCAGGCCGGTGGAGAGCCCGACCGCTCCCTCGGCCAAGCCCCGCTCGACGGCCTTGCGCATCCTGGCGAGCTCATCCGCGTCCGGTGGACGGAGGGCGGCGCCCATCGCCGCGTGCCGGACCGTGCCCTGTGGGACCAAGTACGCCGTATTCAGCGGAGTCCGGCGGTCGTATGTCGCCAGCAGGTCGGCGACGGAGGTCGGCCCGTCATCGAGGGCGGGGTGCACCCCATTGACCGCCGCGAAGTAACGGGTGACGTACCGCAGCGTCGCCGGGCCGGCCGGAGCGAAGGACAGGCCGTCCTGCCCCAGCACGAACGTCGTGATCCCCTGCCGCAGCGCCGCGAGTTGCACGTCGGGCTCGAGGACGGCGCCGTCGCCGTGCACGTGGGCGTCCACGAAACCGGGGAAGACGAGGCATCCGGCGGCGTCGATCTCGGTGCGACCCTCGGCGTCCGGAAGGAGCCCGATGCCGTCGATGGAGCCGTCCTGCACGCCGACATCGGCCCGGACGGCGGGGGAGCCGGTGCCGTCCACCACAGAGCCACCGCGAATCAGGACGTCGAACACAGCGCACCTCCCTCGGACCCGTCAGGCCTGACTCCCCGCTCGGCAGGACCGATGTCGTTGCGGGTCAGAGGATCGCGCGGCCCGCGGCGCGGGGGTCGTGCACGTCCACGATGTCCTTGCCGAGCGGGGCCAGGGCGTTGACGGCCAGTTTCAGGTTACCCACGGCCAAGGGGATCCCGATGATCGTCAGTGCCAACGGGATCGCCGTCAGCACATGTCCCACCGCGATCCACAGACCGGCCAGCAGGAACCAGATGACGTTGCCGATCGCCGAGGCGGTGCCCGCCGACGGCTTGGGGACGAGTGTGCGGCCGAACGGCCACAGCACGTAGCCCGCCAGCCGGAATGCGGCGATCCCGAACGGGATGGTGATGATCAACACCATCATCACCACACCCGCGAGTGCATATCCGACGGCGAGCCAGAAGCCGGCCAGGACCAGCCAGATGAGGTTCAGTAGCGTCCGCACGAACCTATCGTCCCTCTGCGGGTGGGGGCGGTGTCGGTGGGGGAGGGTGGCATCCCCGCGGCGGGCGTGGTTCCCGGGAGTTCGCCGCGGGCGATCGCGGCCGGCGCGCTGTCCGTCCCGCCGAAGTGGCCCACCAAAGGGGTCACCTCGGCGGGAAGGATTCCGCCGGGGAATGCTCGCCCGTCACCTCGTCGGCGTTCACCAGGGTGAAGGCGAGTTCCGCGAGTCCGTCCACCACCAGGTCCGGGCGCTGGTCCGGCGCGGCGCGCAGGGCGTCCGCCCGGCTGTTCAGGCCCGTGGTCACAAGGACGCCCACGCCGCCCACCTGCCGCGCCATCGCGACCTCGAGCGTGAGGTCGTCCCCGGCGACCAGCATCCGCCCGGTCGGGACGCCGAGGCGGCGGGCCGCCGCCGCCGCGGCGAGCGCCGAGGGCTTGCCGAGCACCTCGTACCTCGCCCCGGTGACGTGTGCCAGGCCGGACGCGATGAACCCGGCAGCCCCGGCCGAGCGCCGCCCCGCGGTGGCGAACATCGGCGCGTCGCTGGTGACCAGGAGCGGAGCGCCGTTCCAAACGGCGTCGGCCGCCGCCTGCAGCTTGGTCTGGTCGAACGCGGTGTCCCACCCGACGATGACCGCCGCCGCGGCTGTGCCGTCACCCGGCGCGCACAGCCGAATCCCTCCGTCCCGCAGGACGTCGACCAGCCCGGGCCCTCCGAAGGCCATGACTGGGGCGTCACCGAACCGCTGTCGGAGGACGGCCACCGCCACCACGGACGGCGTCAGCACGTCCTCCGCGCGGAAGCCGAACCCGAGACCGGCCAGCGTCTGCGCGATCTGCGCCGAGGGTCGGGACGAGGCGTTGGTGAACGCAAGGACCCGCCGACCGCTGTCCCGGATGGCGGCGACCGACTCGACCGCGCCGGGCAGCGGCGTGCCGTCGTGCCCGGCCGGCCGGCTGGACAGGATCAGGCAGCCGTCGATGTCGAGGACGACACCTCCGACCTCGGACAACCGGTGCGCAAGCGCCGGATCCAGGTGCGGGCGGGTGACCGTTTCGCCGGTCATGCGCCGGCCTCCTCGCCCGTCATCGGCCGCCCCTGCCGGCCGGCATCCCGGGCGGTCCGTGCAGCGGCTCAGTCATCGAGGATCGTCACCACACCCCGGTTGCCGTCCACCCTGACGCGCTGCCCGGTCCGGATCGTCGCGGTCGCATTTCCGGTGCCGACGACGGCGGGCAGCCCGTACTCCCGCGAGACGATCGCGGCGTGGCACATGATCCCGCCGATGTCGCTCACCGCACCGTTGATGCGGGCGAAGACCGGCGTCCAGCTCGGGGCGGTGATCGGCGCGACCAGGATCTCGCCATCCAGCAGCTCATCCAGATCGTCCGGCGACATGACGACGCGGGCGCGGCCCTCGGCGATGCCAGGGGAGCCGGCGAATCCCTCCAACCGGGCGCTCTGCCCGCCGGCCGCCGCGGCGAGCCACCGCTCCACCTGATCCTTCGTGATCCCCCAGAGCATGATCGTCATGGGTTCGACGATCGCCTCCGGCGCGGGGCCGAGCGCGGGCGGCGCCGTCCAGCGCTTGAGCGCGTCGATGATGCGCCGCCGCTCGGCGACGATCGGCGGCCAATGGTCGGGGCCGAACGCCTCGCCACCGCTGCACCACGAGAACTGGAGGTCGGCGATGGCGTCGGTGATCTCCGTGCGGCGCAGGAAGAACAGGTCGTCGACCTGCTCAAGGAACCCGAACCGCACGAAGAGGGCGCCGAACTCGCGCATCTTGCGCCAGAACTCGGTCATGTACCAGTGCTCGATATAGAAGTTGTGGTTCTCCACGTAGGGGAAGACCACCTTCGACAGGCCGAGCGCGCCGTCGAACGCGTCGCGCTCCGGACCTTCCGGAATGAGCGAGCGGTACTGCTGCGTGATGCTGTCCCGCGCCGCCTCGACCTGGGCGATCGGTCGCTGCAGGTCCTCCCCGTTACGCAGTCGCCCGATGTACTCACCCACCATGCTCAGTGGGAAGGTGGGGTCGTCGGTCCAGCTGCGGTGGTGGTGGTAGAAGCCGTTGCCGTAGGAGAAGTTGAACCACGGGTCCGCCGAGATGTCCCACTCCCGCAGCCAGTGCCGCCCCGCCTCGGTGGCGGTGAGCTCGACGGTGAGGGCGTCGAAGTCGCTCGCCGCGGCGACTGTCTCGGCGACGCCCAGTTCGATCGCCTTGCCGGCGAGCCGTTTCAGCTCGTCGTCCGGCCGGAAGAGCAGGACGTCGACGCCGCTGACCATCTTCGCGACGTCCTGGTCGGTGATCTCCGGGAAGTGACCGCGGACGGTCGTCAGGAAGTTGAGGTATGCCGCATAGCCCATGTTGAGCATCTCGCTGTGCAGGTTCCAGACGGCGTCCAGCGAGGCCAGCACGGACTGGAAGGCGACGAGCAGGTCGTTGGCCTGGGTGATCCCGCGCCCGGCGAGCACGTTGTCCACAGGCTCGTACTGTCCCAGCTCCGGCACGGTCACGGCCTTGAGCTTCTCGATCTCCGCCTTGACCTTGCCTTCCCACGCGGCGTAGAGGTCCGGCCAGTTCTGGTAATAGTGCCCGACCCGCACGGCGAACTCCTGCGCGCGCCGGCCCACCTCCTCGGGATCCTCGACGCCGAGCGCGGACATGTACATGTAGCCGTTCAGCACGCGGACGTCGAGGCCGAGCGCCGGCGGTAGCGCGAACACCCGGGTGTTCATCACGCCGGTACTCATGAACGCGCTGTCCGCGGTGACGATGTCAAAGGGGGGCATCGGCTCGGGGAAGTGCATCCCGTCGCGGAACCACGTCCGTGTGCCGTCCTTCTCGCGCCGCTTCGGGGTGAACCGGTTGTAGTACGCGTACAGATCCCCCCAGCCCTCGGCGCCTTCCGGCGTGCCGATCTCGTACGGGTCGGGGAAGCGGGCCTCCGTCTTCGCCGCCGCGATCGTGACGGGAGCGTCGTGGGTTGCCGTCATTGCCAGCTCCTGAGTGGAAGGGTGGGTTCCGGTACGCGGTCGAGGGTCAGGGTTCGATGCCGAGATCCGCGGCGATGGTCCGCCAGCAGTTGAGGCTGCTCCCACGGCCGATTCCCGAGCCGGAATGCATGGAGGAGGAGCAGTTGTAGAGGTTGGGCAGCACGGTCCGGTATCCCGAGAGTTCCGGCACCGGCCGGAAGCGGCCGGACTGGCTGGCCATCGTCGTTCCCTGGCTGTACCCGCCCTCGAGCATGTCCGGATGAGTGGCCAGGATGTCGCGCGGCAGGATGATCCGGACGCCGGCGATGTTGTCCCGGGTCATGTTGGGCGCGTACCGGGGCCAGGACGACACGAGGAGGTCGACGACCCCGTTCTCGATGGACTTCCACTGCTGCCGGTCGAAGAACCGCAGCGGGGCGGCGAACTCCTCCACGCCGACGAGGTGCTTGCCGGCCGGAGCGCGGCCCGGATCCCACAATGTGTCCGTGCTCGACAAGGCGAAGAACCGGCTGCTGTGCCCGCGGGTGAAGATCTCCGCCTGGTACCGGGTGGCCAGCCAGTCCGGATCCTTGGGTCCCCAGTACAGGCGCGGCTGCGGGCCGACCTCGGGGTCGCCGACCCGGGCGGCGTAATCCGGCGCCTCGTGCACGGCGACGTTTAGCCAGGCGAGCTGCCCGCGGTCGTAGTGCACGTTCGCGAGCCGGTTGCGGGTGCGGCGGGGCAGCTCGACGGACGGGGTCAGCTTCAGCAGTGTCTGCGGCAACCCGAGGCCGCTGACGACGACGTCCGCCTCGACCTCATCGCCGGACTCCAGCCGCACGCCGATCGCGCGCCCGTTCCGGGTCAGGATCTCGGCCACGGGCGCGTGGCTGTGGTACTCCACGCCGCGCTTGCGGCCGGCCGCGAGCAGGGCGTCGGTGATGGCCTGGGTGCCACCGATGGCGATCGCCGCCGGCTCCAGCGACAACGTCAGCGCCAGGACATGCACCAGGCCCTGCAAGCCCGGCACGTCGTCGCCGTAGCAACCGGTGGACGTGGTGGCGGCGCGCAGGAACAGGGTGCGCAGCTCGGCGGATTCGAAGAAGTCGTATGCCAGCTGGCGCAGGCTCATGAACTGATGGACCGGCTGGATGACGCCGTCCTCGGACAGCATCGCCTCCAGCGGATCGGGCTCGCCCCAGGCCGGGGGCGCAGTGAACCGGTGCTGCCCGAATGCCGTCTTCAGCCCGCCGGCGTACGCGTCGTGGATCCGCAGATACGTGTCCGCGTCTGCGTCCGAGAACCGGCGGATCGCCTCCTCGGTGCGCTTGACGCCCTCCGGCCACGGCTCCTGGGTGCCCCGGTCGTCGACCACGCGGTAGGCGGAGTAGCCGACGAATGCCGTCCCGTCGTCGAAGACCATCGCCTCGTTGCCGTCGGGGAACGCATAGCGCAGGCCCTCGTCGTAGAGGCCGAAGTCGCGGTACGCGGGATGGGAGTAGAACCGGGTCCAGTGCGAGTAGAGGTTCATCGTGAACCCGTTGAGCGGCCCCTTGCCGCTCATCGCGGCGCCGCCGAAGCGGCCGCTGCGTTCCAGGACGGCGACGGACATGCCGGCGCGGGCCAAGTACGGCGCGATGATCGTCGAGTGATGACCGCCGCCGAGGACCACGGCGTCGTAGCGGGCGGCGGGGCTCATGGGTCTCCTTCGCGATCCTTCGCACGGCGAGGGGGCGTGTCGACGACTGTGGCCCGGAACCCGGGAACCGGCCCCCGATCCTTTCATCCGTTGAGATAATCGCCCTGGCGATCAGGGGCTTCGGCTCCCGTGCGCGTCAGCGGCGAGTCAGCGAGGTGGCGGCATGGCCGTGGTCCGAACGGCTCCGGGAGAATCCGTCACCTACCGGGCACTGGCACTGCTCGACGCCTTCGACGGCCAGCACCGGGTGCTGAGCCTGACCCAGATCGCCCGGCGCACCGGCGTCCCGCTCGCCACCGCGCAGCGCCGGTTGCGCGACCTCGTCGACGGCAGACTGCTTGAACAGCGCGGCGACGGGCTGTTCGAGATCGGCGCCCGGATGTGGCAGCTGGGCCTGCTCAGCCGCCCGACGTCCATGCGCGAGGCCGCACTCCCGCACCTGCAGGACCTCGTGGCACGAACCGGGCAGACCGTTCACGTCGCCGTGCTAGACGGGCACGCGGCCCTGGTGGTGGACCGGATCGCGGGGTCACGCACGGTGCCGACCCGCCACATGCCCGGCGCGCGGCTGCCGCTGTACTGCACGGCCGTCGGAAAGGCGCTGCTCGCCTTCGCGCCGGTCGCAACGCAGCAGGCGGTGCTCGCCGCGATGGTCCCGCAGACGCGGTACACGGTGACCGATCCTGCGGTGATCCGCAGGCAGCTGGAGCGCATCCGGCGGACCCGCGTCGCGGAGAGCCGGCAGCAGCACCGCGTGGGCGTCTCGTCCCGGGCGGTTCCGGTCTTCGGCTCGGACGGCGGGATCAGCGCCGCGATCGCGCTGATCGGGCCGGCGGAGGTGAATCTCGACGTGCACGTCGAGGCGCTCCGCTCAAGCGCGGCGGCGATCGCGCGGTCGGTCGAGGCGCTCGAGCAGCGCTGGTTCGAGGGCTGAGCCGTCAACAGCCGAGCCGATTCAAGAGCTCTCATTGAATGAAAGGTCGGTCTTGTTGCCGGGATGGCCTCCTCGGAGACTGACCGCAGGTCGTCCCGAGGAGGTTGCGATGTCCGCGAACGTGGAGGAAGGCGGACTCGGGCCGGCGGTCGCCGCCGTCATCCCCCGGGACCCGACCGACCCGACCGGCTGCCCGATTGCCCGTGATTTCGACGCGTTCGACCAGACCGATCCCTACTCCATGTGGGCGCATCTGCGCGCGGACGACCCGGTGTTCCTCGACGAGCGAACCGGGTACTGGGTCGTGTCCCGGTACGACGACGTCAAGGCGATCTTCTCCGATCACGAGTGCTTCAGCAGTGCCGTCGCCCACGAGCCGGTCCGCGAGCGGGGGCCGGCGGCCCGCAAGATCATGGAGCGGGGCGGCTTCACCGCCTACTCCGGGCTGTCGGCCCGGGTTCCGCCGGACCACACCCGGCTACGGCGCGTCGTGAGCAAGGGTTTCACCACACGGCGGCTCGCCGCCATCGAGCCCGTGATCCGAGGTGTCACCGTGCGGCTCGCCGAGCGGATGCTGGCCGCGCCCGACCGGCGGGCTGACCTCGTCAAGGCCCTGGCCGAAGAGATCCCCGTCGTCACGCTCCTTGCGCTGCTCGGCTCGCACATGGGCTACGACGTCGCGACCGTCAAGCGCTGGTCCGGAGCGCGGGCGGCGATGACGTGGTCCGATCTGTCCGACGAGGAGCAGGTTCCCCATGCCCACGCGCTCGTGGAGTACTGGCAGACGTGCCTGGCGCTGGTCCGCGACGCGCACGACAACGACCGGGAGACGCTCGTCGGAGATCTGGTCCGTGCCCAGCGCGACGGCGATCCCATTACGGACCACGAGATCGCCTCGGTCTGCTACAGCCTGCTGTTCGCGGGGCACGAGACCACGACCGCATTGCTGTTGAACGCCTTCCGGCTGCTGCTGGCGGACCGGGCGGCCTGGCAGCGGATGGTCCGAGACCCTGCGCTGATCCCTCCTGCTATCGACGATGTGCTGCGGCTGAGCCCTTCCCTCGTCGCCTGGCGGCGAGTCGCGACTCGGGCCACCGAGGTCGGCGGGGTGAGAGTGCCGGAGGGCGCCCGGATGCTGCTGCTGATGGGCTCCGCCAATCGCGACGACGCGCACTTCCCGCAGCCGGCCGCCCTCGACCTCACCCGCCGCAACGCCCGGGACCACCTGTCGTTCGGCTTCGGCATCCACTACTGCCTCGGTGCCCGGCTGGCCAAGCTGGAGTCGACCATCGTGGTGGAGGAGGTCGCGCGACGGGCGCCAGGACTGCGGCTGGCCGAACCCGCCGAGATGACCTTCGCCCCCAGCCTGACGGTCCACGCCCCGCACGCCGTCGTCGTCACCTGGTGAGGATGCATCCGTGAGCCCAGCGCGAACAGTCCTCATCACCGGTGCCGCCGGCGGCCTGGGGCGCAGCTTCGCCCTGGCGTTCGCGGAGCGCGGTTACCGGGTGGCCGTCACCGATCTGGACCTGGCCGGCGCGGACGAGACCGCGGAGCTGGCTCGCAAAGAGGGTGCCGACTGCTGGTCCGGGCGGCTCGACGTGACGTGCGCCGAATCGGCCGGCGCGGTGGCAGAGGACGTCGCCGCCTTCGGCGGCGGGCGCATCGACGCTCTCGTCAACAATGCCGGCATCTACGCGAGCCTGAACCGTTCGCGCCTCGAGGACATCGATCCCGACGAGTTCGACCTCGTCCTGCGGGTCAACGCCAAGGGGCCCTGGCTCGTCACCCGCGCGTGCAGCCCCTATTTCGGACCGGGCTCGAGCGTCGTCAACATCGCCTCGGCCACCGTCTTCAGCGGGTCGGAGCACTGGCTGCACTACGTCGCGTCCAAAGGCGCAGTCATCGCCATGACCCGGGTCATGGCCAAGGAACTCGGCCGCCGCGAGATCACCGCTAACGCGATCGCGCCCGGGTTCACGCTCACCGAGGCCAGCTTGACGCTGATGGAGAACGCCACGCAGTACGGCGTCGACCGGGGTTCGATCAAGCGGGCCGGTGTGCCGGACGACATCGTGGGCGCCGCCCTCTTCCTCGCCGGCCCGGACAGCCGCTTCATCACCGGCCAGACGCTTGTCGTGGACGGCGGGCGCCAGTTCATCTGAGAACGCGACCACGCTTCCGGGAGGGTGCCCACCATGCCTGGTGGCGTTCGGCGGCGGCCCGCAGTGGCCTGGACCCACGTGGACGACGTCTTCGTGGACGGCGGGTGGCATGCGGCGGCGTCCATGGCTCGGGTCGAGGTGACGGACCCGGCCACGGTTGAGGTCTGGGGGAGCGCGCCCGACTGCGGGCCGGACGATGTCGAGGCCGCTGTGCGTTCGGCGGACCGCGCGTTCCGAGCCGGCCCGTGGCCACGGTTGGCTGCGAGTCACCGCGCGGAGTGCCTGAGCCGCATGGCCGGCCTGCTCGAGCAACGGGCGGACGAGCTGGCCTGGACGATCTCACTGGAGAACGGCTCGCCGCTGGCCGAAACCCGAGGCGCAGCGGCGAATGCCGCATCGATCCTGCGGTACTTCGCCACCCTCGCGTCGCTGCTGGAGGCCGAGGACGTCCGGCCGAACCCGGGCCACCCGGGCCTGGAGTCTGTCGTGCGGCGCGAACCGGTCGGGGTCTGTGCCCTCATCGCGCCGTGGAACTTCCCCATCAATCTGGTGGTGACGAAGCTCGCGCCGGCGCTGCTCGCCGGCTGCTGCGTGGTCGTCAAACCTGCCGAGTCCACGCCCCTGTCGGTGCGTTTCGTCGTCGCTGCCGCGGCTGCCGCCGGTATTCCACCCGGCGTCGTCAACCTGGTCACGGGCGGGGCAGGCACCGGCGAGGCCCTGGTCCGGCACCCCTTGACGGCGAAAGTCGCCTTCACCGGCTCGACGGCGGTCGGGCGCCGGATCGGCGCGGCGTGCGGGGAACTGCTGAAGCCGGTAACGCTGGAGCTCGGTGGGAAGTCCGCGGCGCTGGTGCTGCCCGACGCCGACCTTGACCACCTCGCGTCGGTGCTGGTGCGTTCCTGCCTGCGCAACAACGGCCAGACCTGCTACACCGCCGCCCGGATGCTGGTGCCCGCCGCGCGCCACGACGAGATCGCGGACCGGGTCTCCGCGGTCGTCGCGGCAGCACCGGTCGGGGATCCGTTCCACAACGCGACGGTGTTCGGCCCGCTCGCCACCCGCGCGCAGTACGAGAGGGTCCTCGGCCACCTCGCCGACGCCCGGGCGGAGGGCGCCGTCGTGGCCACCGGCGGCCGGGCCCTCGACGGACCGGGCTGGTTCGTCCAGCCCACCGTGCTCACCGAGGTGACGCCGTCCATGCGGGTCGCGCGGGAGGAGGTGTTCGGTCCCGTTCTCACCCTGTTGCGGTACCGCACGATCGACGAGGCCGTCGAGTTGGCGAACGGCACCGACTTCGGCCTCGGCGGCGTGGTCTTCTCCGCCGACCCGGACGCCGCGGTCGAGGTCGCCGACCGGATGGACACCGGGTCGGTCGGCATCAACGTGTTCGCGTCCAATCACGCGGCCCCGTTCGGCGGCCGCCACGACTCCGGGCTCGGCACCGAGTACGGGCCGGAGGGCCTGGCCGCCTACCTGTCCTTGAAGTCCATCCACCGCCGCGCGGGGCGGCCTTCCCGCGCCGGCAGCGCCTACTCGGGGAACGGCCCCTGAGCGTCGGCGGGGGTGGTGTCGGTGGGGGACGGCGGCATGCCGGCAACGGGTGTGGTTCCCGGGAGTTCGCCGCGGGCGATCGCGGCCGGTGCACTGTCCCGCGGAATGCCGGCGGCGACGTAGGCGTCCTCCTCGTCCAGGGTTTCCCGCTCCAGCAGGGCCGTGGCCAGTCGGTCCAACTGTGCGCGATGCGCATTCAACGTCGCGACGGCCTCCTCGTGGCACTCCTCGACGATGCGCCGGACCTCCCGGTCGACCAGCTCCTTGGTCGCCGGGGCCACACCGTCCAGCCCGAAGGGTGACTCCTCACCCGGCGGCGGCAGCACGGTCACCGGGCCGATCGCGTCGGACATCCCCCAGCGGCCCACCATCTGCCGGGCGATCCGGCTGACCTGGTCCAGATCGCTTTCCGCCCCGGTGGTCACCTCGCCGTAGACGATCTCCTCCGCGGCTCGCCCACCGAGCGCACCGATGATGCGGCCACGGAGGTACTTCACGGAGTAGCCGTACCTGTCGGTCTCCGGGGTCTGGAACGTCACCCCGAGCGCTCGGCCGCGGGGGATGATCGAGACCTTCCGCACCGGGTCGGCGCCCGGGGTCAACATCCCGAGCAGGGCATGACCGGACTCGTGATACGCCGTCCGCTCCCGCTCGTCGGGCGAGAGCATGATCCCGCGTGCCGTCCCCAGCACGATCTTCTCCAGCCCGTCGCTGAAGTCCGCTCGGGTGACTTGCTCGTGGCCGCGACGAGCGGCGAGCAGGGCGGCCTCGTTGACGAGGTTCTTCAGGTCGGCGCCCACCATGCCGGGGGTCGCGGCGGCGACGTCGTCGAGGTCGACGTCGGGCCCGAGCGGCACGGCGCGGGTGTGCACCTGGAGGATCTGTCGGCGGCCGGGAAGGTCGGGTGGGTTGACGGTGACCCGGCGGTCGAACCGGCCGGGACGCAAGAGCGCGGGGTCGAGGACCTCGGGCCGGTTGGTCGCGGCGAGCACGACGACTCCTTCGGTGCCGGTGAAGCCGTCCATCTCGGTGAGGATCTGGTTGAGGGTCTGCTCGCGTTCGTCGTGGCCGCCCACGGCCAGCCCGCCGCCGCGAGCGCGGCCGATGGCGTCCAGCTCGTCGATGAAGATGATCGCCGGGGCCACCTTCTTGGCCTGGTCGAACAGGTCACGGACCCGGCTGGCGCCGACGCCCACGATCATCTCGATGAACTCCGAGGCGGAGATCGAGAAGAACGGCACGTCGGCCTCGCCCGCTACCGCCCTGGCGAGCAGCGTCTTGCCGGTGCCCGGCGCCCCGGACAGCAGCACCCCGCGCGGGATCTGCGCCCCGAGCCTGCGATACCGGCCGGGATCGCGGAGGAAGTCGACGATCTCCCTGACCTCGTTCTCGACCTCGTCGATGCCGGCCACGTCGGCGAATGTCGTCCGGGGGGCGGTCTCCGGCTGGTACAGCTTGGCGCGGGAGCGGCCGATGCCGCCGATGCCGCCCAGTCCGCCGGCCCCGGCACGCCGCCAGAACCAGACCAGGAGGGCGACGAAGAGCAGGGTCGGTCCGAACCCGACGAGGATCTGCTGCCACAAGGGCGGCGGCTCATCCGGCGGGTTCGCGTTGACCGGGACGCCGGCGGCCTGCAGCTTGCGGAAGAGGTCGTCGTTGGCGAACGACGGCCGCTGCGTGGTGAAGCGGTCCACCTTCTCGGCGTCCCTCTGCCCGGCTGGGTAGGCCACCTTGCCCTTGAAGGTGCCCTGGATCGTGTCAGCCGTCGAGGTGATGTCCCGCACGTTGCGGGCGTCCACCTGGGTCAGGAAGAAGGTGTAGGACACCTTCTGCCGCGGCGCCGGGCCCAGGAGCAGCGACGACATGATCCAGTTGATGGCGAGCAGCACCAGCAGCAACCAGACGAACCGCGACCAGCCGGGACGCCGGGCCGGACGGTTCTGCTGACCGGTGCCCTCCACCCGCCACGGCTGCGGGCGGTCCGACTCGCCACGCCGCAGCCAGCGGCTCCAGCCGGGTCCGCTATCCGGAGGGGAGGGCGCGGCGTCCTTCTCAGCCATTTGGACAGTCTCGTCGCACTTGCCCGCGACGTACCACCCGGGGGCGAGGTGGTTCAGCGGGCAGTTCTGCCCCGACACGCCCGGCGTGTCGGGGCAGAACTGCCCGCTCAACGTGAATCTGGCAGACCGGAGCCGTAGGGCTACAGGGTCGCCACGCGGCGCACCGGCTGGCCCGTGACGGACGCGACGCTCTCGTAATCCCGGTCGTCGCACAACACGATCAGGTTGGCGTACTCCGCCGTCGCGGCGACCAGCAGATCGACGACGCCTGCGGACCGATGCCTGCCGTGTTCGGTGAGCATCTGCTGCACCTGCTCGGCGCGCTCGTACGCTCGATCGGCCATCGGAACCCAGCCGAAGACCTCGCGCAGCAGGCGCTGCTTTGCCAGTCGATCCGGCAGTGACCGGGCCGAGTGCAGGAACTCCAGCTCGACAACAGGGCAGACGGCAATGACCCCCGCGGCAAGAAAGTCGCTCCACCCGGTGCGGTGCTGCTTCTGCAGGATCCGGAACAGACCAGACGTGTCGATCAGGAAGCGAGCAGCACTCACCGCCGGTCGCTGCGCACGCCGACGGTGCCCTTGCCCTGGGCGAGGAATTCGTCGAAGTCGCCGCGGTCTGCCATTTCGCCGAGCTGCTCCAAGGCCCGCAACCTGAGTAGTCGCGCACTGACCTCACGCAGCGCCGCGTTGACCGTGTCCTTCTTGGTCGTTGTCCCCAATACCTTCGCCGCGGCGGCGAGTGCCTCGTCGTCGATCTCCACCGGCGTCTTGGTCATACCCATATGACACCTCCTGGGATATCGAGGATATCATTCGCAGATATTTTGGAAGTCTAGTCTGCATCCCCGGTGTTGAGCGGGCAGTTCTGCCCCGACACGCCCGGCGTGTCGGGGCAGAACTGCCCGCTCAAGTTCGGAATCGGCTCACTGCGGAGTCCGGTGCGAGGCTCAGCTCCTCACCGGCTAGCCTGTCGCTTCCGGCCTAGGATCACCCCCTGTCGGGGTCCAGCGTCGGGAGGTCGGGATGCTCGTCGTCCACGTGCATGTCCGCGTCAAGCCCGAGAACCTCGACGCATTCCTCGACGAGACGCGTCGCAACGCGGCGTCGTCCGTGCAGGAGCCGGGCGTGCGCCGTTTCGACGTACTCCAGGACGAGAGCGACCCGGCGCACGTGGTCTTGACCGAGGTGTACGTCGACCAGTCCGCCGCCGACGCCCACAAGCAGACGGCCCACTACGCCCGCTGGCGCGACGAGGTCGCGGACATGATGGCCGAGCCCCGCGCGTCGACACGGTTCGCCGCGGTCTTCCCCGCCGAGGACGGCTGGTGAGCGCCTTCGACCTCGCCCTACCGCGGCGGGTGCTGTTCGGGCCGGGGCGTTCGCAGGAACTTCCGGAATTACTGGCCACGCTCGGGGAGCGAGCGCTGCTGTGCACCGGCAGCGATCCGGACCGGCACCGGCACCTGCTGGGCGATGTCGAGCCGGTGGCCATCGTGACGGTGCCGCACGAGCCGAGGGTGGAGGAGGTCCGGGCGGCGACCCACGATGCCAAGGCCGCACGCGCCGATGTCGTCGTAGCCGTCGGCGGGGGCAGCGTGCTGGACCTGGGAAAGGCGGTCGCGGCCCTCCTCGGCAACGGCACCGATCCGCTGGACCACCTCGAGGTCGTCGGACGAGGCGTGCCGGTCCAACGACCGTCCGTGCCGTTCGTCGCCGTGCCCACGACCGCGGGCACCGGTGCGGAGGCGACCGCCAACGCGACCCTGCGCTCGCCCGAGCACGGCATCAAGGCGAGCATCCGCAGCCCGCACATGCTGGCGGCCGTTGCGCTGGTGGATCCGCTCCTGACCCTCGGCTGCCCGCCCGCGGTGACCGCGAGCAGCGGGCTGGACGCGCTGACCCAATGCCTGGAGCCGTACGTCTCGCCCCGGGCGAATCCTGCGACCGACGCGGTGGCCGCGGAGGGGCTACGACGCGGGGCCCAGGCGCTACGCCGGGCGTTCCAGCACGGCGACGACCCGCGGGCGCGCGAGGAGATGGCGCTCTGCAGCCTGTTCGGCGGGATCGCGCTGGCCAACGCCAAGCTGGGCGCGGTGCACGGTTTCGCCGGCGTCGTCGGCGGGATGGTCGACGCCGCGCACGGCGCGCTGTGCGCGGCACTGCTCCCGCCGGTGGTCGAGGCCAACGTGCAGGCATTGACGGAGCGCGAGCCGGACTCGCCCGCGCTGCCTCGTTATGAACACGTCGCCCACCTCCTGACCGGCCAGGAGGAGGCGACCGTCGAGGACGCCGTGGTCTGGTTGCGCGAGACGGTGGCCGCGCTCGACGTATCGCCGCTGGGGGCGCTCGGTCTGCGCCCGGAGCACTTTCCGGAGATCGCGCAGAAGGCCGAGCGGTCCAGCAGCATGCAGGGCAATCCGGTGCGGCTGACGACGGAGGAACTCGTCGCGGTGCTGCATGCGGCCGCCTGACGGTCCACGTTCGCCGTTGGTGAAATGATCGCCCAGAGGAAATCCTGTAAGCGTGTAATCACGTTGTCGGGGCATGACACGCGAGACGTTCCCGGTCCTGTTCCTGGACGACGAGGTCGTCCTTCCCGGCATGGTGGTGCCCCTGGAGGTCACCCCTCAGGTGCAGGCCACGCTGGATGCCGCGCGGGCTGCCCGCGGAGGGTCGCGCGATCAGTTGCGACTGCTCCTCGTGCCGCGCCTCGACGGTCGCTCCGGTGTCGCGGGAACCATCGCCGAGGTGCAGCAGATCGGCCGGCTGCCGGACGGTAAGCCCGCCGCGCTCCTGCGGGCGACTCAGCGGGCGCGCATCGGCGTGGGAGTCACCGGCCCGGGAGCCGCCCTCTGGGTCGAGGCGGAGACGCAGGATGTCGTGCCGCCCACCGAACGGGCACGCGAGCTGGCCGCGGAGTTCAAGGGCGTCCTGACATCGATCCTGCAGCAGCGGTCGGCCTGGCAGGTGCTGGACGCCGTCCAGCGCATGACCGAGCCGGAGGAGCTGGCCGACGCGGCGGGATACGCCTCGTGGGTCACGGTCGCCGACAAGCTGCGGTTGCTGGAGACGACGGATGCCGAGACTCGCCTGGACCTGGTCCTGGAGAAGGCGCGCGCCCACCTCGCCGAGCTTGAGGTGGCCGAGCGGATCCGTGAGGACGTCCGTGAGGGAATGGACCGCAGTCAGCGGGAGTACCTGCTGCGCCAGCAGTTGGCCGCCATCCGCAAGGAACTGGGCGAGGCCGACGGCGGAGGCGATGACTACCGTTCGCGGATCGAGGCCGCCGACCTGCCGGAGCAGGTCCGGGAGGCGGCGCTGCGCGAAGCCGACCGGATGGAGCGGACGCCGGACGCCTCACCGGAGACCGGCTGGATCCGCACCTGGCTGGACACGGTTCTGGAGCTGCCCTGGAACGTCCGCACGCAGGACAGCACCGACATCGCCGCGGCACGCGCCGTCCTGGACGCCGACCACACGGGCCTGGACGACGTCAAGGATCGGATCGTGGAGTACCTCGCCGTTCGGTCCCGGCGGGCTGGACGGGGACTGCAGGTCGTCGGCGGCCGCGGTTCCGGGGCGGTGCTGGCGCTGGTCGGTCCGCCCGGGGTGGGTAAGACGTCGCTCGGCGAATCGGTCGCCCGGGCGTTGGGACGCAACTTCGTCCGCGTGGCGCTGGGTGGCGTCCGCGACGAGGCCGAGATCCGCGGGCACCGGCGGACGTACGTCGGGGCGTTGCCCGGCCGAATCGTCCGGGCCATCAAGGAGGCCGGCTCCATGAACCCCGTCGTGCTGCTCGACGAGGTGGACAAGGTCGGGTCGGACTACCGCGGCGACCCCGCGGCGGCGCTGCTGGAGGTCCTCGACCCCGCGCAGAACCACACGTTCCGCGACCACTACCTGGAGCTGGATCTCGACCTGTCCGACGTCGTGTTCCTTGCCACCGCGAACGTCGTGGAGACGATCCCGGACGCGCTGCTGGACCGCATGGAGGTGATCCCGCTCGACGGCTACACCGAGGACGAGAAGGTCGCCATCGCCCGGGATCACCTGCTGCCCCGGCAACTGGAGCGCGCCGGTCTCACGGGGGACGAGGTCCGGGTGGACGACGACGCCCTGCGCCTGGTGGCGGCCGAGTACACCCGGGAGGCGGGCGTGCGGCAGCTGGAGCGGGCGATCGCCCGAATCCTGCGGAAGGTGGCCACCCGGCTTGCCGCTCAGCCGTCGAGCAAGCCGTCGAGCGAGTCGAGCGAGCCGTCGAGCGAGCAGGTTCCGGTCGTGGTCTCGGCCGGGGACATCCGCTCCTACCTCGGACGCCCGCGGTTCCACGGCGAGTCCGGCGAGCGGACCGCTGTTCCGGGCGTCGCGACGGGCCTCGCGGTGACTGGTGCCGGTGGCGACGTGCTGTTCGTCGAGGTGGCCACCCTGGACGGCGAGCCCGGCCTGACGCTGACCGGTCAGCTCGGCGACGTCATGAAGGAGTCGGCGCAGATCGCGACCAGCTACCTGCGCGCCAACGGCGACCAACTCGGTGTGCCCACGGATGTTTTGACCCGTCGGCGGCTGCACGTGCACTTCCCGGCGGGTGCTGTGCCGAAGGACGGCCCGTCGGCGGGTGTCACGATGACCGCCGCGCTGGCCTCCCTGCTGACCGGTCGGCTGGTGCGCAGCGACGTCGGCATGACCGGAGAGGTATCGCTGACCGGTCGGGTGCTGCCCATTGGTGGGGTGAAGCAGAAGCTGCTGGCCGCCCACCGAGCCGGGTTGACCGAGGTGATCCTTCCGCACCGCAACGAGCCCGACCTCGACGACGTGCCGCAAGCCGTCCGCGACCAGCTGACCATCCACCTGGTCGACGAGGTGTCCGAGGTGCTCCAGTTCGCCCTCGAGCCCGCGGCGGGAACGGACCTGACAACGGGAGTGACCGAGTCGCCGGCGGCGGCGTGACGCTGATCGGCCCGCACTGAACGGGCCGCTCAGAACGGGAACTGCCGCGCGCCCCGCTTGACCGTCAGCCACTGCAACTCGGTGAACTCCTCGGCGGCGTAGGCGACGCCGAACCGGCCCCACCCGCTGTCCTTGACGCCGCCGAACGGCATCTGCGGCTCGTCATTGATCGGCTGGTCGTTGACGTGCACGATGCCCGCATCGAGTTGCTCGGCGATGGCGATACCCAAGTCCGGGTCCTCCGTGAGCACGCCCGCGGTCAGGCCGTACGGCGAGGCGTTCGCGCGCCGGACGGCCTCGTCGGCGTCCTCGACGACGTCGACCACGACCACGGGACCGAACGTCTCCATCGTGTCGAGCTCGCAGCCCTTGGGGACGTCGACGAGCAGCGTCGCGGGGTAGCAGGGGCCCTGCGGCCGCCCCCCGGCGAGCACGCGGGCGCCGCCCTCGACCGCCTCCCGGACCCGGCGGTCGATGGTGTCGACGGCGTAGGAGTTGATGAGGGGGCCGATGACGGTCTCCGGGGCACGGGGGTCGCCCGCGACCAAGGACGCGGCCTTGGCCGCGAACCGGTCGATGAACTCCTCGGCAATGGGCGACTCGACATAGATGCGCCGGGCGCACATGCAGATCTGGCCCTGGTGCAGGAACGATCCGTAGGAGGCGGCCTCGACGGCATAGGTCAGGTCGGCGTCGCGCAGGATGATCAGCGGGTTCTGCCCGCCGAGTTCGAGGACGACGCGCTTGAGGTTGCGGCCCGCGGCCTCGGCGAGCCGGCGTCCGGTGGCCGTCGACCCGGTGAAGTTGATCCGGCGCACGGCCGGATTCGACACCAGTTCCGCGCCGATCGGCGCGGCCTCCCCACCGGCGTGGGTGACGACGTTCAGGACGCCGGGTGGCAGGCCGGCCGCGTTGAAGATCTCGGCCCACAGCAGCCCGCCGACGTACGGGGACTCCTCGCTGGGCTTGAGGACGACCGTGTTCCCCAGCGCCATCGGGGCGAGGATGGCTCGTGCGGAGAGGATGAGCGCGGCGTTCCACGGCGCGATGGCCGCCACCACACCCACCGGCCGGCGAATGGCCATCGCCATTCCGCCGGACCGGTCGGAGGGGATGATCTGCCCGATCGCCTGGTATCCCGCGCCGGACGCCTGGCGCAGGAGCGACAGCACGAAGTCGACCTGCATCGTGCCGAACGCTGCACCGCAGCCGGTCTCCCGTGCCAGCCAGTCGAGCACCTCGGCCTCGCGGCGGCGCAGGATCTCCGCGGCGGCGAGGAAGAGCTCCTGACGCTGACGCGGTTGGCTGGATGCCCATGCCGGCGCGGCGGCGTGCGCGGCCGCGACGGCGATGCGGGCGTCCGTGGCGTCGCCGGCGACGGCTCGTGCCACCACCGAGCCGTCCCAGGGATTCAGCTTGTCGTAGCGGCGACCCGAGTCGCCGTCCTGCCACGAGCCGTCGATGTACAAGTGCAGTTCGGGCGCATCCGAGCTCATGGTGCCTCTCGCCCCCGCTGACGTCTGGACACCAGCCAGTATCCGATCGGGGTCAGGCGCCGTCCCAACCGGTCCTCCAGCAGTCCCCACAGACCGCGGGGGAGCAGCAGAGCAAAGGCGATCGCAGCGGCGCCCAGCCCGATCAGGTACCAGGCGCCGTAATCGGCGAACATCTTCTGCGCGAGGAAGAAGACCACCGCTCCGAGCAGCGGCCCCTCGAAAGTACCGAGCCCCCCCACCAGAACCATGAAGATCATGAAGGCGGTCCATTGCACGCCGAAGATCGAGTTCGGCTGGATGAACAGAGTGTTCGCGAGGATCGTCGTGCCGGCGGCCGCCGAACCGGCGGCAGCGAAGACGTACAGCACGCGCTTGGCGCGCAGAACCCGCACGCCGAGCGCGGCCGCGGACCCTTCGTCGTCGCGGATGGCCTGCAGCGCCAGCCCGAGACTGCTGCGCAGAAGGACGAAGAGCCCGATCACCACCGCAGCGGCGACGGCCACGGCATACCAGTAGACGAAGGCGCGACGGACCACCGGATCGAGCCCGGAGAGTCCGCCGAGCGACGTCCCGGTGCCGCCGCCGAGGGTCTGGTCGAGCGCGACGATGAGGGCGATCGCCTCGGCGACGACCCAGGTGCCGATGGCGAACTGGCCGCCGCGCAGCCGGAGCACGAGGAACGACAGCGGGACAGCGAGGACGGCACACACGGCGACGGCCAGCGCCATCGCGGCGAACGTCGGCACCCCGCGCTGGACCAGAACGATCGTCGCGTAGGCGCCCAGGCCGATGAACGCCTGCTGCCCCACGGAGACCAGCCCGCCGTAGCCGGCCAGGGCGTTCCAGGTCACCGCCAGCGTCACGAGGATCAGCAACGACGTCAGCTGCTGCACGGCGGTCGCGTTGCGCAGGAACGGAACGGCGGCGAGCAGGACAGGGACGACGGCGAGGCCACCGGTGGACAACCGCGCGGACGTCGTCCACCGGGTGACCCGAAGCGACCGGGCAGGAAGCGTCGTCCCTGCCGCGGTGTGCGCGCTCATGCGGTCGCCGTTCGCATGGCCAGGAGTCCTCCGCGGGGTGAGGCCAGCACGGCGAGGAAGACCAGGTGGCCGGCAACCAGCGCGTACTGCGGGTCGATCAACGCCCCCAGCGCCTGCGCAACGCCGAGCACCATGCCGCCGGCCAGCGTGCCCCACAGCGACCCGAACCCGCCGATGACGACGGCCTCGAAGCCGAAGATGAGCTGTGCCGGGCCGCTGGAGGGGTCGAACGTCGAACGCAGTCCGAAGAACGCCCCGGCCAGCGCGGTGGTCGCGACCGCGACGGCGGTGGCCAGCGCGTACACCCGGCGAGAGTCCACGCCGACGAGCTGTGCGGTGTCGGCGTCCTGCGCGGTGGCGCGCATCTGCAGCCCCAGGGTGGTGCGGCGCAGGAACAGCTGGAGCCCGGCAAGGACGGCGACCGCGGCGGCCAGGACGAGCACCCCGAGGACCGGCACGGAGAGGCTGCCCAGCCGCCAGCTCGCGGTGGCGAAGCCGCCGATCCCGGGAGCGAGGGAGCGTACGTCGGGGGAGAAGGTCTGCAGGAGCGCGTTCTGCAGCACGATCGCGAGGCCGAAGGTCGCCAGCAGCGGCACGTACGGGCCCCCGGCAAGGCAGCGCTGCAGGATCGTTCGCTGCAGGGCGTACCCCACCGCGAACATGAGCGGGACGACGACGAGCAGTGCGACGAAGGGGTTGACTCCGAACTGCTGCGTCGTCCACCAGACGAGGAATGCGCCCAGCACGGCGAGATCGCCGTGGGCGAGGTTGATGATGCGCATGACCCCGAACATGAGCGACAGGCCGCAGGCGAAGAGTGCGTAGAGGCCGCCGAGGGTCAGGCCTTGCAGCACGGAGTTGACGACGGTCATGGCTGCTCCTGGGGTGGGCCGGCGGCCGGGATTGATCGAGTGCCGGCAAGGCCGAAGTAGGCGGCGGTGACCTGGTCCCTGGTGAGATCCCCCGAAGTCCCCTCCAGGACGAGGCGCCCCTCGAGCATGCAGACGACCCGGTCGGCGAATTCGAGTGCCCGCGCCAGATCCTGCTCGACGAGGACCACGGTGACCCCGGACGTGCGCAGCGTGGTCAGCGAGGCGTACACCAGATCCACCGCGGCGGGGGACAGCCCGAGCGAGACTTCGTCGAGCATGAGCACCGACGGATTCGTCATCAGCGCCCGGCCGATCGCGACGGCCTGCTGCTGCCCGCCGGACAGCCGGTTCGCGGGGCGCGACAAGAGGTCCCTCAGCTGGGGGAACGCCGCGACGACGGTCGCGACGTCCCAACGGCCGCGGCGACCGGACGACGCGGCGACGGCAAGGTTCTCGGCGACCGTGAGTTCGGGGAACAGGCGACGGCCCTCGGGCACCAGGGCGAGCCCCAGCCTGGCGCGGCGGTGCGCCGACAGCGGGGTGACATCCGTGTCACCGAGCCGCACCGATCCGTCGCGGGCCGGGTGGATGCCGGCAATGGTGCGCAGCAGGGTCGTCTTCCCGGCGCCGTTGGCGCCGACGAGCGCCAGCACCTCGCCCGGTGCGACGTGCAGGTCGACCGGGTGGACGGCCGTGAGCAACCCGTGCCCGGCGGTCAGCCGGCTGACGGTCAGGGCGGTTCCGGTCCGGGTGGTGTCGAGGCCTGCGCCGACGGGTGTGGTCATACCTCCTCCCCGAGGGCGCGACCTCCGAGGTAGGCGTCGACGACGGCGGCGTTGGCGAGGACGTCGTGTGGGTCGCCGTCCGCGATGACCCGCCCGGCGTCCATGGCGATGAGCCGGTCGATGCCCTGCACGAGGACGTGCACGATGTGCTCGATCCAGACAACGCCGAGCCCGCTGTCCCGCAGATCCCGCACCAGCGTGACGATCTCGGCGGCCTCGGCATCGGTCAGGCCCGCGGCGATCTCGTCGAGCAGGATGACGCTCGGGCCGGTGGCGAGCGCCCGGGCCACCTCCAGCCGCTTGCGGCTCAGCAGGCCGAGACTGTCGGCCCGCCGGTTCGCCAGGCCGGTCAACCCGGTCCGGATCAGGACCTCGACGGCCCGCTCCCGCGCGCCACGCCGGCGCAGCCCGCCCCCGTGCATCGCCGGCACGAGGACGTTCTCCAGCACCGTCATGCCCCCGAAAGGGCGGGGCACCTGATACGCGCGGGCCACCCCGAGCCGGCACCGGGTCTCGACGGGCAATCGGGTCAGATCCCGCCCGCCGACGCTGACGCTGCCGCCGAGGACGCGGACGGTTCCGGCGAGCGCCGACAGCAGGGTCGTCTTGCCTGCGCCATTGGGGCCGACGACCCCGACGGACTCACCGGCGCCGACCTGGAAGTCGACGTCGTCGAGCACGACGAGATCGCCGTAGTTCATCCGCAGTCCTCGCGCGACGAGCAGGGCACCGGCCTGTCCGGCACCCTGCTCGGCTGGCTGCGTCGACTGCACCGTGGGGACGGTGTCAGCCGGCATACGCAGTCAGCTTGGCCGCCACGGGCACGTTGGAGTCGTTGCTGTTCTCGCAGATGACGAACTCCAGCGGGAACTTCCCGGTGCCCTTGACCCACTGCCCCGCGGTGACCGGGGTCGCGACGACGTTCGGCACCGGGCCCTTGCCCCAGGCGAGCTCGCCGAGGGTCGTCTTCACCGAGAGCCCGGAAATCGTCTTGGACAAGCCGGCCTTGTCCTTCGGGTCGGACGCTGCCTGTAGTGATGCAGCCGCGACGTCGAAGAGGGCCATGCTGGCCCCGAGCTGCTGATTCCACTGCTTGCCTGTCGCCGACGTGTACCCGTCAGCGAGTTGCTGATTGGACAGGCCGGCGATCGCGGACGAGTAGGGCCACGTCGGCGCCCAGTAGACGGCGCTCGCGAGGTCGACCCCGATCGCACCCAGGGCTTCGACCTGGGACGGGAAGAGGCCGGTCTTGGCGATTTGGGCGATCTTCGGCTTGAAGCCCTGCTGCGCGGCCTGCTGCCAGAAGGTCGCGAAGTCCGGCGGGATCGGGAAGGTGTTGAAGATCTCGCAGTTCGCGTCCTTGAACTTCCTGATCTGCGCCGAGTAGTCATTGGTGCCGTCCGTGTACGCACCGGGGTCGACGATCGTGTAGCCGGCCTTCTGCAGGAGCGGCCCGAGGGCCTTGCGGATGGCGTTCCCGTCGGCGTCGTTCGGCCACATCACGCCGACCTTCTTGTTCGTCGACACCTGCGGCCACAGCGTCGTGTACGCCGTGGCGAACTCCTCGACGCCGAAGCAGAAGTGGTAGGTCCACGTGAAGGGCGTATCCGGCTTGCCGTTGCGGCCGAAGAACCACGCCTCCCACGGCACCACTGTGGACACGCAGGGAACGCCCGCGGCCTCACACGCGTCGGAGACCGGGTTCACGGTCTCGGGCGTGGATGTCGTGAGCATGAGGTCGACGCCGCTGCTGATCAGGTCGTTGGCGACCTGAGCGCTGCGCTGCGGATTGGACTGGCTGTCCTTGTCCACGATCTCGACGCTCCACGACTTGCCGCCGATCGTCAGGCCCTTGGCGAAGGCCTTCTTCGCCAGGTCGAGGACGTATCCGTCGGGCTCGCCGAAGCCGGCGGTCGCGCCGGTACGCGGGCTGACGAAACCGATGCGCAAGGAGCCGGCGGAGCCGCCGGAGGCGGATGACGTGGAGCTGCCCAGGCTGGACCCGAGGCCTCCGCAGGCGCTGAGCAGCGGGGTAGCGACGATGCCGAGCGCACCGGCGCCGGCCAGGCGGAGCATGTCCCGACGGGACACCGACGAAGCGAAGTCGGCGCTGTTGGGGGTCTCACCCACGTGGTCCTCCTCGTTGAGGGCTGATGGCCGCCACCGTCTCGGCTAGAGTTCCGAGCGTCAACATGCGATTCGACTATTCGGAACAGTTATTGATCTGTCACCGTAATGGTCAGCTCGACGCCGCAGAGAGGGGACACGCCGATGGCGGCAGGTTCCGCACGTGAGGACGGCGACGGTTCGGGTCTCTCGCAGTCCCTCGAGCGCGGGCTGGCGATCCTCTCATGCTTCAGCGAGCGTCGGCCGCTTCTCGGAATCTCCGACGTGTCGCGGGCGGTCGGGCTCAACAAGAGCACGGCCCACCGCTACGTCGCCACGCTGGCCTCGCTGGGCTACCTCCAGCAGGACGCCGCCACGCGCAAGTACCGGCTCGGGCTGCGGGTCATCGATCTGGGCTTCGCCGCGGTGAACTCCATGGAGATCAGCAAGGTCGCCGGACCCTTCTTGCAGGCGCTGTCCGAGGAGACCGGGCACACCGCGAGCATGGCCGTCCTGGACGGGACGGACATCCTGTACGTCGCACGCGTACGCAGCGTTCGGGAGAACCGCTACGGGATCGATCTGAATCTGCACGTCGGGTCCCGGTTGCCGGCCTACTGCACCTCCATGGGGAAGGTCCTGCTGGCCCACCAGCCGCCCGACCGGCTCACGCGGATCATCGACCGGACGGATCTGACCAGGCGCGGGCCCAATACGCTCACCGCCCGCGAGGCGCTGGTGGCCGCACTGGCCCAGGTCCGGCACACCGGGCTGGCGGTGAACGACGAGGAGCTCGCCGCCGGCCTGCGCTCGCTCGCCGTCCCGGTCCGGGACGGGTTCGGCGAGGTGGTGGCCGCGGTCAATCTGGCGATCCACATGAGCATCTGGGGCGCCTCGACCGACGCCGTGGTGCGCAAGTACACCCAGCCCCTCAAGCGCGCCGCGGAGGAGATCTCCCGTCGGCTGGGGTACGCCGCCGCTCCGTCGGCCTGAAAGCCCTGCGGCCACGCTGTGAACTGCGAGGTTCCAGATTCTCAAACGATGGTATTGACACCCGGCACGTCGGGCAGAAACAGTCGGAGCGCGGCCATTGACGGACCGGCCAAGAGCTGACGAAGGAGTCACCGTGGGACTGCTGGACGGAAACGGGTGGGCCGGGAAGCTCTTCGTCGAGGGCAAGTGGGTGGACGGTGCGGGCGGCACAGCGCCGGTCCTCGAGCCGGCCACCGGTGCGGAGCTGACCAGCTACGGCGTCGCGACACCGGACGACGTCCAGAGCGCCGCCCGCTCGGCCGTCTCGGCGCAACGGGAGTGGGCGGCCAGGCCACACACCGAGAGGGCCGCCGTCCTGCGCAAAGCGGGCGATCTGTTCCAGCAGTACAGCGACGAGATCTGTGAGTGGAACGTTCGCGAGGTCGGCGCGATCCCGCCGATGGCCGCGTTCGCGGTGGGTGTGGCGGTCCAGGAGTGCTACGAGGCGGCGGCATTGCCCTCCCGCCCGTTCGGCGAGCTGATCCCCAGCGAGCAGCCGCGGCTGTCCATGGCACGACGCGTTCCCGCCGGCGTCGTCGGGGTCATCTCGCCGTTCAACGTCCCGATCATCTTGAGCATCCGCTCGGTCGCCCCGGCGCTCGCACTCGGCAACGCCGTCCTGCTCAAGCCGGACCCCCGGACGCCGGTGGTCGGCGGCGTCGTCCTCGCCCGGATCTTCGAGGAGGCCGGCCTCCCACCCGGCGTCCTGCAGGTGCTGCCCGGTGGCGCGGACGTCGGGCAGGCGCTGGTCACGGCCCCCGACGTGCGCGTCATCTCGTTCACGGGGTCCACTCAGGTGGGCCGCATCATCGGTGAGCTGGCCGGCAAGCATCTGAAGCGGGCTCACCTGGAACTCGGCGGGAACTCGGCTCTCGTCGTCCTTCAGGACGCCGACGTCGATCAGGCGGTCAACCTCGCCGCCTGGGGGTCGTTCCTCCACCAGGGCCAGATCTGCATGACCACCGGGCGGCATCTGGTCCACTCCGCGATCTACGACGAGTTCGTCGAAAAGCTGTCGGCCAAGGCCTCCCATCTGCCGGTCGGCGACCCCTTCCGCGAGCAGGTGGCGCTGGGGCCGGTGATCGACGACGGCCAGCGGGAGAAGATCCACGGCTTGGTCGAGGCGGGCCGGGCCGGGGGAGGGCGGGTCGCGGCAGGCGGCGAGTACGACCGCCTGTTCTACCGCCCGACCGTCTTGGCGGACATGGCGATCGACGCCCCGGCGTTCGCCGAGGAGGTGTTCGGACCGGTCGCCCCCGTGACCCGCTGGGTCAGCGAGGACGAGGCGGTGTCCATCGCCCGCGGGACGACGTACGGGCTCAGCCTCGGCATCGTCACCACGGACGTCATGCGCGGCTTGGCGCTCGCCGACAAGATCCCCACCGGCATCGTGCACATCAACGACCAGACCGTGAACGACGAGGCGAACATCCCGTTCGGCGGTGTGGGCGCGTCCGGTACCGGGGCGCGGTTCGGCGGAGCCGCGGCGAACGTGGAGGCATTCACCGAGACCCAGTGGGTCACCGTCCGCGGCGAGCCGCCGGCATACCCCTTCTGACCATTCCCTGTCCGGGGCGCTCATGTGCCGGCTGTTCGGCCTCTCCGGCGCACCGCACCGGGTGCGTGCCACGTTCTGGTTGCTGGACGCCGAGGACAGCCTCGCCGTGCAGAGCCGCAGAGAACCGGACGGCACCGGCTTGGGCTACTACGACGTCGACGGCTCCCCGCGGGTGGACAAGCAGCCGGTAGCGGCCTACGAGGACGCCGCGTTCGCTCGTGAGGCGAGGGAGGTCGCATCCACAACCTTTCTGGCACACATCAGGTACGCGTCCACGGGCAGCGTGGTCACGAAGAACACCCACCCGTTCGTGCACCATGGCCGGATCTTCGCGCACAACGGCGTGATCGGTGACCTGGACCGGTTGGAGGCCGAGCTGGGGGAGTACCGCTCCCTGGTGGCCGGTGACACCGACTCAGAGCGCTTCTTCGCGCTCGTCACCAAGAACATCGACGAGTCCGACGGCAACGTCACGGCGGGTATCGCCGCTGCGACCCGCTGGGTGGCGGAAAACCTGCCGGTCTATGCGCTGAACCTGATCCTCACCACCAGGGCCGAACTGTGGGCGCTGCGCTATCCGGACACTCACGACCTGCTGGTGCTGCAGCGCGGTCCCGGCGGCCCACACGGTGGACGGCACCTCGAACACGCGAGCGCGGCGGGCACCGTTCGGGTCCGATGCGCCGATCTCGCCGAACACCCTGCAGTCGTGATCGCCAGCGAGCGGATGGACGAAGACCCCGGCTGGCGCGCGCTCCAACCAGGTGAGTTGCTGCACGTCCACCCGGACCTGACCACCAGTTCCACGTTCGTCCACGACCGCCCGCCGACCCGCCGGCTCACCCTGACCGACCTCGACTCGAGGGCTGCGGCGTCCCAAACCGCCCCGGGGCGGTAGCCGACCTCCGGCCCTGGCGATGCACTTACCGAGCGACGCTACGGTTTGGGGATGTCGTCTCCGAGCCCCGGGTACTCCATCACATTGCGGGTCGAAGCCCCCACGAACGCCGCCGCCACTGCCGAGCTGTCCGCCGCGGTGGGTAAGGCCGGGGGAGTGCTCACCGCCCTGGACGTCGCCGAGTCGCACTACGACCGCATCGTGGTCGACGTCACCTGCAACGCGGCGGACGCCGATCACGCCGATGCGATCACCGCGGCCGTCGCGCAGCTCGCCGGGGTGCGCGTGCGGAAGGTCAGTGACAGAACCTTCCTGATGCACCTGGGCGGCAAGCTCGAGGTGACGCCCAAGGTGCAGCTGCGGCACCGGGACGACCTGTCGCGCGCCTACACCCCGGGTGTCGCGCGGATCTGCCAGGCGATCGCGGCGAATCCCGAGGACGCGCGGCGCCTGACCATCAAGCGGAACACCGTCGCCGTCGTCACGGACGGCTCCGCCGTCCTGGGGCTGGGCAATCTCGGGCCGGCCGCGGCGCTTCCGGTCATGGAGGGGAAGGCCGCACTGTTCAAGCGTTTCGCCGGCGTCGATGCCTGGCCGGTCTGTCTGGACACCCAGGACACGGACGCGATCGTCGAGACGGTCCG
>Ga0081539_10000812_pt1 | contig 60683 bp, 58 predicted proteins | sample TabmetS4T2R2_FD_71023 | JGI IMG/M metagenome (GOLD analysis project Ga0081539, IMG submission 71023) | Tabebuia heterophylla rhizosphere microbial communities from the University of Puerto Rico - S4T2R2 | ecosystem: Host-associated > Plants > Roots > Rhizosphere ...
GTGGCAGCGGAGGCCGGGGATTTCGGCTCGCCCCGCGAGCCGCCGGCCGCAGCGGTCTCCGGCGGGAGCGGCGGTCCGCCGCTGACACGGACCCGGGAAATCTCTCGGGGTCGCGGACGGCCGGGCGGTCGCTTGATCACAGTTCGGGCGTGAGCGCAAGCAAAACCGGTCGTCCGTTCGCACGAGGTGTTCCGGGCTCCGGGATGCGATGTTCGAGGGGCCAGTCGCTGCGTCTGGGGCTTACCGCCGGAGCGGCCGGCGGCGACCGTGGGCGAGACCACGCCACGGGCCCTCGCCCACGGTCCCCAATGGCGAAATCTAGCGGCGCCAAGTCGCTGTGCCCACGAAGTGAAAACAGGTCCCGCCCACCCGCCGCGGCAACGGCGGGCGGGCGGGGGCCTCTTCCCGCGCCCCGCCGAACTACGGGTAGAGGCCAGCCAGCACGGTTGCGGTCTGCACCGGGTTGGTCACTACAAAATAGTGACCCCCGTCGACCACGTGCGTGCTGGCGACCATCGACGGGCGGAGGCGGGCGGCGACGCCGGGCAGCGTGCAGAGTGTGTCCTCGGCACCGACCAGCACGTGCACCGGCGTCTCCAGCGGCGGCGTCCACTCGTCCGGCACGAGCGACAGGTCGCGCCTGAAGCGCGGGAGCAGCAGCCGCCCGACCTCGTCCGCCGTGAGCGTGGTCGGCGGCATCAGCCCGCTGCGGGTCAGGTCGGCCACCAGCTCCACGTCGTCGAGCGAACGGATGGTCTTGGCGGTCGCGCCGGAGAGCGGCGGGGCGGAGAGCACCACGTGGGCGGGCTCAAGCCCGGCGCCGGCCCGGTTGGCGACCTCGGCGGCGACCAGCGCGCCAAGGCTGTGTCCGAAGAGGACGGTGCCGGACGAGAGGTAGGGCGTGATCGCCTTCCACCACGCGTCGGCGACATCCGACACGGTGACCGGGCCGCGCAGGTTTGCCTCGCCGGCCACCACCCGCCACGACTCGGGCAGGTGCTTGGCCAGGCGGGTGTACGAGCCGGCCGAGCCGCCCGCGTACGGCAGGCAGATCAGCGTGCGCCCGCGCCCCTCGCGGAGCACCCGCAGGGTCACGTCGACCTCGCCGGTACGCAGCTTGAAGCGGGCCAGCTTGCCCGTCGACGTGACCGGGAGCTTGTCGACGACCTCGATGACGGCCGGGCGCTTGAAGACCGGCAGCTGGTCGCGGAACGCGCGGCGGGCGGCCGAGCGCAGCGCGGAGCGGTCCACACCGTTCTCCGGCACCAGGTAGGCGACCGCCTGCTCCAGCCCGCTGGCGTCGCGCGCGCCCACGACCGCCACCTGGGAGAGCCCGTCCACCTCGCGGGCGGCGGCCTCCACCTCGAAAGGCGACACCTTGAACCCGCCCACGTTGATGAGGTCGTCGCGGCGGCAGATGTACTCCAGGTCGCCGTCCGCGGCGCGACGCACGATGTCGCCGGTGTACGCGCCGCCGTCGGCGAACGTGCGGGCGGTGGCGTCGGGACGGTCGAGGTAGCCGGCCGCGACCGAACCGCCGGAGACGTGCAGCCGCCCCTCCGCGCCCTCCGGCACGATCTCGCCCCGGTCGTCGCGGACGGTGATCCGCACGCCCGGCACGGGGATGCCGGTCGAGCCGGGGCGGCTGCCGTTAGTCGCCACCACGATGTGCAGGACCTCGGTCGCGCCGAGCCCGTTGACCAGCGGGGCGCTGCACACCTGGGCGAACTCGCCGCACATCGGAGCGGGCAGGTGCTCGCCGGCCGAGACGGCCAGCCGCAGCGAGTCGAACGCGAGCGCCTCGCCGTGGCGGACCCGCTCCAGCAGCGCGGCGTACACGCGCGGCACCGAGCACAGCACGGTGGGGCGGTGCGCGGCGAGCGTGGCGGCCACCCGGAAGACGTCCGGCGGCCCGGCGCTGAGCACGGTGCGGGCGCCGGCCGCGAGCGGGAAGAGGAGCGAGTTGCCGAAGCCGTACCCGAAGGAGAGCTTGGCGGTGGAGAGCACGGTGTCGGCCGGCGACAGCGCGAGGATCCGGCCGAATCCACTCAGGACACTGTCGATGCCCGCTCGGGTGTGCAGCACGCCCTTGGGCTGGCCGGTGCTGCCCGACGTGTACTGGATCAGCACGATGTCGCCGTCGCCCTGGTGCGCGGGCGCGGGGATCTCGCCGTCGTAGGGCGCCATCCGGTCGGCCTGGTCCCGGGGCTGGCTCAACCCGGAGCTGGGCGCGGAGCGACCATCTCGGATTGAGCCGGCATCCGGGGCCGAAGCGAGCGGAGCGAGCCAGCCAGCAGAGTCCCGGGGCTGGCTCAACCCGGAGCGACCAGCTCCGATCGAGCCGGCATCCGGGGCCGGAGCGAGCCAGCCGGCGGAGCCGCGCGGCAGGTCGAGGGCGCCCTTCGCGGGCAGGCGCTCTTCGGCCCGCTCGTCCAGGTGCAGGTACCTGGCGGAGCAGTCGGCCGCGATGAACTCGATCTCGGCCGGGGTGAGCATCGGGCTGACCGGCACGGGAACCCCGCCGGCCCACCACACACCGAGGATCGCCACGACCGTCGCGATCGAGTCGTCGGCGACGATCAGCGCGTTGCTGCCCGGCCGGAAGGCGGAGCCGTCCAGGCGTGCCGCGTACGCGTGCACCGCACGGGCCAGCTCCGCGTACGTGACCTGCCCGCCGGCATCCACGTACGCGGTCGCGTCGGGCTTACCGGCGGAGAGCAGGTGCTCGACGATGTTGTTGTTCACGATGACGAAACCTCCAAGCTGGCCGTGCTCCCGCACGGCTCGACCGCGAGGGCGAGGATTTTCGTGGGGCCTGTGGCGGCGGCGCAGAGGGCGGCGGCACCTACCACCGCGAGAAACCCGCCCGCCGCGCCGAGGTCGCCGAGCACCCGCTCGACGTGCCATACGGGAAAGGGTTGACCGGACGCGAGCGCGTCGACGAGTCCTGTGTCCGATGTGGAGATGACGAGGCCGTCCGGGCGGGTCTCCGGCCGCGCGGCGGCCTGTATCACGCGGGCTGTCGCGCGGACCAGGTCGGTGCGGTGGCACTCGCGCAGCTGGATGCCGTCCCCGCCGGCGGGGTCCAGCGCGAGGCAGGCGGCGCCCTCCGCCGGGGTCAGGTGGTCCGGTGCGGCGGTCAGGCTCCAGCGGGTCACGGCGGCCGAGGCCCCGACGACCGCGGAGCTGGCGTCGCCGGAGGCGATGAGCCGCATCGCCTCGGCGATCGCCGAGATGCCGGCCGTGGCCCCGCCGGTGAGCGTGAGGTTGGGCCCGGCGAGGCCGAGCCGGATGGACACTGTGGCGGCCGGCCCGTTGTACGCGGACGCCGGCCCCAGCGCGGGCGCGACGAAGCCGGGCTCCAAAGTGGACGCCTCGGCGCACACGGTGGCGTACTCCGGCAGGCCCGCCGTGGAGCTGGCCCACACCACCGCCGTCCTGTCGTCAGGTGCCTGCGTCTCAGGCGTGTCCGCGGCCGACCCGAGGGCGAGCAGCGACTCGTGTGGCACGGTGCGCAGCCCGCGGGAGCCGGCGCGGGCCGGCACGCGGGGCTCGACCGGCCCGTACACGGCTCGCTCCACCGGCGCCAGCACGGTGTCCGGCGCGGCGAAGCGGCGCACCGGCGCCGGCGCGGGCGCCTCCGAGAGGCGGCGGGCGAGCGCACCCAGGTCGTCCACATCGGACAGGCGCAGGCCCACGCCGCGGACGGCCACGCTAGCGGGCATCGGGTATCCCCTTCCCCAGGAGCACGGTGCACACGGCGCCGCCGAAGCCGTACGCCTGGCTCAGCACCCGCCGCACCGGCCCTCGCCGCCCCGCCGGCTCCACGAGGTCGACGCCGGCGCACTCCGGGTCGGGATCGAGGAGCGTCACGTTGCCGGGCACGAGGTCGTGCGCGAGCGCGCGTACCCCGATGACGGCCTCGATGACGGCGGCCGCGCCCTCCGCGTGGCCCAGCTGTCCCTTGACCGAGGAGAGCACCGGGCGCCGCCTGCCGCCCAGCGCCTTGGCGACCGCGCGCGCCTCGACCGCGTCGTTGGCCGGCGTTCCGGTGCCGTGCGCGCAGACCCAGTCGACGTCGTCGGGCTCGACCCCCGCGCGGTCGAGGCAGGTCTGGATCGTGGCGATCAGGCCGGCACCGTCCGGGTGCGGCTGGGTCAGGTTGTGCGCGTCGGCGGCGGACGCGGTGGCGAGCACCCGGGCGAGGGGGCGGCGACCGCGGCGGGCGACCCGTTCCGCGCGCTCCAGCACGAGGACCGCGGCTCCCTCGCCCGGCATCGTGCCCCTGCGCCCCGCGTCGAACGGCCGGATCTCGTCGCCGGCCAGCGCCCGCATCGACGTGAAGAACGCGAACACCTCCAGCGAAAGCTCGTCCGCCCCGCCGCAGATCGCCACGTCCACCTCGCCCGACGCGACCGCGGCCGCGCCGGCGGCGATCGCCTCGTTGCCGGCGGAGCAGCCCGGCGCGAAGAGCACCGCCGGACCGTCCACTGTGACCACTTGGCGGACGGCGGCGAGCAGCTCGTCGGGGCGCGCCCAGGCCCGGTCTGCCACGCCGAGCGGCCCGCGCCCGATCGCCCGGTCGAGCAGCGGCCGGGTGCCCATCACCGTCCCCACGAACAGCCCCAGCCGCCCCCGCCGCCGGTGTGCCGGCAGGCCCGCGTCGCCGAGCGCCTCCAGCGTCGCGGCGGCCAGGTAGCGGGCGGCGAGCGACTCGTGCGGCGGCACCAGCGAGTCGAGCGCCGCCACCGCGCCGGGCGGCACCTCGGCCGCCCGCTGTGTCGGGTATCCGGACAGGTCGTACCGAGTTACGGGCCCGGTGAGCACCCGGCGGTCTTCGATGGCGCGCCACAACGCGTGCACGCCCAGCCCGGCGGGCGAGACCGCGCCCACGCCGGACACCGCGACGCCGTCACGGTCCAACGCTCAGTCCCCGGCTGCGCAGTATGGCGATCGCCCCGCCGAGGTCCCGCATGCCGGACGCCTCGTCGTCGGTGAGCTTGAGGCCGAGCTGCCGCTCCATCCGCACGACGAAGTCGACCTTCTGCAGCGAGTCGACGCCGAGATCCTCGTAGAAGGCCGCGCCGTCGGTGATCTCCTCCGCCGGTACGTCGAACACCTCGGCCGCCATCGCGCGCAGCCTTGTTGCGGACGTCTCCTGTGGCATGGTCTCTCTCCCCTTACCGCGTACTGCCTCCCCAGGCCCGGTACTGCGGTCGACCGTCGTTGGGAGCGGCCAGATTCGCCGGAACGATCAACCTCGGGGATCAGACAACGTGCCCGCCCAGCCCGGTCGCACACAGCGTGCGTCGTTTCGGCCGCCACGGACGCGACCAGGCGCTCGGCCGTCCACCACATCGAGGGATCTTCAGAGGTGGGTCCGCGTCGGCCCGTTTCCGAAGAGAAGATTTCCCGGGTCCGCGTCAGCGGCGGGCCGCCGCTCCCGCCGGAGACCGCTGCGGCCGGCGGCTCGCCAGGGCTCGCCGAGATCCCCGGCCTCCGCTGCCACCTCCGCGCACCAGGCCCACCGGCCCTTCCCCGCAGGATGGCCGTAGCGCTGCGTTATCAGGATCGAGGGGTCGGGCTCCGCGGCCTCGCCCCGCGCGTCTGGGCAATCTCACCCCAGCCGGCTACGCCGGCCCCGAAGGCCTGGCCGGCCCTGGCGCGCGGGATGCTTTCGGTGCGTGGCCAGCAGTGGACGGGGTGAGGCCCGCGGGAGCGGCCGTCTGGACCACGACGGACATCGCGGTAGCCCGAAATAGTCGAGATGTGCGGGTATCGCCGCACCGCCCGTAACGTAGCGTGACCGGGTTAGGGGGCAGCTTCGCGATCTAGAACGGTTAGGGTCGATATGGCGCCCTAACCGTTCTAGATCGCGAACTTAACGCCGGGCGGTGGCTACTGCCCGCGATCAGGGCCCGTCCGGCTCGGTCGGCGCCGGCCTGGCGACGGAGGACATTGTGGACAAAGCGCCGATCTCGACCCGAAAGCTCTATATAGACACGCTCGTCGCGGGGAGCCTGAGTCGAACTGATGCGCTCACCCACGATCATGGGCAACCAGCGCGCTCGGGTGCTGCGGCTCGGGTGTGGGGCTGGCCGCGGCGAGAGTCATGATCGTTGTCCGTAGAGATCGGCTGGCAGCGGTCTCCGGGGGGAGCGACCGCTAGGCCTCGGTGCCGCCGCGGATCTCGCGGAGCTCGACGCCCCAGTAGCGCGCGTCGGGCCAGCGCTGGGCGATCTCGATGGCCCGCTCCGGCGTGTCCACATCGAAGACGCAGACGCCGGCGAGCTGCTCCTTGGCCTCGCTGAACGGCCCGTCCGTCACCGTCGCGGACGCGGATGGCCTTGGCCTTCGCGGGCGAGGCTAGTCCGGTGCCGCTGACGACTTCGCCCCTCTTGGCGAGCTCCTCCCAGATTTCGCCGGCCTCGCTCTGCAGGGCGCCCATCTCCTCCTCGGACATGGCCGCCACCGCGGCGGTGTTCTGGTAGATCAACATCATGTACTTCACGACGCCACCCCTTGTGGTTTCGATGCCCGGGTGGGCATCTCGCACCAGTAGGTCGGAACCGCGCGTCTGCCCTCGACATCCAAGACCCGGCCGGGCGAGAGTGTAACGATGAAGATCCGCGCCGGCCGGCTGGACGACGCCGAGCGACTGCTCGCTTTCTGGTCCGCGGCGGCACACGGCCGCAGCGTGAGCGACGACCTGGCCGGCGTGACACGCCTGCTGCGCCACGACCCGGAGTCCGTGTTGATCGCCGAGTCGGACGGCGCGCTCGTGGGCACGGTGATCGCGGCCTGGGACGGTTGGCGCTGCCACATCTACCGGCTCGCGGTCTCCCCCGACCACCGCCGCCAGGGCATCGGCCGCGCGCTGCTCACCGCCGCGGAGGAGCGTTTCGTCGCGCTTGGCGGGCGCCGTTCGGACGCGATGGTCGACGACGGCAACCCCGGCGCCCACGACCTCTACCGCGCCGCCGGTTATATGCCTGATTCGTCCTGGACGCGATGGGTTCGCCCGCTGGTCCCGTCGGCCAGTAATGCCCGTGACTAGAGCGGCCACAAGGGGGAAACTGAGAGGAGTCTGACCCGCACCTGTGGCTTGGAGGTGCCCATGACGACCGATGTCCACCTGCCCGACTCGATGCCGGTCCTGTCTCGCGGCCGCCACCGCAACCCGCGCAAGGGCGCCTGCTTCATGGAGATGGCGTCCTACCTCGCCGGAGAGCGGTGGAGCGACCACCCGGCCTGCACACACCCGCTGCTCGCCTCGCTCGCCCGCTTGGTCAACGACCACACCAGCGACAGCGGCCGCCAGCGCCTCGCCGAGCTGATCCCCTCGGTGATCGGCCTGACCAGCGACGACGTCCGTTGGGACGCGCTGATCGCACTGCGCGCCGCCGAGACCGCCCTCCCGGTCGTCTCGGCCGAGATGCAAAACGCGATGGCCGTCTCGGTGCTGAGCGGAAACCGCCTGCTCGCCGGCCTCGACGGGCGCCCGCCGGCCACGCTCCGGCCGTCCAGCCGGGGTGCGCTGCTCCGCGCGCCACTCGCTGCACGCTGGGCACACAGGTTCACTTACGACGTCTCCGTCTCCCGGAGGATGTACCAGCGGCATGGCGCGCCGCGCACCGTCGAGTTCGCGGTGCAGGGCATCGCCAAGGCGTGCATCCCCGACCCCGACGAGACGCTCCGCGGCCTGCTGGCCGGCGCGATCGACGACGTGGCGGCGCTTCAGCCCGCGACGGCCGTGAGCCACTCGGCGGTGAGCACCCGGTAGGCGCGCCTTTTGAGAAACGTCAGGCGTCGTCTTCGTCGTCCGGCTGGGGGGTTTCGCCCTTGCGGAGCAGGGCCTCCGGGCGGGAGAGCACGGTGACGCGGTAGGAAAGGCCGACGTTCGACCAGATCTCGCCGTGGAGGCTCAGGCAGAGCCCGACCCCGTCGAGGCCGGTCGGGTGCTCGAAGAAGTCGACCTCGGGCTCGCCGATCGCGCCGACCAGGCCCTGCGTGCCCCGGTCGGTGGCGGGCACCTGCACCAGGCCGACGGTGATCTGCACCTCGACGTCGTCGAGCGCGTCCACGTCGTACCAGTGGGTGTCGGGCAGGAAGAGCTGCGAGTCGACCATGCGGCGGCGATAGTTGGGGCCCATCATGCCGGTCTCGCCATCGGGCTCTTCGCCGATCCAGGCCATCCCGGCGTAGTCGCTGCGCAGCCGCCGGCCCTCCGTGTGAAACTCCGTCACCACGGTGTCGATGCGCGGCTGGGCGACGAGATGCACGTCAGCGTCGGTCACGTGCCGCACCCTAGCAGGGTCGCCAGCCGTCACTCCCAACGGACGAGCGCGGAGGCCGGAGTGCCGGCCAGGCGCCGGGTCACCGCGGCACCGGCGAGCGCGCCGATCAGCGCCGCCACCGGCACGGTCAGGGCGAGCAACACCCACGAGGGGTTTCGGGCGAGCCCCGGCCCGGCCCCGATGCCCATCGTCATCTGGTCGGAGAGCACCTGGAAGAGGACGAGCCCGACAGGCAGGCCGACGACGCCCGCGGCGAACCCGAGCGCCGCCCCGCCGCTCGCCGACTGGGCGAGCGTCTGCCGCACCGTGAACCCGACCGTGCGCAGCACGCCGAGCACCCGGGCCCGCTCCCGCGCCCCGCTGAGCAGCGCGGCGGCAAGGTTGGCCAGGCTCACGACGAGCACCAGCCCGGCCATGACGAACATCGAGTACGTGAAGAGGGCGAGCTCGTCGGGGTCGGACTCGATGGGTCGCACGGTCGTGGCCGGGCCGAGCCTGCCGCGCAGCGCGGTCGCGAGAGCCTCCGGCGAGCCGCTCCGGGCGGAGACGAGGAACGCGTCAGGCGTGGCGCCGGGCAGCATCTCGGCCCGGTACATCAGCACCTCGCCGGTGTCCTCTGTCTCGCTGTACCGGCCGACGATCTTCAGGGAGAGCGGCGTCTCGCCGGCGTGGATGTCGACGGTGTCGCCCACGTCGAGGCCGAAGCGCTTCAGGAACCCGTATCCGGCCACGGCCTCGCCCGCCACCCGCAGCGGCTGCCCCTCACGCATCACGAACCCGGCCCCGGCCGGGTCGCCTCCGATCGCCCGGGCCAGAAACGTCTCGTCGCCGAGGGTCGCCCGCCGGTCGGTCTGCGTGTACCACCCGGCGACCTCGGGCATCGACGAGAGCGCGGCGGCCGTGCGCGCACCGTCGGTGCCGTCACCGGCCACCACCGCGTCGTACGGATCGCCGGACTGGGCAGGGTCTGCGACGAACCTGTCCATCGTGGACAGGAAGCCGCCGGCGACCACGACCGCGGCCACCGCGACGGCGAGCGCGGCGGCGGTCAGCGCCGACCGGGCCGGCCGGGCGAGCACGCTGCCGAGCCCGAAGCGGGTCGCCGGCGCGAGCCGCAGCCGCTCCAGCAGCCGGGCCACGCGGGCCGGCGCGGCCGAACGCGGCGGTGCGTCGCGGAGCACGTCGGTGACCGGCTGACGGGCGGCCCGCCGCGCCGGCAGCACTGTCGCGGCGGTCAGGATCACGCCGACGAACGCGACCGCGATCAGCAGCGACACCAGGCTCACCCGGATGCCGGTGCGGCCCATCGCCGCGGAGAGCCCCACCTGTAGGGACGGCGCGACGAGCGTGCCCGCCGCCCAGCCGAGGACCGCGCCGGCCACGCCGAGGATCAGGGTCTCGCCGAGGAGGCCGCCGATGATCTGCCGGTTGGTGTATCCGACCGCCTGCAGCATCGCGATCTCGCGGCGCCGAGCCAGCAGCCGCGCGGCCGCCGTGCCGGCCACCACGAACGCGGCCGCGAGCAGGACGAAGACGCCGAACGCGGCGAGCGCGGCACCGAAGATGAGCTCGCGCACGAGGATGTCGTCGCGGGAGTCGGGCCACGGCTGGACCCCGTCGACGCCTGCGCCGCTGCCGAGCCGGGCGGCGGTCGCGTCCGCGGCGTCCGGGTCGGTGAGCCGCGCGATGAGCAGCGTGTGCCGGTCGGCCGCGTCAGGCGCGAGCGCCCGCAGCCCGGCCGGGTCGACGAAGAGGCGGATGGGGTCGCAGTCGGGGTAGAAGCAGTCGGTGAGGTCGACGGCGGTGCCGACCACGGTCAGCGTCGCCGGGCGGCCGGCCACGTCGACATGTACCCGATCGCCGTCGCGGACCCCGGCCTCGACGGCGGCCGCGCGGTCGAACACGACCTCGCCCGCTCCCGACGGCCAGCGTCCGGTGCGCAGCTGGGGCGCGCCCGGCGTGGAGGCCGGCGGGAGTGTGTCGACGCGCGCCTCGACCGATCCGTCGCCGAGCGCGACGTCGCCCATGGTGTAGGTGGTGACCGGGCCGGTGGCGGCGAACGCGGCGTCGCCCCGCAGCCCCTCCAGCACGGCTGGCTCGCCGTAGACCACCAGGTCGGGGCGGCCGGAGTCGCGGTAGATCTCGTCGACCTGCGGGCCGCCCTGGCTCTGCACGGAGAGCCCGGCGACGACGGCGGCCGCGGCGAGTGCGGCCACCAGCGCGGTGGCAGCGGCGGCGACCTTGCTCCGCCCGCGCAGCCCGGACATGGCCAGGCGAAGGGTGGCGGACATGGCTCAGCCCTCCAGGTTGATCAGGTTGGCGTACGTGGGGCGATCCTTGGTGCCGGTCAGGTCGCGCTCGTCGACGATCTCGCCGTCGAGCATGGTCACGACCCGGTCGGCGGCGGCCGCGACCCGGTGGTCGTGGGTCACCAGCACGATGCTCTGGCCGCTGTCGTGGCGGCGGCGCAGCAGGTCGAGCACGACGTCGGCGGAGGCCGAGTCGAGCGCGCCGGTCGGCTCGTCGGCGAGCAGCACGTCGGGGCCGTGCACGACCGCGCGGGCCAGCGCCACCCGCTGCTGCTGGCCACCGGAGAGCTCGGCGGGCGCGGAGTCGGCGGCGTCGCCGACACCCAGCTCCTCCAGCACCGCCAGCGACCGGCTACGCGCCTCACGGCGCCCCACGCCCTGCAGGACGAGGGGCAGCTCGACGTTGCCGATCACGGTCATCGTCGGCACCAGGTTGAGGAACTGGAACACGAAGCCCACGTGCCGGCGCCGCAGCAGCGCCCGGCCGCTCTCGTCGCGGTCGTCGAGGCGGCTGCCGGCCAGCCACACCTCGCCGCTGTCCGGTCTGTCCAGGCCACCGAGCAGGTGCAGCAGCGTGGACTTGCCACAGCCGCTCGGCCCGGTGATGGCCACCCAGTCGCCCGGGGCCACGGTCAGGGAAACGTCTCGCAAAGCGGCGTGCTCCCGGGCTCCACCGCGGTAGGTCCGCGTGAGCGCGCTGGCACGCAGCAACGACTCGGTCATGGCTGGTCTCCATTCGGCTTCGTGAGGGGCACGATCTGGGTGAGCTGCTGCTCGCACGCCTCCAGCCAGCGCAGCTCGGCCTGCAGGTGCAGCGCGGTCGCCTGCAGGAGCAGGCCGCTCACGCTGCCCGGCGGGGTCTGCCCGGCCTGGCGGTCGAGGTCGCGGAGCGCCTCGTAGCACCGCTGCCGGTGGTCGGTGATGATCGCGCGGGCGTCGAGGCCCGGGATCACGCTCGCGGCGAGCCGGGCCGTGACGAGCCTGAGCAGCACGTCCGGCTTGACGATCGGGGTCTCGGGGCGCTCGGCGAACCACTCGCGCAGCGCCTTGGTGCCGGTGTCGGTGAGCCGGTAGACCTTGCGGTCTCGCCGGTCACCGCCCGACGCGGGCGTATGGGTGACAAGGCCGTCCTTTTCGAGGCGACCGAGCGTGACGTAGATCTGGCCGACGTTGACCTCCACGCCGGCGCCGGCGAAGAGCTCGTCGTAGCGCCGCCGCACCTCGTACCCATGAGCGGGACCGGCCGCCAACAGGCCGAGCACGACGTGTTTCATGGACGCCCCTCCAATACCTAACGGCTAGAGTTTAACTGTTAGGTATTGGATGTCAACACCCTTCACCAATAGCGGGATTCGATTCTTGCGGGATATTGGTCGGCTTCTTGCGTTGACCAGTCTGTATTTGTATCGTCATCGCCACGAAACAAGCGCACGGCGGTACGCCCCCACGCGCCCGGGCGTGGCGACGTCACCGGTCTGGCCCCTCTGTCGCCCCACGGAAGTAGGTGCCGCACCGCCATGTCCCCCCGATCCACGAGAGCACTGTTCGCCGCCGTCCTGCTGGTGGCGGGTATCGCGGTCGCGACGCCGGCCCAGGCCGCCGGCGGGTCCGACCTCGCCGCCGGCCGCGTCGCGTCGGCCAGCGCCACCAACGGCTCGTTCACCGCCGCCAACCTGACCGACGGCAACCAGGCCACCTACTGGGAGGGCACCGGCGCCTTCCCGCACTGGGCGCAGGTCGACCTCGGCAGCAGCCAGAACATCGACCAGGTGCGGCTCAAGCTCCCCGCGGGCTGGGGCGAGCGCACGCAGACGCTCTCCGTGCAGGGCAGCCCCAACGGGAGCACGTTCAGCACGATCGTCCCGTCGGCCACGTACTCGTTCGGGCCGGCCAACGGCAACACCGTGGTGATCAACTTCGGTGCCGCCGACGCCCGGTACCTACGGATCAACATCACCGCCAACACCGGCTGGGCGGCCGGCCAGCTCTCCGCCCTGGAGGTGTACGGCGTCGCCACGCTGTCCACCAACCTCGCGGTGGGCAGGACGATCCAGGTCAGCGGCACGCAGGGCGGCTTCCCCGGGAGCAACGCCAACGACAGCAACCAGGGCAGCTACTGGGAGAGCGCCAACAACGCGTTTCCGCAGTGGATCCAGGTCGACCTAGGCTCGTCGGTGAGCGTCAACCGCCTGGTGCTCAAGCTGCCGACCGGCTGGGAGACCCGCACCCAGACGCTGACCGTGCAGTCGAGCGCGAACGGCTCGTCGTTCGGCACGCTCGTCGCCTCCGCCGGCTACGTCTTCAACCCGGCCAGTGGCAACACCGTGACGATCACCTTCACCGCGACGACCACCCGGTACGTGCGGCTCAGCATCACCGCCAACACGGGCTGGCCGGCCGGTCAGGTCTCCGAGTTCGAGATCTACGGTCCGTCGACCGGTGACAACGAGGCACCCACGACACCCGGCAACCTCGCGTACACCCAGCCGGCGACCGGCCAGATCCGGCTGACCTGGAACGCGTCCACCGACAACGTCGGCGTCACCGCGTACGACGTCTACGCCAACGACGAGCTGCGCACGAGCGTGGCCGGCAACGTCACCACGTTCACCGACAACCAGCCCGACGGGACCACGGTCTCGTACTACGTGCGGGCCCGGGACGCGGCGGGCAACCAGTCGGGCAACAGCAACACGGTCACCCGGCCGGGCGGACCCACCGGCGGCACCAACCTCGCCGTTGGCAAGCCGATCACCGAGTCCGGCCACGTGCACACGTTCGTGGCGACCAACGCCAACGACGACAACGTCGGCACCTACTGGGAGTCCAACGGCTTCCCTGGCACGCTGACCGTGCAGCTCGGCGCGAACGCCAGTGTCAACTCGATCGTGCTGCGGCTCAACCCGGACCCGGCCTGGGGCACCCGCCAGCAGACGCTGCAGGTGCTCGGCCGGGAGCAGAGCGCTTCCGGCTTCACCAACCTCGTCGCCCAGCAGACGTACACGTTCAACCCGAGCTCCAGCAACACCGTGACGATCCCGGTCACCGCGACCGTCGCGGACGTCCAGCTGCGCTTCACCGCCAACACGGGCGCACCGGGCGGGCAGATCGCGGAGTTCCAGGTGATCGGCACGCCGGCACCCAACCCGGACCTCACCGTCACCGGCATCACCGCGAGCCCGGCCGCGCCGGTGGAGACCAGCGCGATCACCCTCTCCGCCACCGTGCGCAACGCGGGCAACGCGGCCTCCGGCGCCACGGACGTCAACTTCTACCTGGGTACGACGCTGGTCGGCACCGCCGCCGTCGGTGGGCTCGCCGCGGGCGCCTCGGCGACGGTCTCGGCCGGCATCGGCCCCCGCGACGCCGGCACGTACCAGGTGACGGCGAAGGTCGACGAGGACAACGACGTCATCGAGCAGAACGACGCCAACAACGCCTTCACCAGCCCGACGCCCCTCGTGGTCACTTCGGTGTCCAGCTCGGACCTGGTGGCCGCGGCCGTCGGCTGGACGCCCAACAACCCGTCCAACGGCAACACGGTCACGTTCACCACGTCGATCCGCAACCAGGGAAACATCGCCTCGGCGGCGGGCGCGCACGGCATCACGCTGACCGTGCTCGACGACTCGGGCACGGTGGTGCGCACGCTCACCGGCTCGTACAGCGGCACGATCGCGGCCGGCGCCACCACGCCGGTCGTCAACCTCGGCACGTGGACCGCCGCCAACGGCCGGTACACGGTCCGGGTCGTGCTCGCCAACGACGGCAACGAGCTGCCGGTCAAGCAGGCCAACAACACCAGCGAGCGGCCGCTCTTCGTGGGCCGTGGCGCGAACATGCCGTTCGACATCCTGGAGGCCGAGGACGGCACGGTCGGTGGCGGCGCGGCCGTCGTCGGTCCGAACCGGACGATCGGCGACCTCGCCGGCGAGGCGTCCGGCCGGCGCGCGGTCACGCTCAACCAGAACGGCGCGTTCGTCCAGTTCACCACGCGGAGCGACACCAACACGCTGGTCACCCGCTTTTCCATCCCCGATGGCACCGCCAGCACGCTCAACGTCTACGTCAACGACGTGTTTCACAAGGCGATCCCGCTGACGTCGAAGTACGCCTGGCTGTACGGCGCCGAGGCAAGTCCCGGCAACTCCCCCGGCGCCGGCAGTCCGCGGCACATCTACGACGAGGCGAACATCTTCCTCAACTCGACCGTGCCCGCCGGAAGCCGCATCAAGCTGCAGAAGGACGCGGCCAACAGCGGCACGTTCGCGATCGACTTCGTCAGCACCGAGCAGGTCTCGCAGGTGGGCAACCCCGACCCGGCGCGGTACACCACGCCCGGCGGCTTCACCCACCAGGACGTGCAGAACGCGCTCGACCGGGTGCGCATGGACACCACCGGCAACCTGGTCGGCGTCTACCTTCCGGCCGGCGAGTACGCGACGTCGAGCAAGTTCCAGGTGTACGGCAAGGCCGTGCGCGTGGTCGGCGCCGGCGCCTGGTACACCCGGTTCGTCGCGCCGCAGAACCAGGAGAACACCGACATCGGCTTCCGCGTGGAGAGCGCGGCGGCGGGCTCGCTCTTCACCGGGTTCTCCTACTTCGGCAACTACACCCAGCGCAACGACGGGCCGGGCAAGGTCTTCGACCTGCAGAACGTCTCCGGGCTCACCATCGACGGCATCTGGGCCGAGCACCAGATGTGCCTCTTCTGGGGCCTCAACACCGACAACATGACCATCCGTAACAACCGGATCCGCAACAGCTTCGCCGACGCCGTCAACATGACGAACGGCAGCACGGGCAACCTGGTCAGCAACAACGAGGCCAGGGCGACCGGCGACGACAGCTTCGCGCTCTTCGCGGCCACCGACGGCGGCGGCGGGGAGCAGCGGGACAACGTGTTCGAAAACCTCACGTCGATCCTGACCTGGCGCGCCGCCGGTGTCGCGGTCTACGGCGGCTTCAACAACCAGTTCCGCAACCTCTACATCGCGGACACCCTGGTGTACTCCGGTGTCACCATCAGCTCGCTCGACTTCGGCATCCCGATGGACGGCTTCGGCGCCAGCCCGCCGACCGTCTTCGACGGTGTCACGATCGTCCGGGCCGGTGGTCACTTCTGGGGCGCGCAGACCTTCCCCGGCATCTGGGTCTACTCCGCCACCAAGGTGTTTCAGGGGATCCGGGTCAACAACGTCGACATCGTGGACCCGACGTACCACGGCATCATGTTCCAGACCGACTACGTGGGCGGGCAGCCGCTCTTCCCCGTGGCGGACACCATCTTCACGAACGTCTCCATCTCGGGGGCGCAGCGCAGCGGCGACGCGTTCGACGCCAAGTCCGGCTTCGGCATCTGGGCCAACGAGCTGCCCGAGCCGGGTGAGGGCCCGGCGCGCGGCTCGGTGACCTTCAACAACCTGCGGTTCAGCAACAACTTCCAGAACATCCGGAACACGACGACGACGTTCACCATCAACGTCACGTGAGGGCAGCTCGCGACCGAACCATCAGGCTCAGGGATGAACCACGACGCTGAGCCGCACCATCGGACCAACCTGTAGTTCCCCACGGGACGGGGCCCCCGCGGTTGCGCGGGGGCCCCGTCTCGTTCGGCTTTAGGGGGTCTCTACGGGTGTCCCCTTACGGGAACGCAAGACAATCATGGGTTCGTGACCCAAGCCATTGCCGAACCCACCAACCAGGAGGTCCGCCACCAGGCAGGCCCCTCGACGGCACTCCGGCACGCGAACGCCTACCGGTCGCTCTTCGAGCGTTCCGGCATCTGCATGGCCACCGTCGACCTGGCGCTGCGGGTCCAGGAAGCCAACGAACCGTTCCGCCGGGAGCTCGGCGGGGCCGAGGAGACGGTCGGGCGGGAGCTGTTCGACTACCTGCGGGTGAGCAGCCAGAGCACACTCCGCCGCCAGTTCGTGCGCCTCATCGAGGGGCGTAGCGAGCGGATCAACGAGCGGGTGCTCGGCCTGCGCTCCGAGGAGTGCCTCATGCCCGCGCAACTGACCGCGGTGTCCATCCGGGACCGTTCGCCACTGGTGTCGAGCATCCTGGTCATGCTCCAGTGGGACGAGTCGGCGGCCGACCGCGCCGCCCGCACCGTCCGCCACAAGGTGCTCACCGACCTCGACGCCCGCATCCTGCTAGGCGTGGCGATGGGCATGTCCACCGTCAACCTCGCCGCCAAGCTCTACCTGAGCCGCCAGGGCGTGGAATACCACGTCGCGACCATGATGAAGAAGCTCAAGGCGCCCAACCGGGCGGCACTTGTCTCGCGCGCCTACGCGATGGGCGTGCTCTCCCCCGGCGTGTGGCCTCCGGTCGTAGCGCAAGAATTCATCAAGTAACCCCCTATCCGGGTTGCCTCTCCGCCGGTGTGGGCGTAGCGGCGGCGCCACTCGCGGCGGAGGGCGCGGTGACCACGATCGACGCCAGCAGCAACCCGCGCCGGCTCAGCCACCGGCCGGAGAAGCCGGCCAGTGGCCCCTCGGGCGTCCGCGGGCCGGGCACGAGCAGCGTCGCCTCGAACGTGCCCGCGTCGGGGTCGATCACGATCCGCGCCTCGCTGAAGTCGAGCCACTTGGCGGTGAGCGGAAACCACGCCTTGTAGACGGCCTCCTTGGCGCTGAAGAGCAGCCGGTCCCAGTTGACGCCCGTGCCCCGCGCGTCGAGGTCGCGGAGCATGGCCAGCTCGTCGGTGAGCGCGATCGCGTCGAGCACACCCTCGGGAAGCGGCGCGTCGGGCTCGGCGTCGACTCCGAGCGTGCGCACATCGCGGTCGAGCGCGAGCGCGCAGGCCCGGTAGCCCTCGCAGTGGGTCATGGTGCCCACGATGCCGGCCGGCCACTGTGGCGCGCCGCGCTGGCCCGGCAGGATCGGCGCCGGGTCGTATCCGAGCTGGGCCAACGCCTGCCGGGCGCAGCCGCGCACCGTCGTGAACTCGCGCCGCCGCTTGTCGACGGCCCGCGCGACGATGGCCCGCTCCTCGGGGAAGAGCTCGACGGGCGCCGCGTCGTCGTACGCCTCGACGGCCACCACGGCCGGCGGGAGAAGCTCAGCCAACACGGGCACCGTCCACAGTGGGCAGTATCTGGCGCGGCCCTCTCGGCGGCGCGGCGCGCGCCCGCCACTCGCGCGGGTAGCCGAGCGAGACCTCCTCGAACCGCACGCCGTCGAACCAGCTGACCCGCGGGATGTGCAGGTGCCCGTACACGACGGCGGCGGAGCTGAACCGCACGTGCCAGTCGGCGGTGTGCACGGTGCCGCACCACTGCGCGAACTCGGGGTGGCGCAAGATGTCGGTCACCTCGCGCACGAGCGGAAAGTGGTTGACGAACACGGTCGGCAGCTCGGGGCGCTCGCGCTCGGCGAGCCGCCGCAGCGTCAGCTCCAGCCGGGCCGCGCACCACGCGTCGCGCGTCGGGTAAGGGTCGGGGTGCAGCAGGAACTCGTCGGTGCACACCACGCCCACGTCGTACGCGTTTGCGAGGGAGGTCTCCTTGGTGGCGAACTGCGGCATCCGAAACGTGTAGTCGTACAGGACGAAGAGCGGCACGACAGTGACCGGCCCGCCCTCGCCCTCCCAGATCGGGTAGGGATCTTCCGGCGTCACCACACCGAGGCCGCGGCACAGCTCGACGAGGTGCTCGTAGCGCGCCTCGCCGCGCAGCTGGACGCTGTCTTCCTTGGGCGTCCACAGCTCGTGGTTGCCCGGCGCCCACACCACCTTGCGAAAGCGGCCGGCCAGCAGTCGCAGGGCCCACTCGACGTCTTCCACCATCTCGCCGACGTCGCCGGCGACGAGCAGCCAGTCCTCCTCGGTCTCGGGACGGTAGCCCTCCACGAGCTGGCGGTTGTCCGCATAAGCCACGTGCAGGTCGCTGATTGCCAGGAGCTTGGGCTGTACGGGCACCTAACGATGGTAGCCGCGCGGGCTCGAGCGCTCAGGCGGTGTTGCGCAGCCCCGCGACGAGGCTGAAGGGCAGGTCTGACCGGCGGTTGATGCGCAGCTTCCGGTACACCCTGGTCAGATGTTGCTCGACGGTGCTGACGGTGATGAAGAGCTGGCGGGCGATCTGCTGGTTGGTGTTGCCCTGCGCCGCGAGTGCGGCGACCCGCCGCTCCGCGTCGCTCAGCTCGTCGATGGCCAGCGGCTCCGGCTCGCCGTCGTCCGGGGAGGCCGGGGCGGCGACGAGGCCCGCCACGTCGTACCTTGTGGCGAGCTGCTGCGCGCGTCGGGCCGTGAGGCGGGCCTCGGCGTGCTCGCCGAGCGCGTGCTGCGCCTCGCCGAGCTCCGCCGTCACCTCGACGAGCTGGAGCTGGTCGCCACCGGCCCGCAGCTCCTCGACCGCGTCGTGCAGCAGCCTGGCGCGCTGCTCCGGCTCCGCGGTGGCGGCCAGCTCGCGCAGCGATATGCCCCGGGTACGCCGGTTGTAAGGCCCCAGCTTGGCCATCTGCTCGGCGGCGAGGTCGCGGGCCTGGATGCCGAGGCCGCGCCGGGCCTCGGCGAGGTCGGTGCGCCAGGGCGCGAGGCCGGGCACGTCGAGGCCCCACCGCGCCATCAGCTCGCCGCACGCCTCGAAGTCTTCGATCGCCTCCTTGTGGCTGCCCCGGGCCAGGTGGAAACGGCCGCGGGCGCGCAGGTACGGCAGGCCGAACGGGGTCTGGAACATCGCCTCCGGCACCGGCATCGCCAGTAGGCGCAGCGCCTCGTCGAACTGTCCGCGCCGGGTGGCGGCCAGCAGCAGGACCGAGAGCGGGCCGCCGATGAATACGCCGAGCCCCTTCGGCGGGATGTGCGAGAGCGCGGCCTGCGCGAACCGCTCGGCGTCGGGCAGGTTGCCCTGCCGGAAGCTGATCGTGGCGCGTATCGCGGAGAGCAGCGCCCGCCAGGTGGGCACCCGCCGGTCTTCCGCCTCCTTCAGCAGCCCGTCGCACCAGTCGGCCGCCTTGTCGAGGCACTCGGCCAGCACCAGAGTCTCCAGCGACACGATGATCGACTCCCACGTGTGGTCGTCGAGCCGGTACTGCTGGAGGATCGCCTGCGCGTCGGCGACCGCCTCCTCGGTGACGCCGTCGCGGTGTACCGCGTCGATGATGCTGGCGGTGCGGACCCGCAGCCTGCCGGACGAGCCGGTGTGGGTCGCGGCGCGTGCCGAAGCCTGGCCCGCGCGGCCGGCGGCCGTGCCCGGATAGAAGTAGCCGAAGCGGATCCGCACGCACGAGGCGGCGAGCGCCGCGTCCGGGCCGGCCGAGCTGTCGATGCTGTCGAGCACCTCGCCCGCGTCGGCCGGCCGGCCAAACCACATCAGGTGCTTGACCAGCATCAATGCCAGGTCGGGGCGGAGCATCCCGGCCCGCGCGACCGGCAGGAGCTCGCGCGCGTGCCGCTCGGCGGACGTCGGGTCGAGCCGCCACTTGGCCCGCAGCAGCGCGGCGTGGATCCCGGCCCGCTCGGCCACGTCGACCCGGCTGCGCTCGGCCATGCGCAGGCAGTCGAGCGCCATGCCGGTGTCGTCCTGCGCCATCGCCTGCTCGGCGGCCTCCCGCAACATGGGCACCGACCAGGGCGCCTCGATACGGCGGGCGGCGAGTGCGTGCCGCGCCACCGTGACGGCGGCGGCGCCGTTGCGGTACAGCACGTGCGCGACCCGGTCGTGCAGCTCTGTGCGGTCGTGCGTGCTCATCGCGTCGAGCACGGCGACCGCCGAGCGCGGGTGGCGAAAGCGGCCGGCGTCGACGATGCCGGCGTCGGTGGCCGCCGCCAGCCCGCCCGCGGCCGACGGGCACGCGTCGCCGAGCAGCTCGCTGAGCAGGGTGGGCGAGGCCGGCTCGCCGAGCACCGCGAGAGCCTGCGCGACCGGCAGCATCGAGTCGTCGCCACGGTAGAGGCAGGTCTGCACGGCCTGGGTGAACGCCTCGCCGGCCATCCCCTCCACCCGGTAGTCCTCGACCATCGCGCCGAGCAGCAACGGGCTCCCTCCGCTGAGCCTGTGCCACGACTCGGGCTCCGTGTCGCCGAGGCCGATCCGGCCGGCGAGCAGCGAGGCGACCCCCTCGGGCGAGAGCAGGCTCAGCCGCAGCTGCCGGCAGTTGGGCTGGCTCAGCAGCTCGGCGGCGAGCCGCGGCCACGCCGTACGCATCCCCGCGGTGCTGGTCAGCACGACGAGGACGCGGGCGCTCTCGATACGGCGGATGAGGTAGAGCAGGCAGTGCATCGACTCCGCGTCGGCGAAGTGGGTGTCGTCGACGCTGATCAGCAGCGGCGCCCGCTCGGCCAGCTCCAGCAGCACCCCGGCGACCCCGCGCCGCACCCGCATGTCGACCTGCTCGGCCGACTCGTCGTCGCGGTCACGCAGCATCGCGGTGAGCGCGGCGTCGTCGAGCAGCCGCATGACCCGCTCGGCGGCCTCGTCCGGCAGCTGGACACCGCCGAAGAGCTGGCCCATCACGCCCATCGGCGCGCGGCGCTCGGCGCGGGACGCCTTCGCGCTGAGGTGCATGAAGCCCGACTCCGCCGCGCTCTGGGCGAGTTGGCGGAGCAATGCGGTCTTTCCGGCACCGACCGGACCGCTGACGGCGACCACGCCGCCGTTACCGTTTGAACATTCCGACAATGAGGACGCCAGCTGCGCTGACTCTCTCTCGCGCTCTACCAGCCCTCTGTCTCGTCCGACAAGCATGAAACCCCCCATAAAGCTCGGGCTCGGCAAAACCACCAAGGGGCGCATCAATTTCACAAGGTCGCTTACAGATACACGGCATACAGGACACGTGCACGACCAGCCGCACAAGGAAACATCCCGCGACGCTGCGGCATCAGCGTCTCCATGGCGTCGTGCGCGACAACCATTCACACATGAAACGCTATGGATTCAATCCCAGCAAGGTTGGTTGGATCACGCGGAGGTAACGGGCTGCCGAACTGCGCAGTTCTCGCGTAAACCGCACCGGACCCGCGGATGTCATAAGTGATAAGAGATCTGCGGGAGGCCACCGCGGAGCTGCCTCTAGCTCCGTAGGGAATCCAGCGGCACCGACGGGTCGGCCAGGCGGTCGAGGTCGACGGTGTCGCCGGCGTATCCGGCGCGTACCAGTGCCTGGATCTGGTCCTGCACGTCCCACACGTTGACGTTCATGCCGGCGAGGACGCGGCCCTCCTTGGTCCAGAAGGCCACGAACTCCGGGGTCTTTCCGTCCACGATGGACGGATCGCCGCGGAAGACGACGCGGTCGTAGCCGCGCGGCGGCACCCAGCCGGCGTACTCCATGCCCAGGTCGTACTGGTCGGTGAAGAAGTACGGCACGCGGTCGTACGAGACGGGCTGGCCGAGCATCGAGCGGGCCGCGGCCGGGCCGCCGTTGAGCGCGTTGGACCAGTGCTCGACGCGGATCCGCTCGCCGACCAGCGGGCTGAGGAAGCGGGCCACGTCACCGCACGCGTACACGTCGGGGTCGGCGGTGCGCAGCGACGCGTCGGTGACCACGCCGTCGTCGACCGCGAGGCCGGCCGTCTCGGCCAGCTCGGTCGCCGGCCGGATGCCGACGCCGACGACGGCGAGGTCGGCCGGGATCTCCGTGTCGTCGTCGAGGACCACATTGGACAGCTGGCCGCTGACACCGCCGAACTCGCGCAGGCCGCTCTCGAAGCGGAACCGCACGCCGTGGGCCTCGTGGAGGTCGCGGAAGACGGACGCCACCTCGTGGCCGAGCACGGCGTGCAGCGGGAGCGGCGCCATCTCCACGACCGTGACGGTGCAGCCGTGCTCGCGCGCGGCGGCGGCGACCTCGAGGCCGATCCAGCCGGCGCCGACCACGACCACGTTGCCACCGGTGCGCAGGCCGGCCAGCAGCGCCTCGGCCTCGTCCATCGTGCGCAGGTAGCGGATGCCGTGCGCGTCGGCACCGGGCACGTCGAGCGTGCGCACGCGCGAGCCGGTGGCCAGCAGGAGCTTGTCGTAGCGCAGCTGGTCGAACCCGTCGAGCGTGACCGCGTGGTTGAGCGTGTCGAGATGGGTGGCGCGGCGGCCGAGGATCAGCTCGACGTCGTGCTCCTGATACCACTCCGCGTCGTGCACGAACGCCTTCTCCCGCGGCTCTTTCCCGGCCATGTAGCCCTTGGAGAGCGGGGGCCGCTCGTACGGCCGGACGGTCTCCTCACCCACCAGCACCAGCCGCCCCGTGTAGCCCTCCTCGCGCAGCGTCTGCGCGGCTTTCGCCCCGGCGAGTGACGCGCCGATGATCAGGTACATGCAGCTCATCCTCCGGTCAGTCGCTGGTGCCAGGCCACGGCGGCAGGGTCGGTCAGAGAGGCCACCTGGTCGATGACCACTCTAAGCCGGCTCGCGTCGTCGGGCGCGGCCTTCCACAATGGTGCGAAGATCGGGTCGAGCCCGTCTGGAGCCCGGTCGGCAAGCGCGCCGACCAGCTCGGTGAGGATTTCCCGCTGCCGCTCGTACCACAGCTCGGCGCCCTCCCGGCGCATCACGTATCGCAGGGCCATGCCCTTGAGGAGCGCGCACTGCGCCCGGATCAGGCGCGGCACGACGAGGTCGGCGGCGTACCGGCGCAGCGGCCCCTCCCCCGACTCCGCCTTCGTCGCCTCCACGGCGGCGGCAACGAAGCGGCCGATCTGCGCGCTCGTCGCGCCCTTGAGCGCGGCCTGCGCGCGGTAGCTCCCGTCGTATCGGGCCAGCGGCGCGAGCGCGGGGTCGGCGAGCAGGTCGGTGAGCACCTCGGCCAGGTCGCCGGGCGTCTCGGCGGAGTAGGCGGCCGCCACGTCCGCGCAGAGCTCCGCCCGCTCGCCGGCGTCGGCCAGCAGCCGGCCGAGCGCGATGTATCCGCCGTGCACGCCGTCTTCGACGTCGTGCACCGAGTAGGCGACGTCGTCGGCCCAATCCATGACCTGGGCCTCGAGGCACCGGGCCTCCCCGGCCGCACCCTCGCGCGCCCAGGCGAAGATCTCCGCGTCGTCGCCGTACACCCCGAACTTGCGCCGCCCCTCCAGCCGGGGCCCTGCTGGCTGGCTCGCTTCGGCCCCGGCTGCCGGCTCGATTCGGGCTGGTCGCTCCGCGCCCAGCTCCGAGTTGAGCCAGCTGCGGGGCCAGGGGTACTTGCAGGTGGCATCGAGCGAGGCCCGGGTGAGGTTGAGGCCGGCGCCGTCGATCTTGGCCTCCAGCCGCGTGAGCACGCGCAGCGTCTGGGCGTTGCCCTCGAACCCGCCGCACGCCTGCGAGACCGTGTCGAGCGCGTCTTCGCCGTTGTGGCCGAACGGCGGGTGGCCCAGGTCGTGGGCCAGCCCGGCCACGTCGACCACGTCGGGGTCGCACCCCAGCCGCGCGCCCATCTCCCGCGCGATCTGGGCCACCTCCAGCGAGTGGGTGAGCCTGGTGCGCAGGAAGTCGTCGGAGCCCGCGGTGTGCACCTGGGTCTTGGCTGCCAGCCGGCGAAACGCCGCGGAGTGCAACACCCGCGCCCGATCCCGCTCGAAAGGGCTGCGCCCGTGTCCCGTGTCCTTGCGCGGCTCGGGCACGAACCGCTCGGCCTCGATCACGCCAAGAAGTCTATAGAGCTATCGGGGTTGAGGTCGGCGTTTGTCCACAATGTCCTAAGCCGCCACGCCGCCGCCCGAGCCAGGCGGACCTCGGTCGCGGGCAGTAGCCACTGTGCCCGGTAAAGGGCACCAGGTTCGCGATCTAGAACGGTTAGGGCGCTATATCGACCCTAACCGTTCTAGATCCACATCTACGACCTGAAGCTGATCACGCTACGTTACCGGGCGGTGCGGCGGCACTGCACATTTCGACCATTTTGGGCTACCGCGACGTGAGGTCCGTGCAAGGTGAGGCCGCGGGAGCAACTGCCTGGACCACAACGGACATCGCGGTAGCCCAAATCTCCTTGTTTGGAAAGGGTTTCCGTCGTCACGTGGGCCAGGCTTCACCCCGACTCCGAAACCTCTCTAGAGACATTCTTCCCGGGTCCGTGTCAGCGGCGGGCCGGGAAATCCTCTGAATTGCCTACCCGCGCTGCTTGAGGACGCAGAACTCGTTGCCCTCGGGGTCGGCCAGCACCACCCAGCCGACGTCGCCGCTCTGGCCGACGTCGACGTGGCGGGCGCCCATGTTGACCAGGCGCTCGACCTCGGCCTCCTGGTCGGCGGGGCGGAGGTCGACGTGGAGGCGGTTCTTACCGGCCTTGGCGTCCGGCACGGGCACGAAGATCAAGCCGGGCACCTCGTCGGGCTTGCGGCGGATCTCCACCTCGTCGGGCCGCTCGTAGGTGATCTGGTAGCCGAGCGCCTCTGCCCACCAGCGCGCGAGGCGCGCCGGATCGAGCGCATCGACGACCAGGTTCTCCCAGCGGCTGCCCATAGGTACGCCTCCCGTTTTGCCCCAGTTGTCGCCTGGCGACGCTTATCGCCAGACGTCGCCAAAGTGACGACCACGTTACGCCCAGGATCATCATCCCGGGTGCCGCAGGTACCTGGGATCCCGGTAGGCGGCGAACGGCAACCGCCGATCATCCGAGACTTGCTGACCGATCGCCGGCCGTATCCGCGTGGCCGCACGCGGTAACGTGCTCGCGCGACAACGACCGGACCGGCGTGGCGGCTGCTGGTCGACATATATCTACGCCCGGAGCTCGACACCCACCAGGCCGGACTGGGTGGCGGGCGCACCTCCGGGCCGAGGAGCAAACGTGTCCGGCATTGACGACTGCCTCACGCAGGCGATGGCCATCCACGGTGCCATCGGCGCGAGCCTCATAGACCACACCACGGGTTTCGCCGTCGGCGCGGTCGGCCGCGCACCCACCGACGACCCCGACGCCACCTGGGCCGGCACCGCCGAGATCGTCAACGTCGCGGTCACGGGCGCCCCGTTCGCCTCCGCCCGGCCGGGCGACCGCGTCGAAGACGTCATCATCACCACCCTCGACGGCTACCACCTGATCCAGCAGGTGCACACGGTGTTCGACAGCCGGCTTGTGCTCTACCTGTGGCTCGACCGCGCGCAGGGCAACCTGGCGATGGCCCGCAGGCAGCTGCGGCAGCTCGCCGACGGCCTGTCCGGCGCGCAGGCCACCCCGATGGCGGTTGTCGCCGCGCGGGCCTCGGCCGCCGTTCCGGTCACCTCCGCCGGGCGGTAGGCGGTGAAGACCGCGCGCACGGGCCGAGCCGTGCCCCCTCGCCGCACCCTCACACAGCTCGCCGGCGCCGGCGAGACCGGCGCCCTGTACGTCGAGGGCGAGCCGGGCGGCGTCGTGTACCTGACCGACGGGTGGGTCAGCTACGTCGAGTCCCCCGCGTCACCGGGCGTCGGCGACCTGCTCACGACCTCGGGCCGGCTACCCGAGATCGTGTGGGCGGCGGCCGTCGCCAGCGGAGAGGACGTCGGGCCGCTGCTCGTCGCGCAGGGCCACCTCACCCAGGGCGAGCTGGAGCTGTGCACGCTCGGCGCGATCTACGACGCGGCGTTCTTCGTGCTGTCGCCGGCGCCGGCCCGGGTCCGCTTCGAGGCGGGCGAGCGGCACCGGCTCGGCCCGGTGTGCCAGGTCGACGCGGCGGTGCTGGGCCGCGAGCTGACCCGGCGCCGCAAGCTGCTCGACGACGTGCATCCGTCATCCGATGTGGACACCGGACGGCTGAGCGCGACCCCGCGCGCACCGACCCCGCGGCTCGTGGTCACCGCGCCACAGTGGGAGCTGATCGTCCACTGTGATGGGCGGCGCACCGCCACCGACCTCGCGCGCCTGCTGGGGCGGTCCGGCTACACCACGCTCCTGGAACTGCGCCGGCTTGCCGCCGCCAGCTTGGTAGTGGCCGCCCCGCCCGACGAGGAGCCGAAAGCCGTCGGTCGGGCCGCGGTGACCACGGAGGCCGACGCCGCCGAAAAGCCCCAGGCACGGGCCTCGCGCGACAAGGCTCCCACCGCCAAGCGGACCGCCAGCTCCCGCCGGGCGGTCGCCGCCGCTCCCAACGGCCGCCCCGCCCAGACCGACGCCCGACTGCCGCGCCGAACACCCGGCCAGCAACAGTCAGGACCGGATCCACCGCCGGCGTTTCGCGATGAGCTGGATGAGGCCCTGCTCAACCGCATCAGATCGGGCTTGGAAGCCCTGTGACGTAACCAGAAACCACCACCGAAGGGGGGATGATCCTTGGACGGGATCGCCGAGTTGAGGGCGCTGCGCCAGCGGCTGCCCGACATCGCCGGCGCGGTGCTCGCGAGCACCGACGGCATGCTCATCGCAAGCGACATGGGCACCGGCAAGGATGGCAGGCCGGGCAGCGTGGAGGCGGAGACCGTCGCCGCGCTCTCCGCCGCGAGTCTTGGCCTCGGGCAGCGGTTCGCCGCCACCGTCCAGCAGGGTCACCTGCGCGAGACGGTGATCCAGGCGGACGGCGGCTCCGTCGTCACCTACGCGGCCGGCCGCCGCGGCCTGCTCACCGTGCTCGCCTGCCCGGACGCCAACCTGGCCCGGCTCCACCACGAAGCCCGCCGGGTGGCGGCGCGGCTCGGCTCGATCGTCGACGGTCCTGCCGCGCCCCCGCCGCCGGTGCCGGCACAGCCGGCGAACCCAGCCGACCGGCACCGCCTCGCCCGTCGCACACCGATGGCCACGATTGCCCGTTAGCGATTAACGCCCGACACCATCCACACAGGACAGGAGCCGATACCCCATGGCTGACATGGACGCGAGCCTCAAGGAAATCATGCAGATCGACGGCGCCGTCGGAGCGGCGGTGGCCGACTACACGAGCGGCATGGCGCTCGGGACGATCGGCGGCACCAAGGACCTCGACCTGGGCGTCGCCGCCGCCGGCAACACCGACGTCGTGCGGGCCAAGCTGCGCGCGATGGAGATGCTCAACATCAAGGAGACGATCGAAGACATCTTGATTACTTTGGACACTCAGTACCACATGATCCGGCCGCTCACCGGGCGGGCGGGCAAGGGCCTGTTCCTGTACGTGGCGCTGCTGAAGAGCCGCGCCAACCTGGCCATGGCCCGCCACCAGCTGCGCCAGATCGAGGAAAACATGGACGTCTGAGCGGGTGGAGACGTCCGCCGGTCGGGGAGCACGCCCTCCCCGGCCGGCGGACCACGGCTCAGCGGCTGTCCGACCCCGACGCGGTCTCGATCGCGGCCCGGCCGGCTTCAAGCCGTGCGATCGGCACCCGGAAAGGCGAGCAGGAGACGTAGTCGAGCCCGACCTCGTGGAAGAAGTGCACCGACTCCGGGTCGCCGCCGTGCTCGCCGCAGACGCCGAGCTTGAGGTCCGGGCGCGCGGCACGCCCCTCGTCCACCGCGATGCGCACAAGCCGCCCGACGCCGTCCCGGTCGATCGACTCGAACGGCGAGATGCCGAAGATGCCCAGCTCGAGGTAGCGCCAGAAGAACGCCCCCTCGACGTCGTCGCGGGAGAAGCCCCACGCCATCTGGGTGAGGTCGTTGGTGCCGAAGGAGAAGAACTCGGCCGCCTCGGCGATCTGCCCCGAGGTCAGGGCGGCCCGCGGCACCTCGATCATCGTGCCGATCGACACCTCTCCGGCGCCCGCCTCGGCGACGATGCGCTCCGCCTCGGCGCGTACCGTCTCCAGCTCCTGCACGGCGCCCACGAGCGGCACCATGATCTCCGGCCGCGGGTTTCCACCCCGGCGCGCGCACTCGGCCGCGGCCTGGGCGATCGCGCGTACCTGCATGGCGAACAGGCCCGGGATGACCAGGCCGAGCCGGACGCCGCGCAGCCCCAGCATCGGGTTTTGCTCGTGCATCCGGCGTACCGCCGCGAGCAGCGCCTCGGCCTTGCCCGCCTTCTCGCCCCGCTCGTGCGCCACGGCGACGCTCACCGCCAGCTCCTCCAGCGACGGCAGGAACTCGTGCAGCGGCGGGTCGATCAGCCGCACCGTCACCGGCAGCCCGTCCATCGCCTCGAAGATCTCCACGAAGTCGGCCCGCTGCAAGGGAAGCAGCGCGTCCAGCGCCTCCTGCCGCTCGCCCTCGGTGCTTGCGAGGATGAGCCGCTCGACGAGCTCCCGCCGGTCGCCCAGGAACATGTGCTCGGTGCGGCACAGGCCGATCCCCTCGGCCCCGAAGCGCCGCGCCCGCGCCGCGTCCTGCCCTGTGTCTGCGTTCGTACGCACCCGCAGCCGCCGCGCCTCGTCGGCGTGCGACATGATCCGGTGTACCGCCGACACGAGCTGGTCCTCAGTGGACTCCAGCTCGCCCTCGAAGTAGCGCACCACGGCGGAGGGCTGGACGGGCACCTCGCCGACGTACACCCGGCCGGTGGTGCCGTCGATGGAGATGACGTCTCCCTCGGCGATCGTCGTGCCGTCCACAGTGAACTTCTTGTTTCGGGTGTCCACATCGAGCGTGTCCGCGCCGCACACGCACGTCTTGCCCATGCCCCGCGCGACCACGGCCGCGTGACTCGTCTTTCCGCCGCGCGAGGTGAGGATGCCCTCCGCCGCGATCATGCCGGGGAGGTCGTCCGGGTTGGTCTCCCGGCGTACCAGGATGACCGCCTCGCCCTCCTTGGCCAGCTCGACCGCGCGGGCCGCGTCGAAGACCGCCTTGCCGACCGCCGCTCCCGGCGAGGCGCCTACGCCCCTGGCCAGCGGCTTCGGCTCGTCCGAGAGGTCGAATCGGGGGAACATCAGCTGACCCAGCTGGGCGCCGTTGACCCGGCGCGCGGCCTCGTCGAGGTCGATCAGCCCCTCGTCGACGAGCTGGCCGGCGATGATGAACGCCGCCGCCGCGGTGCGCTTGCCCACCCGGGTCTGCAGCATCCACAGCTTGCCCCGCTCGATGGTGAACTCGATGTCGCACAGGTCGCGGTAGTGACCCTCCAATGTGGCCATGATGCCGAGGAGGTCGTCGTACGACTTCTTGTCCAGCCGTTCCAGCTCCTGCAGCGCGACGGTGTTGCGGATGCCGGCGACCACGTCCTCGCCCTGCGCGTTGGCGAGGTAGTCGCCGTATATGCCCTGCGTGCCCGAGGCGGGGTCACGCGTGAACGCGACGCCGGTGCCCGAGTCCGGGCCGAGGTTTCCGAAGACCATCGCCACCACGCTCACCGCGGTGCCGAGGTCGGCCGGGATGCGCTCCTGGCGGCGGTAGAGCACGGCCCGGTCCGCGTTCCACGACTCGAAGACCGCGCGGATCGCGAGGTCCATCTGCTCGCGGGCGTCCTGGGGAAACTCCCGCCCGGCGTGCTTGGCGAAGATCGTCTTGTACGCGTCGACGAGCGCCCGCAGGTCGCCGGCGTCCAGGTCGAGGTCGTTGTCGGTGCCGTGGGCCCGCTTGGCCTCGTCGAGCGCGTGCTCGAACTCCTCGCCCGGCACCTCGCACACCGTCTTGCCGAACATCTGGATCAGCCGCCGGTACGAGTCCCACGCGAAGCGCTCGTCGCCACCGGCCTGCGCGGCGAGGCCGGCCACGCTCTCGTCGTTGAGCCCCACGTTGAGGACGGTCTCCATCATGCCCGGCATCGAGTAGCGGGCACCCGAGCGCACCGACACCAGGAGCGGGTCGGCCGCGTCGCCTAGGCGCTTGCCGCGCGCCCGCTCCAAGGCGGCCAGGTGTGCGTCGACCTGCTCGCGCAGCCCGTCCGGCTCGCGGCCGGTGGACAGGTACGCCCGGCACGCCTCGGTGGTGATCGTGAAGCCGGGCGGCACCGGCAGCCCCAGGTTTGTCATCTCGGCGAGGTTGGCTCCCTTGCCGCCGAGGAGGTCCGCCATGTCCTTGTTGCCTTCGGCGAAGTCGTACACGTAGACGTCGTTCGCTGCCACCTTGGCCTCCTGCCACCACGCGTTCACCGTTGAACGAGGGTTTAGTACCCAATGGTGGGCGAAGGTTAAGCGAGATACGCCACGTCTCGGGAGGGTTCGGTGACCATCGGCACACGCGCCGGAAGTGTGACGTTCGTGTGCGTATATGGGTGCGCTCCCACGCGCAGTTTCGCGCGCCTCAGCCGCCGGAGTCGTCGTGTTCGGCGTCGTCTGGCACGGCCTCGGAGTCGCGGTCGTCGAGCCACCCGTACGGGAGTACCACCCGGGCCGGCGCGTTGGTGCGGCCGCGCGGCAGGCCCAGGATCTCGGTCGGAAACGGCTCGTCGGCGTCGACCTTGCCCAGCAGGTCGTCGAGCTCGGCGAGCGACGAGGCCATCGCCATCGCCCGGCGCAGCTCGGCGCCGACCGGAAAGCCCTTGAGGTACCAGGCGACGTGCTTGCGGAAGTCGGTGACCGCCTCCCGCTCGACGCCCCACCACTCGACCAGCAGCTCGGCGTGGCGGCGCATGACCCGGGCGACCTCGCCCAGCTTGGGCAACACGCGCTCTTCGCGCCCCGCGAACCCCGCGGCCAGGTCGGCGAAGAGCCACGGGCGGCCGAGGCAGCCGCGGCCGACGACCACGCCGTCGCACCCGGTCTCGGCCACCATGCGCAGGGCGTCGTCGGCCTCCCAGATGTCGCCATTGCCCAGCACCGGCACGTCGAGCGCCTGCTTGAGCGTGGCGATCGCCTCCCAGTCGGCGGCACCGGAGTAGCGCTGGGCGGCCGTGCGCGCGTGCAGGGCCACCCAGGCGACGCCGGCATCCTGGGCGGTCAGCCCCGCCTCGACGTAGGTCAGGTGGTCGTCGTCGATGCCCTTGCGCATCTTGACGGTGACCGGCAGCCCCGCGGCGTTGTCGACGGCCGCGCGCACGATCGCGCCGAAGAGCCGCCGCTTCCACGGGATCGCCGAGCCGCCGCCCTTGCTGGTGATCTTCTTGACGCTGCAGCCGAAGTTGAGGTCGATGTGGTCGGCCAGCCCCTCGTCGACCACCCGCCGCACGGCCTTGGCGGTGATGTCCGGGTCGACGCCGTACAGCTGCATGCTGCGCGGGTACTCATCCGGCCCGAACTGGATCAGCCGCTCGGTCTTCGGGTTGCGGTGGTGCAACGCCACCGTCGTGATCATCTCGCAGACGTAGAGGCCCGCGCCGTACTCGCGGCAGAGCTGGCGAAACGCCACGTTGGTGATGCCGGCCATCGGCGCCAGCACCACCGGCGGGTCGATCCCGTGCCGACCCAACGTCAACGTTCCACTCACGGCAACCAGGGTAGTTTGGGGTGGTGACCACATCCGATCCGGCGTGCGCCACGGCACACGGCGACCTCCCGCCCGATCACGGACCGCGCACGCTCGTCGCCGTCTTCGAGACGCCCGTCGCCGAGCATCTGATCCGCTTCGCCGCCGACCTGGGCTATCGCACCGTGCTGGTGGAGCCACAGCCCCGGCTGCTCGCCGGCACGCCCAAGCCACACGGCGACCAGACCGTCGCCAGCGTCAGCGCCGCCGGCCTCGACGAGCACACCGACGTGGTCGTCACCGACCACGACCGCCCCGAGCTGGGCGCGATGCTGCGCGACGCGCTCGACACCAAGGCGAGGTGGATCGGCGTGATGGGCGCCAAGCGCCACACCGCTCCACACATCGAGGCGCTCAAGGACCTCGGCGTCGACGAGGAGTCGATCGCCAGGGTCCACCGCCCGATCGGCCTCAACATCGGCTCCAAGACCCCGGCCGAGATCGCCCTCGCCACGCTCGCCGGCCTGATCGCCGACCGCAACGCCCGCCCCGGCGGCTTCGCCTTCTGATTACCTGCCCGGGTCCGTGTCAGCCGCTGGCACGGACCCGGGGAATCCCCTTGAAGCTCAAGGATCAACTCAATCGGTCTAGAGGTTCAGAGTTGGGGTGAATCCTGGCTCACGTGGCGACGGAGACCCTTTCCAAACAAAGAGGTTGGGCTACCGCGCTGTCGGTCGTGGTCCAGACCGCTGCTCCCGCTGACGGACGTCGCGGTAGCCCAAAATGGTCGAAATGCGCGGGTGTCGCCACACCGCCGGTAACGTAGCGTAATCGCCTTCGGCCCGTAGGTGTGAATCTAGAACGGTTAGGGTCGATATAGCGCCCTAACCGTTCTAGATCGCGAAACCTGGCGCCCAGCTACCCGGCGCGGTGGCTACTGGCTGCGACCGAGGCCCTGCCCGGCTTGGTCGGCGCCGGCCTAGGGCCTATGACATTGTGGACAAACGCCGACCTCAACCCCGAAAGCTCTATATAGACCACCGCGGACGTAGCGGTAGCTCGAATCCGCACTTGGGTTTCAGCAGCCGGGCAGGCGGTCGACCAGGTAGCGCTCGACCTCGGCGAGCGGCACCCGCTCCTGCTGCATGGTGTCGCGGTCGCGGATCGTCACCGCGTCGTCCTGCAGGGTGTCGAAGTCGACCGTGACGCAGAAGGGCGTGCCGATCTCGTCCTGCCGGCGGTAGCGGCGGCCGATCGCCTGGGAGTCGTCGAACTCGACGATCCACCGCTTGCGCAGTGTCGCGGCCAGCTCGCGGGCCTTGGGTGAGAGCTCGGGGTTGCGGGAGAGCGGAAGCACCGCCACCTTGATCGGCGCCAGCCGGGGGTCGAAGCGCATCACCGTGCGCTTGTCGACGCCGCCCTTGGTGTTGGGCGCCTCGTCCTCGTCGTACGCCTCGAGCAGGAAGGCCAGCACCGCGCGGGTGAGGCCGGCGGCCGGCTCGATCACGTACGGCACCCAGCGCTCCTTCTTCTCCTGGTCGAAGTAGGAGAGGTCGATGCCGGAGTGCTTGCTGTGCGTGCTGAGGTCGAAGTCGGTGCGGTTGGCGATGCCCTCGAGCTCGGAAAACTCCGTGCCGCCGAACTGGAAGCGGTACTCGATGTCGACCGTCCGCTTCGAGTAGTGCGACAGCTTCTCCTTCGGGTGCTCGAAGAAGCGCAGGTTGTCGGGCGAGAGGCCGAGGTCGATGTACCAGTCCCACCGCTGCTGCAACCAGTACTCGTGCCACTGCTCGTCGGTGCCGGGCTCCACGAAGTACTCCATCTCCATCTGCTCGAACTCGCGCGTGCGGAAGATGAAGTTGCCCGGGGTGATCTCGTTGCGGAACGACTTGCCGACCTGCGCGATGCCGAAGGGCGGCTTCTTGCGGGCGGAGGTCTCCACGTTGCGGTAGTTGACGAAGATGCCCTGCGCGGTCTCGGGCCGCAGGTAGTGCAGGCCCTCCTCGCTCTCGACCGGGCCGAGGTAGGTCTTCATCAGGCCGTTGAACATGCGCGGCTCGGTGAAGGTGCCCTTGTTGCCACAGTTGGGGCAGTTGATCTCGGAGAGGCCGGCCGGCGGGCGGCCGTGCTTGTGCTCGAACGCCTCTTCAAGGTGGTCGGCGCGGAAGCGCTTGTGACAGGAGAGGCACTCGGTGAGCGGGTCGACGAACGCGTCGAGGTGGCCCGACGCGGCCCACACGTCCGTGGCCAGGATCACGGCGGAGTCGAGGCCCACGATGTCGTCGCGCTGCTGGACCATCGTGCGCCACCACTGGCGGCGGACGTTTTCCTTCAGCTCGACGCCGAGTGGGCCGTAATCCCAGGCCGACCTGGTGCCCCCGTAGATCTCGCTGGAGGGGAAGACGAAGCCCCGGCGCTTGGCGAGGCTGACAACGGCGTCGATGCGGTCGGCTGGCATGTGAATTTCCTCCTGCGCCGGCTGGCGGTCGGCGGGGACCATGAGAACGGCTGATGCGGACGGGATTTACAACGGCTACCGACACCGTACGGTTACCGGCTGCCTAAACCCCAGCAGATTACCCCGCGACGCCGCACACCTCGAACTCGCCGGTGCCCCTGTCCTGGGCCAGCGTGATCTCCAGCCGATCGCTCCCGCCCGTCGCGTACGTCACATCCGCGGGCACGGTCAGGTCGGTCAGCTTGAAGTCACCAACCTGGTAGGAGGTGATCCGCGGCTCGCGCGAGACCCGGGCGGCAAACTGGGCGGGCGTCTCGTCTTCCTGCCGCCGGTCGCAGAGCAGCTTGTACGCGTCGTCGTACTTCTGCTCGGAGAGCGCGCCGAAGTAGTCACCCACGATCGTCTGCGCCTGCTCGTTGAGCGCCTCGGCCTGGGTCACGACCAGCCCGACCAGCGCGGTGCCGCCGGCGCCGCAGCAGAGCACGGCGGCGAGGCCGGCCACGCCCAGCGACAGCCACATGCGCGCGGTGCGCCCCTCGGTCGGCGGTGCCGCGAACGGCGGCGTCACGCCCGGACCGGGCGGTGGCGGTGGCGCGTCGGTGGGTGAAGGGGCGCCGGCTGCCAGCGTCATGACCGCAAGAGTAGTGCGCGCGGGGTCACTCGGTCGCACGGTCGCTGGCCGCCGTGACCACCTCGCCGCCGGGCGGCGCCTCGGCCAGCGCCTCGTACGCGGAGGGCTCGTCCAGCGACTCGGCGAGCAGCGGCGTGGCGTACACCTTGACGTCGAAGGCGCCGAGGGCCCGCCGGTATGTGCCGACCGACTCCCACTCGGTCACCAGGCACCAGTGCGAGGGCTCGTCGAGCGAGCGGGTGAGCCGGCCGCGCTGGTAGCCGGGTCGCGCGGCGAGGGCGGCCAGCGCGGCGTGAGCCCGCTCGGTGAACGATCCCGCCGCGTCCTCCCCTACCACGAACCGGTTCATGACCAGCACGCGCGCCTCCTTAGAGTGAGTCCCATGAAGGGTACGCGTGACGCCAGGCTGGCCCGGATCAACCCGACCGCCGCGTTCCTCGGCGCGCTCGTCGTCGTGCTCGTCGGCCTCTTCGCGCCCGGGGTGGTCGGCGGCGTGGTACTGCTGGCGCTGGCGGCGGGGATGATCTACCTGATGACCCGCACATGGCCGATCACCGCGCCACGGACCCGCACGATCCGCCTGGTCATGCTCGGTCTCCTGCTCCTCGGGGCCCTCTTCAAGATCCTGTGACGCCCGTGATCGAAGCTCCCGTCAAGTCGGAAGAACGACCTGAAGGGAGCCTCGATCACGGGCATTGACCCATGCGCTTTTGACAATCATTGTCATCTCGGCGGAGAGTGGGTGCATGCGAAACCGCCCCACCCCTCGGGCACTCCTCGCGGCCGCCCTCGTGATCGGCTCGCTCACCGCGTGCGGTGACAGCTCCTCGGGCGCCGCCGACGAGGGCAAGCTCGCCGTCGTGGCCGCCTTCTACCCGCTCCAGTTCGTCGCCGAGAAGGTCGGCGGCGACGCGGTGAGCGTCACCAACCTCGCCAAGCCCGGCGCCGAACCCCACGACCTGGAGCTCAACGCCGACCAGGTTGCCAAGATCGCCGACGCGAAGGTCGTCGTCTACCTCAAGGGCTTCCAGCCGGCCGTCGACGAGGCGGTGGAGCAGCAGGGCGGCGACCGGGCCTTCGACGTGTCGACCGCCGTGCCGCTGCTGAACGCCACCGCCGAAGACGAGCACGAGGGCGAGGAGGCCGGCGCCAAGGAGGAGACGAGCGGCAAGGACCCGCACGTCTGGCTCGACCCCACCCGCCTGGCCACGATCGGCGAGAAGGTCGCCGAGCGCCTCGGGCAGGCCGACCCCGACCACGCCGCCGACTACACCGCCCGCGCGGCCACCCTCCGCTCCGACCTCGACGCGCTCGACAAGGAGTACGCGGCGGGTCTCAAGACCTGCCAGCGCCGGGAGATCGTGACGAGCCACTCCGCGTTCGGATACATGGCCGAGCGGTACGACCTGGAGCAGATCGGCATCACCGGTCTCACCCCCGAGGACGAGCCCTCGCCGCAGCGCCTGGCCGAGGTGGCCACCGAGGCGCGCGAGCACAAGGCCACCACGATCTTCTTCGAGACGCTGGTGAGCCCCAAGGTCGCCGACACCATCGCGAGCGAGGTCGGCGCGAAGACCGCGGTGCTCGATCCGATCGAAGGGCTGCAACCAGGCAGCTCGGACGACTACTTTTCGGTGATGCGGAAAAACCTCGCCGCGCTCAAGCCCGCGCTCGGCTGCACATGACCGGAAATGTCGTCGATGTCACGCACGGGGTGGTCGCGTACGGCGACCGCCCCGTCCTGCGTGACGTCTCCCTCTGCGTCACCGCCGGCGAGGTGGTGGCGATCCTGGGTGCCAACGGCTCGGGCAAGTCGACGCTCATCCGCGCGATCCTCGGGCTCATCCCCCTCCGCCAGGGCGGCATCGCGCTCTTCGGCACCCCGCTGCGCCGCTTCCGGCAGTGGCACCGCATCGGATACGTGCCGCAGCGGGTCGGCGCCGGCAGCGGCGTGCCCGCCACGGTGCGCGAGGTCGTCGCCTCGGGCCGCCTCGCCCGCCGCGGGGTGCTCCGCCCGCCAGGCGCCGCCGACCGGGCCGCGGTGATCGCCGCGCTGGAGGCCGTCGGCCTCGCCGATCGGGCCGGCGACCCGGTGGCCACCCTCTCCGGCGGGCAGCAGCAGCGCACGCTGATCGCCCGCGCGCTGGCCGGCGGCCCCGAGCTGCTGGTGCTCGACGAGCCCACGGCCGGCGTCGACGCGGCGAGCCAGGATGCGTTCGCGGAGGCGCTGCGCGGCTTCGTGGGCGGCGGCGGGACGGTGCTCCTCGTCGCGCACGAGCTGGGTCCGCTTCAGCCGCTGGTGGGCCGCGCGGTGGTCGTACACGATGGACAGATCGCACACGACGGCGCGTGCCCGCCACCGGCCGGCCATCACGCCCTGCCGGGGCACGACCACGTCCACCCGCACGAGCATCCGGCGCCGCACGGGGTGTTCCAGACGTGAGCATGTTCCAGTACGACTTCATGGTCCGCGCGCTGATCGGCGCACTGGTGATCGGGCTGTCCGCGCCCGCGCTCGGCATCTACCTGGTGCAGCGGCGGATGTCCCTGATCGGCGACGGCATCGGCCACGTGGCACTCACCGGCGTCGGCGTGGGGCTGCTGCTCGACCGCTCCCCCGTGCTCACCGCGGTGATCGTCTCCACCATCGGCGCCGTCGCGATCGAGCTGCTCCGCGAGCGCGGCCGCACCTCGGGCGACCAGGCGCTCGCGCTGCTCTTCTACGGCGGCATCGCGGGTGGCGTGATGCTCGTCGGCCTCTCCAACAACCGCAGCAACGCCAACCTCATGGCCTACCTCTTCGGCTCGCTCACCACCACCTCGCGCGACGACCTCGTGGTGATCGTCGTGCTGGGTGCGGCCGTGCTCGCCGCGATGCTGCTGCTGCGCCCCGCGCTGTTCGCGATCTGCCACGACGAGGAGTACGCCCGCGTCTCCGGCCTGCCCGTCCGCACGCTCAACGTGCTGATCGCGGTCACCGCCGCGGTCACCGTCACGATCGCCATGCGCACGGTCGGGTTGCTGCTGGTCAGCGCGCTGATGGTGGTGCCGGTGGCGGCGGCGCAGCAGGTCACCCGCGGCTTCCGCGGCACGATGGCGCTCGCGATGGGGCTCGGCGTGCTCTCGGCCGGCACGGGAGTGTGGCTGGCCGGCGAGGTCGACACCGCCGCCGGGGCGACGATCGTGGTGCTGGCCATCGGCGGCTTCATCGTGATCGCCGTGGGGGCGGCGGCCTGGCGGCTGCTGCGCCGGCGGGTCCAGGCGTTCCCCCAAACCGCCGACGTGGAACCCCCGGACGTCGTCCTCGAGCGCTGATCCCACCCCGATTTGGACTACGGTTGCGGGATGACCACGACGGCCGGATACGAGGCGTACGAAGGTGCGGGCGAGCTGCTCCGCGCCCTGTCCGCCCCTATCCGGGTGGCGATCGTCACCGAGCTCGCCGGTGGTGAGCGATGCGTGCACGAGCTGGTCGACAAGCTCGGCGCGCCGCAGCCACTTGTCTCCCAGCACCTGCGTGTCCTGCGTGGCGCTGGCGTGGTGCGGGGCGCCCGGCGCGGCCGTGAGATCGCGTACACGCTGGTCGACGAGCACATCGCGCACATCGTGGCCGATGCGGTCAGCCACGCACGGGAGGCACACGTGAGAGAGCGGGGGGCGCCGGCGCACGACGACGGTGAGCGAGCGATCAGGGAGAAGCAGTGACCATCGATGAGGGGACCGGGGCCGCGGTCCGCAATACGCGCCAGCGTACGGCCGTCAGCTCCCTGCTGGGCGAGGTCGAAGGCTTCCACAGCGCGCAGGAGCTGCACGCGATGCTGCGCGAGCGGGGTGAGCGGGTCGGCCTGACCACGGTCTACCGCACGCTTCAGGGCCTGGCCGACTCGGGTGAGGTCGACGTGATGCGGCCGCCGGGCGGCGAGCACCTCTACCGCCGGTGCAGCGAGGGTCACCATCACCACCTGGTCTGCCGTTCCTGCGGCCGCACCGTCGAGGTCGAGGGGCCCGCGGTGGAGAGCTGGGCCGACCGCGTGGCGGCACAGCACGGTTTCGTGGGTGTGAGCCACACGCTGGAAATCTTCGGCACCTGCCCGGAGTGCGCCAGTCGCACCGGGTGATCTTGGAGGCCGTGCGGGACGCTGATCCCCGTGAAGATTTACGCCGACCGCACCCCCACCGCCGCTCGCCAAGTGATCACCGACCTGCTCGTCGTCGCCTGGGTTTACGCGGCCATCCGGGCCGCGATGTGGCTGCACGATCTGGTGCAGAAGCTCGCCATTCCCGGCCAGCGCCTGGAGGGTGCGGGCACCGGACTCGCCGACGGCCTGTCCGATGCGGGCAGCAAGATCGGCCGCGTCCCGGGCGTGGGTGACGACCTGAGCGCACCCTTCAACGGCGCGGCCGACGCGGCGCGCTCCCTGGCCGGCGCCGGGCAGCAGCAACAGGACGTCGTCGGCGACCTGGCGCTCGCCCTCTCGCTCGGCCTGCTCGTGTTTCCGCTGGGTCTTGTGCTCTTCGTGTGGCTGCCGCTTCGGGTCCGCTGGATCCGCCGCGCCGGCGCCGCGGTCAGCCTGCGCGCCGCCCCGGCCGGCCGCGACCTACTCGCGCTGCGCGCGCTCGCGACCCAGCCGCTGCGCAAGCTGACGAAGATCGACCCCGACGTCGCCCAAGCCTGGCGCCGCGGCGACGAGGACGCGGTGGCGGCACTCGCGGCGCTCGAGCTCAAGGGCCTCGGCCTCCGCGCTTGACCCCTTTGACCGCGGTGGTCCAGACCGGTGCGGGTCCAGAGCTGATTTTGCCCGCGTCCGTGTCAGTTGTAGGCCGCATGCTCCCGCGGGCACCGCTCCGGTCGGTGTTTCGGCGTCGCTGGCGCTCGCCGAAACACCGACGCTCCGCTGCCGGTCCGCGGTCCAAGGTCTTCAGACGAAGACCTTCGCGGGCCGGCTGCGGCTTGTCTGTTGGGAAGGCTGTCGAGCTGCGCGCATCAATGCGTCCACGCCGTCGAGGCGTGGGGGACAGCGCACTCCGCCGCGCCCGACGGCCTCCCCTGCTGGCGGTGGGCCGATTGGGGGTGACCACTCCAGGGAAGCAGAGCAAACGCATCCCGCACGCACCTACCCAGCCGGGGCCGGAGGCCCGGCGCAGCCGCCGGGGTGGGCGCGACCAGCGGCGGACGGGTGAGGCCGCGGGAGCAACGGCATGGACCACGACGGGCATCGCGGTAGCCCACATTTTCGGAACTGGGTTTTCGAGGGCCAGGAAGGCGCACCACCGCGGACGCCGCGTCTAGCTGGGTGGCGGGATGCGGCGGCGCACGTCTTCCGCGGTCGAGGGGCCGGGCTCCCAGGTCGACACCCAGGCGGCGTCGGACGACGACGTCACGACGCCCTCCTCCAGGAAGGTGTAGCGGCCTTCGAGGACGCGCTTGGCGACCTTCGTGTCGAGCGAGTCGGTGTTGTCCCACAGGGCGGCGAAGAGCGCCTCCGCGCGCAGCCGCGCCTGGCGGCAGAAGAGGTCGGCCAGCTCCACGCCCTCGGGCCGCGTCTCGCGCTCGGCGCGGGCGCGCACGCACACGGCCGACATCGCGAAGAGCTCCGCGCCGATGTCGACGATCCGGCCGAGGAAGCCCTGCTTGCGCTCGAGCTTTCCCTGCCAGCGCGACATCGCGTAGAAGGTCGAGCGGGCCAGCTTGCGGGAGGCGCGCTCCATGTACCGCAGATGGCTAGCCAGCGGGCCGAAGTCGCCGTATCCGTTGGGCACCTGACCGCGTCCGACGGCGAGCGTGGGGAGCCACTTGGCGTAGAAGGCGCCCGCCTTCGCGCCCGCGCGAGCCTTGCGCCCGAAGCCGGCGTCCGGGTCGATGATGTCGCCGGCCACGGATAGGTGGGCGTCGACCGCCTCGCGGGCGATCAGCAGGTGCATGATCTCGGTGGAACCCTCGAAGATCCGGTTGATCCGCAGGTCACGCAGGAGCTGCTCGACCTCGACCGCGCGCTCGCCGCGGGCGGCCAGCGAGTCGGCCGTCTCGTAACCCCGGCCGCCGCGCACCTGGATCAGCTCGTCGGCGACCTGCCACGCCATTTCGCTCGCGAAGAGCTTGACCAGCGCGGCCTCGATGCGGATGTCGTTGCGGTCGTCGTCGGCGATGAGGCAGCAGAGGTCCAGCATGGACTCCATCGCGTACGTGGTGGCGGCGATGAACGCGATCTTCTTGGCCACCGCCTCGTGGTGGCCGACCGCACGCCCCCACTGCACCCGCTCCGCGGACCACTCGCGGGCCACGTTGAGCGACCACTTGCCGGCGCCGACGCACATCGCGGGGAGGGACAGGCGGCCCGTGTTCAAGGTCGTGAGTGCGATCTTGAGGCCTTTGCCCAGCCCACCGATCACGTTCTCCTCGGGCACGAACACGTCGTGGAAGCGGGTGACGCTGTTTTCCAGCCCGCGCAGGCCGAGGAACGCGTTGCGCCGCTCGATCGTGATCCCCTCGGCGTCGCCTTCCACCACGAACGCGGTGATGCCTTTGTCGGGCACCCGCGCCATCACGACAAGCAGCGTCGCGACCGTGCCGTTGGTGGCCCATAGCTTGACGCCGTTGAGCTTGTATCCGCCCTCGACCGGCTCGGCGATCGTGCCGAGGCGGGCCGGGTCGGAGCCGACGTCGGGCTCGGTGAGCAGAAACGCGGAGACCTCGCCACCGGCCAGCCGGGGCAGGTACTTCTGCTTCTGCTCGTCGGTGCCGAAGAGCTTGAGCGGCTGGGGCACGCCGATCGACTGGTGCGCCGACAGGAGCGCGCCGATCGAGGGGTTGACCGAGCCGGCGAGCGTGAGCGCCTTGCAGTAGTGCAAATTGGACAGACCGAGCCCGCCGTACTTCTTGTCGATCTTCATGCCGAACGCGCCGAGCCCGGCCAGCCCCTGGAAGACCTCGTCCGGGATGCGCGCCTCCCGCTCGATCCGCGCACCGTCCACATCAGACCGCACGTACGCGTCGAGCTTGGCCAGGAACTCCTCGGCGTCGGGCCGCTCGTCCGCGGCCGGCCAAGGGTCGATCAGATCCAACCGGAAGCGCCCGAGAAAGAGCTCCTTGCCGAAGCTCGGCTTGCGCCACTCAGACTCGCGCGCGGCCTCGGCGACCTGCCTGGCCTGCTTTTCCGAAACGGTCGCGGTCACGGCATACCCCCTTGACGAGGACGGCTTAGTGCCACGCTACCCGCAGGTACTACTGGGCGGTAGGGTGCTCGTCCCGATCGTCGCGGCGCAGCAGCGGAAAGACCAGCCACAGCAGCACGAACCAGACGCCCGTCAACCCGCTGAGCAGCAAGGCGACCCAGCGGTCGAGGATGAAGTCGGTAATCAGGAGCACCGCGGTCACCATCGCCACCAGCATGAACGTAAGCCCGATCAAGGCCATCCGGTGCGCCGACCGGACCAACTCCGGCTTACGCCCGCGCTGGAAGAGCACCCGGTGGTACGCCACCGGCGCGATGAGCGCCGCCGCCGCGCCGGCGGCGGCGAGCAGGGCCACGAGGTAGATGTCCTTCTGGAACCCGGTCGCCTTGTCGAAGCCCGAGCTGAACGGCAACGTCAGCAGAAACGCGAAGAGGATCTGCACGCCGGTCTGCGCCACCCGCAACTCCTGAAGCAGGTCGGCGAAGTTGCGCTCGTAACGCTCCTTGTCGGTCTCCGGCACGCCGCGAAAGTGCCCCTAGCCGATCACAACCAAACCCCGGGTTAGGCGCCGCGGCGGAGGCGGCCTTCGTAGCGGGCTTCAAGGGCGTGGTTGTGCTCGTCGCCGCCGGGGATGTTGGCGGACAGGTAGACCGGGGGTGCCTCGCCGGCGTCGAGCATGCGCCGGACCACCTCGACCGCCATCTGCTGGGCGAGCAGCGCGGCGGTGATCGAGGAGATCGCGCCGACCGCGCCGCCGGTGGGTAGTGGGAGGGTGGCGTCGCCGTAGGGGGCGCCGTTGTCGAGTACGACGTCGGCGATGTCGGCGAGCTTGCGGCCGGACGGGTGGCGGGAGTCGACGCCGGCCGAGTGGGCCAGCGAGGTGACCGCGATAAGCCCGTGGCCGCGCTCCTTGACCAGCGTGGCGAACTCGACGATGGAGCCGTTGACGCCCGAGTTGGAGGCGAAGACGAAGATGTCGGCGGGCCGCACCGGCGCCAGCGCGTACAGGCGGTGGGCCACCGACGGGTCGCGCTCGAGCATCGGGCCGAGGACGCTCGGCGGCTCGCCGCCGAAGAGGACGAGGTCGCGCAGCGCGATGCGGTTGGTGGGCACAAGGCCGCCGGCCCGCCCGGCGACCTCCATCGCGAACGCCTCGGAGTGGCCGCTGCCGAACGCCTGCACCACCCCGCCCGCCCGCAGCGCCGCCACGATGAGGTCGGCCGCCGCCGCGACCTGGAGGCTTTGGCTGGCGGCGACCTCCTCCATCGTCGAGATCGCCGTACGCAGAAAGCCGTCCGCGCTCAGCTCCTCACTCATACTGCTGCTTGGGCGGCTCGATCTGGGTCCAGGTCTCGACCTCGATGTACGGGATCATCTCCTCGTTGACCGGGTCGGTGACGGTGCGGTCGGTGTACTTGCCGACCACCTCGACCCAGGTGTCGTTGGCCAGCCCGGCGGGTGCGTTGCCCGACATGCCCACCTTGATCGGGCGTCCGTCGGCCGCGCAGCAGCTCAGGATGATCCGGGCCAGGATCGGCTCGCCGTTGGGGCCCTGTGCCACGAAGCCGGTCAACTGCACCGTGCGGTCGCCGAGCGAGACGCCCTTGTCGAAGACCGCCCGCGACGCGTAGTCGAGCACGCTCACCTTCGCGGGGTCGCCGGGCGGCAGCGGCGGGTAGTCGGAGATCTGCTGGCTGGAGAGCGCGGTGCCGGCCTGGCCGGCCGCGTACGACCCGAGGGCCGGCGGGGCGACCAGCAGCAGCCCGAGCACGGGCAGGATGAGCAGCCAGGCCACCCACGGCTCGCGGTGCGGCTTGCCGTCGCCGTGGTCGTGGTCGTGGTCGGCGGCCGCGCGGGGGCGCAGCACCTCGTAGAGGAGTGTCATCACCGCGGCCGCGATCAGCACCAGCCCCGCCGCGATCAGAAACGGCCGGAGCGACTCCTTCACGTACCGCAGGTACATGTCGGTCACGCTGGCCCGGACGATCGCGCCGCCGAAGAGCAGCATGACCACTGCTTGCGCTTGCTTGTTCACAGGATTACCGCCCCTACGCCGACGCCCGCGAGGATGCAGATGGCGAACGTCGCCGGGGCGAAACGGACCGCGAACCGGCGGCCGAAGACCCCGGTCTGCATCGAGATCAGCTTGAGGTCGACCATCGGGCCGACCACCAGGAACACGAGCCGCGACGTGAGCGAGAACTGGGACAGCGAGGCGGCCACGAACGCGTCGGCCTCCGAGCAGATCGACAGGAGCACGGCCAGCACGGCGAGCGCGAGCACCGAGAGCACCGGGTTGTCGGCGAGCGTCTGCAGCCAGCGCCCGGGCACCACGACGTTGATGGTGGCGGCGGCCATCGCGCCGAGCACCAGGAAGCCGCCCGCGTGCACGACGTCGTGGCGCACCGACGCCCAGAACGCCCGCGACTTCGGCATGCCGTCGATGTCGGGGCGGTGCGGCAACCGGATCCACTCGGCCTTGCCGAGGCGCAGCCAGAGCCACCCCATGATCATGGCGACGAAGAGGCTGGCCACGCCGCGGGCGACCACCATCTCCGGGTTGTTGGGGAACGCGACGGCGGTGGCGGCCAGCACGATCGGGTTGATCGCCGGGGCGGCGAGCAGGAACGCGAGCGCGGCGGCGGGCGTGACCCCGCGGCGGATCAGCGAGCCGGCGATCGGCACTGCCCCGCACTCGCAGCCCGGCAGCACCACGCCCGCGCAGCTCGCCACCGGCACGGCGAGGGCGGGGTGGCGGGGCAGCGCCTTGGCCCAGAAGGAGCGCGGCACGTAGACGGCGATGATCGCGGAGAGCACGACCCCGAAGACGAGGAACGGGACGGCCTGCACCATCACCGACACGAAGACGGTGGTCCAGGTCTGTAGGCGCGGGTCGGATATGGCGTCGGCGACCGGGCCCCGGAATAGCACGAGCAGGACGAGGAGCACCGCGAGGATCTCGACCGAGCCGATCCGATCGCCGAAAAGCCGGCGACGGGGCGGATCCTCGGGAGGCGGGGTCTCGGTGCGTTGAGCGGTCGCGCGCTCTGCGGTCGTCACAGCAGGCGATTCCCTTCACTCACGCGGGCCGCCTCAGGGTAACCCAGCTCACCATTTTCAACTCCACTCGCGGTCCGCTGCCACGGACGGCCGCCGCGCTGTCCAGGTGAAAATAGTTCGGTGTTAACCTGGCCGGAAACAACCGACAGGGGAGCGCACAGCGCTGAGAGTGCGGTTGCCGCAGCATGGAGGCGGCCGCAGACCCTCGAACCTGATCTGGGTAATGCCAGCGCAGGGAGTCGATTCTCAGGCTCGCCGATCGCCGGCGTGCGTCTTCTCCTGGTTCGCGAGGACTGGGAGGTTTTCACATGAACAACAACCGTTGGCGCACCGTTGACGTCGTGGTGGCGGCTGTGCTTGGCGTCGCGTTCGGCGTCATCTTCTGGGCCTGGGGCCTGCTGTGGGACGGCCCGGCCAGCGCCATCCCGCTGCCCGGGCGGGCGCTCATCTACGGCATCTGGCTGGTCCCGGCGGTGCTCGGCCCGCTGGTGATCCGCAAGCCCGGCGCGGGCATCTTCACCGAGTTCGTGGCGGCCATCGTGTCGACGTTCTTCGGTTCGCCGTGGGGCCTTGTCACGCTGCTGTACGGGCTGTTCCAGGGCGCGGCGGGCGAGTTCGCGTTCGCCGCGACCGGCTACCGGAGCTGGCGCCTGCCCACCGCGATCGTCGGCGGGGTACTGGCCGGCGGCGCCGCCACTCTGCTCGACGTGATCAACTACTACCCCGACACGAGCGCCGCGTGGAAGTGGGCGTATGCCGCACTACTGGTGCTCAGCTCGGCGGTCATCGCCGGCGTCGGCGGCTGGGCACTGACGCGGGCGCTGGCCCAGACGGGCGTGCTCGACCGCTTCCCGGCGGGCCGCGAGCGCGCACTGGTGTGATCCGGGTCAAAGGGTTCGGATGGCGGCACGCGGGTCGAAAAGCGTGGGCCGTCCGGGGGCTTGACCTGCGGGTCGAGCGCGGCGAGCGGGTGCTCCTGCTGGGGCCGTCCGGCGCCGGCAAGAGCACGCTGCTCGCCGCGCTCGCCGGGCTGCTGGCCGCCGACTCGGGCGAGTCCGAGGGCACGGTCGAGGTCGACGGGCGGGTCGGCATCGTCTTCCAGGACCCGGAGACGCAGATCGTGATGGCGCGGGCCGGCGACGACGTGGCGTTCGGGCTGGAAAACCACGCCGTGCCGGCCGCCGAGATCTGGCCCCGGGTCGACGAGGCGCTGGCCCGGGTCGGCTTTCCCTACGGGCGGGACCGCTCCACCGCCGCACTGTCCGGAGGCGAGCAGCAGCGGCTGGCGCTGGCCGGCGCGCTCGCCCTCCGCCCCGACGTGCTGCTGTTCGACGAGCCCACCGCCAACCTCGACCCGGCCGGCGCCGACCTGGTACGCGGCGCGCTCCGCGAGGCGCTCGACCCCGCCACCACCGTCGTCCTTGTCGAGCACCGGGTCGCCGAGGCGCTCCCGCTCGTCGACCGGGTCGTCGTCATCGAGCCCGGCGGCGGCATCCGCGCCGACGGCCCGCCCGACGAGGTCTTCGCCACCCACGGCGTGCGCCTGGCCGCCGAGGGCGTGTGGGTGCCGGGTCACCCGGTGGAGCCCCGGCGCGCTGGCGCGCGGCCGGGTGAAGGGCTGCTCGCCGCGGAAAGGGCCACCATCCGCGGCCGGTTGCCCGCCGTCGATCTTCTGGTACGAAGCGGTGAGGCACTCGCCATCCTCGGCGCGAACGGCACGGGCAAGTCGACGCTGGCCCTCCTCCTCGGCGGACTCCTCAAGCCGGACGGTGGGCGGATCGCCGCCACCGCCGCGCTCGCCGGAGCCGACGCGGCCACTCCCCCGCACCGCTGGCGGGCGCCCGCGCTGGCGCGCCGGATCGGCTCGGTGTTCCAGGACCCCGAGCACCAGTTCGTGACGTCCACTGTGTACGACGAGCTGGCGCTCGGCCCCCGCCGCACCGGCCTGCCTGACGCCGCGGTCAAGTCCACCGTGGACGAGTTGCTCGCCCGGCTACGGCTGGAGCGGCTGGCCGGCGCCAACCCGTACACCCTCTCCGGTGGCGAGGCGCGAAGGCTGAGCGTGGCGACGGCGCTGGCGGCCGCCCCGGCGCTGCTCGTCTTGGACGAGCCGACGTTCGGGCAGGACCGGCGCACCTGGATCGAGCTCGTCGACCTGCTCGCCGGCCTGCGCGACGAGGGGCGCGGGATCGTGACCGTGACGCACGACCCGGACTTCGTGTCGGTCCTGGCTGACCGGACGGTCAGGCTATGACTGGGGTGCTCGCGCGGCGCAACCCGGTCGCCAAGGTGGCCGCGGCGCTCGTCTTCACCGTCGCGCTCGTCACCACCCTCGACCCGGTGCCGCCGGCCGTGGCGATCGCGATCGAGCTCGCGGTCGTGCCGCTCTTCGGCGTCCGCTACCGCACGCTCGCCCGCCGCGCCTGGCCGCTGCTGATCAGCGCCGCCGGCGTCGCCCTGACGATGGTGCTCTTCGCCGCCGAACGCACCGGCGACACCGTGCTGCGGGCCGGGCCCATCGAGGTCACGACGAGCGTGCTCAGCGGCGCGCTCGGGCTCGCGCTGCGGGTTGTCGCGATCGCGCTGCCGGGCGTGCTCGTCTTCGCCTCCACCGACCCGACCGACCTCGCCGACGCGCTGGTGCAGAACGTCCGCGCGCCGTACCGCTTCGCGATCGGCGCGCTCGCGGCGTTCCGGCTCGTGCCGCTGCTCGGCCAGGAGTGGCAGCTGCTGCGCCTCGCGCGCCGGGCCCGCGGCGTCGACGCCGGCCACAACCCGATCGCCGCGGCGCGCCTCTTCGTCTCGACCGCGTTCGGACTCCTCGTAGGCGCGATCCGGCGGGGCACGCGGCTGGCGGTGGCGATGGACGCGCGTGGATTCGACCGGGGCGGTCCGCGCAGCCAGGCCCGTACGCAGCGCTTTCAAGCCGCCGACGCCGCACTCGTGGCCGGCGCGGTCGCCCTCGCCGTGGCGGTGCTCCGGATCGCCTGATCACGGAGTGTACGAGTGCGCATGTTCGCATGTGCGAAGCCATGAGGCCACCTCCCGTTCGCCGTTGGGGACGAGATTGAGCGCTGGATCATCGGGCAACACGAGGAGTAATCGCATGGGCCACGGCCACCACCATCATGATCTCGGCGGGCAGCCCGCCGACGTACCCGAGGCTCTCGACCTGTCCATCCCGGACAGTGAGCTTTCGCCCGCGGACGTCTCGCGGCGCGGCTTCCTGCGCGGTGCCGGCCTTCTGGGTGCCGGCGCGGCGGCGAGCGTCCTCGCGACGCCCGGCGTGGCGCACGCCCACGACGGCCCCGAGGACCACCCTTCGGGCGGCGACCACCACAGCAAGGGCGGCTTCCTCTGGCTCGCCGGCGACCACCACATCCACACGCAGTACAGCTCGGACGCCATGTACCGGGTGTTCGACCAGGCCCGGCACGGGCGGGCGTACGGCCTGGACTGGATGGTCATCACCGACCACGGCAGCGTGGCGCACGCCAAGATCGGTGTGGAGAAGGTCAACCCGGACATCGTCTCCACCCGCGAAGAGCTCAAGGACCTGCTGCTCTTCCAGGGCCTGGAGTGGAACATCCCGGCCGCCGAGCACGCGACCGTCTTCGTCCACCCCGGCCGCAACGAGGTCGCGGTGCTCAAGGAGTTCGAAAACGCCTACGACGGGACGGTGAAGAACGCCGGCGCGAACACCCCCGAAAACGAGGCGCTCGCCGTCGCCGGCATCCAGTTCCTGGGCGAGCAGGTCCGCAAGCGCCGGGTCGAGGGCGCACTCTTCCTCGCCAACCACCCGGCCCGCCGGGGCATCGACTCGCCACACGAGATCCGGGCCTGGCGCGACGCCGACCCGAGCGTGGCGGTCGGCTTCGAGGGCGCGCCCGGCCACCAGGCCGCCGGCCTGCCCGGGGGCAACGCGGGCGGCCGCGGCTTCTACGAGGGCAGCCCTTCGGCGGCCTCGTTCCCCGGCTACCCGCTGGAGAGCTACCGCACCTGGGGCGGCTTCGACTGGATGACCGCCACGGTCGGCGGCCTCTGGGACAGCCTGCTCGCCGAGGGCAAGGCGTGGTGGATCAGCGCCAACTCGGACTCGCACAGCAACTACCTCGACACCGCCCAGCGCGGGCCGGACAGCAACTTCGACCTCAACGGCAAGTACAACGACCCGGTGTACGGCCCGGTGCTCGCCAAGGCCGGCGACTACTGGCCCGGCCAGTACAGCCGCACGCACGTGGGCGCGACCTCGTTCGCGTACCGCGCGGTCATGGACGGCCTCCGCGCCGGCCGGGTGTGGGTCGACCACGGCGGCCTGATCAACGGCCTCGACGTCCGCGCCCGCGTGGCCGGCGACCGGCGGCCGGGCTCGGGCACCCCGCTCGGCGGCGTGCTGCGGGTGCACAAGGGCACCAAGGTCGAGCTCACCATCGACATCGACCTGGCGACCCGTCCGAACTGGGCGGAGTTCGTGCCCGTGCTGGCCCGCGTCGACGTGATCGCCGGCTCGGTGACCGGTCCGGCGACCGACCGCGACACCTTCCAGGCCCCGAACACCAAGGTGGTCAAGTCGTTCGAGGTCGACAGCAGCACCGGCAAGGCGTCGTTCACGTACTCCTTCGGCCGCGTGGACGAGCCGTTCTACGTCCGCGTGCGGGGCACCGACGGCAAGCGGAGCGCGCCCGGCTACATGGGTGTCGCCTTCGACCCGGCCGGCCCGGCCATGGACGTCGTCGGCGACGCCGACCCGTGGCTCGACCTGTGGTTCTACGGCAACCCGATCTGGGTGCTCCCCAGTTGAGATACGTCGAACACGTCCGATACGTCGGATTGAGCCTCGGTCACGGGGCCAACCGGGAGGCCGAGCACTGGATCCACACGCTCGGCCTCCCGGCCGGTGTCGAGGCGTGCACGCACATCGCGCGCACGCCGTACCCCCATGTGGTGGTGAGCCTCGCGCTGCCGGACGGGGTCGACGTCGCGCTACCGGAGACGGCGGAGGACCTGTCGAAGCCGGCGGCCGAGGCGGCCGCCGACCACGCCGCGCGGCGGGGTGGCCGGGCGTTCCTCTTCGCCGGGGTCGACGACCTCACCGGCGTCCTCACGGTCCGTGACCTGCTCGCCAAGAGCGCCATCTCCCGGGTCAAGGTGCTCGGCGGCTCCGACGCCGAGCCCGAGCGGGAGGTCCTCACCCGCGACTTCGTCCGTCCGGAGTGGACAGACGGCACGCTCACGCTGACCACGTCGGCGGCACCGGGTGGGCGGCTGGCGCCGTTCGAGTTTCCCAACCCGACGCCCTGTTGCGGTGGGGCACACTGACCATATGTCTCGTGGCACCCGCTTGGTCATGTGGGACGTCGACCGCACCCTGCTGAACGCCGGGGGCGTCGCGCAGCTCGCGTACGCCCCCGCGTTCACCGCGGTCACCGGCCTGGAGTGGCGCGACATGGCGTTCGCCGCCGGTCGCACCGACTGGGACATCGCGGTGGAGACGTTCGCGATGCACGGCATCGACGACTGCGAGCCACACCTCGACGCGTTCTTCACGGTGTTCGCGGCCGAGTTCGCCGCCCGCCGCGACCTGCTGCTCCGCCAGGGATACGTGCTGCCCGGCGTCCGCGAGGTCCTGGCCGCGCTGGGCACCCGCCCGCACGTCGTGCAGACGCTTGTGACGGGCAACATCCGGCCGGTCGCCGTCGACAAGCTCACCGCCTTCGACCTGGCCGAGCTGGTGGATTTCGACATCGGCGGATACGGCACCGACGACACCGTGCGGGCCACGCTCGTGCGGCGTTCGCTGGAGCGCGCGGCGGCCAAGCACGGGCGCGCGTTCGACCCGTCCGAGGTGGTCGTGGTCGGCGACACCGCGCACGACGTCAACGCGGCGCTGGCCAACGGAGTCACGTGCGTAGCCGTCGCCACGGGCGGCACGCCGGCCGAGGTGCTCGCGGCGGCCGGCGCGCACGTCGTCCTCGACGATTTGAGCGACGTCGATGCGGTCGTGGCCCTGCTCGCCGGATAGGAGCTGATCGCCTAAAACCCCCTTGGGGGCCTGTGCGCGTCGTGGGAGCGGTTCCAGACTCTAGAAGGAATCCAGGTTGGCTAATCCTATTTAGCCCGTTCTCACAACGCTCCGGAAAGGCGGCAGCGCATGCCTACGCGACGTCGACCCCGGTCCGACTCGACCCCCTCCGTCAGCCGGCGGGGCTTCATCACGCGCGTCGGCGGGGCGGCCGCCGGCGCCGTCGCGATCGGCGCGGCACCCCCGTTCGCCGGTTCACACGCCGCGTACGCGGCGACCCCGCCCGACCGCTTCGGTCGCATGTTTCCCGACCTCGGCCCCTTCATCCCCGCGGACGACCGCCGGCGCGCGGCGCTCATGGACATGGGGCGTCCCGGTGGGATCCTGGACGCCCAGGACCCGCTCGGGGAAGGGCCGATCCGGCTGATCACCAACCCCGAGCTCAGCCCCAACAACCGCGACAGCCAGGACGGCACGACCATCCACATGACCGCGGGCGTAACGTTCTTCGGGCAGTTCCTCGACCACGACATGACGTTCGACACGACCTCGCCGCTTGGCATCCCCACGACCCCCGAGTCGTCGCCGAACAGCCGCACCCCGTCGTTCGACCTCGACACCGTGTACGGCGGCGGCCCGGTCGCCAGCCCGGCCTTCTACGAGCCCGACCGCGTCAAGCTGCGCATCGAGTCGGGCGGGCTCTTCGAGGACGTGCCCCGCCAGTCGAACGGCACCGCGATCATCGCCGACCCGCGCAACGACGAAAACACGATGATCTCCGGCCTCCAGAGCGCGTTCATCCTCGCCCACAACCGGATCGTCGACCAGCTGCGCAGCCAGGGGGTGCCGGCCGACCAGCAGTTCGCGCAGGCCCGCCGGATCCTCACCTGGCACTACCACTGGATCATCCTGAAGGAGTTCCTGCCGACCATCGTGGGCCAGCCGATGGTCAACACCGTGCTCAGCGGCGGGCGCCGCTGGTTCCGGCCGGACCCCTCGCCGGCCTTCATCCCGGTGGAGTTCCAGATCGCGTACCGCTTCGGGCACAGCATGGTCCGCCCCTCGTACCGGCTCAACCTCGCCGGAAACGCCGACGGCACGCCGTTCTTCGGCTTCATCTTCGACCCGGCCGGCGAGGGTCAGGCGGACCCCGTCGACCTGCGCGGCGGCGCGCGCGCCCGGCGGCGGTTCGTCGGGTGGCAGACGTTCTTCGACTTCGGCGGCGACCAGACCACCAACGTGCGCCCCAACAAGCGGATCGACACCCACCTCTCCACCCCGCTGTTCAACCTGCCGTTGGGCGCCATCGCGAGCGGCGACCCGCCGACCTCGCTGGCGACCCGCAACCTGCTGCGCACGATGACCTGGGGCGTGCCGGCGGGGCAGCTGATCGCCCAGCGCATGGGGTTTCCACAGCTCATGCTCCAGGAGCTGGCCCACTACGGCGTCGCGCTGGAAAACCACACCCCGCTCTGGTACTACGTGCTGGCCGAGGCCGAGCGCATGACCAACGGCATCACCCTCGGCCCGACCGGCGGCCGGATCGTGGCCGAGGTCTTCATCGGCCTGCTCCAGCTCGACCCCAACAGCTGGGTGCGCACGGCGTTCAACTGGACCCCCACCCTCCCCTCCGCCACCCCGGGCACCTTCAAAATGACCGACCTGCTCCGCTGGGCCCGCGTCGACCCCGCGAGCCGCGGCCAGTAAGGGACGCGGGTGCGCCCGGCGTGGGGCCGGGCGCACCCGCCACATCGCCTGTCGAGGGAGGTTTCTGGCACGCCGACGCGGCACCCACTCGCGCGCCATGAGTGTCGATCATGTTTGGATGGGCTTATGCCCAATCCCGACGACCGCGACATGCCAGCTCGTCGCCGGGCGCGTGACCGGTGGGTGCCGCTGGCGGAGCTCTCCCCGATGGCTCGCGCGTTGCTCAGCGACGACCTCGGCGGTCGGGATGCCGTGCCAGGGCACGTGGCGGACCGGGTCGCCGAGCGGGCGGAGGAGTGGCTCGCGCACGGCTTCACGGTGGAGACCGTGCGGGCCTGGCAGGATCTGCCGCCGGTCGCCGCCGCGTATCTGGCCGAGCGGGGCGTCGACCCCCGGGTGCTCGACCTGCCCGTGGACGCGTTTCGGGGGGCCAAGGCGCCTGTGCCGTTGCGGATCGCGATAAGCACCGAGCGGATCCCGGTGGAGCGGGCATACCAGCTGCTCGTCCTGACCGGCGAGCACCAGCCGGCCGCGCCACCGCCGGCGCCGCCACCCCCGCCACCGCCGTCGGAGAAACCCCCGGCCCGGCCGGTCGCCCCGGTCCTCTTCTCGCACGCGCGGCCGGAAGAGGACGATAGACGGTCATGAGCATCGTCGACGTCCTGCTGCGTTCCGACGAGCCGTCCATCAGGTGGAAGGTGCGCACGCGGGTGCTCGGCGAGCCCACCGACGGCAAGGCCGCCCGCCGGCTGCGCGAAGAGATCCGCCAATCGCCGCGGGTGCGCCGGCTCCTCGCGGCCCGTGACGCCAGCGGACGGATCACCAACCCCAAGCAGGTGTACGCCAAGTGGCACGGTGTCCACTGGGTGCTCGCCGCCCTGGCCGACCTCGGCTACCCGCCCGGCGACGAGTCGCTGCGCCCGCTGCGTGACCAGGTGCTGCGCCGGTGGCTGCGCGACGTGGAGGTGCCGGTCGTACAGGGGCGATACCGGCGCTGCGCCTCCCAGCAGGGCAACGCGCTGCGCTACCTGACCGCGCTCGGCGTCCTCGACGGCGTCGACGCGCGCACGCTCACCGAGCGCCTGGTCAAGTGGCAGTGGCCCGACGGCGGGTGGAACTGCGACCGCAACCCCACCGCGCAGAGCTCGTCGTTCATGGAGACGCTGCTGCCGATGCGCGGGCTCGCGCCGCACGACCCCGAGGCCGCCCGGCGCGCCGCGGAGGTCTTCCTGACCCGCCGGCTGGCCTGGCGGCGCACGACCGGCACGCTGATCCACCCCGACTTCGCCCGGCTCCATCACCGGCTCTACTGGCACTACGACGTGCTCGGCGGCCTTGTCGGCATGGCCGAGGTGGGCACGATCGGCGACCCCCGGTGCGCCGGCGCGCTCGACCTCGTCGAGGCAAAGCGCCTGCCGGATGGCGGCTGGCCGGCCGAGAAGGTGTATGCCACGAAGGCGGGCGACCCGCTCGACTGGGGCGACACCGGCGCCGGCCGGTCGAACGAATGGGTCACCGCCGACGCGCTGGCCGTGCTGAAGGCGGCCGGCCGGATCAGCTAGGCGGCGCGACCGGGTTGGGCAGCGCGCCACCGAAGCGGCGGTCGCGCTGGGCGTAGAGCTCGCACGCGTACCAGAGGTGGCGGCGGTCGAAGTCGGGCCAGAGCGTGTCGAGGAAGACCATCTCCGCGTACGCCGACTGCCACAGCAGGAAGTTGGACGTGCGCTGCTCGCCGGAGGGGCGGAGGAAGAGGTCGACCTCGGGCACCTCGGGGTGGTAGAGGTACCGCGAGATCATCTTCTCGTTCACCTTGTCGGGTGACACCTTGCCCGCCGCCACGTCGCGGGCGATCGCCGCGGCCGCGTCGGCGATCTCGGCCTGCCCGCCGTAGTTGACGCAGAACTGGAGCGTCAGCGTCGAGTTGCCCCGCGACATCTCCTCGGCGGTGACGAGCTCGGAGATCACGCTCTTCCACAGCCGGCCGGCCCGCCCGGACCACACCACCCGCACACCCAGGTCGACAAGCTGGTCGCGGCGGCGGCGGATCACGTCGCGGTTGAAGCCCATGAGGAAGCGGACCTCGTCCGGCGAGCGCCGCCAGTTTTCCGTCGAGAACGCGTACGCCGACAGGTACGGGATGCCCAGCTCGATCGCGCCCTCGATCGCGTCGAACAGGGAGTATTCGCCCTGCTCATGCCCCTTTGTCCGGGGCAGGCCACGCTCCTTCGCCCATCGCCCGTTGCCGTCCATCACCATCGCGATGTGCCGCGGGAGGCTCTCCCTGGGCAGCGCGGGCGGGCGCGCGCCGGACGGATGCGGCGTCGGCGGTGTCGGCTGCCGGCGTCGAAGTGCTCGAACCACGATGCTTATCCCCTATCGACCAGCGGCAGCGAGCGTAGCGCGCGCTCAAGGTGCCACTGCAAATGCGCCGCCACCAGCCCGCTGCACTCGCGGCGGCTGGCCGCCTCCGCGCTGTCGGCCAGGCGCCAGTCGCCCGTGGTGAGAGCGGACATCAGGTCGATCGTGGCGGGCGCCGGGTGGGCCGCTCCCGGCGGCCGGCAGTCCGGGCAGACACAACCCCCCGCTGGTACCGAAAAAGCGCCGTGCCGCCCCGGCGAGCCGCACACCGCGCACTCGGCCAGCGCCGGCGCCCACCCGGCCACGCTCATGCTCCGCAGCAGGTAGGCGTCGAGGACGAGGGTGCTCGCGTGCGCCCCCTCGGCCAGCGCGCGCAGGGCGCCGAGCGTGAGCAGGAAGAGCCGCAGCGAGGGCTCCTGCTCGACCGGCGTGAGCCGCTCGGCGGTCTCCGCGATCGCGCTCGCCGCCGTGTAGCGCGGATAGTCTTCGAGGAACCGCTTGCCGTACAGCTCGATGCCCTCGACCTGGCTCACCGTGTGCAGCGAAGGGCCCTCGGCGAGCTGGAGATCGATGTGGCCAAACGGCTCGAGCCGCGCGCCGAAGCGGGAGCTGGTGCGGCGCACCCCGCGGGCCACCGCCCGCACCCGGCCGTGCCGGCGGGTCAGCAGCGTGATGATCCGATCGGATTCGCCCAGTTTCTGCACGCGCAGCACCACCGCGTCGTCGCGGTAGAGCGGGCGGCGAAATCCGGGCACCGGTTCATTCTCCCCTACCCGCTTCGCGGGGCCCCCGGGGAAACGTGGAGCGCGGCGGAGCGTTTTCGGGGCGCATCTCAGGGTCGTCTCGGTGACCACTCCGGATGTGTCCCGGGGTTCCCCCGCCGTAGCGTGCACAGCATGGATCCCCGAAAGCTGCTCGCGCTGGTCGGCGTGGTCGCGGTCGCCGGCCTGGTCGGCTGCGAAGACGTCGCCCGGACCCGCCTGGATTTCAGCGACACCGAGAAGGTGGCGATCAAAGAGATCGTCATCGAGCCGGGCTCGGGCGACGTGACGGTGAGCACCAGCGACACCCAGCAGGTGGACATCCGCCGCGTAGTGCGCTATCGGGGTGACGAGCCCGACACGTCCTACCAGATCAACGGAGCGGTGCTGGAGCTACAGACCGAGTGCGGGCGGTTCTGCAGCGTCGACTACGAGATCGTGGCCCCTAAGGGGGTCGCGATCCGCGGCGAGCTCGGCTCCGGCGACCTCTCCCTGAGCGGCGTGTCCACCGTGGACCTCAACACCGGCTCGGGCAACGTGGGCATCACCGAGGCCTCCGGCGCGGTGAAGGTGCAGACCGGCTCCGGCGACATGGTGATCACCGACGTCGGCGGCGACCTGGACGCCCGCACGGGCTCGGGCAACATCGACGCGCGCGGCCTGTCCGGCAAGCTCAACACGGCCCGCACCGGCTCCGGCGACGTGACGCTGTCGCTGGCGAAGAGCGGCGCGGTGCGCACCCACACCGGCAGCGGCAACGTCGATGTCGCCGTGCCCGCCGGCTCCTACCGGGTCGACGCGCGCACCGGGTCCGGCGACAAGACACTCGGGGTGACCAGCTCGCCGACCGGCACGTTCCTGCTGGATCTGGAGACCGGCAGCGGCGACATCACGCTGCGGGAAGTCTGACGAACGGGGGTGCGGCGCCGCTCGCCACCGGGCAACAGCACCGGGCGGCGCCGCGCGGAGACGTCTTCCACCCAGCCGAAGAGCGCGACGGCCACGGCCACAAGAGCCGCCACCAGCGCCAGCCGCGCGGTCATGCCGAGCGAGAGCACGAGGGTCACGCCGATGACGATCGGCATGTGCCACAGGTAGATGGTGAGCGCGCGGCTGTTGAGCACCGTGACGGCGCGGAGCAGGCCAGCCCGCCGTTCCAGCCACGCCGTGGTCGCCGGTGCGAAGCCGAGCAGCGCGACGACGAACGCGGCGGACCACAGGGCGTTGCCGAGCCGGATGTCGTTGAGGTCGTAGCCGCGCGGTCCCGGGTTGGTGAGCCACCACGCCGCGCCCGCCGCCGCCAGCACGCCCACGCACGGCACCAGCACCCGCCAGGACAGGCGGCGCAGCATGCCGTCGTGGTGCGCGAAGCCGAGCAGCCACGCGCCGAAGTAGAGGCCCACGTCCTTGAGCACCGTGTGCGCCGGCAGGACACCGGCCTCGACGAGCAAGAGCAGCAGGTACGGCGCCACGAGCGTGGGGATCGGAAAGCGCCGGAAGAGCGGCAGCGCCAGCGGTGAGAGCAGCACGAACCACAGGTAGTCCCGCAGGTACCAGATCGCGCTGAGCACCAGCGCGCCCCACGCGTTGGACGGCGGGTCGAGCAGCGGCAGTCCCCAGTAGACAAGCCGCCAGTCGACCGCCAGTCCGGTGAGCAGCATGGCGGGTACGAACACGGCGGCGAGCATCCACAGCGCGGGCAGCAGCCGGCGCAGCCGCCGCCCGACCGCGCGCACGCCGTGACTGTCCAAAGAGGCCGCCATGAGCGAGCCGGCGAGCGCGAACATCACCGACATCGCCGGGAACGCGATCGTGAGGAACGCCCAGTGGGTGGTGTGGTAGACGACGACTCGGACGATGGCCAGTGCGCGCAGCAGATCCACGTACCTGTTTCGCATGGGTCCAATCGGGAGGCCGGGGGATCGGGGGTAGCTACCGCCCTACCCCGCGGACAAACCGACGAACCCCCGCGCACGGAAACGTGTGCGTGACCAACCCCACAGCGCCGCCCGAGCTAGAAGCCGAGCTTGCGCAGCTGCCTGGGGTCGCGCTGCCAGTCTTTCGCCACGCGCACGTGCAGGTCGAGGTAGACCTTGGTGCCGAGCAGGGCCTCGATCTCGGCGCGCGCGCGGGTGCCCACGTCTTTGAGCCGGCTGCCCCGGGCACCGATCACGATGGCCTTCTGGCTGGTGCGCTCGACGTAGACGTCGGCGTAGATCTTCGTCAGCGCGCCCTCGCGGAGCATCTCCTCGACCACCACGGCGATCGAGTGTGGCAGCTCGTCGCGCACGCCCTCCAGCGCGGCCTCGCGGACGAGCTCGGCGACCATCACCTGCTCGGGCTCGTCGGTGAGCATGTCGTCCGGGTAGAGCTGCGGCGACTCGGGCAGGTACTTGGTCATCACGTCGACGAGCGTGTCGACCTGGAATCCGGAGACCGCGCTGACCGGCACCACCTCGGCGAAGTCGGCCAGCTCGCTGACCGCGACGAGCCGCTCCGCCAGCCGCTTCTTGTCGACGAGGTCGGCCTTCGTCACGACCGCGACCACCGTGGCCTTCAGCTCGGACAGCTCGCCGGTGATGAACCTGTCGCCCCGCCCGACCTCCTCGTCGGCCGGCACGCACAGGCCGATCACGTCGACCTCGCTCCAGGTCTGCCGCACCAGATCGTTGAGGCGCTCGCCGAGGAGCGTGCGCGGCCGGTGCAGGCCGGGCGTGTCCACGAGGACGAGCTGCGAGTCTTCCCGGTGCAGTACCCCCCGGATCACGTGGCGGGTGGTCTGCGGCTTGCTGGACGTGATGGCGATCTTCTGCCCGACGATCGAGTTCATCAGCGTGGACTTGCCGGCGTTGGGCCGGCCCACGAAGCAGGCGAACCCGGCCTTCACTCGACGACCGTGCCGATGAGCTTGCCGTCCGGGCCGGCCACGTGCACCGGCGCGTCGACGGACAGGTCGCGGACGGCGGAGTAGCCCGCACCGTCCAGAGTGGACGCTTCGGTGACCACGGCGGCGGCTTCCAGCCGCTTCGCGCCGGCCGCCGCGGCGGAGGCCACCGCCAGCTGGAGGGCGGTCACCGTCAACGACGGGAGCGAGACGCTCGCCGCGGCGTACGTGCGGCCGTCCTGGTCGCGCACCGCCGCGCCCTCGACCGCGCCGATCCGGGCCCGCGCCCCGCGCGCCAGCAGGACCAGCTTGGCGTCTTCGGCATCCAGGTCCGCGGGCGCGCCGACGGGCGCTCTGCTGGCCGCGCTCGCTGTCGTCCCGGGCGGCCGGATCGGTCCGCCCTCGTCGCTGCGCTCCTCGCGCGCGGACCTCGCCGGCCCCGGGACGCTAGACGGCTCAGGCATCGGCGGTTTGCCTCTCTTGCTCGGGTGTCTCGGCGGGGACGTCACCGTTGGACGCCGTGCGGCGGACGAGGACCGAGTCGATCCTGTTGCGCCGGCCGGTCGTGCCCTCGGCGACCATTTGCAGCCCGCTCACCGTAGCCTCCGCCCCCGGGATCGGCACGCGCCCCAGCGCCTGGGCGAGCAGGCCGCCGACGGTCTCCACCTCGTCGTCGGGCAGCTCGACGCCGAACAGCTCGCCGAGGTCCTCGACGGGCAGGCGGGCGGTCACCCGCACGGCGCCGTCGGCCAGCCGCTCGACCGGCGGGCGCTCCACGTCGTACTCGTCGGTGATCTCGCCGACGATCTCCTCGAGGATGTCTTCGATCGTGACGAGGCCGCCGGTCCCGCCGTACTCGTCGACGACGATCACCAGGTGGGTGCGGGCGGCCTGCATCTCGGAGAGCAGGTCGTCGACCGGCTTGGACTCCGGCACGAAGGTCGCCTCGCGCATCAGCTCGGCGACCGCGGTGGCGTCGGCCCCCGGGTCACCGCTCTGGGTACGCCGCACGACGTCTTTGAGGTAGAGCACGCCGAGCACGTCGTCGACGCTCTCGCCGATGACCGGGATGCGGGAGAAGCCGGAGCGGAGGAAGAGCACCAGCGCCTGCCGCAGCGACTTGTGCGACTCGATCCACACCATCTCGGTGCGCGGCACCATCACCTCGCGGGCGATGGTGTCGCCGAGCGCGAAGACCGAGTGGATCATCTGCCGCTCGCCGTGCTCCACCACGCCCCGCTGCTCGGCCAGGTCGACGAGCTCGCGCAGCTCGATCTGGGTCGCGAACGGCCCCTCGCGGAAGCCCTTGCCGGGCGTGACCATGTTGCCGATCAGGATCAGCAGCGAGGTGAGCGGGCCGAGCGCGCGGCCAAGCCAGCGCACCAGCGGAGCGGTGGCGCGGCCCACGGCGTAGGCGTGCTGGCGGCCGATCGTGCGCGGGCCCACGCCCACGACGACGAAGCTGACCACGGTCATCGCGCCCGCCGTGACAAGCGCGGCCGTCCACCCGGCGCTGAACGTGTCGACGGCCACCAGGGCGACGAGCGTGGTGGCGGTCAGCTCGCACAGCAGCCGCAGCAGCAGGAGCAGGTTGAGGTGGCGGACCACGTCGGAGGCGACGATCTGCAGCGCGCGGGCTCCGCGCACCCCCTCGCGGGCCAGCTCGGCGGCGCGCGCCGGCGAGACGGCGGCCAGCGCCGCGTCGGTCATCGCCACGATGCCGGCCAGGACGACGAGCCCGGCCGCGAAGATCAGCAGCTGTAAGTCGGGTAACCCACCACCCGCGGCGGCCCCCGTGGCCGCTAAGGAACCGCTCACAGCGCCACCTGGTTCGCTCGCTCACGCGGCGCTGAAGGCGACGTCTTCCTCCGCCACCCCGAAACCCCGACTACGTCGGCGGGGGGGGTCCGTGCAGACGGCGCCGCGC
>Ga0081539_10000813_pt1 | contig 60571 bp, 61 predicted proteins | sample TabmetS4T2R2_FD_71023 | JGI IMG/M metagenome (GOLD analysis project Ga0081539, IMG submission 71023) | Tabebuia heterophylla rhizosphere microbial communities from the University of Puerto Rico - S4T2R2 | ecosystem: Host-associated > Plants > Roots > Rhizosphere ...
ATGAAGTGACGATGACAATCGCTTCCAACTCCTCCTATCCTCCCTAACACAATGCGGCTCGAAACTCTCCTGCCGCTCGGCAAGGTCGAGCCCGGCCTGCGCGCGCCCGAGGTGCCGCTCGATCTTCAAGCGTCGGCCGCATGGCAGCGATCTAGCCGGCGAGGCAGTGCGTGAGGCGCAGCCGCAGATCCTCGACGTCGAGCTGCCGGCCGATCAGGACCAGGCGGTTGGCGCCGGTGGCCGAGCGGTCCTGGTCCAGCGAGAAGCGGTTGCCGACGAGGTGGAATACGTAGCGCTTGCCGGTCTCGGCCAGCCACAGGAAGCCCTTGCCGCGGAACAGGCCTGGCGGCCGGTTGTCGAGAAATTCCTGGAAGCGGGCGACCGAGAAGGGGCGGTCGCTTTCGAAGGACAGTGAGACGAAGCCATCCTCGTCGAGGTGAGCGTGATGATGGCCGTGGCCGCCAGCCGCCGGCCGATGCAGGTCGACATCGAGGATCAGCGGCAGTGGCGCGGCGCTCAGCGTGGTGCGCAGCAGCCGCGCCTCGGGGTTCACCGCGCGGATCTTTTCTTCGACGCCGGCGAGGCGGTCTTCGCCAACCCGGTCGCATTTGTTGACCAGGATGGCGTCGGCGTGGCGGAGCTGGCTCTGCATGGCGTGACCGTCGAACAGGTCCAGGCTGAACTGCTCGGCGTCCGCGACCGCGACGATGGCGTCCAGTCTCAGCGCCTCGCGGAACTCCGGGCGTTGCAGGGTCTGCGCCACCGGCAGCGGATCGGCGACGCCCGTGGTCTCGACCAGGATATGGTCGACCGGTTCGGGCCGGGCGAGCACGCGTACGATGCTGTCGACGAGATCGTTGTTGGTCGAGCAGCAGATGCAGCCGTTGCTGAGCTCTATCGTGCCGCCGTCGGAAGCCACGATCAGGTCGTTGTCGATGCCGATCTCGCCCAGCTCGTTCACCAGCACCGCAGCCCTGAGGCCGGCGCGGTTCGACAGGATGTGATTGACCAGCGTGGTCTTGCCGCTGCCCAGAAAGCCCGTCACCAGCGTCACCGGCAGCCTCGCGGGCGACGTCATGCGCCGGCCGTCACGCGCCAGCCTGGGGCGCGGCGGCGTCGAACGCATAGCTGGTGCCGACCGCCGACTGGCTGACCCGCTCGCCATAGGCGTCGGCCAGCGCATGCAGGGCGCGCCAGCCGGTGCAGTGGCCGGTGATGATATTGCCGATGTCGAACGGTTTCAGCGCCTCCACCGTCTGCGGGATCAGGTGCTCCATGACGCCGCCGAGATGCAGGCCGCCCATGACGGCGTGGATCGGGATGCCGGGGAAGAGCCGCCGCGTCTCGGTGCAGACATTGACGATGCCGGCGTGGCTGCAGGCGCTGAACACGATCAGGCCGAGATCGCGCACATGGGCGATCAGCATGCGCTCGTCCATCAGGTAGGGATCGGGACGCCAGTCCTCCGAGTTGTCCTTGCGGCAGAGATGGTCCTCGCGGCCGGTCTCGAAGGAGCTGACGCGCGGGATCTCGCCGCTGTAGTAGAAATGGCCGTCGAGCAGCAGGCGCGCCATGCCGTCGTTCACGACCTTGGCGCCGCGCTCCTCCATCTCGGCCGGCGTCGGCACGCGGGCGGCGGGGAAGATGGTGCCGCTCTTCAGCAGCACGCCGCGTTCGTTGAACATGCCGGGATTGACGTGCACCGTCACCGCGCCGCGGCCGCGCCGCTTGACGATGGCGTCGATCGCCGCCGGCAGGGCGCCCATGTGGTCCCAGTGGCCGTGGGTGATGGCGATCTCCTCGACCGTGCCGAGATCGAGGCCGAGGTTGCGGCAGTTGCGGATGAAGACCGCGCCCTCGGTGCCGGTGTCGAACAGCATCGTATGCTGGCGCCCGCCCAGCCGGGAGCGCAGGCGCAGACCGTAGCCCAGGTTGGCGGCGAGAAGCGTCTCGCCGGAGATTTCGGTGGCGCCCGCCAGCACCACGTTGGCAAACTCCGAGACCGCAAAGGTCGTCTTGCTGACATAGGTGTCGCTGACATTGTCGGTCAAAACGTCGACGCCCAGCGAATCGATGACGGCGAGGGCAGGCGGTTGGTTCGTCTCGTCGGTCATGGGTAAGCCACCACTCTACAGGTTGGAACCACTCGAGACGAAGCTACCACTGTCGTCCCGAGCGAAGCGAGGGACCTTCGAGAGAACGGCAAGGACGAGGTCGTCCACAGGTGCTGCGGAATCGAGCCGCAGCACCGGGGCCTTCACTGTGGCGAGCCAGGCCTCGTGGCCGGTCAGGCTGCGCTGCTCGGGACCGGCGGTATCGTAGGCCTCTGCCCATTTGAGAAATTCGGAGCTGGCGACAGCCATGTCGCCGCCTGTTTCGATGCGCTTGCCATATCGGGCCGCTTCGCGCCGGCGCAAGCGCGCCATGCGCAGCGACGGTTCGAGCCGCAGGAAGACGACGAGGTCATAGGACGGCTCGATCGGCTTGGCCCATTCCGGCGCCGACCCAGAGAACACCCAGTGGCCGGCGGCGGGAAGCAGCCGCAGCAGCATGGCCTGCCGCTCCTCCCTGGGCCGCTTGGTCGTGAACGGCGGATCGGTGGGCAGCCAAAAGAGGCTGTCGGCGTCGACGTGGCGATGCCCGAGACCGTCGGCGACGGCGGCACCCAGGCTCGTCGTGCCCGTGCCCGAAGCGCCCAGGATGTGGATGCGAGCCAGTTACTCCGCCGCCTGCGCCTTCGCCGGCGCGATCGCCTTCATGGTTCCGCCGTAGCGGTCGGTGAAGGCCGAGGTGTCGATCTCCTCGAGCTCGATCTCGCGGTTCAGCACCTGCTCCTTCCACTTGAGCAGCTTGGGATGCGCGCCCTGGAACTCCGGCATCACTTCCTTGGCGAACAGCTCCAGCGATTCGCAGATGTGCTCATGGGTGTTCTTGCCGGCCTGGTTCAGGAGCACGACCTGGTCGATGTTCGACTCCTGGAACTTGCGCAGCTTGCGGCGGATCGTGTCGGGCGAGCCGATCAGGCCGCCGCGCAGGGCCGCGGCATGGGCCTCGGGATTGGCCGCCTTCCACTTCTGGTACTCTTCCCACATGTTGACCGTGCCGGCGGGCGGCCGGCGGCGGTCGGCCGACGCGCCGTAGAAGCGCAGCGAGAACTGGAAGAAGGTGTCGCCGTCGGCGCGGGCGCGCGCCTCCTCGTCGGTCTTGGCGCACATGAAGAACGACACCAGCGCGATGTTGGGGTTGGTCTTGTAGTCCGCGAGCAGCTTCTGCCGCTTCACGAAGGCGTTGTAGTAGGCGTGCACCCAGGCGTGCGCGGCGTCGGCCGAGACGAACTGGAAGCCGAGCGCGCCCATGCCCCATTCGCCGCACTTGGCCAGGGTTTCGAGCTGCGAGCAGGCGACCCAGAGCGGCGGATGCGGCTTCTGCATCGGCTTCGGCACGACCATGCGCAGCGGGAAGTTGAAGTGCTTGCCCTTGTGCTCGCTAGGACCGTCCTTGAACATCGGGATGATAGCGCGCACGGCCTCCTCGAAGACCTCGCGCTTGTTCTCCATGGTGATGTCGAACGGTTCGAGCTCGGTGATCGAGGCGCTCTCGCCCATGCCGAACTCGGCCCGGCCGCTCGACAGCAGGTCGAGGCAGGCGACGCGCTCGGCGATGTGGGCGGGATGGTTGGTGGTAAGCTGCAGGATGCCGTGGCCGAGGCGAATCTGCCTGGTGCGCTGGCTGGCCGCCGCCAGGAACGAGGCGGGCGAGGGCGAGTGGGAATATTCCTCGAGGAAGTGGTGCTCGACCTCCCAGGCGTAGTCGTAGCCGAGCTTGTCGGCCAGCTCGAGCTGGCTAAGGGCATTCTGGTAGAGCCGGTGCTCGTCGCCCTCCTTCCAGGGGCGGGGGAGCTGCAACTCATAGAAGATGCCGAACTTCATGCGCTTTTCCTTCCCAGGATCGTCCGCCAAGCATGCGCGTAAAAAGCTTCGCTGAAAATAGCTAGCCGCCCTGCCATTTCACTGTTCAAACGAGCTGCCAAGCTCTTTCTCGACCACGGTTCGCAAGGCTGGCAAGTGATCCTGCAGCGTCTTCCAGACGCGACGCGCCGTTACATCCTCGTAGCTGTGTCGATAGACGTTGCCCGCCGCCGCCATCTCCCGCCACTCGATGTTGGCGTGCCGCGCCTTCAACTCGTCAGTGAGCCGACGGGAAGCTTCGGAGATTATCTCCAGGCTCCGCACGACCGCGTAAAGAGTCTTGTCATCCGCCTGCAGGGTCGCGAACGTATGTAACTTGCGTGAACTGCTCGGCCAGCTTGATGTTCCGAAGGATCTCTCGGAGCGCGCCGCTTTCCTTTCTAGAAGGCATACACGGTGTCACGCGAGGCTGCTGCGCGCAGGTGAGGTTTCAGGGCGTCGCGGTCGATGACATCGACCGGTCCGTCGAACAAACCAGCCACATACTCCTTCAGGCGCACATAGTCGTAAATGGAGCCTTCTTCGCCGGGTTCGAACTCGACGAGAATATCGATGTCGCTGTCGGGTCGCTCTTCCCCGCGTGCTGCCGAGCCGAACAGCGCCGCATGCCGGATGCCGCGCTTGCGAAGCTCGGGCTCGGCGGCCTTCAACGTCGCTATGATCTGGTCGCGCCTCATGGCTGCGATTTTACGCGCGTCGGCGTGACTTTTCCATGCGCGGGACCGCTATCCGCGGCCTGCGCGAGGCGGCAATCAATGCTTCCAGGTAAACGGGAATAGCTGCTGGCGGACATAGCTTCCCGGCATGTAGTCGCCGAGCACGCCATACTGTCCCGGGAAGCGCCGGTCCGATTTCACGGCCGTGCCGAACAGATAGTCGATGAAGGCGAAGTGGGCCGCGTAGTTGCGGTCGATCGCCTCGCGCTCCGAACTGTGATGCCAGTGGTGGAAATCGGGCGTCACGATCAGCCACTTCAACGGCGCCCGGGCAAACGCGGCCGGCAGCGCGACATTGGCGTGGTTGAACACGGCCTGGAAGCCGACGATGACGATGTAGACGTTCATGACCGCTTCGGTGAAGCCCAGCACGTAGAGCACGCCCAGGATCGACACGCGCGTCGTCAGAAGCTCGAACAGGTGCAGCCGGGAACCGGCCATCCAGTCCATGTGCTTGGCGCTGTGATGCACGGCGTGGAAGCGCCACAGGAACGGGATCTCGTGGTAGGCCCGGTGCGTCCAGTACTGGACCAGATCGGCGACCAGCAGCGCCCCGAACAGCGCGGCGAAGAACGGCAGCCCGCCGACCCACTTCTGAAGCGGCGCCCAGACCAGCCAGCCGAACAGGCGGTGGATGGCGAAGTTGACGATCACCAGCGCCAGCCCGACGAGAAGGTGGTTGATCACGAAATGCGTGAAGTCGACCTGCCAGTCCGGCCGGAAGACAGGCTGTCCGCGATGCAGCGGAAACAGCTTCTCGATCAGGATGAACACCAGGCTGGAGCCCAGCAGGTCGAGGATGAACCAGTCGAGTCCGATATAGGGCGTGTTGTCGGGAAAGTCGCCGACGGGAACGCGATGCCCTCCCGCGGCGACGGCGATCCCGATCAGGACCAGGGCGGTGCCGTTCAGCCAGCGATTGCGCAGGCGGATCAGGTTGGCGAGGGCAAGCCCGCCGCCAATCACCATGCCGACGAGCAGGATCTCGCGCAGCACGTTCACGTCGTACTTCCTTCGGAGGTCCGGCGTGGTCAGGTATTCGGGAAAATGGAAGGCCAGCACCGACAGGACGGCGAGCCCGCCCAGCGTCAGAGCGATGATTCCCGTGATCTTGCCTCGACCGACGTCGAGCGCTCCGGACTGGTGAAAGACGGCGGTAGGCTTCTTCAGGATCGACGTCGGCTTCATGGCACCCGCACTGGTCGGCACTGTCCCGCACCGAACCGTTTAGACCTTTAGCGTATCGCGGGCATGTTATGACCGCTGCCAATTGTGTCGTCTGTATTGTCCCAAGCGGCGGGAAGCCCTAAGGCTCGATGAGGGTCGTCAATTGTGCACCCTCGTCGGCGACGAAGACGGCGATCAATTCGGCCCACTCGGTGTTGCTCGCGTTGGCGGATACGAGATGTATCGCGCCCGGCGGTTCAAAGAACGACTGGCCGACTTCGAAGACCTCCACCGGGCCACCTTGGAGTTGTGACCTGATCTGGCCTTTGGTGATGTAGGCCGTGACCGTACCCGCATGACGGTGCGGCGGCGTAAAGCCGCCCGGTCCGTAGGTCACCCGGACGATCGTTACGCGCTTGCCCGGTATGTCCGGCAACGCGTTGGAACTGATCAGCTCCACCTTGTTGCCCGATGAGCCGGACGCGGCATCGGCAGCGCATATCGGCAGCGGAAACTCCGAAATCGCGTCCATTTTCACGGGCAAGACTTTCGCGCTCACGACGGCGCAGACGACGGCCGTGGAGGCAACGAGCAGCTGCCAGAGCCGCGCTCGGTCCGCGATTGGCTTGGTCATTCCCAGTGCGATGCTCATCGATGTCTCCTGGTTGACTTGACGGCCTCAGCGTCCCGGATGCCAGCCTGCCGCGGCGGCGAAGCGGGCGAAGAACTCGGCCTCGTAGGCATGCTCGGGGTCCTCCCGCACCATCCGGTCCATCAGCTGGGCGTCCGATCCGACCAGGATGCGCCACCTGTCCGCCTTGACCCCGTCCAGGATGACCGCCGCCGCCTCGGCCGCGCTGGTCGGCGCATCGAGCAGAAAGCGCCGCGCACGTTCGGCGAGCCCGGCCTTGATCTCGTCGTCCGACAGGGCCGAGGGATCCTTGCCCATCGAGGCGAGCCGCGCCCGTGCCTGGGCGATCTGCCTTGCATCCAGCTCGTCGGAATCGTTGCCGGTCTGGACTTTTAGCGAGTTGGTGCGAAAGCCGGTGCCGATATGTCCGGGCATGACGACCGAGACCTTGATGTGCGGTGCGTTCAGCCGGAGATCGGTCATCAGGGCCTCGGAGAATCCCTTCACCGCGAACTTCGCGGCCGAGTAGGCCGTGTGCGGCGCGCCGGGCCCAACCGAGGCCCAGAAGCCGTTCATGCTGCTGGTGTTGACGATATGCCCTTCATCCGCCGCCTGCAGCAGGGGCAGAAAAGCGCGGGTGCAAAGGTAGACGCCGCCCCAGCAGATATTGAAGGTGCGTTCCCACTCGTCCCGGCCGTTCGCGATCATGCTGCCACCGCCGCCGATCCCGGCATTGTTGAACAGCAGATGGATGCGGTCGGTCGCGTGCTGCTCTGCGGCTTCGCTGCGAAAGCGCATCACGTCGGCTTCGTCGGACACGTCGGCGAGATGCGAGGTGACGCGCAGGCCCTGCGGCAGCCCCGCGGCCTCGCACTGTCGTCGCGTCTCTGCCAGGCCGTCCTTCGAGACGTCGCACATGGCGACGTGACACCCCTCGGCCGCCAGCAGACGCACCAGCTCGCGGCCCATTCCCGAGCCGCCACCGGTCACGACGGCAATCCTGCCGGAGAACTCCTTCATCGGATTCCTCCCATCCAAGGATGGTGCCCGCTGCTGGACTCGAACCAGCACGGCCCTTTCGGGCCTCGAGATTTTAAGTCTCGTATGTCTACCATTCCATCAAGCGGGCGGCGGGCATTTCTATAGGGGCTGGCGACGCGCTACTCCAGCGATCAGTAGCGGTAGCTCGCGATCATGCCGCCCTCGACCATCGCCCGTAACAGGCCGGCGGCGCGGGCCGGCGCTTGCTCCTCGCCCGTGAACGGCGCCACGACTTCGCATAGCTCGGGGAAGGAGCGGCCCTCGGCCAGGGCTTCGAGCATCGCCGCCTCGTCGGTGTCCAGTGAGCGGAAATTGGACACGAGGTCGGGCCGCCAGATCGCCCAGGTGAGAGGTTCGGGCGCGCGCTCGACCAAAAGGTCGCCCGGTTCGACTTCTTCGCGGCGCTGCCAGGCCTGCGGCGCCTCGAAGGCCAGGATCAGTCGGCGCAGCGAGGGCAGGGTGGTAAAGGCGAGCGTCTCCCACGCCTCCTGCGGCAGCGCCATCAGCGCGTCGGCGGCGATCGGCGTCACGTCGGGTGAGTCGAAGGCCTCGCCCAGCGCCCATTCGAAGCGCGCCATTTCGGCGGCGGCGGGCGTGCGGCTGTAGGGCGCGGTGGAGCTGAGGAAGTCGGCGAGGTCGCGACCGTACCAGCGCACCGAAGGATGGCGCGAGGGGTGCGCTGCGATGTAGGCGCGCGCCATGTGGTCGAAGTCGGCCGGGCCCGCCATGGCCATGACGCCGGGATAGTCCGTGGTCAGCGCCTCGATCAGGCGCAGCGCATAGCCGTCGCGGTAGACGTCGAGGAGGGTGACGCGATCGGCCTTGCTGGTGTCGCGCACCGCGGCCTGGAACGTGTCGCTGGCCGTCAGCAGGTAGTCCTGGAAGGCGCGCTGCAGATCGCCCAGGGAGCCCGCGTTGCTGCTCATGCTGCCCGCTTCACGCGGCTCGCCGCGTGACAGTGCCCGCGATGCGTCGCGCCTCGTCGAGCTCGGCCAGGAGCTCGGCATAGGGCGGGATGTTGGCGTCGCGCTCGATCATGGTCGGCACGCCGGGAAAGAGCTTCACCGCCTCGGCGTAGAGCGACCACACGTCGGGGATGATCGGCTCGTCGTGGGTGTCGATGATGTGGCTGCCCTTGTGGGTGTGGCCGGCGAGATGGAACTGGCGCACGCGCTCGCGCGGCATGGCGCGCAGGAAGGCCATGGCGTCGAACTCGTGATTGAAGGCGCTGACATAGACGTTGTTGACGTCGAGCAGGATCTCGCAGTCGGCGCGCCTGGCCAGTTCGGCGATGAATTCCCATTCGCTGAGCTCGGAGGCGGCGTAGGTCACGTAGCTCGACACGTTCTCCAGGACCAGCCGGCAGCCAAGATGGTCCTGCACCTGCATCACGCGCTCGGCGACATGGTTCAGCGCCTCCTCGGTGTAGGGCAGCGGCAGCAGGTCGTGCATGTTCTGGCCGCGCAGGCCGGTGAAGCAGAGATGATCGGAGATCCACATCGGCTGCACGCGCGCGGCCAGGGCCTTCAGCTCGTCGAGATAGCGCCGGGCGAGCGGATCGATGGAGCCGATCGACAACGACACGCCGTGCAGCGCCATCGGATAGTCGCGGCGCAGGCGATCGAGCCAGCGCAAGGGACTGCCGCCCGCCACCATGTAGTTCTCCGACAGCGCCTCGAACCAGCTCACCTGGCCGGGGTTGGCGGCAATCTCCTCATAGTGCTCGGGCCGGAGCCCCAGGCCGAAGTCGATATCGACGGCGCACATGGACGGAGTCTACTCCCTAAAAAGTGCGGGCGTCCGCGACGAATCGGGACGCCCGCCTCGGCAAAGACGATTCGAAAGTTACTTCGACTTGAGCACGGTGCACTCGATGGTGCTGCCCGCGTTGACGAAGCCCTTGCCCTTGCAGGCGTTCTGGCCCTTGCAGGCGTTGTTGGCGGACTTGCACGCGCTTTGGCCCTTGCACGCATTGACGCCGGTGCACGGGACCTGGGCGGATGCGGCCGTCGCGAAGGTGGCGACCGCGAACGCAGTGGCAGCAGTGGCAACAAGTGTCTTGGCGTTCATCTACTTCTCCCTGTGTTGGACCTGTCCGGTTCCCTATGGCGAAAACCTGTGCGGTCGTTGCCGACAGGCAGAAGAAGTATGTACTGCACCGTGGAATCGCACAATCCGTGAATGACGCGGAGTAGCTAGCGTCCTGGGGCACGCCAGCCACAACCGTCGTGCGAACTACTTGCTCTTGATAGCCGTGCACTCGATGGACGAGCCGGTCATCACGAAGCCCTGGCCCTTGCAGGCGTTCTGGCCCTTGCAGGCCGACGACGCGCTCTTGCAGGCGCTCTGACCTTTGCAGGCATTGGCGCCCGGGCAGGCGACCTGGGCGTGGGCGGCGGCGGCGAAGGTGCTCACGGCGAAGACGGTGGCCGCGGTTGCAGCCAGAGTGCGCTTGGTCATGACGATCATCTCCCTCAATGGCGAAGCAACGCGCTCATGCGGTTGCTGCCCGTCTACGCACGTGGCGGAGGGACCGATCAGCGTCGGAGGTCACGCTTTGGTGAAAACAAAGGGGGCGCCGCGATCGCTCGCGGCGCCCGCCGTTCCGCGCGAGGCGGATCGTTACATCACCTTGCCGCCCTTGGCGGTGCACTCGCCGGCATTGGCCGCTTCCGACCAGCCCTGGCCCTTGCAGGCGTTCTGGCCCTTGCACGCCGAATTGGCGGTCTTGCACGCGCTCGTGCCTTTGCAGGCGTTGGCGCCGCTGCACTTGGTGGTCTGGGCCTGGACCACGGTGGCGAGCGTGCCGGCGGCGAAAAGAGCGGCGGCCGTCGCCACGAGAGTACGCTTGGTCATGACGGGAAGACTCCCTGGAAGACGCGAACGGCGGAGTGCCGTTGCGGCAGGCGTGCCTGCATGCCGATCTACGGCTGGCCGGTAAGGAGCGATCACCCGGCCTATTTCACGCTTTGGTGAGAGCATTGGAGCGCGGACCTCCAGGTCCGCGCTCCCGAAGAAAACCCGACCCTATTCGACGACCTTGCCGCCGCGCGAGGTGCAGCTCACCACGTCGGTCGTCTGCGTCCAGCCCTGGCCTTTGCAGGCGTTCTGGCCCTTGCAGGCGGAGTTGGCGGTCTTGCAGGCGCTCGTGCCCTTGCACGAGTTCACGCCGGTGCACTTCACGCCGCCGCCATGCTGCGCCTGCGCGGCCGCCACGAAGGTGCCGGCGGCGAAGATCGCGGTCGCCGTGGCGGCGAGGGTCTTCCTGGTCATGTCTCTCTCCCTAAACTGGAACTGCGGACCAACCATGACTCCAGCGTCTCCCAGGGTGAAGTCAGGCCTTGGCGACGATGCGTGATTTTTCGATCACTGTCATGTGACCCTCATGAAGCGCGCCGGTGAAAGTGCAGCCTCGCTGACACCCAGGTCGGCGATGTCAGCCGGCAGGCCTGTGTCCAGTGCGAGGCTGGCGGCCAGGCGGCCGGCGGCCTCGCCGGTCTGGATGCCATAGCCGCCCTGGCCCGCCAGCCAGAAGAAACCTTCGACCTTGGGGTCGTAGCCGACCACCAGGTTCTTGTCGGCGACGAAGCTGCGCAGCCCCGCCCACTTGTTCTTGATGCGCCGGATAGAAAGCGTGGTCGCCGTCTCGATGCGCTCGACGGCGGTGGCGACGTCGATCTCCTCGGGCTGGGCATCGCAGGGCGGCGAGGGTGTCTCGTCCGCCAGCGAGCCCATGAACTGCCCGACCTCGGGCTTGATGTACCAGCTCTCGTCGAAGTCGATCACCATCGGCATGTGGGTGAGGTCGAGCCCGGCCGGCGAATCGAAGGTGAAGGCCGTGCGTCGCTTCGGCACCAGCCCGACCGCGTCGGCGCCCGCCATCGCCGCCACCACGTCCGCCCAGGCGCCCGAGGCGTTGACGATGTTGGCGGCGCGAAGCCTCTCGCCGTCGCGCAGTTCGATGGTCCATCCGCCGTCGCCGGCCTCGAGACCCGTGACCTCGGCGTCGAGGCGCAAGACGGCGCCGGCGGCGCGCGCGCCCTTGAGGAAGCCGCCATGGATCGCCGCGACATCCATGTCGTCGGCTTCCGGCTCGAAGATGGCGCCGCCCGCCGCCGCCTCCGGCTTGAGCAGGGGCTGGCGGCGCAGCACCTCGGCCGGCTCCAGCCAGCGCACGCTCGGCACCAGGCGGGCGAACTCGGCGGCATTCTTCTGCATGTCGGCCTGCTGCTCGGCACGGCCGGCGATGATCGCGCCGCGCGGCGTCAGCAGCGGATGGTCGGCGAAGCCGGCGGGCGGCTTGCGGTAGAAACGGCCGGACGCGACCGTGATGGCACGGATCTCCGGGCTGCCGTAGGTCTCCGAATGCAGCGCCGCCGAACGCCCGGTCGTGTGGTAGGCGGGGACGCGCTCGCCCTCGAGAATGACCACGCTCGCCTGCGGCGCCAGATAATAGGCGACGGACACCCCGGCAATGCCGGCGCCGATGACGGCGAAATCGAAATCCTGCACGGCACCCACATTGCAAGCCCGTCACCCGGCCTGCAATAGTCGGACGCAGGTGCCGCCATGAATATTGCTCATCTCCTGCTCGGCTCGGCGCGCGAGTTCTCCTCCCTGCCGGCGGTGGCGCGCGGCAACGCGGTGCATCTCACCTATCGCGAGCTGTGGCGCAAGGTCTCGGTGATGAGCATGCATCTCACCGGGCGGTTCGGGCTGAAGCGCGGCGATCGCGTGGCCTTCGCCATGACCAATTGCGTGGAAGCCATCGAGGTCATGTATGCCGTGTGGCACGCGGGCCTGTGCGCCGTGCCGATGAATGCCAAGCTGCATGCCAAGGAGTTCGCCTTCATCTTGGAGAACTCCGGCGCGAAGCTCTGCTTCGTGACGCCCGACCTCGCCGACACCATCGCCGAGGCCGCGAAGGAGGCGCCCGAGCTCAAGGAGATCGTCGACGTGACGACGCGTTCCTACAGTTTCATGGAGGTCGGCGATCCCATGGCCATGGCCGAGGCCGAGGCCACCGATCCCGCCTGGCTGTTCTACACCTCCGGCACCACCGGCCGGCCCAAGGGCGCCACGCTCACGCACCGCAATCTTCTGGCGATGACGCTCAATTACTTTGCCGATGTCGACCGCCCGCCGGTCGGCGGCTCGATCGTGCATGCCGCACCCATCAGCCATGGCTCGGGCCTGTGGAACTTCGCCATGCTGGCGCGCGGCTCGGTGCAGGTCTTTCCCGACAGCGGAAAGTACGAGGTGCCCGAGAGCGTCGCGCTGATGAACCGCTGGCCGCAGTGCAGCATCTTCCTGGCGCCGACCATGGTGAAGCGGCTGATCGAGCACGGCAGCGTCGCCGATCTCGCGCCCGAGGCGCTGCGCCTGGTTTCGTACGGCGGCGCTCCGATGTACGTCTCCGACCTCAAGCGCGCCCTCGACCTTCTGGGCGACAAGCTCGCCCAGCTCTACGGCCAGGGCGAGAGCCCGATGACCATCACCCATCTCAGCCGCGAGATGCATGCCGACCGCAGCCATCCGCGCTGGGAGCAGCGGCTGGCCTCGGCCGGCCGGCCCGACTCGTGCGTCGCGGTGAAGGTGGTCGACGAGAACGGCCGGCCGCTGCCGGTGGGCGAGGTCGGCGAGATCATCGTCAAGGGCGACACGGTGATGTCGGGTTACTGGAACAATCCCGAGGCGACGGCGAAGTCGCTGCGCGACGGCTGGCTGTGGACCGGCGACGTCGGCGCCTTCGACGAGGAAGGGCTGCTGACCTTGAAGGACCGCTCCAAGGACATGATCATCTCGGGCGGCTCCAACATCTATCCGCGCGAGATCGAGGACGTGCTGACCCTGCATCCCGGCGTCGCCGAGTGCTCGGTGGTCGGCCGCCCGCATCCCGAATGGGGCGAGGAGGTCGTGGCCTTCGTCGTGCCGCGCGAGGGCAAGGCCGTGAAGCCCGCTGAGCTCGACCAGCTCTGCCTCGACAACATCGCCCGCTTCAAACGGCCGAAGGACTACAAGTTCATCGAGGCGCTGCCCAAGAACAACTACGGCAAGATTCTCAAGACGGAGCTGCGCAAGCTGCTTTAGTCTTACAAGGGAGCGCGGGCCTCCGGCCCGCTCATGTGTGCGGGCCGGAGGCCCGCGCTCCCATCAAGAGGAGGGAAACGACATGGGCAGCATGATCGACTTCAAGCGTCCTGACGGATCGACCTGCAAGGGCTACCTGGCCGAAGCGGGCAACGGCAAGCCGGGCATCGTCGTCATCCAGGAATGGTGGGGACTGAACGACCAGATCAAGGGCGTCGCCGACCGCTTCGCTGCCGCGGGCTACAACGCGCTGGCGCCCGACCTCTACAAGGGCCGGGTCACGCAGAAGCCGGACGAGGCCAACCACATGATGAGCGGCCTCGACTTCGTCGGCGCCTCGGACCAGGACATCGCCGGCGCGGTCAAGCATCTCGCCGGCATGAGCCGCAAGGTCGGCGTCATGGGCTTCTGCATGGGCGGCGCGCTCACCATCGCGGCGGCGGCCCGTGTGCCCGGCGTGGCCTGCGGCGTGCCGTTCTACGGCGTGCCGCCCGAGCAACTCGCCGATCCGGCGAAGATCACGACCCCGATGCAGGGCCATTTTGCCAACAAGGACGACTGGTGCACGCCCGAGGTGGTGAACGCCTTCGAGAAGAAGATGGCCTCGGGCGGCAACAAGCCCGAGATCTTCCGCTACGACGCCCAGCACGCCTTCGCCAACGAGAAGAGCCCGGCCTACGACGCGCCCTCGGCCAAGGCGTCATGGGACCGGACGATGGCGTTCCTGGGCAAGCATCTCTGATGGGAGCGCGGGCCGCTGGCCCGCTCATGATCTCCTCTCCCGTCTTACGGGGGAGGATACAGGAGGGGGAAAGCCTCAAAGAGGATGTCGCAAAGGAAGAGATCACTCCAATCTGAAACGGTCGACACCGGTTTTGTCGCCTGCCCCTCCTGTATCCTCCCCCGTAAGACGGGGGAGGAAGAATGAGAGCGGGCCGGAGGCCCGCGCTCCCACCATGAAGCACCCCATCCTCGGCCTCGTGATCGTCGGGCTGGGCGCCTCGCTGGCGCCGCTCGACATCGCGGTCAACGTGGCGCTGCCGGCGATCACCGGCCATTTCCGGCTGGCGCTCGGCGACGTCCAGTGGCTCGTGATCTGCTACGTGCTGGTCTACGGCTCGCTGATGCTGGTGTGCGGCAAGCTGGGCGACCTGCTCGGCCACCGCCTGATCTTCCGCACCGGCATGCTGATCTCCGCCGTGGGTTGCGCGGCCTGCGCCGCCGCCCCCGACTGGCCGCTCTTCCTGTGGGCTCGCGCCGGCCAGGGCATCGGCACGGCGCTGGCGATTTCCTGTACGCCCGCGCTGGCGACGTCGCTATTCCCGGAGAACTCGCGCACGCGCGCCCTGGCGGGCCTCGGCATGGCGATGTCGCTCGCCTCGGTGATCGGTCCCTTTCTCGGTGGCATCCTGGTCGAGTTGTGGGGCTGGCCCGCGGTCTACTGGGTGCGCGTGCCGATCGCTCTCGTGACGCTTGCGCTTTCGGGGCTGCTGCCGTCGCCCAAGCCCGACCCGCGACCCTTCGATGCCGTCGGCGCCGTGCTGCTGGCCGTGTGCATGAGCGCGCTGCTGCTGTCGCTGGTGCTGTCGCAACGCAGCGAGGCGCCCGCCCTGCCAGTCCTCGCCCTGTTCATCACGTCGCTCGGCGTCCTCTTCGCCTACGTCCAGCGCGCCCGGCGCGTGCCCGAACCGATCATCCGTCCGGCCCTGTTCGCCGATCCCGCCTTCGCCGTTCCCAACATCATGGCCGTGCTCGCGAGTCTGGCGGGATTCTCGATCCTCCTGCTCACGCCGTACTACCTGGTGAATGTGCTGAAATTGTCGGCGCTGCTGAGCGGCGCGGTGCTGGCGTTGTCCTTCCTCGGCAGCCTGACGGGCGCCCCGTTGTCGGCCTGGCTGGTCGCGCGGATCGGCCAGCGGCCGACCGCCTTCGCGGGCATCGCCGTGGTCGGGCTGGGGCTCCTGCCGCTCGCCTTCACCGGGGCGGGTACGCCCGTGCTCCTGGTGGCGGTGCTGCTGATTGCCCAAGGGGTGGGCCACGGCGTGCTCAACGTGGCTTACACCGACATCGTGACGTCGACGCTGTCCATACGCGACCGCGGCGTCGCCGGCAGCCTCGCCCTGCTCACGCGCACCGTGGGCACCGTCAGCGGCGCCTCGCTGCTGACGACGCTGCATGCCGTGGGAGCGGCCGGCCTTGTGGGGACCGACGGCTTCCTTGCCGGCTACCGCTACGCTTTTCTCGCGGCGGGCGGCGGCGTGATGCTTGCGCTGATGCTGTCGCTCACCGTTCCGCGCGCCTGGTCGAGGCGATAGGGGGCCCGATGTTCGCGATCCGGCTGGTGAAGACGACGATGGTGGCGTCGGTCGCCCTGTTCGCCCTGCTGACCGCCTACAACAATGTCGCCGACTACGGCTCCAACTACGCCTTCGTGCGCCATACGCTCACCATGGACACGACCTTCCCCGGCAACGCGCTGAGGGGCCGGGCGATCGACGCGCCCGTCGCCTGGACGCTGGCCTACTGGCTGATCATCCTGATCGAGGTGGCGGTCGGCGTCGTGCTGGCCTTCGCGGCCTGGCGGCTGGCGCGCGCCGTCCGCCAGCCCGCGCTGTTCAGCGCCGCCAAGCCCTACGTCGTGATCGGTGTCGGGCTCGGCTTCCTGCTGTGGTTCACCGGCTTCATGGTGCTGGGCGGCGAATGGTTCCTGATGTGGCAATCCAAGCAGTGGAACGGCCAGGAGGCGGCCTTCCGCTTCTACATGACGCTGCTCGCCGTCGGCATCTTCGTCAGCCTGCCGGAGGGCGACGTCACGTCAGCTTGATGTTGCCCTTCTGGATGATGGTGCCGAACGACTTGGTCTCGTCGGTGATGCGATCGCGGAAGTCCGGCGCGTTCAGGTAGGTGACGTAGCAGCCGCCGAGATGCAGCTTCTCGACGATGTCGGGTGCGCGCACGGCATCGCCGATCGCCTTCTCGAGCTTGGCGATCACCGCCGGCGAGGTGCCGGTGGGGGCGAGGATGCCGAACCAGGAATCGCCTTCCTCCTTGCGGTAGCCGGCCTCGCGCAGGGTGGGCACGTCGGGGAAGTCGGGATGGCGGACGTTCGACAGCATGGCGAGGCCTATCAGCTTGCCCGCCTTCACGTGCGGCAGGCAGGTCTGGTCGAACTGCGCCTGGATCTCGCCCGAGACCAGGGCGTTGGTGGCGGGGGCGCTGCCGCGATAGGGCACGTGGGTCATCTTGATGCCGGCCTCGAGCTGCAGCATCTCGCCGAACAGGTGGGTGATGGTGGCGAGCCCCGACGAGCCGAAGTTGATCTTGCCCGGGTTGGCCTTGGCGTAGGCCACGAACTCCGCGACGGTGCGCGCCGGCACCGAGGGGTGGATGGCGAAGATGCCCCACGAGGTGCACATGCGCGAGACCGTGACGAAGTCCTTCTCGGGATCGAACGGGATCGGCTGCAGGTGGCGCGTGATGCAGACCATGGCCGTCGTCGTGGTCAGGAAGGTGTGGTTGTCGACCGGCTGGTTCTTCACGAACTCCGCACCGATCATGCCCGAGGCGCCGGCCTTGTTGTCGAACACGATGGGCTGGCCGAGGCTCTGCGCGGCGCGATCCATGACGATGCGGGTCGAGACGTCGGAGGGGCCGCCCGGCGGGTAGGGGATGACCATGCGCAGGGGCTTGCTCGGCCAGTCCTGGGCGTTCGCTGGCGCGATCGCAGGAGCGGCAATGCCAGCCAGGGCCGCAGCGGTAAAAGCACGACGACGCATCGTTTCCTCCGGTCATTCTTGCCGCGAGCATCCCATGCGCCTTGCTTTGCGGCCAGACCGCCAGCGGATCATCGGCAGCAGATTTTGCTTGTCAATGAAAATGACTGTAGTAATATTCGGTTATGATCGTTTTTTCGCTCGCCGAACCCAAGCCGTTGCAAGTCCGCCGCAGCCCCATGCCAGCGCCGGAAATACCGGGAATGCCGGAAAGTCCTCTTTTTGCTGGCAGTGCAGGCACGCATGAAACGGTTTGCCGATCGGCGGGTGACGTCGCTGTTCAAGGTGGCGACGGCTACGCCATCTACTTCCATTGCCAAAACGGCCTGGTCAGGCGGTTCCGCGAGCTCTATCCCGACACCTTCACCTACGAAGGTGAACGGGCGATGCATTTTGCCGTAAAAGATCGCCTGCCGGTCCGTGAGCGTGGCCACTGCGTTGCGCTCGCCTTGATCCATCATCTACGAAAGAAAGCCAAACGCGGAGGATGAGATGGCGGGCCGTTTGAAGGACAAGGTGGCGATCGTGGTTGGCGCGGGATCGAGCGGCCCCGGCTGGGGCAACGGCAAGTGCACCGCCGTCACCTTCGCGCGCGAAGGCGCCAAGGTCATGTGCGTCGATCTCAAGCGCGCCGCGGCGGAAGAGACGGCCGGGCTGATTGCGAAAGAGGGCGGCGAGGCGTTCGCCTTCGAGGCGAACTCGGCCAAGAACGCCGACGTGAAGGCGATGGTCGACGCCTGCTTGACGAAGTGGGGCCGCATCGACGTCCTGGACAACAATGTCGGCATCGGCTCGACCGGCGGGCCGGTCGAGCTCGGCGAGGACGAGTGGGACCAGGTGTTCGACGTCAACGTCAAAAGCTTCTTCCTGACGGCCAAGCACGTCATCCCGGTGATGGAGAGGCAGGGCAAGGGCGCCATCGTCAACGTGAGCTCGATCGCCTCGATCCGCTCGCCGAAGGGCGTGAGCTACATCGCCTACAACGCGAGCAAGGGCGCGGTGAATTCGCTGACCTTGGCCATCGCCTCGCAGTACGCCGACAAGGGCATCCGCTGCAACGCCATCCTGCCCGGCCTGATGCACACGCCGATGATCGACTTTTTGGCCGAGCAGTACGCCAAGGGCGAGAAGGACCACAACCAGGCCTACGACAAGATGATCGCCATCCGCAACCGCGCCTCGCCGACCGGCAAAATGGGCACCGGCTGGGACACTGCCAACGCCGCGCTGTTCCTCGCCTCCGACGAGGCGGCCTACGTCAACGGCCACCTGCTGGTGGTCGACGGTGGCATCACCGTCCGCGCGTGAGCGCCCTGTCGACAGCTGTGCGTGGCCGCTGCATGAGGTGATTGCCAGCACTGCTAGCACCGCTGCTCGATTAAGTGCGATTTCGGCGCCCTATGGTACGCAAAAATAGAACCGTAGTTGACTTTGTCGAGCACCGGGGTTATATTGGGCTATGCGCTCGCCTCGCGGCGGCTCCGCTCTTTGCATCGTTCATCCGATACCATCACGCGCGCGGCCACCGCCGGGCCGCTCTCGCCGGCTGAGCGAAACCAATGGCGAAACTTGCGTAACTGTCCGAATTCCTCGGCAAGCCCTTCGCACCGCGCCGAGCCACGCGCATTGTCGTTACTGTCGCGTTTTATGCGACAGTGTCCGGCCGCCGTCAGAGGCGGAGGCGAACGCGATCCCGTTTGCCAGGGCATCACCGTCCGCGCGTGAGCACGAAGCGCGAGACGAAGGGGCTGGTCAGGATGATCAGGAACAGGCGAAAGAGATGGTGCGTGGCCACCATCGCCACCTCGACGCCGAGCGCGAGCCCGATCAGGCTCATCTCGGCGAAGCCGCCCGGCGCGTAGGAGAGCACCGTCGCATCGATGCTGAGGCCGGTCAGCGCATGGGTGATCTCGGCGAAGGCCACGGCGCAGCCGATGAGCAGCACGGCCGCCCCGATCGACACGCCGATCTCCTTGTGCAGCTGGTCGAGGGCGGTGCCGACGAAGCGGCAGCCGATGCCGCAGCCGACCACGACCTGCGCCGCCGCCACGAGCTCGCCCGGCGGTTTGGAATCGGTGAAACCCGCGAGATGGGCGATGGCGCTTACCAGCATCGGCCCCATCATGAAGGCGGCCGGCAGGCGCAGCACGCGGCCGACCACCGCGCCGATCAGGCCGCAGGCGAGCAGGATCGCCCAGTCGCGCCAGTCGTTGTGGCCGGGATGCGGCATGCTGAGCACGCTGGCGCTCGCGCCGTTGACCAGCCGGTACCAGACCGGAATCGTCAGCACGACGGTGAGGATCCGGAGCGCATGGGCGAGCGCGATGGCGCGCTCCTGGCCGCCCATGGCGCCGCCCATGATGGTCATGTCGTTCAACCCGCCCGGCATGGCGGCGAAGTAGCAGGTGACCTTGTCCCACAGGGTGAAGCGGCGGAACCAGAAGTAGGAGAGCGTCGCACCGGTCATGGTCATGCCCGTCAGCACACCGAGACTCACCGTCCACTTGCCGAGCTGATGGATCAGCTCGGGCGAGAAGCCCGAGCCCAGCAGCACGCCCATGATGATGACCATGCCCTGGCGCAGGCGCACGTTCATGCCGATGCGCAGGCCGGCGAAGGCGGCAACAGTGGAGAAGACGCAGGCGCCCAGCATCCAGGCAAGCGGCATTTTCAGCCAGTTGAAGACGAAGCCGCCCACCGTGCCGATCACGATCGCGAGCACGAGCGGCTTCAGGCCCTCATGGCCGATGATGTGTTTTTTCTCGGGCTTGCCCTTCTCCGGCTTGATTGGGAGCGCCTTGCTCAAGGGTCGAACTGCTCCTTGAGGATGCGCTCCTCGAGATCGTGCTCGGGATCGAACAGCAGGGTGAGGTCGATGTCGGTCGCCTCGGTGACGGTGACACGGGCGACGTTGGCGATCTCGACGGAATCGGCGGCGGCGGCGACGGGACGCTTGCGCGGATCGAGCACGGTGAGCTCGACCTTGGAATGGCGCGGCAGCAGCGCGCCGCGCCAGCGCCGCGGCCGGAAGGCGTTGATCGGCGTCAGGGCCAGCAGGCCCGCGCCCAGCGGCAGGATCGGACCGTGAGCGGAGAGGTTGTAGGCGGTCGAGCCGGCGGGGGTGGCGACCAGCACGCCGTCGCAATAGAGGTCGGGCAGGCGTTTGCGGCCGTCGACCGAGACGGCGATGCGCGCGGTCTGCCGGCTCGAGCGCAGCAGCGACACTTCGTTGATGGCAATGACCTCATGGACGCTGCCGCGCGTGTTGATCGCCAGCATGCGCAACGGCGTCAGGCTGACCTGTCGCGCCTTCCTGAGGCGCTGCATCAGGCCCGCTTCCTTGAAGGTGTTCATCAGGAAGCCGATGGTGCCGAGGTTCATGCCGTAGATCGGCGTGCCGCGGTGGATGTGACGATGCAGCGTCTGCAGCATGAGCCCGTCGCCGCCCAGCGCCACGACGATATCGGCCTGGGCCGGCGCCACCGCACCGTAGCGCTTCTCGAGCCGCGCGCGGGCGCCGCGGGCGGCGGCAGTCGGTCCCGCGACGAAGGCGAGGCGGGGAGCGGAATTGGAAGGGGAAGCCATCGGATGTCTGCAATGCCACTAATGCAAGTTTCGTACTATAGCCGTGTGCTGCGGCGGTGCGATAAAATCGCCCTTACATAAGAACCGAGGAGGAACGCGATGGAGCTGGTTCCGCTGGGACCGGGATTTGGCGTCGAAGTGAAAGGCGTGAGCATGCTCGACGTCGCGTCCGACGCCGACGCCTACACGGCCGTGCGCGCCGCTTTCGAGGAGCACTCCCTGCTGGTGTTCCGCGACCAGGCCATCGCCGACGACATCCAGGTCGCCTACAGCCGCGCCTTCGGGCCGCTCGAGCTCACCAAGGTGGCCTCGCTCGGCGCCGGCGGCTTCTATTCCAGGCTCACCAACATCGGCGAGAAGGGCGAGATCGTGCCGCCCGACCATCGCCAGGTGCTGGTCGCCAAGGCCAACGCGCTCTGGCACACCGATTCGTCCTTCAAGAAGACGCCGGCGCTCGCCTCGGTGCTGACTGCGCGCGTGCTGCCCGGCGAGGACGGCGACACCGAGTTCACTTCTACGCGGCTCGCCTGGGAGAGACTGCCGGCCGACCTGCAGGCCAAGCTCAGGGATGCGGTCGCCACGCACTCCTACGCCAACAGCCGCGACCAGATTCATCCCGATCTCGCCAACGCCGAGGAGCGCAAGGCGCTGCCGCCGGTGCGCTGGCGGATGAACTGGCGCAACCCGAGCAACGACCGGCGCGCACTCTATGTGGCGAGCCATGCCTACGCCATCGACGGCATGGACGAGCGCGACGCGCGCCAGCTCCTGGCCGAGCTTCTGGACGAGGCGACCCGGCGCGAGTTCGTCTACGTCCACAAGTGGCGCCAGGGCGACGCGGTCATGTGGGACAACCGGGCCATGCTCCATCGCGGACGCCCATGGGACTACACGAAGGAGCGGTCGATGATCCGCACCACCATCTCGGCGACCGATGCCGATGGATTGGCGGAGGTGCGTCCGCCGGTCGTGCACTGAGTGGTAACGGCTACTCCGCCGCTTCCAGCCGCTGCTGGTTCTGCCTGGCCGCGACCTTGGCGCGCGCGAGATCCTCGCCGCGACGCTTGCTGAGCGCCGCACCGCCGCCCGCCGTCTCGGCGAACAGGGCGAGCTTGTCGAGATCCTCCTCGACCACCGGCGACAGTGCCAAGTCCATGTACTCGTGGCGCTTGGGATCGTGCAGGACCTTCTGGCCGATGCGCCAGCCCTGCCACGCCAGGCGGGCGTAGATCTTGAGCTTCCTCAGGGTTTCCAGCGCCAGCTTGTAGTGGAACACGCCCATCGGCTCCACCTTCATGCCGTAGCGGCGGTCGCGCCGGTACTTCATGCGGATGATGCCGCCTTCCAGCGGATGCACGCCCTCGGCCTCGAACATGATCTTGAACATGGTCATGAACTGGGCGGGCTCTGCCGGGTTGCGGCCGGGGATGGCGCCATGCCGGCGCGCCACCGTCTCGATGTGCTCGGGCGTGTAGTAGGCGCGCCAGGCGTCGCGGTAGGTCTGCTCGAACTCGGCGTCGCTCATCTTGGGATGATGGACGACACGGTGGTGCAGGTCGTACTTGTTGAGGTCGGGATCCATCCACACGCCCTGCTTCCAGAGCTTCTGGTGGTCCTCCGAGCCCGGCAGCGGCGTCAGGATGAACAGCTCGAGGATGTCGAGCGGCAGCTCCTTCTTGATGATCTCCATGTCGCGCAGGATCGATTCGCGCGTGTCGCCCGGGAAGCCCAGGATGTAGCCCGCCCAGGTCGAGGCGCCGCTGGTGTGCCAGGCCTGCAGCATCTTGCGGTATTCGGTGATCTTGTTCTGGCGCTTCTTGGCGGCCAGCAGGTTGTCCGGGTTGACGTTCTCCAGCCCGATGAACACGCGATAGACGCCGGCCCAGCGCGCCTTGTGGATGAAGTTCGGGATGCGATGGCACTGGGTGTCGACCTGGATGATCAGCGAGACCGAGATGCCCTCGTTCTCCTTGAGCTCGATCAACCGGTCGAAGAAGTCCTCCCAGTGCTTGTTGCGGGCCATGTTGTCGTCGGTGATGAAGAACGACGTGATGCCCTGCTTGTAGTTCTCGCGGACGATCGCCTCGAGGTCGTCGGCGTTGCGGAAACGGCTCTTGCGCCCCTGCACGTTGATGATCGTGCAGAACGAGCACTGGAACGGGCAGCCGCGGCCGAGGTCAAAGCTCGATTTCTTGCCCTCGTTGCGCGCCAGCGCGGCCGGCGGCAGGTGCGGGGTCGGCGCGTTCTCGATGCCCGGCAGGTCGTCCATGTAGTTGTAGAGCGGCTTCAGCGTGCCGTTCCAGGCGTCCTGCAGGATGGTGTCGAGACGGCCTTCCTCGGCCTCGCCGGCGAAGATCGAGATGCCCATGTCCATGGCGTTCTGGATCTCGGGCGGCACGACCGGCAGCATCGACAGGCAACCCGCGGCATGGAAGCCGCCCATCGCCACCGGCAGGCCGGCCTTGAGGAAGTGGCGGGCGAGGTCGACGGCGCGCGGGAACTGGTTGGATTGCACACCGACCAGGCAGATCAGGGCCTTGCCGCCGGTCCGCCTGATGTCGGCCATGATGCGGTCGGGCCGGACCCGGGTGTTGGTCTCGTCGAACGGCTTGATCAGGATGTCGACGTCGGATCCCAGCGCCTGGCGCTTGCGGCAGTCCTCCCCCAGGCCGTAGAGCGCGGCCAGGGTGTTGGAGGGAATATGGGAACGCAGCCAAGTGATCGGATAGCCGTCGTCGTCGTAGTGCGTCGGCTTGATCAGAATCAGGTGAAATATCGTACGCTTCACGGCACCGCCCTTCGCGGAAACTGTCCAGGCACATCCCGCGTGCGGCTCTGTCGAGCGTCTGCCACCGCTTAACGGCATCCCCGCGTCCACAATGCTCTGCCCCCGTCTGCAACGCAACTGCAGGCACTGCATAATCCCACCGAACGAGGGGGAATAGAACTACAATATGTGGGGGCCACGGGTGACCGAGCCCCGCGATTGGCGAGAATGCCCCATGAAAAGGCGTTAATTGCAGGGCGCGGCTCAAAAGCGCACGGTTGGCCCAACCCGAGAGGCGCCGGCAAGGTGAACCGGGGGAGGGACAAGACAAGACGTGAGTCTCACTCTGCGTGTACCGGCGCTGGCGCCGTTCCAGGTCCGGAGTTTCCGTTACCAATGGCCGGCCGACCTGCTGGCCTCCTGGGCCTTCGAGATGGAAGGCGTGATCCTGGGCTGGTTCGTGCTGGTCTCGACCGGCTCGGTGCTGGCGCTCGCCATCTTCGGCTCGCTGCAATTCCTCGGCACGCTGATCTCTCCCCTGTTCGGCATGGCCGGCGACCGCGTCGGCAACCGCAGGGTGCTGCTCGCCATGCGCGCCACCTATCTCGCCGTGTCGGCGGCGCTGGCGGCGCTGTTCCTGAGCGGCCTTGCCGCCCCGTGGTCGGTCTTCGTGCTGGCCACGATCATGGGCCTGGTCCGGCCGTCGGACATCACGCTGCGCAACCTCCTGGTCGGCGAGACCATGCCGTCCGACTACCTGATGCGGGCGATGGGCGTGTCACGCACGACGGCGGACTCCGCGCGCATCGTCGGCGCGCTGTCGGGGGCGGGGCTGGTGGCCCTGCTGGGCTCGGGCATGGCCTATCTCGGCGTCTGCCTTTTCTATGCGGCGAGCCTGGCCTTGACGTTCAATGTCGGGGTGAGGCGGCTGCGCGTGGTCGGCGAGGAGCCCCATGCCGCGCCGTTGCGCGCCCTGCGCGAGGGCTTCGCCTACGTCTGGTCGACGCCGGACATGCGGGCGGTGATGTTCATGGCGTTCCTGGTCAACCTCGCCGCCTATCCCCTGGTCGGCTCGCTGCTGGCCTATGTCGCCAAGGACATCTACGGCCTCGGCCAGACCGGGCTCGGCTGGCTGATCGCCTGCTTCGCGGGCGGCGCGCTCACCGGCTCGATCGCGATCTCCACGCACGGCGCCCGTATCCGGCCTGCCCGCACCACGCTGGTGTGCGCCGTGCTGTGGTTCGCCCTCAACCTCGCCTTCGCCTGGATCGAGACGCCGTTGCTGGGCCAGATCGTGCTCTTCGTGTCCGGTTTCGTACAAAGCTTCTGCATGATCCCCATGGCGGTGCTGCTGCTGCGCGTCGCCAACCCGGCCTTCCGCGGCCGGGTCATGGGCGTGCGCATGCTGGCGGTCTACGGCATGGCGATCGGCCTGCTGGCGGCCGGCCCACTGGTCGAGCACACCGGCTTTGCGCTGACGGGCACGATCTTCAGCCTGGTCGGGATCGTCTTCACCGTGGCGATTGGCGTGCACTGGCGCCGCCATCTCTGGGACGCCGACGCCGACGCCAACGCGCGCTAGCGGGAACCTGACGGCGTCTGCCGCGTTAGCAGGCGATGCAGGGCAGGATCGCCAAGGTCGCCGTTGTGGCGACGATTCTGACGGCGGGCCTCTACGCTGCCGATGGACGGGCCGACGACCCGCCACCGCCGCCCTCGGCGACCGAAAGCGAAAGCCGCAGCATCTTCATCTTCCAGGTCGAGAACGACGTCTTCAATCGTTTCAGCCCGACCGACCGCGACTACACCAACGGCGTGCGCATCGGCTGGCTGTCGCCCGCGATCACCGCCATGCCGCCCGGCATCGTCTCGATGACCACCATCCCGACCTTCTTCGGCGAGCCGCAGTCGGACTCGGTGGTGCGCCGCGCCGGCGTGTCGATCGGCCAGAACATCTACACTCCCGACAACACCTTCACCTCGCAGCCGATCTATAACGATCGGCCGTACGCGGCCTGGCTCTATGCCAGCTTCGCTTTGCAGTACACCTACAAGCGGCGCGACGAGAAGACGGGCCAGCAGGAGCCGGTGCGGCTCGACACCCTGCAGCTCGACCTCGGCGTGATCGGTCCGGCGGCGGGCGGCGAGTTCGTGCAGAACAATTTCCACAACATCATCGGCGTGGCCCAGGCCAACGGCTGGGCCAACCAGCTCCACAACGAACCGACGATCGGCCTCGGCTTCGAGCGGCGCTGGCGCACCGCCCGCACCGTCGTGTTCGACGACCCCAAGCTCGAGGTCGATTTCATTCCGCGCATCGGCGCGGCGCTGGGCAATGTGGCGATCTACGGCGATGTCGGCGGCACGGCGCGCATCGGCAAGAACCTGCGCGACGACTTCGGCCCGCCGCGGCCGCGGCCGGCGCTGCCGGGCTCCGAGGCCTTCATCGGTGACGGCAGCTTCGGCTGGTACCTGTTCGCCGGGGTCGACGGCCAGGTGGTCGGCCGCAACATCTTCCTCGACGGCAATACCGACGGCAACAGCCTGCGCGTCTCGCATCGGCCGTTCGTCGCCGAGGCCCAGGCAGGCCTCGCCGTCACGTATCACGGCGTGCGCGTCACCTACACGCAGGTGCTGCGCACGCCGGATTTCTACGAACAGAACCGCTGGACGCAGTTCGGCTCGATCAACGTGACGTTCAGATACTGAAGGCCTGCCGCCGACGGGACGTCAAATTCGTCCCATCAGCAGCAGGATGATCACGATGATCAGGATCAGGCCGGCGCCGCCGCTCGGGTAATAACCCCAGCCGCTGCTGTATGGCCATGTCGGCAGGGCACCGATCAGGATCAGGATGAGGATGATCAGGAGAATGGTGCCCAGCATGTTTGCTCCTTCCTAGCCGAGGTTCTGCTCGGCGAACGACCAGTTGGCGAGCTTGTCCAGCCAGGCCTGGACGTGGTCCGGCCGGCGGTTCTGATAATCGAGGTAGTAGGCGTGCTCCCACACGTCGGCGACCAGGAGCGGCGTGCCGCCATGGGCGATCGGCGTGTCGGCGTTGGACGTGGTCTCGATGGCGAGCTTGCCGCTCTTGCTCATGAGCCACGCCCAGCCGCTGCCGAACTGGGCGACCGCGGCCGCCTTGAAGGCCTTGTTGAAGTCCTCGACGCTGCCGAAGCCGTCCTCGAGGGCCTTCTTGATCTTGCCGGCCGGCGCGCCGCCCTTGGGCGCCATGCTGTGCCAGTAGAAATCGTGGTTCCAGGCCTGCGCGGCGTTATTGAAGATCGCCTTGGCCTTCTCGTCCTTGGCCGACTTCTTGACGATCTCCTCGATGGTCAGGGCGGCATAGGGCGTGCCCTCGATGAGCTCGTTCAGCTTGTCGACGTAGGCCTTGTGATGCTTGCCGTAGTGGAACGAGATGGTCTTGGCAGAGACGACGGGCGCGAGCGCGTCCTCGGCGTAAGGGAGCTTGGGGAGGGTGAAGGGAGGCTTTCCTTTGTCCAAAGGCATGACGCGTACTCCGGCTGACCCGACGAACAGGTCGGGTGGGCTGTGGATGATGATGAACGTCCGATGGACGCCGACGTTGCGACGTTCCCGAACGGTGGCAGGTTGCCACAGCGACCTTGGCAGAAACGTGACACCGGCGGCCTGCGGCGTCTCGGCGCGCAAGGCGATCCTCGCCCTGCATCGCGAGAGAAGGGATGGCGCTTCGGCAGACGTTTTCCAGCGGACGAGCAAGTGAGAACCAGTCGCTCATCGCGAGGCGTTGCCGTGTCGATTTTTCAGCGAACGGTTCTCACTCGCGCACTCAGCGGTTGCATCGCAGGAATCACGGAGTATCTCTTTTGGCGGACGCGTATCCGAGGAGGCTGCCATGCAGGGCAATCCACAAATCATCGCCGAGCTCAACAAGCTCCTGAAGAACGAGCTCACCGCGATCAACCAGTACTTCCTGCATGCCCGCATGTTGGGGCACTGGGGCTTCGAGCGGATGGCCAAGAAGATCTACGAGGAGTCGATCGGCGAGATGAAGCACGCCGACAAGCTGATGAAGCGCATCCTCGTGCTCGATGGCCTTCCCAACCTGCAGGATCTCGGGCGGCTCGGCGTCGGCGAGACCGTCGTCGAATGCCTGCGGGCCGATCTCCGCCTGGAGAACGAGGCGCGCACGGCGCTGGTCGCGGCGGTCACGCTGTGCGAGTCGACCAAGGACTATGTCAGCCGCGAGATCGTCGTCGACATCCTCGAGGATGCCGAGGAGCACATCGACTTCCTCGAGACCGAGCTGTCGCTGGTCGACAAGGTCGGCGAGCAGAACTACCTGCAAACGCAGATCGGCGAGGGCAAGGAGTCGAGCTGAATCATATCCGGACCGCGGGCGAGACGCCCGCGATCCGGATCATGAAACTAATCGGCAGCCAAAAGATTCGGCGCGGCAGCCTGCTCGTGGGCCCGGGTCTGGGCGATGCGCTCGCGCATGTCGCAGGCGCAGCTGCCGCATTGAGGGCTCTTGCCGCAGGCGCGGAAAACTTCGGCGGGACGGCGAGCGCCCGCCCGGACGGCGGCATCGACTTCGCGTTCACGAATGGCTTGGCAGATGCAGATGAACATGCCCTTGCGCCGCGTTTCCCATGCAGATGCGACTTACTCGCAGGCGCAAAGATAAAGGCCACTCCCGATCCGGTCAAGCGGTAGCTAAAACCCTGGCAACAAATACTTTTCCAGCTTTGCCCGCAGCTCGCCATCGATCGGATGGGGCGTCTTGCCCCTGAGCCGGACCACCGTCATTTCGGCCGCGGCGATACAGGCGCCGTCCTTGAAGGCGCCCGAGCCCACGGTGATCGAGCTGGTGCCAATCTTCATCACCCCGGTGCCGAGCTCGACCTGGCCCGGCCAATGCGATTCGGCGAGGAAGCTCACCGTCATGCCGGCCGAGATGCCGCGCGTGCCGTCGCCGTTCGTCGTGAGCCCCATGTCGCGCATGAAGGTGAGGCGGGCGGTCTCGAGATAGGCGCAGATGGCCACGTTGTTCACGTGGCCGGCGGCGTCCTGGTCGGAGAAGCGCACCGTGTCGGTGCACCAGTGCGGGTAGATCGAACGATCCTGCAGTCGTTTGTCGCGTGACATGGCGCGAGTGTAGGGGAGGCCTGGCTGCCTTGTCATGCTGAGCGCAGCGAAGCATCTTTCCGGCCGCCCGAAAAATCCTTCGCTACGCTCAGGATGACAACGACCATGTCTCCCATCTTCACCGAGGAACACGACCTCATCCGCGCCCAGCTCCGCCGCTTCGTCGAGGAGAAGGTGAAGCCGCACGGTCCGAAATGGGAGGAAGCGGGCTTCGTGCCGCGCGAGGTGCTGCGCGAGATGGGCGAGCTCGGCTTCTTCTCGCTGCGCGTGCCCGAGGCGATGGGCGGGGCGGGCCTCGATGCGCGCGCCTCGGTCGTTCTGGCCGAGGAAGTCGGCCGCTCGACGCACGGCGGCTTTGCCATCACCGTGCTGGTCCATACCGACATGGCGAGCCCCCATCTCGTGCGCTTCGGCACCAGGCGCCAGCTCGAGAAATACCTGCCGGGCATCATGGCGGGAAAGACCATCACCGCGGTCGGCGTCACCGACCCCGCCGCCGGCTCGGACGTCGCCGGCATCCGCACCCGTGCGGTACGCGACGGCAACGACTATGTGCTGAACGGCGCCAAGATGTTCATCACCAACGGCGTGCATGGCGATCTCTACTTCATCGCCGCCCGCAGCGATCCCGAGGCCAAGGGCAGCCGCGCCATCACCATGTTCATCGTCGAGAAGGGCATGCCCGGCTTCAAGGTCGGCCGCGCCCTCGACAAGACCGGCTGGCGCTCCTCGGACACCGCCGAGCTCATATTCGAGGATTGCCGCGTCCCGGCCGAGAACGTCCTGGGCGAGCCCAACCGCGGCTTCTATTCCATCATGGCCAACTTCCAGACCGAGCGCCTGGTGATCGGCGCCATGGCCATGGCCGAGGCGCGCGAGGCGATCCGCCTCACCTACGATCATGTCAGCCAGCGCACCGCCTTCGGCAAGCCCTTGTGGGACAAGCAGGCGATCCGGCAGAGACTGTCGCGCCGGCTCGCCGAGGTCGAGGCGGCGCGCCAGCTCGTGCATCACACCGCCTGGCTCGATGCCGAGGGCCAGGACTGCGTCGCCCAGGTATCGATGGTGAAGGCGCTGGCCGGCGACCTCGTGAACCAGGTCCTCTACGACTGCGTGCAGTTCCACGGCGGCATGGGTTTCATGCGCGAGACCGCGGTCGAACGCATGGCGCGCGACGCCCGCGTCCAGTCGATCGGCGGCGGCGCGTCGGAGGTCATGCTCGAGGAGATCGCCAAGCGGTTTGGGTTGGTGCTGGCTGACTGATTCGTTATCGCCTTCATCCACCTCCCCCGTCATACGGGGGAGGTGGAAGACACTCTTACTTCGGCGCGACCAGGAACGGTCCGATGGCCAGCAGCGTGCACCCGATGCCGCCGGTCCTTTCGCACTCGCTGAGCGCATCGGCCACCGCCGCCGCTTCATTGCCGCGGCCCGACACGAGGCCGACCGGGCCGTTCTCGGCGACTGCGAGCGCGCGCCAGTCGTCGGCGATCAGGTAGCGTTCGATGGCGGCGCGCCGGCCGGCATCGGCTGACGCCGCATTCTCGGGCGTGAAGATGCCGACCACGCGATGGAGCTGCGGCACGCGCACCACGACCTGGTCGTCGACCGAGTAGACGACGCAGGCATGGCCGGTGATCTGGCCGCAAGTCTGCAGGTTGCGGCGGATCGCATCGGCGTCGCTCTCGCTCGGCGACCACCATTCGAGAGGACCGCGGCCCAGCACGAGGGCGCGATGGCGTGTCGTCCTCATGTAGTGCTCCTGGAGGTTCTGGCGGGCGCGCTCGGTCACCAGGGGCACCGTGGCGGCATCGAACGGGATGGGCGGCGACGGCCTGGTCGCGGGCACGTACGGTGCAGGCGGCATGGGCGGCCCTCGGAACGGCCACACCACCTTGTTGCCGACGGCATAGATCACGCAGCGGTCGAAATCGCGCAGGATCGGCACTTCGCGCTCGACCAGGGCATTGCACTCTTCGAGGGCGCGGCGTCGGGCTGACGTCTCGTCGCGCATGCGCGTCGCCATGGCGAACCAGCCGCGCACGTTGATCGCGATGGCCTTGTCGTCTTCGGCCAGGGCGTACTCCTCGAGGCGTCGCTCGCGCCACTGCGGCACGAACGGCACCTCCGTGGCGACGTATGGCCTGGGCATCGCCGCCGGCGGTGGCGGAGCAACAGCCGGGGCGGTTGCCGGCGGCGCAGCAGGTGGCGCCGGCGGCGATGGCGGTGTCGCCGTTGCGACGGGAGCAGGTGCAGGAGCCTGCGCCACACGAGTCGCGGGCGGCCCCTCCGATCGCTCGTGCAGCAGCCAGGCGCCACCGATCGCCAGGACGGCCACGACGGCTCCTGTGCCGAGAATGACAGCAAGCCGCGTCGCCTTGCGGCGACCCGCCGGCGGTGCCGGGACGACTGGTGCGCCGCCCAGCGTCAGCCGGTAGGCATGGATGGCGCGCGGGATGTTCTTGACGTGCTGTTCGCCGAGATCCTCCGCCCCCAGCGTCAGCTTGCCCTCGATCTGCTCGTAGACAGCGGCCGAGACGCAGATGCCGCCGGGCTTGGCGATCGATTCAAGGCGCGCCGCGACATTGACCGCGTCGCCCATCAGGTCGTCGCCGCTTTCCACCACGTCGCCGAGGTTGACGCCGATGCGCAGGACGAGCTGGCCGTCCGGCCCGGCCTGGTCGTTGGCCGCGCGCATCGCTTCCTGGATTTCCAGGGCGGCGCGGACCGCTTCGACGGGGCTGGCGAATTCCGCCAGGAGGCCATCGCCGGTCAGCTTGAAGACGCGTCCGCGATGGTGCCTCACCAGCCCCTGGGCGGTCGCCATGCGGGCGCCGAGCAGGGCGAGCGCATGCTCCTCGTCGCGCGCCGACATGGTGCTGAAGCCGACGACGTCGATGTCCATGATCGTGGTCAGGCGCCGGACGAGGTCGGATTCGGTCATGGCAATAGGCTAACCGACCGACCTCGGGGAGACCATAGGAGGTCCTTGCCTCGGCGGCCCCCCTCTGCGAAGACCAGACGGCATGCACTCCAAGGCTCCGCGTTACTGGGACGACTATGAGGTCGGCCAGACATTCGATCTCGGCTCGACCAGCTTCACCGCCGACGAAATTGTCGGCTTCGCCCGGCAGTACGATCCGCAAAGCTTCCATGTCGATGCCGCCGCCGCCCGGCAATCGATGTTCGGCGGTCTCATAGCCTCGGGCTGGCACGTCACCGCCAAGCTGATGCGGCTGTTCGTCGACAACTACGTCGACCAGCGCACGGCGCTGGGCTCGCCGGGGGTCGACGAGGTTCGCTGGCTGAAACCGGTGCGGCCGGGCGATACGCTCCGCGCATTGGTCGAATGCGCCGGCAAGGTGCCGTCCAAGAGCCGGCCCGAGATGGGAATCGTGCATGAGCAGTGGCGCGCCACCAACCAGAAGGGTGAGCTGGTGATGACGCTCAAGGGAACCAACATGGTGCGACGGAGGCCGGCATGAAACGCGGCGTGCGCGGACTCGATCACGTTGTGGTCATGGTCGACGGCATCGATGCGGCCGAGGCAGCGTACCGCAAACTCGGCTTCCAGGTGCAGCCGCGCGGCTTCCACAGAAAGCTCGGCACGGCCAACCACCTGATGATCTTCGATACCGACTACTTCGAGATTCTCGGCATCGTCGAGGACACGGAATTCAATGCCGAGCGGCGCGAATGGCTGAAGGGTGGCGGCGGGCTCGCCAACGTAGCGCTGGCGACCGACGGCGCCGACCTCGCCTTCGACGACTTCAAGGCGGCAGGCCTGCAGCCCGATGCGCCGTTGTTCTTCGATCGCGCGGTGGAGATCGACGGCAAGACCGAGCAGGCGCAGTTCCGCACCGTCCGCATCCCCAAGACGCACATGCCGGTGGTCGGCTTCTTCGTCTGCGAGCATCTGACGCCGCAGTTCGTCTATCGCAGCGAATGGGCGCAGCATCCCAACGGCGCGCGCGGCATCCTGGGCGTCACCGTGATCGCCGAGCAGCCGGCGAAGTGGACGGCCGAGCTCGAGAAGTATTTCGGCAAGGGCGCCGTGCGCGGCGAGGGCGGCGGCATCGTGGCCGACACCGGCACGCAGCCCATTCACTACATGACCCGTCAGGACTATCTGCGGCGCTATCCGGGGATCACGCCGGTGCGCGCGGTCGATCATCCGGCGCTGCTCAGCCTCAAGGTCGAGAACCTCGCCGCCTGCGAGGCGCTCCTGAAGAAGAACGGCGTCGAGGTGAGCCAGCCCGATTCGGGGCGGCTGCTCGTGCCGCCTTCCGAGGCAGCAGATCTCACCCTGGAATTCAGGGAGAACTGAGCGGGTGAGTCTCGATCTGACGGACCGGCGGATCTACGGATTCGCCACCGAGGAGCATCTGCGTTTCGCCGACGTCGACGCCAACGGCCACATCAACAACGGGGCCTTCCTGCAGCTCCTGGAGAATGCCCGCGTCTCCTACATGCGCGCCATCGTGCGTTCCGGGCTGCCGCGCTTTCGCGTCGTCGTCGGCCGGCTCGAGATCGACTTCAAGCGCCAGATGTTCTTTCCCGGCCGCGCCACGGCGTGTGCCCGCCTGCTCGAGGTGCACCAGCGCAAGTGCGTGATCGGCCACGGCCTGTTCGACGGCGAGGGCAACTGCACCGCCGTGCTCAAGGCGATCATGGTCTCGCTGAACGAGGAGACCCATCGCAGCATGCCGTTCGAGCCCGCAGTGCGCGCCGCGCTCGAGACATACGCCGCTTCCAACGATGGGCTGGGCTCATGACCGATACGCTGATCCCCGAAGGCTTCCGCACGCTTCCCGTGCCCGACAGCTTCGTCAGCCTGATCGGACCGCTCTGGTACAAGGTCGAGGGCGAGAAGCTCCGGGTCGGCCTGCCGCTCGAACCTCGGCATGGCAATCCCATGGGCTGGGCGCATGGCGGCCTGCTGGTGACCGTGGCCGACATGGTGATGGGCATGGGCTCGGGGCACGAGACCGGCATCCGCTGGCCGCATCCCACGGTGTCGCTCAGCACCGAGTTCGTGCGCGGCGCCCGGCTCGGCCAGTGGCTCGAGGGCACCGCGCGCATCGCCCGGCGCACGATCAATTTCTGCTTCTGCAGCTGCGACCTGGTGTGTGGCGGCGAGATCGTCCTGGTCGCCTCGGGCGTGTTCAAGGTGCCGGACATCGAGAAGATCCCCGAGGCGATGCGGGCGCAGGCGCTGGGGAAGTGGGAGTGACGGCGACTCCGTCGGTCGAGCAAGGCTGTCATCCCGAGCGCAGCGAGGGACTTTTAAAGCAACAGTAAAGGTCCCTCGCTTCGCTCGGGATGACAGTGAGCGCTATTTTTTCTTCCGCCGGTAAATCCGGTACCGGTCGAAATCCATCAGGTGCTCATAGCCCTCGAAAGCGTCGGCGAACACGCGGTTCTGCATGAAGTATTCGAGGTAATCGAACTCCTTGCCCTGGCAGCGCGGGATGCCGGCGATGCGGTCGACGATCAGGAGGTCGGGCTGCTCGCGGGCGAAATCCTCGCTCACCTGGTCGAACACCAGTTTTTCCGAATCGCCCATCGTGTCGGGCGGATTGTAGAGCGCGGGGAAGTCGTCGCAGGTCGCGTACACTCCCTGCAGCACCCACATGCTGAGGAACCGCATGGTCATGCGGCCGCCGATGTAGTTGATCAGCGGCCACAGCGGATAGATGCCGGGCGACAGCGCCATGATCGTCCGGTTAGGCGCGTTCTGCTCGATGATGTGCTGCAGGCGCCCGCCGATCGAATCCTCGAACTGACGCTGCTTGTAGAAGGGTGGCGTGTAGAGCGCGGCCTGGAAGTAGAGCAGCACCATCAGCGTGGCCGAGATCACCGCCACCGGCAGGTGATGGCCGCTGCGGCTGATCGGCAGGTAGCGATCGACCGTCTGCGACACGGTGAGCGCGGCCAGCAGGATCGCCGCCGACAGCGCCGGCAGCACGTGATAGGGCCAGCCCTTGGCCTGGGCGATGGCCGAGATCGCCGCGCCGATGCCGAACACGACCAGCACGCGCGCCGCCGCGGTCTTGGTGAAGATCACCGCGATCAGTCCGAAGATCACCAGCGCGATCAGGGTCGGCGCCAGCACGTTGCTGGTCAGCACGCCGCGCCAGCCCGCGTCGCCGATCGGCGCGTAGGCCTCGACGGCGAGCGGCATCACGAACTCGCCGTACTCGCGGAAGATCGTGTACATCGACACGAAGTGCGCCACCGCGACCAGCCCGATCGCCCAGGGAATGGGATCGCGGAGCGTGGTGCGCCAGCCGCGGCGGATCAGCAGATAGAGTTCCAGGGCGGCCGGGATGGCGAGATAATGCGGCTTCATCGCCAGCGCCACGCCCGCCACCAGGCCGATGGCGATCGACGAGCCGCGGCCCAGCGTGATGCCCTCGCCGCGCGCCATCGAGGCGATCATGTAGGGGGCCGAGGCCACGAACAGGATGTGCTCGCGCTGGCCGAAATGCTCGTTGGGCAGCACGGTGAACAGGAACAGCAGGACCGGCGGCAGCAGCGCCTCGGTGAGCGCATGGTCGGCCGACGGCACGAGCTTGACCAGGCGGCGGCAGGCCCAGAACGAGGCGAAGATGCCGGCCACCACCCAGGCGGTGAACCAGAACGAGGGATCGCCCGGCAGGATCTTGGAGGTCAGCACGGGCAGGGCATGCACGACGAAGGTGAGCGGCAGGTTCTCGTCGATCACCTCGACATAGAGCCGCTCGCCGTTCACCCAGCGCGTCGACACGTCGAGGATGGCGGCGACGTCGTGGTTGATGGGCGGGAAGAAGTAGCCGGCCAGCCACAGGATCGGCAGCGCGATCAGCGGCAGAAGCAGGAGCCGTTCGATGCTCGGTGGGACTGTCGGGGGCTTGGTCGCGGCGGTTGGCAAGGCAGGGCGAAGATATCATAAGCAGGCGGTAAGAAGACACTCGCGAGGGGCAAACAGGGGCGTGGAACGGGTCGAATACGAGCGCATGCACGCGGTCGAGGACCGCATGTGGTGGTATCGCGGGCTGCGTACGCTTGTCGCAGAGCTTTTCACACGCGCGGTGTCGCGCGCGCAAAGCGCAGGGCCCGTGCTCGACGCCGGCTGCGGCACCGGCGGCATGTTGGCGAAGCTCGGGCCGACGGTGGCCGGCAATCCCACGTTCGGACTGGAGTATGACGAGGTGGCGGCATCCTTCGCCGCCGCCAAGGCCGGGCGGCCGGTGGCGGCGGGGTCGGTCACGGAAATGCCCTTGGGCAGCGGCGCCTTGGCCGGCTACCTCTCGATCGATGTCCTCTGCCACGGCGGAGTCGAGCCCGTGCTTGCCGTCAAGGAAGCTCATCGCTGCCTGCGGCCGGGCGCGATCGCGATTTTCAATCTGCCGGCCTATGGCTGGTTGTTGTCGGCGCATGACCGGCGCGTGCACAATGTGCGCCGCTTCACGGGCCGCCAGGCGCGGGCCTTGCTCACGGGCAACGGCTTTCGCGTGCTGAGGTCCAGTTACTGGAACACCCTGCTGTTTCCCCTGATGCTGATCCACCGACTGCTCGAGCGCGACGATGCCGAAAGCGACGTGCGCGATTTTCCGCCTTGGCTCGATGCCCTGTTCTCGGCGGCGTTGGCGATCGAGCGGGCCGTCATCCGGATGGGCATCAGCCTGCCGTTCGGCGGCTCGCTGATCGTGGTGGCTGCACGCAATGACTGAAGCAGCAGCGCCGGCACTTTCCGTCGTCGTTCCCGTCTACAACGGCGCCGGCACCGTGGGCGAGTTGGTGGCGGCGCTGCGCGGTCTCGACATCGAAGGCGGGCTGGAAATCGTCCTGGTGGTCGATTGCAGTCCCGACAACAGCCTCGATGTCTGCAAGCAGCTCGCCGCCGAACCGGGTGCGCCGGTCACGGTGCTGAGCCTCAGCCGCAATTTCGGCGAGCACAATGCCGTCATGGCGGGCCTGGCGCGGGCGAAGGGCGCCTTCGCCATCACCATGGACGACGACCTGCAGAACCCGCCGGGCGAGGTGAAGCGCTTGTTCGAGCATGCGCGCGACGGCAACTACGACGCCGTCTACACCTATTATGCCGAGAAGCAGCACGCCGCCTGGCGCAACCTCGGCAGCCGCTTCACCAACTGGTGCGCCGATCGCCTGATCGACAAGCCGCCCGGCCTCTATCTCTCGAGCTTCCGCTGCATCTCCGCCTTCGTGCGCGAGCGCATCACGGCGAGCTACGAGGGGCCCTATCCCTACGTCGACGGGCTGGTCTTTCAGGTCACGCAGAATGTCGGCCGCCTGCAGGTCGATCATCTGCCGCGCGTCGAAGGGCGCTCGAACTACACGCTGCGCCGCCTGATACGGCTGTGGCTGTCGATGTTCCTCAATTTCTCGGTGATGCCGCTGCGGCTCGCCACCTTGTTCGGCCTGGGCTTCGGCGCCCTGGGCGCATTGGCTGCCGTCATCGTCGTCGTCGAGGCGATCATCTCGGACAAGCCGCCGCAAGGCTGGGCGTCGCTGATGGTGGCGGTGCTGGTGCTGGCCGGCGTGCAGCTCGTGGTGGTCGGGCTGATCGGCGAGTATCTCGGCCGCATGTTCCTCGCGGTGAACCGCAAGCCGCAGTATCTCGTGCGCGAGATCTTTCAGCGCGGCACTCGTGAGCCGGGGGGCGGCCTGCAGATCGAGCGGCCCAAGGTCGATACGCGCGCAGCGGGTCAGCCGCATCGCGAACCTTCCCGTGGGGAGTCCTGACGATGACCGTCTACTACGTGGCGCTGGGCATCGGCATCCTGGCCGGCATCGCCGGGCAGATGCTGCTCAAGGCCGGCGCCGACGCCCCGGACTTCTTCAGCCAACTGTTGCGGCCCTCGACCTTGGCAGGCCTCGCCCTCTATGGCTCGGCGGCCTTCCTCTACATCATCGCGCTGCGCAAGATCCCCGTGTCGGTCGCCTTTCCCAGCGTGTCGCTCTCCTATGCGATCGTGGCGGTGCTCGGCCACTTCCTTTTCGGCGAGCCGTTCGGCATCAAGCAGATCGGCGGCATCGTCCTCATCATGGGCGGTGTCGTCCTGATCAATCAGCACTGACGGCGCAGCCGCCAAGGTCGGGAGCAAATGGATTACGAGCAGATCAAGTACGAAGCCAGGAACGGCATCCTCACCATCACGCTGAACCGGCCGGACAAGCTCAACGCCTTCACCGGCAAGATGCTGTCGGAGCTGCTCGATGCGATGGACCGGGCCGACCGCGACGACGACGTCCGCGCCGTGGTGTTCACCGGCGCGGGCCGCGGCTTCTGCGCCGGCGCCGATCTGTCGGGCGGCGCCAACACCTTCAATGCCGAGAATCGCGGCCCGGTCGATCCCGGGCTCGACGGCCATCGCGACGGCGGCGGCCTGTTCACCCTGCGCCTGTTCGATCTCCTGAAGCCTACCATCGCCGCCTGCAACGGCCCCGCCGTCGGTGTCGGCGTCACCATGCAGCTCGCCATGGATGTGCGGCTCGCCTCCGAGGCGGCGCGCTTCGGCTTCGTCTTCACGCGCCGCGCCATCGTCATGGAGGCCTGCTCGAGCTGGTTCCTGCCGCGCCTGGTCGGCCCGCAGCAGGCGCTGGAATGGGTGATGACCGGCCGCGTCTTCTCCGCCGACGAGGCGCTCAGGGGCCGGCTGGTGCGCTCGGTCCACAAGGCCGACGAGCTATTGCCGGCGGCTTATGCGTTGGCGCGCGAGATCGCCGACAACACCGCACCGGTCTCGGTGGCGCTGAACCGCCAGATGATCTGGAAGATGCTGGGCGCCGACCATCCCATGGAGGCGCACAAGGTCGATTCCAAGGGCATCTACGCCCGCGGCAAATCGGCCGACGTGAAGGAGGGCGTGACCGCCTTCCTGGAAAAGCGCGCGGCGAATTTCTCCATGAAGGTGACGACGGACATGCCGTCCTATTTCCCTTGGTGGAAGGAGCGGCCGTTCAAGTAGCGAACGCTACTGGCCGGTGAACCGCGCTGCACGCTTCTCCAGGAAGTGGGCGACGCCTTCCTTGAAGTCGGCGGTCTGAAAGGAGAGCTCCATCTCGTGGTTGGCCTGGGTGGTGGCCTCGGCCAGGGTCTGGAACTCGGCCTCCCAGATTTGCCGCTTCATCACCGCCACCGAGCGGGGCGAGACGGTGTTGGCGAGCAAGGTGGCGTAGGCCCGCGTCTCGGCCATCAGCTTGTCGTCGGGGATGACGCGGCTGACCAGGCCCATCGCCAGTGCTTCCGGCGCGCGGAACTTGCGCGCGGAGCACAGAAGATCCATGGCTGTGGATAAGCCGACCAGGCGCGGCAACAGCCAGCTCACGCCGTGCTCGGCGATGAGGCCGCGCTGGGCGAACGACGTCGTGAAGACGGCCGACTCGGCGGCAAACCGCAGATCGGCATAGAGCGGAATGACGAAGCCCAGGCCGGCGGCCGGCCCGTTGATCGCGGCGAGGATGAATTTCGGGATGGCCGGGAAATAGGAATACGCCATCCTGAACTCAGGCAGCGTGCTGCCCCCTTGCAGTGCTGGTGAGGCTTTGTTCGTCCGGTCGGCGCTGGCTCCGGCGCCGATCGCCTGCAGGCCGCCCATGTCCGCGCCGGCGCAGAAGCCGCGACCGCTTCCTGTCAGGATGATCGCGCGGACCTCGGGATCGGCGCCGGCGGTGTGCATGGCGTCCTTGAGGTCAAGATGCATCTGGCGTGTCCAGGCATTCAATTTCTCGGGCCGGTTGAGTGCGATTGTGCAAATCCTATCGGAAACGTCGTACAAAACCGTGTCGTATGCCATCTCGGGGCTTCCTCATGTGCAATCTTGTGGAGTGCATGATGGGCAAAAGGGCGCGACGATACAAATGGGACCCTATCGCTACAAATGGCACCCGAATGGAGGGCGGTGCCGCCGATCGCTGAACTATGATCCGCCGCGGGAGCAGGGCGCTCGCCTCGAGAGAGTTGTCCGGACACGAACGGTTTCATGGTACCTTGCAGGGAAAAGGCAAAAATAACGGTCGAGGTTAGGGAAAATGGCAAAAAGGGAATTCGCCCACCCGAACGAAATGCACAAATACGTGGGCCAGGAAATTGGGGTCAGTGACTGGGTCGAGATTTCACAGGACAGGATCAACCAGTTCGCCGAGGCGACGGGTGACCATCAGTGGATCCACGTCGACGTCGAGCGCGCCAAGAAGGACATGCCGGGCGGCAAGACCATCGCTCACGGCTTTCTGACCTTGTCGCTCATTCCAATGCTCAACCACCAGATTTCGCACATCAACAACGTGCGCAACGGCATCAACTATGGCTGCAACAAGGTGCGTTTCACCAGCCCCGTGCCGGCGGGCTCGCGGGTGCGTGCCCGCGCCAAGCTCCTTGCCGCAGATGCGATGGACAAGGGTGGCGTGCGGCTGACCAACCAGGTCACGATCGAAATCGAAGGACAGGAGCGTCCGGCGTGCGTCGCCGAGACCATGTCCATCGTGTACGGCCTCTGAGGACTGGGTCGTGCTGAAGCGCGAAGACCTGACGTCAGAGAACGTCGACCAGATCGTCGCGGACGCCCACAAGGCCGGCTACCACTTCTTCCTGTCGGCTGCCGAGCGCGAGGCGCGCTTCAAGACGGCGATGGAACGGTACCAGCCGGGCGAGGAGGTGTGGGTTTTTGCCTACGGCTCGCTGATGTGGAATCCGGCCATCGAGTTCGCCGAGCAGCAGCCCTGCCGCGTCGATGGCTGGCGCCGCTCCTTCTGCTTCTGGATGCCGATGGGCCGCGGCACGCCCGAGCTGCCCGGCCTGATGCTGGCGCTCGAGCAGGGTGGCGCATGCGAGGGCATCGCCTATCGCCTGGCGCCGCAACAGGTCGAGAGCGAACTCGGGCTCCTGTGGAATCGCGAGATGCTGGCCGGCATCTACCAGCCCGCCTGGATTCCCATGACGCTGCGTGATGGCCGCACCGTGACCGCCATCACCTTCGTCGTCGACACTGCGCACTGCCAGTATTGCGGCGACCTGCCGATCGAGCGGGCGGCGCATCACATCGCCTTCGCCGAGGGCCGCCGCGGCGCCTGCCGCGACTATCTCGCCAATACCGCGGCTCACGCACGCGCCCTGCATATCCACGATCCCTACATCGAGGAGCTGGTCGGGCGCGTTTCCGAGCTGCGTGACGGCGCCTACGTCGTCCCGACGGTGCAGACCGACGGCGCGGCGGTCGGCGAGGCTTAGAGTCGCGGAACAAAAACACTGGCAAGCGTGCGGCAGTTCACACGTCGTGACATAGTCGCGGCGTGTCTCGTCTCGTCGCTCGCTGGTTGGCGCTGCCGCCCAATCTTCGTGGAATCCTGTGGGTCGGCCTCTCCGGGGTGGTGTTCGCGCTGCTCAACGTCTTCACGCTGATCCCTTCGCAGCATCTCAATCCCTACGTCATGGCGTTCCTGCGCTACCTGTTCGGCGCCATGTTCCTGTTGCCGCTGGTGCTTCGGCTGGGCCCTTACCGCGCGCTGCACACCAACCGGATGGGCCTGCACATCTCGCGCGGCGCCATCCATACCGTGGGCATGATGCTGTGGTTCGTGGCCCTGCCGCTCACGACCTTGGCCGAGATCACGGCGCTGGGCTTCACCGGCCCGATCTTCGTCACCATCGGCGCGGCGCTTTTCCTGGGCGAGGACGTGCGGCTCAGGCGCTGGCTTGCCGTCATCGTGGGCTTCATCGGCGCCATGATCATCATCCGGCCGGGCTTCTCGGCGCTCCACCTCGGCGTCATCTGCATATTGGTGTCGACGCCGATCTTCTCGGCCTCCAACCTGATCTCCAAGGCGCTGGCGCGTACCGACTCGGCCAACACCATCGTGATCTGGCAGAACATGGTGATCGTGGTCTGTGCGGCGCCGCTTGCCATCTGGTTCTGGCAGACCCCGAGGTGGGTCGACCTTTTATGGTTCATCGCCGCCGGCGCGGCCGGCACATTGGGCCATATCTGCCAGCAGCGCGGCTACCAGCTCGCCGATATCACCTTGCTGCAGCCGATCGGCTTCCTGTCGCTGATCTGGAACACGCTTTTGGGCTACTTCCTGTTCTTCCAGTCGCCTGACGTCTGGACCTTCGTCGGCGCGGCGGTGATCTTCGCCAGCGCCATGTACATCTCGCACCGCGAGGCAGTGCGGCGGGCGCAGATCAAGACGGCGGATACGAAGGCGGGACCGGAGGCTTAGCCGCCCCTCTCAGCCACCCGTCACGCTCATATGGCGCGGCACGGCCGGGCCCGAATGGCGGCGGTCGATGATGAAGTCGTGACCCTTGGGCTTGCGCGCGATCGCCTCGGTGATCGCCTGGTCGAGAAGCTCATCGCTTTCGGAGGCGCGCAGCGGCGCGCGAAGATCGGCCGCGTCCTCCTGGCCGAGGCACATGTAGAGCGTGCCGGTGCAGGTCAGCCGCACGCGATTGCAGCTTTCGCAGAAATTATGGGTGAGCGGCGTGATGAAGCCCAGCCGTCCGCCGGTCTCCTCGACCTTGAAGTAACGCGCCGGCCCGCCGGTGCGATAGTCGGTCTCGGTGAGCGTGAACTGCTTGGCGATCTCGGTGCGGGCGAGCGACAGCGGCATGTACTGGTCGAGGCGGGCCGCATCGCCGATCTCGCCCATCGGCATGACCTCGATCAACGTGAGGTCCATGCCGCGGCCGTGGCTCCAACGGATCAGCTCGTCGAACTCCATGTCGTTGACGCCGCGCAGCGCCACCGCGTTGATCTTGATGGCGAGGCCCGCGTCCTGGGCGGCGTCGATGCCGCGCATCACCTGGTCGAGGTCGCCCCAGCGCGTCAGCTCGCGAAATTTGTCCTTGTCCAGCGTGTCCATCGACACGTTGAGTCGCTTCACGCCGACCGCGGCCAGCTCCTTGGCGTACTTGGCCAGCTGGCTGCCGTTGGTGGTGAGGGTGAGCTCATCGAGCGCGCCGCTGTCGAGATGGCGGCCGAGGCCCCTGATCAGCGACATCACGTTCTTGCGCACCAACGGCTCGCCGCCGGTCAGGCGCAGCTTCTTGACGCCGCGGCGCACGAACGCCGAGCACAGCCGCTCAAGCTCCTCGAGCGACAGGACCTCCGCCTTGGGCAGGAAGGTCATGTCCTCGGCCATGCAATAGACGCAGCGGAAATCGCAGCGGTCCGTCACAGAGACGCGCAGGTAGGAGATATGCCGGCCGAACGGATCGATCATGGTGCCGTAACATAGGCATTTTCGGCGGGGTTTTCGAGCCCTGCCGGGCCTAAGAGCTTGAGGAGATTATCTATTGTGTCGGCTTCCGCCGCCGGTTTGTCGGTCCGGATGCGATTGATTCGCGGGAACCGCATGGCCAGGCCGGACTTGTGGCGGGTCGAGCGGGCGAGACCGTCGAAGGCGATCTCCAGCACCAGCTCGGGCGCCACCTCGCGCACCGGGCCGAAGCGGTTGGTCGTATGGTCGCGCACCCACTTGTCGAGCCAGCGCAGCTCCTCGTCGGTGAAGCCGAAATAGGCCTTGCCGACCGGCGCCAGCTCGCGCTTGCCCGAAACCTCCCGCCAGCAGCCGAAGGTGAAGTCGGAGTAGAACGAGCTGCGCTTGCCGTGGCCGCGCTGGGCATACATCAGCACGCAGTCGACCAGCATGGGATCGCGCTTCCACTTGAACCACGGACCCTTGGGCCGGCCGGCGAGATAGGCCGAATCGCCGCGCTTCAGCATCAGGCCTTCTATGCCGTCGCTGGTCATCTGCTCGCGCAACTGGGCGAGGTGGGCCCAGTCGGTGAAAACCACCAGGGGCGAGACGTCGAAGCGCGCCCTGGGCTTCTCGGCGCTCCAGGCTTCCAGCCGGGCACGGCGCTGGTCGAAGGTGAGCGCCCGCAGGTCCTCGCCCTCGAGCCACAGCACGTCGTAGAGCCGGACATGGGCGGGATGGTCCTTCAGCATCTTGGGCGTCACGACCTTGCGGTTGAGCCGCTGCTGCAGGTCGTTGAACGGCGCCACGGTCTCGTCGCGGCGGACCAGAAGCTCGCCGTCGAACACGCCCTCGAAGTCGATGGCCTCGATGATGTCGGGGAAGGCGGCCGACACGTCCTCGCCGGCGCGGCTGTACAGGCGCTTCACGCCGCCTGATGACGCGACCTGCACGCGGATGCCGTCCCACTTCCATTCGGCGCGGAAGTGCGTCGGGTCGAGCGCCTCGAGCTCGGCGCGTTCGATGGGATTGGCCAGCATCGCCGGCAGGAAGGCGCCTCCGGCATTGCTGCTGGGCCGCGGCGCGCCGTGCAGCAGCCAGTCGAACAACGGCCGGTAGGGCGGCGTCAGGCCGTGCCAGATCTCCTCGACCTGGTCGACCGGCTTGCTGCCGATGTTGGCGACCGCCTGCTTGGCCAGTCGCGCCGAGACGCCAACGCGCAAGGCGCCGGTCAGCAGTTTCAGCAGAGCCCAACGCCCGGTGGCATCGAGCGAGTCGAGCCAGCGCTTGAGGATCGCCGGCGTCTGCATCTTGGTCGCGGTCTGCAGCGTGTCGACGACCTCGCCCAGAGTGGGCGGCGGTCCGGCATTCGCATCGGTCTCCCAGATCAGCGACAACGTCTCGGCGAGATCGCCGACATAGTCGTACGACCAGTGGAACAGTTCTGGCCCGATCTTGTCCTCGCCGAAGCCACGCAGCAGCGCGGGCTTGGCGGCGGGGAAATCGAGCCCGCTGGTCAGCGCCGCCAGCGCCCAGCCGCGGTCGGGATCAGGCGTTTCTTTCAGATACGCCTCGATCAGCCGGAGCTTGGCGTTGCGCGCCGGCTGGTAGGAGAGCGCATCGAGCAGGGCGGCGAAGGCCTGCATCAGGTGCCTTCCTCTTCGCGTCCGGCGAGATGCAAGGCCGCGGCGTCGATGCCGAGCGAACGCGCCATGTGGACCAAGGCCTCCTCGCGGCCGTGCGTCACCCAGACCTTGGGCGCGCCGACGTCCTTCAAGGTCTGGCAGAGCTCGCCCCAGTCGGCGTGATCGGAGATGATCAGCGGCAGCTCGGCGCCGCTCTGGCGGGCGCGTGCGCGTACCCGCATCCAGCCCGAGCACACGGCGGGCACCGGCTCGGCGAAGCGGCGCGACCAGCGGTCGGCGATGGCCGAGGGCGGGCAGAGCACGATGGCGCCGCGGAAGTTCTCCAGGATGGCGTCGGAGACATGGGCGATGTCGCCGAGGTCGACGCCCTGCTCCTGGTAGAGCTTGCACAAGGCCATCAGGCTGCCATGCAGCCAGATGCGCTTGTCCCATCCCGCAGCGCGCAAAAGCTTGATGACGCGCTGGCACTTGCCGAGGGCGTAGACGCCCACCAGATGCGTACGTTCGGGAAAGGTCGCGACCGAGCGCAGAAGCTTGCCGATCTCGCCCATGTCGGAGGGATGGTGGAACACAGGGAGCGCGAAGGTCGCCTCGGTGATGAACACGTCGCAGGGGATCGGCTCGAAGGGCGGGCAGGTCGGATCGGGCCGGCGCTTGAAATCGCCCGACACGACAATGCGTTGGCCCTTGAATGCCAGCACTGCTTGCGCGGAACCCAGGATATGGCCGGCCGGCGCCAGTTCGACATCCACTTCGCCGATCCGCACGCTTTCGCCATACTTCAGGGGGTGCTGGCTGGTGTCCGGCATGCCTTCGAAGCGCGTGCGCATGATGGCGAGCGTTTCCGGCGTGGCCATCGCCTTGCGGTGGCCGGGGCGGGCATGGTCGCCATGGCCATGGGTGATCACCGCCCGCGGCACGGCGACGGCCGGATCGATGTAGAAGTCGCCCGGCTTGCAGTAGAGGCCGCGCGGCGTCGGATAGAGCCAGGAGCGAGGGTCCAGGGTGTCGGTCATTGAAGCTGATGCATCCTACCGGCGAGATATAGGTCTTCCCGACCTGTTTTCACGCTGGTTCGAAAGCCGCGGATGGGCGCCGCGGCCGCATCAGCTCGCCCTGATCGACCTCGCCCGCCAGGGCAAGAGCGCGCTCTTGATCGCGCCGACGGGCGGCGGCAAGACCCTGGCGGGCTTCTTGCCGTCATTGATCGAGCTTACCGAGCGGCGGCTGGACGGCCGCGACCTCGCCCACAAGAAGGGCAAGGGCGAGCTGCACACGCTCTACATCTCGCCGCTCAAGGCGCTGGCCACCGACATCCGCCGCAACCTCGAGATGCCGATTGCCGAGATGCAGCTGCCGGTGCGCGCCGAAAGCCGCACCGGCGACACGCCGCAGAGCCGCCGGTTGCGCCAGCGCGAGCGGCCGCCCGATCTCCTGATGACCACGCCGGAATCGCTGGCGCTGCTGCTGAGCTATCCCGACGCCACGCAGTTCTTTGCGAGCCTCCGTTGCGTGATCATCGACGAGCTGCATTCCTTCGCCACCAGCAAGCGCGGCCATCACCTGGCGCTTTGCCTGGCGCGCGTCGCGACCTTGGCGCCGCAGGTGCGCTTCGTCGGCCTCTCCGCGACGGTCGCCGATCCGCCGGGCATGGCGGAGTTCCTGGCCGTCAAGGACGAGGTCGAGATCGTCCAGGGCGAGCCCGGGGCACAGCCGGTCGTGTCGATCATCGACGCCCAGGAGCGCCTGCCGTGGGGCGGCCACATGGGCCATCATGCCGTCCCCGAGGTCTACAACATCATCCGCCAGCACAAGACCTCGATCGTGTTCGTGAACACCAGGGCCCAGGCCGAGCTGGTGTTCGACCGGCTGTGGCGCATCAACGAGGAGAACCTGGCGATCGGCCTGCATCACGGCTCGCTCGCGGTCGAGCAGCGCCGCAAGGTCGAGGCGGCGATGGCGGCGGGCAAGCTGCGCGCCGTCGTCGCGACCTCCTCGCTCGACCTCGGCATCGACTGGGGCGACGTCGATCTCGTGATCCAGATGGGCGCGCCCAAGGGCGTCAGCCGCCTGATGCAGCGCATCGGCCGCGCCAACCATCGTCTCGACGAGCCGAGCCGCGCCATGATCGCGCCGGCCAACCGCTTCGAGGTGCTGGAATCGCTCGCCGCGCTGGAGGCCGTCGAGGCGCGCGAGCTCGACGGCGATCCGCCGCGGCCGCCCTGCCTCGACGTGCTCGCCCAGCACATCGTCGGCTGCGCCTGCGCCCAACCGATCGATCGCGACCAGCTCTACGAGGAGGTGCTGACGACGCAGCCCTACCGCGAGCTGCCGCGCAAGGATTTCGACGACACCTTCGACTTCGTCGCCACTGGCGGCTATGCGCTGGCGGCCTACGAGCGCTGGCATCGCCTGAAGCAGCTGCCCGACGGTCGCTGGATGCTGGCCTCGCCCCTGGTGGCGCGGCAGTTCCGCATGAATGTCGGCACCATCGTCGAGCTGCCGCTGATCAAGGTGAAGATGAGGCGCGGGCCGATCCTGGGCGAGGTCGAGGAGTCCTTCATCCAGGGCCTGGTGCCGGGCGACACCTTCGTCTTCGGCGGCCGCCTGCTGCGCTTCGAGGGCGTGAAGGAGCTTGCTGCCCAATGCTCGCCCGCGACCGGCGGCGATCCCAAGGTGCCAGCCTATGGCGGCGGCCGCCTGCCGCTCTCCACGTTCCTGGCCGAACGGGTGCGCGGCATCCTGCAGGACCCCTCGCGCCATCCCAAGCTGCCGCCCGAGGTGCGCGAATGGCTGCGCGTGCAGCGCATCCGTTCGACCCTGCCGGCCGGCAGCCGCCTGCTGATCGAGGGATTCCCGCGCGGCGCCAAGCAGTTCATCGTCGCCTACTGCTTCGAGGGCAGGAATGCACACCAGACGCTCGGCATGCTGCTGACGCGGCGCATGGAGCGCATGGGGTTGCGGCCGCTCGGCTTTGTCGCCACCGACTATGTGCTCGGCATCTGGGGCCTGCGCCCGCCGACCAAGCAACAGCTCGACCAGCTGTTCGACGAGGACATGCTGGGTGACGACCTCGAGGCATGGATGGACGAATCGACCATGCTGCGCCGCTCGTTCCGCAACGTCGCGGTGATCGCCGGTTTGATCGAGCGGCGTTTCCCGGGCGAGGAGAAATCGCGCCGCCAGGTCACCTTCAGCTCCGACCTGATCTACGACGCGCTGCGCAAGCACGAGCCCGACCACATCCTCCTGCGCGCCACCCGCCAGGACGCCGCCTGGCAGCTCGCCGACCTGCGCCGGCTCGGCGAGCTCTTGCGCCGGGCCAAGGGCCGCATCGACTACCGTCGCCTCGACCGCATCTCGCCGCTCGCCGTGCCGGTGCTGCTCGAGATCGGCAAGGAACGCGTGCTCGACGGCACCGCCGAGGACGAGCTGCTGGACATCGCCGCCCAGGAGCTGATCGACGAGGCGACCAGGCTTTCCTGAGCGCTATTGCATCGTTGACCGCGACGTCGCCACGATGCGCTGGATGTTCATCTTTTCGCGGTCCAGGCAATCGGGCACGCGCGGCGCAATCTTGGTCTTCCAGTGGTCCGTCTCGTACACCGCCTTGTACTGCGCCTCGCGCTCGGCCTCGCTGTGGAAGCGGCGGATCCAGATATAGGTGGAGTCGTCCGTCTCGCCGCGGAAGCTGCCGCAGATCACCATGCCCTTGGAGATCTGGAACGGGATGATCTCCTCCTCCATGATCTTCACCCATTCATCCATCTTGCCAGGCCGCACGAAGTACTGGCGAAGTTCATAGAAGGCCATGCTGTCGTCTCCTCTCGGTTTGCCGCCAGAGGATAGACCAGCTAATGGAAGTCGCGCGAGGCGATCTTGATCTTGGGTCGGTCGAGATGGATGCGGCTGCGGTCGTAGCCCTTGGCCGACGGCGGCTTCTTGACGCGATGGCGCGTGGCGTTGGCCTCGGGAACCGGCAGATGGGCGCGCGGGTCGGGGCGGTCGGTGCGCACCTGGTCGCCGCGACCGTGGGTCAGGCGGAAATCCTCGTCGATCTCGGCGATGGAATCGAGCTCGGCCGACCAGTCCCACAGCTCCTCGGCGACGAGATGGATCACCAGCCCCTCGCGCTGCACGTGGCCGCGTACGCCCAGGAGGCGCGAGCCCATGACGATGCGGCGATGGGCTTCGAAGACTCTTGGCCAGACCACCAGGTTGGCGATGCCGTGCTCGTCCTCGATGGTGACGAACACCACGCCCGAGGCGGTGCCCGGCCGCTGGCGCACCAGGACCAGGCCGGCGAGGATGAATTCGTCCTCGTTCTTCGAGGTTTTAAGCACTTCGGTCGGTGACACGCCGTGGTCGGCGAGACGCGGGCGCAACAGCTTCAGGGGATGGGAGCGCAGCGACATCGAGAACGAGCCGTAGTCGTCCACCACCTGCTCGCCCAGCGTGAGCGCGGGCAGCGCGACTTGGGGCTCGAGGTCGCGCACTTCCGGACCGTCGAGCAGCGGCAGCTTGGCATCAGAGAAGCCACGCACCGCCCACAGCACGTCGCGGCGCGACAGCCCCAGCGAGGCGAAGGCATCGGCGCGGGCCAGCGCCACGATCTGGCGCTTGGTGAGACCGGAGCGCCGCCACAGATCGGCGGGATCGCGATAGGGTTCGGTGCGGCGCTCGACCATCCGCTTGATGTCGTCCTCGGCGAGGCCTGTGACCTGACGCAGGCCAAGCCGCAGGGCGCAGCGATTGTTCTGGCTGGGTTCGAGCGTGCAGTCCCAGTCGCTGGCATTGACGTCGGGCGGCCGCACTTCTACGCCATGCTCCTTCGCGTCGCGCACGAGCTGGGCCGGGGCATAGAAGCCCATGGGCTGGGAGTTGAGCAGGGCGGCGGCGAAGACTTCCGGGTAGTAGTGCTTCACCCACGAGGAATCGTAGACCAGGATGGCGAAGCTCGCGGCGTGGCTCTCCGGGAATCCGTATTCGCCGAAACCTTCGATCTGCTTGAAACAGCGTTCGGCGAAGGCGCGTTCGTAGCCGTTGCCGACCATGCCCTCGATGAAGTCGCTCTTGAGCTTGTGGATCGTGCCGGCCCGCCGGAAGGTCGCCATGGCGCGCCTGAGCTTGTCGGCCTTGGCGGGCTCGAAGCCCGCCGCGTCGATGGCGATCTGCATCGCCTGCTCCTGGAACAGCGGCACGCCCAGGGTGCGCTCGAGGATGTTCTTCAGCTCGGGCTTGGGATAGGTGACCTTCTCGGGAGCGGCGCGGTTCTTCAGATAGGGATGGACCATGCCGCCCTGGATGGGGCCGGGCCGCACGATCGCCACCTCGACGACAAGGTCGTAATACTTGCGTGGCTTGAGGCGGGGCAGCATCGACATCTGTGCCCGGCTTTCGACCTGGAACACGCCGACCGAATCGGCCTTGCACAGCATGTCGTAGACGGCGGGGTCGTTGGCCTCCATGCCGATGGTGCGCTTCTCGCCGTAATGCTTCTCGATCAGCTCGAAGCTCTTGCGCAGGCAGGTCAGCATGCCGAGTCCCAGCACGTCGACCTTGTAGATCCGAAGCGCGTCGAGATCGTCCTTGTCCCATTCGATGACGGTGCGGTCGTCCATGGCCGCGTTCTGGATCGGGATCAGCTCGTCGAGCCGGTCCTCGGTGAGCACGAAGCCGCCGACATGCTGCGAGAGATGGCGCGGAAAGCCGCACAGCGCGGCTGACAGTTCGAGCGCCAGCATCAGGCGGGCATCGGTGGGATCGAGGCCGGCTTCGCGCACATGACTTTTGTCGACGCCGCCCGACCCGATGCCCCACACCGTGTCGGCCATGGCGCCGACCGTGTCGGGTGAGAGACCGAGCGCCTTGCCGACCTCACGGATGGCGCTGCGGCTCCGGTAGGAGATCACCGTGGCCGCCAGCGCGGCACGCGAGCGGCCCTTCTCGTTGTAGATCCACTGGATGATCTCCTCGCGCCGCTCGTGCTCGAAATCGACGTCGATGTCGGGCGGCTCGTTGCGCTCGTTGGACAGGAAGCGCTCGAACAGCACGTCGGTCTTGTCCGGATCGACCGACGTGACGCCGAGGCTGTAGCAGACGGCGGAATTGGCGGCCGAGCCGCGGCCCTGGCAGAGGATGCCCATCTTGCGCGCCTGCGTGACGATCTCGTGCACCGTCAGGAAGTAGGGGGCGATCTGCTTGCGATCTATAAGGTCGAATTCGTGCTGGATGGTGTTGGCCACCTTGTCGGGAATGCCCTTGGGGTAGCGACCTCGCGCTCCCTCCCAGGTCAGCCGGATGAGCTTGTCCATCGGCGTCTCGCCGCCCTCGTACATCACGGGATACTGGTAGGTGAGCTGGTCGAGGGTGAAGCGGCAGCGGCCCACGATCTCCTGCGTGCGCTCGATGGCGCGCGGATGGCGGCGGAACAGGCGCGCCATCTCTTTGGGGTATTTCAGATGCCGCTCGGCGCTGGCGAAACGGCGGAAGCCCAGCGCGTCGACGGTGCAGCCGAGGCGAATCGCCGTCACCACGTCCTGCAGCGCCCGCCGCTCGGGGGCGTGGTAATGCACGTCGTTGGTGGCGACCAGGCCCACGCCCATCTCGGCCGCGAGATTGTCGAGCTGGGCGAGGCGGCGCGCATCGTCGCCGCGGAACAGTGCGGTGCCGGCGAGGTAGCAGCGATCCCCGAACAGGCGGGCGAGCGCGCGCAGTCGCTCGCGGAAGGCGGGATCGTCGGGCCGGCGCGGCGGCAGGACGATCGCCAGGATCCCCTCGGCGTAGGTTGAAAGATCGTCGAAGGTGAGGTCGCACTGGCCCTTGGCGGCGCGGCGGTTGCCGACCGTCAGCAGGCGCGACAGGCGCTTGTAGGCGTCGAGGTCGGTGGGATAGGCGAGCAGAGAGTAGCCGTCGCGTGTCTCGAGGCGGGCGCCGACCAGCAGTTTGGTCTGCTGCTCCGGCGGCGTCGGATGCTCCTCGTAATATTCCTTCAGCGCCGCATAGGCCCGCACCACGCCGGCCAGCGTGTTGCGGTCGGCGATGCCGATGGCGGTATGGCCGAGCTCGACCGCCTGCAGCGCCAGCTCGCCGGGATGCGAGCCGCTGCGCAGGAAGCTGTAGTTGGTCGTGACCTGCAGCTCGGCATACATCGGATCACGCGTCGGCGAGTTCGTGGATGCGCGCCAGCGGCACGCCGCGCAGCGCGATGCCTTCCAGCTTCAGCGCCTGCAGGAAGGTCTCGTCGCTGCTGACAAGCGGCGCGCCCACCGCCTCGGCGCAGGCGGCGTAGAAGCAGTCGTGCACCGGCCGGCCGCACTGCAGGGCGAGCGCCAGCGCGCGGTTGCGCAGGCGGGTCGATTCGACGAAGGACGAGACGAAGGCAGGCAGGCCGATGTTGCGCACGATCGGTTCGGCCTGGTCGGGCGCAATCTCGCCCGACACGGTCTTCTTCCAGGCGAGCTCGGCCACGCCGGCGATCAGGATGTCGGGCGCCACCACTTCGTGGCCGTGCACCAGCAGCGAGCGCGCCTGCGGTCGTAGCGGCTCTTCGACGAACCATTTGATGGCCACGCCGGGATCGATCACCACGATCATGGCTCGCCTCCCGCGCACAGGAGCAGTTGTTCCTCGGCCATCGGTGAGCGGACGGTCGGCGTCATGGCGGCGATGCGGTCGGCCTCGGCCAACCGGTCGAGGACCAGCGGCTGGCGTGAGGCCTGGCTAAGAATCTCGCGCAGCTCGGCTTCGAGGGAATGGCGGCGCGTGCGGGCGCGCGCCTTGAGGTTTTCGACGACCTTGTCGTCGAGCCCGCGAATGGTGAGCGTGTTCTTTTTCATGCGCAGAATCCATGGAGGAACCAGCGGGCCGTCTGCCGGCCATTGGCCGCCATCCGGTAGGCGCCGTCGCGGAACAGCCAGAAGCGGCCGCCATCGTCGTCTTCGACCCGGTAGTAGTCGCGGTAGGGCGGCACGATGTTGGCCGGCGGCCGGCTGCCGTCGGGTCGCGGCCGCCACCATTCGTCGGCCACGCGCTCGGGTCCCTCGGCGCGCACGATGCGATGAGCGTGCTGGCGCCAATGGAAGACCGAGGGCGGATCGTCGGGCACGTGGGCCATGACGTCGACCGGCTCGGGCCGCTGCAGCAGCCGTGTCGGCCGCGCTCCCTTCATCCCTGCCACGCGGTTCCAGGCGCCGGCGGCTGCGGGCTCAGCCGCGGCGCCGGCCGTCTGCACGCGCTCGGGCAGATGGCTGTCGCGCGGCAGCAGGCGCACGACGTTCTCCGCCCCCAGCCGCAACACCAGCCGGTCGGCGAGGTCGATCGTGCCGTCCTCGCCCAGCGAGGCGGCGATAGCTCCCGCATCGGGCAGGGCGTCCTGCGTGCCCTCCCAGGCCTCGACCTCGGGGGCGGCCAAGATCATCAGCTCGACGCCGAAGCCGGGATCGAGCTCGCCAAGCTTCTCCTCGAAGAGTTTCATCAGCCTGGGATTGTCGCGGTTGGGTCGGCTGGTGCCGATCGACGTGCGATCGACCGAGCCGTCGACGCGATAGAGCGCGATCTCGAGCTTGCGTGCGCCGACACCCGCCTGCTCGAACTGCCGGCAGAGGGCGGCGAGCAGACGGCTGGTCGCGGCGGCGATGTCCTCGGGCCGGCCGATCGGCTCGACGAAGGCGAGTCGCGTACGGAAGGCAGGCGGCGTGCGACGCGGCTCGATGGGCTCGACGATCATGCCCAAGGCCTGGTCGAGCCGGGTGAGCGGCTGGTCGCCGAAGCGCCGCGCCAGCGGTGCGCGCGGCAAAGGATAGAGATCGCCGATACGGCGCAGGCCGAGCTTCAGGAGAGTCTCCACGATCGGCGCATCGAGGCGCAGGCCTTCGACCGGCAGCTTGGCAAGCGCCTCGCGATGGCCGCGCGGCGGGCAATAGAGATCAGCCTGGCGTTCGGCGAAGCGCGCCAGCGCCCAGGCGGCGCCCGCGGTGTCGGCCATGGCCGCGCGGCAGGTGAGGTCGTGGCGCGCCAGACGTTCGGTGAGATCGGCCAGCAGCGCGCGCTCGCCCGCCTCGCCCTCGCCGAAGAGATGGGCGCAGCCGGTGACGTCGAGCAGCAGGCCGGCATCGCCGCCGAAGCCGCCGGTACTGCAGGCTTCGACGCCTTCCTCGGCGAGGGCGCCGCCCAGGGGGTCGATCGCCACCCACGGCGTGTAGCGATCGCACCAGTTGGCCAAGGTCTCGATCAGGCGCTGGTCGGCCTGAGGTTCGCCCGGCGTCGTGACCAGGTCGGGCAACAGCGCACGCGCGTCGGCCAACCGCATGTGCGGGCGCAAGCCGGCGGTGCGGGCGTGCGGGTTGAGCGCGACCAGGCGCGGGCAGCCCTCCAGCCAGACGACGGTCGCCGCTGACCTAGCCGACCAGTCTTGTTTCGAAGAGGTTGGCGTCGCTCTCGCGAGTCGATCCGTGGAAAGCTTGGGGAACCACAGAGAGACAATGCGTTTCATCGTTCCACTCCAAGAGCCAGTTTGGTGTTTCGGTGACAGAGGGGGCGCCGAAACGGTTTCTTCTGAGCTCGATGCGCCAGCGCGGGGCGCCGACGTCGTTGAGGCCGGGCGTCGAATGCGTGGCCGCCGAAGCGACACGCCAGCGCGTCGTGCACACGCTTTGCGCCGGCGCGGGCTGGCCGCGCAGCAGCAGCGCCGGCACGCCGCTCTTCTCGGCGGCGAGCGACAGGCGGCGGCCGGCGACGAGATCGGTTGCGCGGGTCTCGCCCAGCACGGCCGCCATGCCGGAACGCAGGCCTTCTTCCATGGCCCAGAACAGATCCTCGTCGCGCCGCACCGTGACCATCAGCAGCCGCGACGGATCGAACCAGGCGGCGAGCGCGGCGGCGTAGGGCGGCGCATCGGACGCGCCGAACGGACGGCGGCACCACAGCAGGGTGCCGTTGGGCCGGAGCGTGCCGAAGCGGCTCAGCATATGAGCGGCGAATCCCAGCGCCGCGCCATCGTGCGGAGCGACCCGACCGGAGGGCGCAGGCCCCGCTTCGACCTCGTGCAGGGCGCCGGTCAGCAGACCGTTGCCGGGCAGGAGAGCGTCGATCGCCGGCACACCGAACGGCACGGCTTCCTGGCCGGCGCGCTGGGCGCTGTACGCGCGCTCCAGGCGGCGGACCTTCTCGCGCAAATCCGCCGCGACCGGACCTGCCGCATCGTTGGCGGCAGAGGGAACAAAGGCATTCGGGGAAATGACGGGCATCGCCCCCTCGAATAGTCTGATGGAACGCGGTGGGGATTAATTGTTCTTGTTTTGTTCTATTCCTCTCCCAACGGAGAGTCAACGAGAGTCGTTGCCTGCACTGCCGTCTAATTTTTTCGTGCCATAAGGCAGCATGCACCCACAATCAGTGGTGTTTGCAGCCCAATCATCACTACTAATGATAGGTGACGCCAGCAGTGCTATCATGGAGGCGCGCCTTCCTTCGACCTCACTCCCACCCTAAGTTCCTGTCATGGCTGACTGGCGTTCCCGCATCACCATCGAACCGGGCAAGCTCGGCGGAAAGCCATGCGTGCGGGGGATGCGCATCTCAGTGGCGGATGTGTTGGAATATCTCGCCGCCGACATGAGCATTGAGGAAATCCTCGCCGATTTCCCCTATCTCGAACGGGAAGACATCCTCGCCTGCCTTGCCTATGCGGCAGAGCGCGAACGTGAACGAGGGGCGACGCCACAACCCGCGTGAAGCTCCTGTTCGACGAAAATCTCAGCCCCTCGCTGGTTCGACGACTGGTTGATGTGTTTCCCGATTCGGTTCACGTCCACGAATTGGGTCTGGGAAGCGCCGACGACGCCACCATCTCGAAATTCGCGCGCGAGCACGATTACGTTGTCGTTACCAAAGATGCCGACTTCAGGGCCTTGCGCCTGACATTCGGCCAAAACGCCTCGCGCGTTGTGTGGATCAGGTCTGGAAACGGATCGACGAAAGCCATTGAAGAGGCCCTTCGCTCGAGGGTGGAAGCCATACAGGCGCTGGTCGCAGATGAGACTGGCATCGTCGACATACTGTGATCTTCATCCCACCCATGGTGCTTGCGAACCACTGAAGGTAGGTCCCATCATGAGGACGAAAGAGGTCCCGATGAGCCTTCGATTTCCGCTGTTGGCCCTGCTCACCGCCGCCTTCGCCCTGATCGCCGGACCCGTCCTGGCGCGCTGCTCGCAGAACGTCGCCGGCCTCGAGCGGCTCGGCATCCGCGTCGCCTCGCTCGAAGGCCTGCCGTTCGCCGCCGGCAATTCGCCGAGCCGCGCCATCATCACCTTCCTCGGCCATTCGAGCTACCAGATCGACACGCCGCAGGGCGTGCGGGCCATCACGGACTACAACGGCGTCAACGGCTTTGGCCGCAAGCCCGACATCGTCACCATGAACAACGCGCACTCCACGCACTTCACCGACGATCCGGAGGAGGGCATCACCTACGTGCTGCGCGGCTGGCCGTCGAAGCCCGGCGAGAGCGAGGCCAAGCACGACGTGGCCCTCAAGGACATGAAGGTGTGGAACGTGCCGACCAACGCCCGCGACTGGGGCGGCAACGCCGCGCGCATCAACGGCAACTCGATCTTCATCTTCGCCATCGCCGATCTCTGCATCGCCCATCTCGGCCATCTGCATCATCGCCTGACCAAGGAGCATCTCGACGAGCTCGGCCGCATCGACGTGCTGATGGTGCCGATCGACGGCGCCTACACCATGGGCATGCCGCTGATGGTCGACGTCATCAGGCAGATCCAGCCCAAGATCGTGCTGCCCATGCACTATTGGGGCCGCGCCCAGGTCAACCGCTTCGAGACCCTGATGGGCGAGCTCGACGCCGAGTTCGTGTGGCCCGACCGGCGCACCATCGAGGTCGCACGCGAGGAGCTGCCCGAGAAGCTCACCGTCATGGTGGTCGGCGGCAACGGCGGCGATTGAGCCTCGGTATTCATCTCGCCCGCTGGGAACTGGTCCCCGACGGCGAGCCGATCGAGACACGGTCCAGCCTGCTGCTCGCGGTCCGCTGTAACGGCGAGCCCGCCATGCTCAAGATCGCCCGCGAGGAGGAAGAGCGGCGCGGCGGCGCGCTGATGGCGTGGTGGGCCGGCGACGGCGCGGCGAGGGTCGTAGCGCGCCATGGCGCTGCGCTGCTGCTCGAACGTGTGAGCGGACCGCTCTCACTGGCAGACATGGTCGCGTCCGGCCAGGACGATGGAGCGACACGCATCCTTTGCGCTGTGGCAGCCCGCCTGCACGCGCCACGGCCCGAGCCGCAGCCCGATCTCATGCCGCTGTCGTGCTGGTTCGAGGCCCTGGCGCCGGCGGCGAGAACACACGGTGGCGTGCTGGCCGAAGCCGACGCAATGGCGCGTGGCCTCCTGGCCGAGCCGCGCGACGTCGTCGTCCTGCATGGCGACATCCATCACGGCAACGTCCTCGACGGCGGCGTGCGCGGCTGGCTCGCCATCGACCCCAAGGGCCTTCTGGGCGAGCGGACCTTCGACTTCGTCAACATCCTGCGCAATCCAGCCTCGACCGCGCTGGCGTCCGGGCGCTTCCTGCGCCAGGTCGAGTTGCTGGCGAACGCCGCCGCGCTCGAGCGTCGCCGCCTCCTCGCATGGACCCTGGCTTTTGCCGGCCTGTCCGCGTCCTGGTGCCTGGCCGATGGCACGCCGGCCGATCTCGATTTCGGGATCGCGCGTCTGGCTGCCGAAGCCCTTGGCAAACTGGGGTAGGTCTATATATAGATGAATACGATAGATTCATCTACTCCCTGACCGTCCTCGCCTCACCATGACCGCCTGGCGCCAGATCCACGATACGCTCGAACGGGAAATCCAGACGGGGCGCCTGGCCGACGGCGCCCAGCTGCCCGTCGAGGCCGAGCTGGCGGCCCGCTTCGGGGTCAACCGGCATACCGTGCGGCGCGCCATCTCGGCGCTCGCCACCCGCGGCATCGTCAGCGTCGAGCAAGGCCGCGGCACCTTCGTGCGCCAGAGTCCCATCCACTGGCACGTCGACAAGCGCATGCGCTTCACCGAGATGCATGCCCAGGCCAACCGCAAGGCAACCCGGCGCCTGCTGCGCGCAGCCGAGGTCGCTGCCGACGCCGCGATCGCCGACGCTCTCGAGCTGAAGCCTGGCAGCCATTGCTACTATCTCGAGACGCTGGAAGAGGTCGACGGCACGCCGCTCAGCGTCGCCAGCCGCTTCTTTCCCGGACGCCTGGTGCCCAACCTGATCGATGTCTACATCGCGGCCGGCACGATCACGGCCGCCCTCGAGCGTCTTGGCATCGCCGACTACCAGCGGCGCAGCACCGCGGTAAGCGCCCGGCTGCCCAGCGCCGAGGAGGCCGCGCTTCTCCTGCAGCCACGCGAGCAGCCCGTGCTGGTAATCGAGACGGTCAATGTCGACAAGGCCGGTCGGCCGATCGAGTACGGCATCGCGCGCAGTGCCGCCGCACGGCTTAAACTCACCTTCGATATGTAGATAATACTGGATGAATATACTGTTAATCATCTAGACATCTTCCTGAAACGATCCCTCCGTAGCCTTGCCCGATCGCCACGACGGGAGGGGTCTGCGGTGAACAAGCTCCGACATCCGATATGGGCCGCCGCGGTCGCCGTGCTGGCCCTGGTTTGCCACGTGATGCCTGCCGCGGCGGCGCCGACCGAGCTGGTTGTGCAGTACAGCCAGGCGGCGATCTTCGATCCGGTGTTCACACGGCTGAAGCAGCAGTTCGAGGCCGAGCACCCCGACATCAAGGTGACCTATCGCGGTCCGCACAAGGACTACGGGGCCGGCGTCCAGTCGCTGCTGCGCGAAGCGGTGGTCGGCGGTTTGCCCCATGTCGACTATGTCGGTCTCGCCTTCACGCGCCTGCTTGCCGATCGCGGGCTTGCGGTCGACTTGGCGCCGCTCATGAAGGCCGACGGCTCGACGTTCGAGGCGCAAGGATGGACCAAGTCGTTGCAGGAGATCGGCCAGGTCGACGGCCGGCAGCTCGGCCTGCCGTTCGCCGTGTCGAGCTCGGTGACCTACTACAACGCCGACCTGGTGCGCCGCGCCGGAGGGGATCCCGACCGCATGCCGCGCGACTGGGACGGCATGCTGGCGCTGGCCGGCAAGATCCGCGCGCTCGAGCCCGATATCGCGGGCATGTACATCCCCTACACCAGCGCGTGGTTCGGCGCCTGGTACTTCCAGGGCATCCTCTACAGCGCGGGCGGCGCGGTCATGCGGCCCGGCGCCAGGACGGTCGCGCTCGGCGAGGAGCCGGGGCGCTTCGCCACCGGGCTCTACCGGCGAATGGTCGACGAAGGCGGCCTGCTGCCGCTGCCCGACCAGGCGGCGCGCCAGCAGTTCATCGCCGGCAAGATGGGCATCTTCATCGATTCGATCGCCCGGCTTTCCAATTTCGAGCGCGCGATCGGGACCCGGTTCGACCTGCGCACCAGCCCGCACCCGTTGCGCAACCTCGAGGACGGCGGCGTGGTCACCGGCGGCAACGTCGCGATCATCACGACGGCCGCCGCGCGCGATCCCGCTGTGCTGCGCGCCGCCTGGCTGTGGCTGAAATTCTCGACCGGCCCGCGTGGTACAACCGAGGTGATCAAGAACGTCGGCTACGTGCCGGTCAACATGCTGGCGCTTGAATCGCCCGACCTGCTCAAGGGCTACTTCGAGACGCGGCCGCGCCACAAGACCGCCGTCGATCAGATCCCGCGCATGCGGGAATGGTTCCAGTTCCCGGGACCGAACGGCGTCAAGATCGATGACGTCATCGGCAAGCACCTCGAGGCGATCGTCGGCAAGACGGAGAGCCCGGAGGCCGCGCTCGCGGCGATAGTGAGCGAAGTGAACGCTCTGCTGCCGCAGTGAGTGAGGTCGGCGCGGACGGATGGCGACACTCGAACTCGAAGCGATCACCAAGGCGTTCTCGGGCGCCCCCGTGCTGCGGGACGTCAGCCTGCGGACCTCCGACGGCGAGCTCCTGGCCGTCGTCGGTCCGTCGGGCTGCGGAAAGTCGACCCTGCTGCGCATCATCGCCGGCCTCGAGGCGCAGGACGGCGGCCGCGTCCTGCTGGGCGGCGATGCCATCGATGTCCTTCCCGCCAGCCGACGCAACATCGCGATGGTGTTCCAGTCCTACGCCCTCTATCCGCATTTCACCGTCGCCCAGAACATCGCCCTGCCCCTGACGATGCGCGACCTGACGCGCCGGCAGCGGCTGCCGGCGATGCGCTGGCTCGATCGCCGGGTCGACGCCCGCCGACGCACCATCGCGGGGGCGGTCGCCGAGACGGCAAGGCTGCTGCAGATCGACAGCCTGCTCGATCGCAAGCCGGCCCAGCTGTCCGGCGGCCAGCGCCAGCGCGTTGCACTGGCGCGTGCGCTGGTGCGCGAGCCGCGCCTGTTCCTGCTCGACGAGCCGCTGTCGAACCTCGATGCCGGGCTGCGCGCCGAGACGCGCGGCGAGATCGTGCGGCTGCAGCGCCGGCTGGGGGTGACGACCGTGCTCGTGACCCATGACCAGGTCGAGGCGATGACGATGGCCGACCGGGTTGCGGTCATGTTCGGCGGCCGGATCGCCCAGATCGGCACGCCGGCCGAGCTCTATACGGCTCCGGCCAGCCTCGATGTGGCGCTCTTCATCGGCACGCCGCGCATCAACGTCCTGCCCGGCACCGTCGGCGATCATGGGCGCCTCGCGATCGCCGGGCAGCGACTTCCGGCCATGCTGCCGGGCGCATCGGCGGGCGCCGAGATCCGCATCGCCATCCGGCCCGAGCACCTGGTCCTGGCGCCGGCGGATGCCGC
>Ga0081539_10000814_pt1 | contig 60530 bp, 50 predicted proteins | sample TabmetS4T2R2_FD_71023 | JGI IMG/M metagenome (GOLD analysis project Ga0081539, IMG submission 71023) | Tabebuia heterophylla rhizosphere microbial communities from the University of Puerto Rico - S4T2R2 | ecosystem: Host-associated > Plants > Roots > Rhizosphere ...
CCCCCCCCCCCCCCCCCCCCTAACCGCTTGTCCCTCCCCGCCCGCTTGCTTAAGAACCACGGGCAGGGACAAGCCCTGCCCCTACAGTTTTCAAACAGGCTCTGACCACTGAACACCGACCACCGACCACTGTTTGCGATGAGCGTCGAGTATCGAGTAGAAGGCAGCGGCCCGCCGTTCGTTTACGTGAGCGGGCTTGACGGCACGGGCAAGCTTTTCTACAAGCAGGCCGAAGACCTCGCGCGCGACCACACGGTCGTTACGTTCCCCTTGCGCGGCGAGGGGCGCTACGAGATGTCGCGTCTCGTCGAAGACCTCGCGTGGGTCGTGCGCGACGCCGGACTCAAACGCGTGACCGTTCTCGGCGAATCCTTCGGCGGGCTTCTGACGATGGCGACCGCGCTCTCGCACCCCGACCTCTTCGAGCGAATGATTCTGCTCAACACTTTCCCTTACTTCGCGCAACGCGCCAAAATCCACCTCGGCTGCGTTCTCTTCGGCCTCCTGCCCTACAGGCTCGTGAAGGCGCAGCGCACGCGCGCCGCGCGCCGCGTGCTCTTCAGCAAGGACGTGCGCGAGGAGGACAGGCAGCAGTTTCGTGAGCACACGCGCACAGTTCCCTTCGAGGGCTACTTGTCGCGCCTTCGCATCATACGCGACACGGATTTGCGTCCGCGCCTCGGAGAAATCAAAACGCCCGCGCTCGTCGTCGCTGGCACGGTTGATCGTCTGATTGACAGCGTATCGGCGGCGCGGCTGATGTCGGAAAGACTTCCGCGCGCGCGCCTCAAACTTCTCGAAGGCACGGGCCACTGCGCGCTTCTGTCCGAACGCGTGCGCGTGCGCGAATGGCTCGGCGAGTTTGAGAGCATCTGAGCTTCGAGTGAAAGCTTGAGGCTTCGAGTTTGAAAGTCTCCAAGCGTTTAGTTTGAAAGTCTCCGAGTTTGCGGATTGCAGACGCGGGAACGCGCCGCGGCGTCGAGCGTGTAAGTGTAATGCCGCGCGGCGGCTGGCGTGAGCGGCGATTGTTTGGGAAGATGTTCGTACACGGGGAGGGAGATAGTAACTTTTGGGTCGTAGATTAAACGCGCTCGTAAGACTGGCCGCCGCTTTGTTCCTCTGCGCGCTCGCGCTCGCCGAGGGCCGCAACGACGCGAGCGCGAGCCAACTCAATCCAGCCCCCTACCGCGTCGGCGAACGCCTGACCTACACGGTCGCCTTCTCAAACTTCCCGACCGCCGCGCACATCGAGTTGACGGTCGCGAGCCGCGGACAACTCTACGGGCGCGAGGGCGTCGAACTCCGCGCGCACGTCGAAACAATCGGCGTCGTCTCCGCCGCGCTCTACTCGATTAACAACGACTACATCAGTTTCGTTGACCCTTCGACGGGACTTCCCTACCGCGTGCAACAGGCGATACGCGAAGGCGCGCGCGTGGAAGACTTGACGCGCGACTACAACGCGCCGCTCGTCGGCGCATCCGCACCCGCTTCGACTGTTGAGACGGGCGCGTCGGGCACGTACGATTTCCTATCCGCGCTCTATCGCCTGCGCGCCTTGCCGCTCACGCAGGGCGCGACCTACCCGTTCGTCGTGCAGAACGGCGCGAACACCTACAACGCCGAAGTCAAAATCACGGGGCACGAACTTCTTAAGACGAACGTCGGCTCGTCGAACGCCCTAGTCGCGCAGGTTCGCGTGCGCGACAACAAGCAGGCCGACAACTACCGCGTGCGCGTCTTCTTCACCGACGACGAGCGACACCTGCCCGTCCTCATCACCGCTCGACACAGCGCGGGCGAGATTCGCGTCGAACTCGCGAGCGCGGAATTCCTTTCAGACATTCCGCCCGCCGCGGTCGCAGCGACGCCGACCCCGCAGCCCCCCGGTATCAAGCTCCCGCCGGGGACGACGCCTCCGCGCGTCCCGCCCGGCACGACGCCGCCCGTCAACACCGTGCAGCCGCCCGCAAACTCCGGCGCGGCTCTTCCCGAACTTCCCTTCAAGCCGGGCGAGAGTTTGAACTTCAGCTTCTTCATGGGAACGAACCCGCAGCCCGTCGGCGTAGCCTCGTTCCTCGTCCGCCCGCGCGCGAAGTATTTCAACCGCGACGGACTCCTGTTAACTGCGTCTTGGCAGACGGCTGGCGCGGGCGCGACGCTCTTTCCCGTCAACGACCAGATCAATTCTTACGTTGACGCCGCGACGCTCCTTCCGTTCCGCACCGAGCTAAGCATCGTCGAAGGCAAGCGGCGCGCTCGTTGGACTGTCTCGTCCGACCAGTTGAGCGGCAGCGCTCTCTTCGACGACGGCACGCGCGTCGAAGCGCCCATAGGCACGCACGACCTCGTATCCGTTTTCTACGCGCTGCGCTCCTTCGACCTCACGCCCGGAAAGCGAAACGCCGTCTCGCTTCTCGTCAACAAACGTCCGCGACTCCTCTACGTCACCGCGCTCCGGCCCGCCAACATCACGCTCGCCGGAGGCGGCAAACCCATCCAAGCCGTAGAGCTTTCGCTCGCCACTAGCGACGCCGACGGCGACCGCTTCCAACTTCACCTCTGGGTCAGCACAGACAAACGCCGCCTCCCGCTCCGGCTCACCGCGCAGACGCCGCTCGGCCCCGTCCGCGCAGACCTCGCAATCATCCCCACGTCGCTTCAATAACGACGACTTTCCAAAACTCTCGTCTTTCCTAAATTCTCGTCTTTCCTAAACTTTCACCGCACTTTCCCTAACTTTCCGTCAAGCCTTTCCGCCTTCAAACTTCTACCCACTTCTGCCGCCGCACGCCCACAAAATTGCGCCCAAAAAATTTTCCTTCCAATCGCTCGAAGTGAAATTGAAATCTATTTTCAACTGGAGTATAGTTTTAATTGTGGCGGTTGGGTGTTTACTTCAGCCGCGCGGTCATAATTCAGAAATCATCTTAGAAAGTCAAAAAATGAGTTTCGCATACGCGGCCATCAACCATTCGGACACAATCCTCGAACCCGTCGAGAGCTTCGCCACCGCGCCCGTTTCGCTCGACACCTTGCGCGTCGGCGCGCGTGCGCGCGTGCTCGCCGTGCGCGGCGAGGGCGCTGTCGCGCGTCGCCTGATGGAGATGGGCGTCGTCCCCGGCGCGCCCGTACGCGTCATCAAGTCGGCGCCCTTGGGCGACCCGCTCGAAGTACGCGTGCGTAACTACCACCTCGCGCTCCGACGCAACGAAGCTCAGACCATTTCGGTTGTGACAAGTGAAGAGTGACGAGTGACGAGCAAGAAGTTTTCAACTCGTCACTTGTAACTCGTCATTCGTCACTTTTCTTATGAGCAGTATCCTCGAATCCCCTTCCCGCGCCGAACTAAGTAACGTTCATGCCGTGCGCGAGGCGCGCACGCTCGTCGTCGCGCTCGCGGGCAATCCGAACGCCGGGAAGACTTCCATCTTCAACTCGCTCACGGGCCTTCGTCAGAAAGTCGCAAACTATCCGGGCGTCACGGTCGAGCGCAAAGAGGGCGTCTGGACGCTCGCCGAAGAACTTCCGCCCGCGAGCCTCATTGACCTGCCCGGCCTCTACAGCCTCGACGCCGCATCGGTTGACGAACAGATCGCGCGCGACGTTCTAATGGGCCGCATGCCGGGCACGCCCGCGCCCGACGTAATCGTCGCAGCCGTTGACGCGACCAATCTCGAACGCAACCTGTATCTCGTCACGCAACTCCTCGAAACGGGCCGACCCGTCGTCGTCGCGCTCACGATGGTTGACATGGCCGAGCGCCAGCGCCTCGAAATTGACTGCGACAAACTCGGCGAAGCTCTCGGCGTGCGAGTCGTCGCGGTCACGGCCAAGCAGAGGCGCGGGCTTGACGAACTCGCGCGCGCAGTTCTCGACACGGTCGGCGTCGAAGCCAACGGCGCGCAGTGGCGTCTGTCGCCGCAAGCCGAGGAGGAAGTGAGACTTCTTTCGGGCGAAGATTCGTCGAACCGCGCGGATGCTCTGCGCGAACTCTTCGGCGACGCGCTTCCCGAAGACGCCGCGCGGCGCGAAGCGGTCGTGAGCGCGCGCGCGCGACTTGCGAGCGCGAACCCGCAGTGGTGGCAGGAGATTGTGACGGCGCGCTACAAGTGGATAGAGCGCGTGGCCGCGGTCGCGGTTCGCGGCGCGCATACGGAGCGTCCGAGCGCGACCGAGAGAATTGACCGGCTCGTCACGCACAGGCTGTTCGGCCCCTTGATACTCCTTCTCGTGATGGGCCTCGTCTTCCAAGCGATTTTCTCTTGGGCGACGCTCCCGATGGACTTGATTGACCGGGGCTTCGGCGCTTTGGGCGAACTCGTGCGCGCGCAGATGCCGCCGGGACTCCTGACCGACTTGCTCGTTGACGGCGTGATTGCCGGAGTCGGCGGCGTCCTAGTCTTCCTGCCGCAAATTCTCCTGCTCTTCTTCTTCATCGCTCTCCTCGAAGACAGCGGCTACATGTCGCGCGCGGCCTTCCTGATGGACAGGCTCATGCGCGGCGTAGGTCTTCACGGCAAGGCTTTCATGCCGCTGCTGTCGAGTTTCGCGTGCGCGATTCCCGGCATCATGGCGACGCGCACGATTGAGAATCCGAAAGACCGTCTGGCGACGATAATGATCGCGCCCTTCATGAGTTGCTCGGCGCGTCTGCCGGTTTACACACTGATGATTGCCGCGTTCTTCACCGAACGTAAACTCTTCGGCTTCATCTCGGTCGGCGCGCTCCTCATTCTCTCGATGTACCTGCTCGGCATCGTGGTCGCCATCGTCGTCGCTTGGATTCTGAAGCACACGATTTTGAAGTCGCCGCCGCCGCCGCTCGTCTTAGAGCTTCCGCCCTATCGCGTTCCGAACTTCCTCAACATCGCGCAGACGATGCGCAACCGTTCTTGGCTCTTCGTCAAACGCGCGGGCACTGTGATTCTAACAATCTCGATTCTTCTTTGGGCCTTGATGACATTCCCGCGCTCGCCGCAAAAGCCCGTGCCGGACGCGCAGGAAGGCGCAGCCGTTCAGGCCGCGCGCGAGACGGGCGTCGAGGCGCGCGGGCGTCCCGCGCCCGAAACTGTGCAAACACAAGAAGGCGCGAGCGACGAAGGCGAGCAGATGCGTCAGAGCTATGCGGGCCGACTCGGACACCTCCTCGAACCCGCAATCGCGCCGCTCGGCTTCGACTGGAAGATGGGCATCGGGCTGGTCGCCTCGTTTGCCGCGCGCGAGACTTTAGTCTCGACGCTCTCAATCGTCTACAACGTCGGCAAGGACGCAGAAGCAGAGTCGCCCTCGCTCATCGAGGCCGTGCGAAACGCCAAACGCCCCGACGGCACACCGGCTTGGACGCCGCTCGTCGCCGTCTCGATGATGGTCTTCTTCGTCCTCGCGTGCCAGTGCATGTCAACGATAGCCATCGTCCGCCGCGAGACGAACTCTTGGCGCTGGCCGCTCTTCATGGTCGCCTACATGCTCGTCATCGCCTACGTCGCCTCCCTCATCACGTTTCAGGGCGGACGACTTTTAGGACTCGGTTAACTCGCGGACGCGACTTCGTTTACTTGTTGACGTAACTTGATGAAGATGACTTTCGACTGGCAGACAATCACCGTCGCGCTCATCATACTCGCCGCGCTCGCCTACGTCGTGCGACGCGGACTCGCGCGCCTGCGCTCCTTCCGGCTCAGCGCCAACCCCGGCGCGACCTGCGCCACTGGCTGCGGCAAATGCGGCGACGAAGAGACTCCAACGCGGCCCGCTAACGTCCTCATACAGATTTCTTCATCAAAAACTTCCGCGCGACGCTGAAACTCTGTAATCAGCGATCCAACCGTCTTTGAGTTAAAGCTTAACCACAGAGGCACAGAGAGCACGGAGGGGGCACAGAGACTTTAACTTCTCTGTGCAGCCTCCGTGTCCTCTGTGCCTCTGTGGTTACTTTTTCCGGCAGCCAGCTCGACCGATTGAGTTTCTACTGTGCCGAGTCGGAGAATTTGAAACTGAGGTAGCCCGTGACGCGCACGGCTTGACCGTCAATCACCGTCGGGTTGAACTTCCAACGGCGCGCGGCGTCGGCGGCTGCCTGCTGCAACTGCGGCGGCCCGTCCGCGCGCTGCACCGCCTCGACATCGCCCTTCTCGTTAACGACTAGATAGACCGTGACAATGCCCGTCACGCGAGCCGAGCGCGCAATCGAAGGGTAGCTCGGAGAGACGCGCTGCTTCGCCTTCGACGCGAGCGGGCCGACCGAGACGGGTGCGTTCTCGACTCTCTTCGCTTCGCCGCCGGGGGCAGCTTTCGCAGTCGCTCCCGGCTGCGTCGCGCTCGGCGGCGTCTGTGCTTTTGAAGTCTCGGCGGGCGCTTGCGTCTGCTCCGTCGCGGCCTTGTCCGACTTCTTCGCGGCCTTCTTGTCGCCGCCGCTTGAAGACTTCGGCGCGGGCTGCGCGGCCTTGTCCGTCGTCGTTGCCGGCGCGGGCTGCGTCGCGGCGGCGGGCGCGGAGCGCGTCGCCACGGGTAGGGCGCTGATGCTCGCGATGCGCATCTCGGAGGAGAAGAGTTGTTGGCGCGCCTCGGAGACTTCCGTTTGCCACGTTGCGCGATCCTGTCCGTGGCGCGCGATACGCATACGCACGGTCGCGGCGTCTTCTAAGAGCGCAGCAGCGTCGAGTCCGCGCGACGACGCGCCGCCCTTCGTCTGTTCCTCGTGCAGCGATTTCGCCTGCGCGATAACCTGTTCGAGCAGCGCGCGCAACTGCTCAAGGTCGCCGTTCGCCTCCGCCGGAAGCTCCGAAGCATCCGCGACGTTGACGCCGAACGAGCGATAGCGTTCGAGGTGCGTGCGCACGGCGTTGACGGTCTGGCCCGCGAGCGCGAAGTAAGAATGCGTCGCCGCGTCGTCGGTCTGCCCCGGCGTGCGCGCCTTGTAAGCCTCGCCGAGAAGCGCCGACGCGTGCTGGTAGTCGGGCATCTCGACGAATATCGCCATCAGCAACACGCGCGCGACCTCGCGCACCGACTCGTCCTTCGTCGAAGCGCGCAAACTTTCAAGCTCGCTCGCCGCCGCAGCAAGCTTGCCGATTGCCGCGAGCGTGCGCGCACGCGCGAGTCGCTTCTGCGCGGCCTCGGTTTCGGCGGTCGCGTTCGGGTCGGGCGTCGGCTGCTCTGTAGCTTGAGTTGATTCGGTGGGTGCGGTGGTCGTCACTTCCGCGTCGGTCGCGGGCGTGGGCGCGGGCGTCTGCGAAGGAGTGGACGCCGGGGTCGGCGTGGGAGTCTGCGCGAGCGCGCAGGCGTACGCCGCGATAAAGAGCGACAGGAGGAGAAAGATTTTGAACGACAATTGCGGGGGATTGAACTTGCTTATTGAATTCACTATCAATTACTCCACAAATTCAAAAGCGAGCCTTCTCGCTCGCTTATCAAGACGCTAAAAATTTTGTGCCCTATTATCGCCTCTTACGACGTTTCGTTCAACCCCGGCAAGCGTTTTTTAATTCGGTAGTGGGTCAGTTTGAAAACTCGAGAGCAGATTATCTGCAAACTGTTCACCGCCGAGGCGCAGAGGACGCAGAGGTGACGCAGAGACAGTTAAACTCTCTGCGCCGACTCTGCACTCTCTGCGCCTCGGCGGTGAGTTTATTTCAAACTGACCCACTATTTTAATTCAGGTTTCGGACTGCATGAATCCGCAAACGCTACTGCGTCGAGAGGCTGCGCGTGACGCGTTCACGAAGGAGTCGCGCCTTTTGCTTGATGAGCGCCTCGTCGAGGGTGAGCAGGCGCCGGTCGCGCATCACGACGCGTCCTTCGATGACGACCGTGCGAACGTCGGAAGCCTTCGTCGCATAGACGAGGTGCGAGTAGATGTTGTAGCGCGGCGTCTGGTGGAGCGAGTCGAGGTCAACTACGACGATGTCCGCGCGCTTGCCGGCTTCGAGCGAGCCGATTTGCGCGTCCATGTGCAGAGCGCGCGCGCCGTTGATCGTAGCGAGCGCGAGCGACTCCTCGGCTGTGAGAACCTTCGGGTCGCCCGACGTAACCTTGTGAAGCTTCGCGGCGGTGTCCATCTCCTCCCACATGTCGAGGTCGTTGTTCGAGGCCGCGCCGTCAGTCCCAAGCCCGACAATCACGCCCGCGCGCAACATCTGCGGCACGGGCGCGACGCCCGCAGCCAGTTTCATGTTCGACTGCGGATTGTGAACACAGCCCACGCCGTTCTCCTTGAACAGAGCCATCTCGGCTTCGGTTATGTGTATCGTGTGCGCCGCAATCGTGCGCGGGCTAAGGAAGCCGATGCGCGCGAGATATTCGACGGGGCGCGCGCCGTGTTCGCGCGAGATGTCTTCCACTTCCTTGCGCGTCTCGGCGATGTGCGTGACGACGGGCGCGCCCGTCCTATCAGAGAAGGCGCGGACTTCGCGCAGGTGAGCCTCGTTGACGGTGTAGGGCGCGTGCGGGGCGATTGCCGCGGTGATGAGCGTGTGGCCTTTCCAGCGATTGACGAAGCGCTCGGTGTAGCGCATGGCGTCGGGCCAAGTCTTGTTGTCGGCGACGGGAAAATCAATCACGGTCTCGCCCAACAAGCCGCGCACGCCCGCGCGCGCAGTCTCTTCGGCGATGGCGTCCTCGAAGTAGTACATGTCGCAGTAGGTGGTCGTTCCGCCGCGAATCATCTCGGCGAGTCCGAGTTGCGTGCCCGCGCGGACGAAATCCTCGGTGACGTTCTTCGCCTCGGCGGGGAAGATAAACTTCGTCAGCCACTCCATGAGGTCGAGGTCGTCGGCGATGCCTCGGAAGAGGGTCATCGGAATGTGCGTGTGTCCGTTGATGAGACCGGGGAGAACAGCGCGCCCCGTCGCGTCAACGATTGAGCGCGACGCGAACTGGCGCGCGATGTCGGCGCGCTTGCCGACGGCGACGATGCGACCGCGCTCGACAGCGATTGCGCCGTCTTCTATCACGCGGCGTTCGCCGTCCATCGTCACGACCGTCCCGCCGATGACGATTAAGTCAACGCGCTTCAATCTTTGAGGCGTGGCGATTGAGACGGAAGAACCAAAAGGAATCGTCTGCGAAATCAGGGCGAGAGCAACGAAAAGGCGACGGAGATGTTTGTTCATAATCAATTATGTCTAATTCTGCTGAAGGCGATAAATCGCCACTAGCTTTGGTTGATAAATTGCCACTAGCTTTAGCTAGTGGGCAGAAGAAGCTCAGTAAAGAGAAAGGCTTTAGCCTAAGAACTTTTGGAATCCTGCTCTATTCATAAATCCTTCAAATTCTTCGTCAAAACTTTTCGCTCGGTGATGCTCTTCCTGATTGGCAATGTATCTTCTCACGTTTTCTAAAAGCGATTCGCTGACCGAAACGGCAAAATACTCGTCTTGCCATGCGAATCTAGCCCCGCATAGGTGATGTTTGTTGATCCAGAAAGAAGACTCGCCCTTTATCAATTGCATAATCTTTCCAATTGTTTGGTCTGTACCGAGTGAGACTAAGCAATGGACGTGGTCAACGTATCCTCCGATGAAATCGAGGTAAATGCTTTTTTCTCTGGCGTTCTCACGAATATGTTGGAAAACCTTCTGCCTGATTCCATCCGTGAGAAAAGGCTCGCGGTTTTTAGTTGACCAGACAAAATGTATCCAGACTTTGACCCACGGCATAACTGTTTTGATTGACGAAGAATTTGGCTAAAGCCTTTATATGTTCTCAGCTTTTAGTCCCACTAGCTAAAGCTAGTGGCAATTTATCAATACCGCTTTTATCGGCCTACTTCTTCTGCGCCTCTGCCTCTTCGAGAAACTGCGCGTCGAAGGGGCGTGGAAGCAGGTCGCGCATCTGTAGGGTTTCGGTGTCGCCGCGCAGGTTTGCGAGGACGACGGGGATGTCGCCGCAAAACTCCCAGATGAGTTGGCGGCACGCGCCGCAGGGCGGCGTCAGGCGTTCGGTGTCGGCGACGACGGCGATTGCGCGAAACTCGCGCGCGCCTTCCGAGATTGCTTTCCAGATGGTCACGCGCTCGGCGCACATCGTAAGCTCGTAGGCCGCGCTCTCGATGTTGCAGCCCGTGAAGACACGCCCGTCGCCCGTCTCAATGGCCGCGCCGACACAGAAGTTTGAATACTGCGCGAGCGCGCAGTTGCGCGCGTTCGTCGCCGCCTCGATAAGTTCTTGTTCGTTGTAGTCGCTCACTTAGTCTCCTTGTTCAATGCCGACGCGGACGCCGACCGTCGCGGCTTCGGCGCGAACCTTGCGCGCGGCGGCGAGTCCTTCGCGTATGCGTCCCGAAATGAGTTGGATGCTTACGAGGTTGTGGCCGCCTTCGGGGATGATTACGTCGGCGTAGCGCTTCGACGGCTCGACGAACTGCATGTGCATCGGTCGGACGGTGGCGACGTACTGCTCTATGACCGACTCGACCGTTCGACCGCGCTCGGCGATGTCGCGGCGCAGGCGACGTATGAAACGTATGTCGTCGGGCGTGTCAACATAGACTTTGACGTCCATTGCGTCGAGTAGTCGCTTGTCGGCGAAGATTAGAATGCCTTCGATGATGATGATGGGCTGCGGCTCGATGTGGAGCGTTTCGGGGCGGCGCGAGTGGTTCTTGAAGTCGTAGATTGGAAGCTCCGCCGCCTCGCCGCGCTTGAGCGCGCAGAGGTGTTTGACGAGTAGGTCGTTGTCAATCGCGTCAGGGTGATCGAAGTTGACCTTGTTGCGGAAGTCGAGCGGCATCTCATCGAGGTTGCGGTAGTAGGAGTCCTGTTGGAGAAAGACGACCTCGTCCTTGCTAACCGATTCGAGAATACGGTTAGCAACGGTCGTCTTGCCAGACCCCGTACCGCCGCAAATGCCGATGATCATAAAGTAGTAGCCAGTAGTCAGTAGCCAGTAGGAAAACCCTCTTCACTTAAGAACCCGGTGTCGGTCAGCGTCAATGCCATCAGCGCGAAGCCTACTGGCTACTGACTACTGGCTACCGGCTACTGTAATTTCGGTATCACTCGTCTCAACAACTCCGCGAACGTCTCGCGGACGCGTTCGCCCGTTTCGATAACTTCCTCGTGGTTGATGGGCTTGTCTAAGACACCGGCGGCCATGTTCGTGATGCAGGAGAGGCCGAGGACGCGCAGGGACATCTGCCGCGCGACGATGGCTTCGGGCACGGTGCTCATGCCGACGGCGTCCGCGCCCAACAAACGCAACATGCGAATCTCGGCGGGCGTCTCATACGACGGGCCTGTGAGCGCGGCGTAGATGCCTCGGCGCAGGTCGAGTCCCATCTCGCGCGCTTCGGCGATGGCGATGTCTTGAAACTCGTGGTCATAGACGGCGGTCATGTCTGGAAAGCGCGCCCCGAAGCGCGGGTCGTTTTTGCCGATGAGAGGGTTCGTGCCCATCAAGTTCAGGTGGTCGCTGATGACTATGAGCGAGCCTTCGGCGAAGGAGTTGTTGAGTCCGCCCGCCGCGTTCGTCAGCACGAGATTCTTGACGCCGAAGAGCGCGAGCGTCCGCACTGGGAACGTCACCTCTTCGAGCGTGTAGCCTTCGTAGAAGTGAAAACGCCCCTGCATGACCGCGACGCCCGTGCCGCCCACGCTACCCAAGACGAGACGGCCAGCGTGTCCTTCGACGGTCGGGCGCGCGAAGCCGGGAATCTCGTCGTAGGGAATAGCCTGCGCGTCTTCGAGCGAGTCGGCGAACGCGCCGAGGCCGCTGCCAAGGACGATGGCGACGCGCGTGTCTTGGGGCGCGCGCGAGCGTATGAAGCGCGCGGCGTGTTCGGCGCGCTCGTAGAGTGTCTCCGTTTGTGCGCTCTCGACGGTTCTCATGGCAGACGCCTCCGCGCGTCGTCTCTACTTGGAATCGGCATCCCCCTTGTCCTTCCCGTCTATGAAGAGGATGTTAAAAACTAACACGAGCGCGCCGATGGCCGCCAGCATGAAGAAGATGATGGCAATCGCGGGGTAGCCCAAGATTGTGAAGCGCGTTTCGACCCTCATCATCAATGCGGCGGAGACGAGGAGCGCGGCGAGGACGAGTCCGACAGTGATGCGGTTGGCGATTTTGTGAAGACTCGTGAGCAGACTGCGCTCGTCAATCGCGTCAACTTCGATGTGTATGCCGCGCGTTGTGAACGTGTCAATCAGTTGATTGACGCGACCCGGTAGTTTTTCGGCAAACTCCTTCAACTCGAGTACGGTCGCATAGACGTTGCCCGCCGAAAGACTCTTCTGCATGCGCCGCTGCATGATGACGTTGGCGTAGTTGCGTATGCCGAAGTTCGGGTCAAACTTGGGGTCGAGCGTGTGGACAACTTGGTCGAGGTTTAGTAGAGCCTTCGCGATCATCGTGAATTCGGGCGGCAGGCGGAAGCAACATTCGCCCGAAATCTGCTGGATGCGGAGCACTACTTGGCCCGCGTTGATGTTCTCTAACTGCGAGTTCTGGCTCGCCAGTACGAGGTCGGAGACGGCGCGGCGGAAAGTCTTCTCGTCGAAGTTCTGTTTCGGCTCGCCCATCTTTATAGCCATCTCGGCGGTCTCGTCGCCGCGCCCCTCGCTGATGGCGAGAAGGAGTTGGATAAGATTTTCCTGAAAGCGCGGCGCGACGCGCGCGATCATGCCGAGGTCAATGAGCGCGATGCGGTTGTCGTCCGTGAGGAAGACGTTGCCGGGGTGCGGGTCGGCGTGGAAGAAGCCGTCAATGAGAATCTGTTGAAGGTAAGCTTGAAAGAGGTGCTCGGCGAGTTGGTAGCCGTCAATGTCAATCTTCGCAAGCGGCGAGAGCGACGTGATCTTCTTGCCGCGTATGTACTCCATCGTGAGCACGCGCGAAGTCGTGTAGTCGTCAACCGGATGCGGGACGACTATTCGGTTGAAGTCGCGCAGGTTGTCGGCGAAGGTCGCAAGGTTGCGCGCTTCGAGCCGGTAGTCGAGTTCTTGAAGAAGACTCTTGCGAAACTCTTCGAGCAGAGACGTGAACTCATATTTGCGGCCCGCTTCGGTGTGCGAATCGAGGAAGGTCGCAATCTCGCCGAGCACCTGCAAATCTTCCGACATGCGGTCGCGTATCTGCGGGCGCTGAACTTTGACGACGACCTCGCGCCCGTCTCTCAAGGCCGCGCGGTGAACCTGTCCGAGCGACGCGGCGGCCATGGGCTGCGACTCGAAGACCGAGAAAGCCTTGGAGACGCGGACGCCCAACTCGGTGTTCACAATCTGCTCGACTTCGGTGAACGGGAACGGAGCGACGTTGTCTTGCAGGCGCGTGAGAGCTTCGATGTAGGCTTGCGGCAAGAGGTCTGAGCGCGTCGAGAGGAGTTGAGCGAGTTTGATGAATGTCGGGCCGAGTTTTTCAACGTCGGAGGCGAGTTCGTCAATCTTCGCGGGCGCGCTCGTGTCGTCGTCAAGCGATTCGATTGCCTCGTCGAGTCCGGCTCTCTTCACGAGGTCTGCGCGCCCGTACTTCATCAGAAGAAGGGCGATGTCTTTGTAGCGTTTCAGGTGTTCAGGCTTCAGCGAGATACCCATCCGATGGCTCCGGCCTCGTCGTCACAGAATTTCCGCGCGGGGGTTTTATAGTTCAATAATAAACTCAAAACGGCGTGAGTGCTAATCGCGGTTTGCGACCGACTGGAAGGTGAACGTAAGCGCCCGACGCCGACCGCCACCGTCGCGGCCAGTGATGACGACGCGCTCAAGCAAATGTTTTTCAGCCAACGAGAGACACTCGTCGAACAACTGGTCGAGGCCCGTAACCTCAACGTCCGACTCCGTGAGCGCCGCGCCCGGTTTGATTTGTCGAACGACGAGCCGGCATTCCTGTACGCTGGATTTCATGTCTGTCAAGCCTCTGAAGTTCTAACGACTTTGAGAAAACCATCCGAGCGGTTTTTGACGACTCAAGCGAGTTTGACTGCTTTTCGCGTCGCGCTCAACGCTCCTTCCGGTACGCGATGCCGAGTGCGCGCGGCGCGCGCGACTGTCCGATGAAGCCCGCGAGCACGACGATTGTCAGCACGTAAGGAATTATCTGCACGAACTGATTCGGAATCTCCTCGCCGCCGAAACGCACGCCCTGAAGTTGAATCGCAATCGCTTCGGTGAAACCGAACAGGAGGCACGCGAGCATCGTCTGAACGGGCCGCCACTTGCCGAAGATGAGCGCGGCCAGAGCGATGAAGCCGCGCCCGCCCGCCATGTTGCGCGTGAACAGAGACGACTGCCCGATGGAAAGATACGCGCCGCCAATTCCGGCGAGCGCGCCGGAGATGAGAACGGCTGTGTAACGCATACGGTTGACGCTCACGCCCGCCGCGTCCGCCGCTTCCGGGTTTTCACCGACGGCGCGAAGTCGAAGTCCGAAGGGCGTGCGGTTCAGCACGTACCAAGTTACGGGGACGAGCGCGAAGGCGATGATGACGGGCGTAACGGGCATCAAGTCCTCTTTCGGAATCTGCGGCGTCGAACCCGAAGAGAGGAAGAATGCGCCCGAAAGGAGCGCGGGTATGCCCGTCATAAGGATGATGATTGCCGTGCCCGTCACGACTTGGTCTGCGCGGAAGCGTATGCACGCGACGGCGTGAATCGCCGCGACCGCGACGCCCGCGAGTATGCCTGCGAAGAGTCCGACGAATGGACTCCCCGCGTACCAAGTTATCGCCGCGGCAGTGAACGCGCCCGCGAGCATGATGCCTTCGAGCGCGATGTTGATGACGCCCGAACGCTCCGAGTAAAGCCCGCCGAGCGCGGCCAGAATGAGCGGCGTCGCCATTCTTATGGCCGAAAAGATGAGCGAGATATTGAAGATTTCGTTCATGGCGAAGCGGGTGTCGGGTGGCGGGTGTCAGGTGTCAGGTCTGTTTTACTAAAACCCGACACCTGACACCCGCCACCCGTTCAGATTTTTGATCTCCTTAACAGACTGAACCTGTTCGACAACCACTTGAAATGCACTCCTACAGCGATGAAGAGGATGACAAGCGCTTGTAGAACTTCGACCAAATCTTTCGAGACGTGCTCGGAGAATGCGTCAACTGGTATGCCGCCGCGCAGGAGCATTCCGAACAGGAGCGCGGCGAGGAAGACTCCTACCGGGTGATTGCGCCCCAAGAGCGCGACGGCTATGCCTGTGAAGCCGTAGCTCGCGGAGAAGCTGTCGTAGTAGCGGTAGCGGTAGCCGAGCACTTCGCTGATGCCTACCATCCCAGCGAGCGCGCCGGAGACGGCCATCGCGAGAACTATCTGACGGCGCACGTTGATGCCGCCGTACTCGGCAGCCTGCGGGTTCGCGCCCGTCGCGCGAATCTCGTAGCCCCACTTCGTTCGCCAGAGGAAAATATAGACGACGACGCACGCGACGATTGCCAAGAGGAACGCGACGTTAATCGGGAGTCGTTCGGGAAGGCCCGGAACGAACGCGCCGAGGCGCGGGATGTGCGCCGCCTCGCCGATGGGCACGCTCTCCATGATGGGGTCGCCCGGCTTCTTGTAGTAATACTGCGTGAAGTAACTGACCAAGGCGACGGCGATGAAGTTCAACATGATGGTCGTGATAACTTCGTGCGCGCCGAAGCGAGCCTTGAGCCAGCCCGGAATCGCGCCCCACGCCGCGCCTACGAGTATCGCCGTCAAGATTGCGAGCGGGACGAGGAGGAACGCCGGAAGGCTCGCCCAAGCGTAGTTGGTCTGCGTGCCGAACACGTCAACGACAGTCCCGCCCAGCTTTATAGAGACCCAAGCGGTTGCGAACGAAGCGACGTAGAGTTGCCCTTCCGCGCCGATGTTCAAAAGCCCGCAGCGAAACGCGACCGCTACGGCAAGGCCCGTGAAGATGAGAGGCGTAGCGTAAAAGAGCGTGTAGCCGATGCCGTCGGGCCACGTGAGCGCGCTCCCCAACAGAAGCCCATAGACCTCGAACGGGTTGTCGCCGACGAGCCAAACGATGATGCCGCCGATGATGAAGGCGACGAGCACGGCGATGAGCGGGTAGATCAGTTCGCGGAGAAGTTTCATAATTAAATGATGAATGCGGAGTGATGAATGATGAATTAAAAGCGACTCGCGTGTTTACATTCATCGTTCATCGTTCATCATTCCGCATTGCCTTTCTTGCCTCCCGTCATCATCAGTCCTATCTCTTCCTGACTCGTCCGTTTCGGGTCAACTTCGCCGACGATGCGTCCATGGTAGATGACGAGCAGGCGGTCGGAGAGCGACGTGACCTCCTCCAACTCCGCCGAGACGAGGAGGATCGCGCAGCCCTCGTCGCGCAACGCGACGAGCTTGCGGTGTATGAACTCGATTGCGCCGATGTCAACGCCGCGCGTCGGCTGCGAGACGAGAAGGAGTTTCGGTCGAAGCTCGAACTCGCGCCCGATGATTAGTTTCTGCTGGTTGCCGCCCGATAGAGCGCGCACGGGCAAGTCTGGGTTCGGCGGGCGAACGTCGAAGTCGCGTATCACTTCGAGCGCGCGGTTGCGTATGCCTGCGATGTCGAGAAAGGGACTAAACGAAACGGCGGGCTTTCGGTAGTGGACGCCGAGTATGGAATTTTCCGCGAGGTCGAAGTCGAGCAGCAAGCCGCGACGATGCCTGTCTTCGGGGACGTGCGCTATTCCTAACTCGTAACGCTCTCGTGCGCTCGCGCGCGTGATGTCGCGCCCTTCGAACACGACCGCGCCGCCCACGTTCGACGGTACGACGAGACCCGCGAGAGCCTCTATCAACTCCGTCTGCCCGTTCCCTTCCACGCCCGCGACGCCGACTATCTCGCCCGCGCGAACCTCAAACGAAACGTCGCGCACGCCGCGCTCGCCGCCCGCTACGGCGATTGAAAAGTTCTTCACGCTCAAGACCGCCTGCCCCGGCTTCGCGTCGGGCTTTTCAACTCGAAGCAGCACGTCGCGTCCGACCATCATGCGCGCAAGCTCCGCCGCGTTCGTCTCAGCGGTCTTCACGTGGCCGACGACGCGACCGTCGCGCATCACCGTTACGTCGTCGGAGATTGCGAGCACCTCGGAGAGCTTGTGCGTGATGATGATTACGGTCTTTCCCTGCTCGCGCATCCGGCGCAGTATTGTGAAGAACTCTTCGACCTCCTGCGGCGTCAGAACTGCGGTCGGCTCATCGAGTATGAGCAGGCGCGCGTGGCGGTAGAGGGCTTTTAATAGTTCGACGCGTTGTTGTTGTCCGACCGAGAGGTCGTGTATGAAGGCGTTCGGGTCAACCGAGAGGCGAAACTCGTCGGAGAGCGCGCGAATCTCGCTCGCGGCTTTGCGCAGGTCAATCGAGGCAGACGTGCCGGGTTCAGCGCCGAGCACGATGTTTTCTGCTACGGTCATCGTGTCAACCAACATGAAGTGCTGGTGAACCATTCCGATGCCGAGCGCGATTGCGTCGTGCGGAGTCTGAATCGAGCGCGGCTGGCCTTCAACGATTATCTCGCCGCCGTCAGCCGTGTAGAAGCCGTAGGCGATTCGCATCGCCGTTGATTTGCCCGCCCCGTTCTCGCCGACGATTGCGTGAATCGCCCCCGTCTCAACTTTAATGTTGATGTGGTCGTTGGCAAGCACGTCGCCGAAGCGTTTCGTGATGTTTCTTAGCTCTAACATAGGAGTGATGAGTGATGAGTGATGAGTGATGAGTGATGAGAAGAATGGTGTCTTCAACTCAACACTAATCACTCATCACTTCTATTTCGCCATCGCGTCTGTAACCTTAATCTCGCCGTTGATGATTTTCCGCTTCGCTTCGTCGGCCTGCTGGCGAACGTCTGCGGGGATGAGCGCGTCGTTGTTTTTGTCCATCGCGTAGGCGACGCCGTCGGATTCGAGTCCGTAGACGTGAAAGCCGCCTTTGAATTGATGATTCACAACGTCTGCGACGATTTGATAGACGGCGTTGTCAACGCGCTTGACCATGCTCGTCAAAACGAAGCCGGGCTTGACGCCGTTCTGATTGGAGTCAACGCCGATGACGAATTTCTTTGCGCGTCCGGTCTCGTCCTTGCCCGCCTGCTCGACGGCGTCGAACGCGCCGAGGCCGGAGTTGCCCGCCGCCGTGAAGATAACGTCAGCGCCCTTGCCGATTTGCGCGAGCGCGAGTTCCTTGCCCTTGCCGGGATTGTTCCAAGCCGTGTCGTTCACGCCGACGTAGTTCGGAATCACTCTGATGTCGGGACGGACGGCGCGCGCGCCCTCTTCGTAGCCGGTCTCAAACTTGTGTATGAGCGGAATGTCCATGCCGCCGATGAAGCCGAGCGTGCCTGTCCGCGACGTGCGCGCGGCTATCATGCCGACGAGGTAAGAGCCTTCGTGCTCCTTAAAGACGAGCGACGCGACGTTCGGCAGTTCGCTCGCGCCGTCAACGATTGCAAACTGAAGGTTCGGGTAGTCTTTCGCCACGACTTCCATTATCGGCGCTTGCGCAAACCCGATGCCGATGATGAGGTCGTAGTTGCGTTCGGCGAAGGCGCGCATCGCCGGCTCGATTGAAGTCGGGTTGCCCGGCTCAACGTCGCGCAGGACAATCGGGAAGTCGTGTGCCGCGCGCTTCACGCCCTCCCACGCCGCCGCGTTGAACGAACGGTCGTCTTTGCCGCCGATGTCGAAGACGATGCCGACGCGAATCTTTCCCTTCTCCTCCGCGCTCGTCTTCGGCTGGCAGGACGTTCCCGCCAACGCGAGCGCGCACACGATGAAAGCGACGAAGAGTTCTTTCAACTTCATTGTTCGATTACTTCCTTGATGAGTTCGGGAACGCGCCGTGGCGGTTCGTCTCCGACGGTGTAGGCCGCGCGTATGCGTGCGGCAGCCGTCTCCGCGGCTGCCGCGTCGCGGCAGTAGAGAAGACCCAGAGGCTCGCCCGCGCTCACCTCCTGTCCCGTCTTCGCGTGCGCCATGTAGCCGACCGAAGGGTCAACGCGGTCTTCGACGCGGACGCGCCCGCCCCCGATTGAAGCAACGGCGCGACCAATCTCAGCCGCGTCAACCGCGACGACGAAGCCTGCGTGCACGGATTCTACCCTGACTTCGGCGAGCGTCAAGTCTGACAAACGCGCGGGTTCGTCGCACACGCGCGGGTCGCCGCCCTGCTCCTCCACGTTGCGCCGGAAAACTTCGAGCGCCGCGCCCGAGTCGAGCGCGCGTTCCACTCGCGCGCGCGCATCTTCAAGCGTGCCGTCCGCCGCAGAGAGCGCGACCATGCGCGCGGCGAGTTCGACGGAAAGCTCGCGCACGGGTCGCGCCTCGCCGGTCGCATCGCCGCGCATGATGTCGAGGCATTCGCGCACTTCGTTCGCGTGACCGACCGCCGCGCCGAGCGGCTGGCTCATGTCGGTGAGTAAAGCCTCGGTCTTCACGCCGCAGGAGTTGCCCGTGCGTACGAGCGCGCGTGCGAGCGCGCGTGCGCGCCCCTCGTCCGGCATGAACGCGCCGCTGCCCGATTTCACGTCGAGCACGAGCGCGTCGAGTCCCGCCGCTAGTTTCTTCGACATGATTGACGCGACGATGAGCGGGATTGATTCGACCGTCTCGGTCGCGTCGCGCAGCGCGTAGAGTTTCTTGTCGGCGGGCGCGATCTCGGCGGTCTGTCCCATCATTGCGAAGCCGACGCGCTTGAGGATTTTTCTAAACTCTGCGAGGTCGAGATGAACGCGGTAGCCGGGAATTGCTTCGAGCTTGTCGAGCGTGCCGCCCGTATGACCGAGGCCGCGGCCAGAAATCATCGGCACGGCCACTCCGCACGCTGCCGCCGCGGGCGCGATTAGGAGCGAAGTCTTGTCGCCGACGCCACCCGTCGAATGCTTGTCGGCCTTGGGCCGCTCTATTTCGGAGAAGTCGAGCCGCTCGCCCGAATCGAGCATGGCCTCCGTCAGATACTCCATCTCGGCGGTCGTCATCCCGTTCAGAAAGACGGCCATCAAAAGCGACGACGCCTGATAGTCGGCCCATTTGCCTTCGACCGCGCCCGTGACGAACGACGCGATCTCCTCGCGCGTCAGTTCCCCGCCGTCGCGTTTTTTTCGGATGATGTCTTGCGGTCTCATGAATCAACGGGTCGGCATCAGGCTTCGATAAATCTGTAGGGGCAGGGCTTGTCCCTGCCCGTCCTTCATAACACGCGACCTAATTTTATGGGCAGCGGGCAGGGACAAGCCCTGCCCCTACATTTGTTCACACGCGTTCGAGTAGGACGACGGCTTGCACCGTTACTGCTAATCCTTCGCCGACGGCGTCAAGTCCTTCGCCTGATTTTGCCTTGACGCTGACGCAGTCAATCTCGATGCCGAGCACTCCGGCGAGCCTCGCACGCATCTCTTGAATGTACGGACGAAGGCGCGGCTGTTCGAGCATCACCGTGGCGTCAACGTTCACGATTCGGTAGCCGCGCTCGCCAGCGAGCCACATCACGCGCGCGAGCAGTTGGAGACTGTCGGCGTCCTTCCAGCGCGGGTCGCGGTCTGGGAAGTGTACGCCGATGTCGCCCTCGCACATCGCGCCGAGCACGGCGTCGGTTATGGCGTGCGACAAGGCGTCCGCGTCCGAGTGGCCTTCCGCGCCGCGCTCCGCTTCGACGCGTACGCCGCCTAGTACGAGCGGCCTGCCCGCGGACAGGCGATGCGTGTCATGCCCGATGCCGATGCGAAACATAGGAGGCAGGGGCTAGAGGCTAGAGACTAGAGGCTAGTTAAAGACCCGTTTCGCATTGGGGCGCGAGTCGCAACAGTCAAGATATAACTAGCCTCTAGTCTCTAGCCTCTAGCCTCTCTCATTAAGATTTCCGCCAGCGCGAAGTCTTGCGGAGTTGTTATCTTGATATTGTGCGCGCCGCCTTCGACGATGCGGACAATCGCGCCCGTGCGTTCGACGAGCGCGCTACAATCGGTCGCGTCGAGTCCTCCGGCGAGCGCTTCCGCGTAGGCGCGCACGAGCAGTTCGCGGCGGAAGGCTTGGGGCGTCTGCGCGTGCCAGAGCCGCGAGCGCGAGAGCGTGCGCACGATGCGCGAGTCTTCGACCTCTTTCGTGGTTTCGACCACGGGCGAGGCGAGTATGGCCGCGCCGTGCCGTTCGGCCTCGCGCACAACGCAGTCAATCTCCGACGGTGTGACGAAGGGACGCACGCCGTCGTGAACCGCGACCACGTCGATATCCTTCTCGCCTAAAACTTGGAGGCCGCGCCAGACCGACTCCGTGCGCGTCGCGCCGCCCGCGACCGTCGTCGCCGCCTTGCTCAGCCCGTGCCTTGAGGCGAGCGCGGCAAACTGCTCGTGCTCGCCTTCGGGCAGGACGACGACGGTCTCTCCAATCGTCGCGCAAGCGTCGAAGCGACGAAGCGTGTGGATGATTATTGGTGTGCCGTTGATTTCCCGGAACTGCTTGGCGCGCGCGCCGCCCGCGCGGCTGCCACGTCCGGCGGCGACGACGATTGCGACGTTCATAATAAAATGATGAATGCGGAATGATGAATGATGAATTAAAAGCGGCTCGCGTGTTTACATTCATCATTCATCATTCATCACTCATCACTTCCGCTACTGCTCTTGTTCCGCGCTGCGGACGGGGGCGTGCGCAGCCGTTGTGGAGCGCGTCTCGCGTTGGAACGAGCGGCGCGCGTTGCCTGCGGAGGCTGCGCGCTGTTCGCCGGGCGCGCCGTTTTCGGCCTCCTCCCAGAGACGACCGAAGATCATCTTCCCGGCTGTGGTCTGCAAGACGCTCGTCACGGCGATGTCGGCGTTCTTGCCAATCATCCGGCGCGCGTTGTCAACGACGACCATCGTGCCGTCGTCCAGATAAGCCACGCCCTGATTGTATTCCTTGCCCTCTTTCAGAATGAAGACGCGCATCGCCTCGCCCGGAAGCACGACCGGCTTCAACGAGTTTGCAAGCTCGTTGATGTTAAGAACTTGTATGCCGTGTAGCTGCGCAACCTTGTTCAAGTTGAAGTCGTTCGTGACGACGACGCCGTCCAACTGTTTGGAGAGTTCTAGCAGCTTCAAATCAACTTCCTTGACGGCTTGAAAGTCTGTGTCAACTATCTGTATGTCGAGCGACGAGTTCGACTGTAGGCGGTTGAGCATGTCGAGGCCGCGCCGCCCGCGCTGGCGTTTGGACGAGTCGGGCGAGTCGGCCACCTGTTGAAGCTCGCGCAGGATGAACTGCGGGATGACTATCGTGCCCGAAAGGAAACCCGTCTCGGCAACGTCGGCGATGCGCCCGTCAATGATTACGGACGTGTCCAAAATCTTCACGTCGCGCCGCGTGGCCTTGTCGCTGAAGATGCCGCCGAGAGCGGAGAGGTCTAAGTAGTCGCCCTTTGCCGCGCCGACCATCAGCCCGACGTAGGCCATTATGAAGGCGAGCGCGAGCGTCAAAAACGTCTTCGTGTTGGGTTGGACAGCGCCCGCCTCTTGGTAGCTGATGAGGAAGCCTATGAGCACGCCGCCGATGATTCCGAGCATCGAGCCGATGGCCGCGCCGATGAGCGTCTTGAGAGAGGCGCGCTGGATGCGCATCTCGAAGATGATGATGGCCGAGGCGACTATGAAGGCGATGATGGCCGAGGCGAGACTCGCGGGCAGCGTGAGTCCGCCCGGCAGACTCAACTCCGGCACGGGCTTAAGCTTGTAGGCCGACCCCGCGAGTAAGACTATGAAAACGATGCGTATGAGAACCGTGTTCGTCCGCATGACGCGAGGAGTTTACCACTTTATTAACGGTCTGTCTCCGTTCGTTTTTAACAACCCACTTTTTTACTCGCGCGAACGAAAATTCATTCGCCTTACGCGTCAAACTTAGTTTTAGTCGCCGCCGGAAGTCGCCGCCCGCGCGCTCATCTCCACGGCGCACGCGACGCTCTGATACCTGTTTCGCCGCGACCAAGAGAGACAGACGGGACAGACATCCCCATCCGATTCGGGGCGCACGACCGCGTGCGCCTCCTTCAACTGACTCCCGCAAACTGTCTCCGCCGGAGCTAACGGTTTTATAAGCGACTCTTGACCTAAATCATGTATGAAGTGAACTTTCATCAACAACTCTCTCAATCCTCTTAGAGTGTGTCTAAAGAGGAAGATTTAACCACAGAGGGCACAGAGGATTTCACAGAGGACACAAAGAAGTTCTCCGTGAACTCCGTGAAAGCCTCTGTGACCTCTGTGGTTAAATCCCCTTTTTAGACATACCCTCAGAACAATTCGTCCAAAGCCTCCTCGACCGAGCGCACGCCGACCGTGCGTATGCCGAGTAGTCGTTCGAGTCCGGCGGTGTTCGACGCGGGCATCACGATTTTCTTAAACCCAAGCGCCTGAGCCTCGCGCGCGCGCGCCTGCGCCTGCAACGCGCCGCGCACCTCGCCCGTCAGTCCGACCTCGCCGAAGACAGCCGTCGTCGCGTCCGTCGGCTTGTTCTTGAAACTCGAAGCGATGGCCGCGACCACGCCGAGGTCAGCCGCAGGCTCGTCAACCTCAAGCCCGCCCGCGACGTTCACGAAAACGTCGTCGCCCAAGAGATGAAACCCGACGCGTTTTTCCAACATCGCAATCAAGAGTGCGATGCGGTTCGAGTCGAACCCTTGCGACATGCGCCGGCCCGTCCCGTACTTCGACCCCGCGACGAGCGCCTGAATCTCCACGAGCACGGGCCGCGTCCCTTCCATGCAAGCGGTCACGACCGAACCCGCCGCGCCGACGGGACGCTCCTTCAAAAACATCTCCGAAGGATTCGCCACGGGCAGAAGCCCCTCGCCCGTCATCTCAAACACGCCGAGTTCGTTCGCCGCGCCGAAGCGGTTTTTGGTCGCGCGCACGATGCGATGGTTGTGATGGCGCTCGCCCTCGAAATAAAGAACCGTGTCAACGATATGTTCGAGCGCCTTCGGCCCCGCGATTGAACCTTCTTTCGTGACGTGGCCGATGAGGAAGACGGGAATCGTTCGATTCTTAGCAAGCAGCAGAAACTGGCCCGCGACCTCTCGCACCTGCGAGACCGAGCCGGGCGCTGATTCTATCTTCGACGAGAAGACCGTCTGAATCGAGTCAACGATTATCGCCCCCGGCTCGCCGCGCTCGACTTCGTCCAGAATGTTTTCGAGATTCGTCTCCGGCAGTAAAAACAAGTTCGACGCTTCGACGCCCAGACGCTCGCCGCGCATCTTTATCTGCCGCTCCGACTCCTCGCCCGAAACGTAAAGCACGCGCGCGCCCTGTCCGCTCAGTTTGTCGGCGACCTGCAAGAGAAGCGTTGACTTGCCGATGCCGGGGTCGCCGCCGATGAGTATGAGGCTTCCCGGCACGATGCCTCCGCCGAGCACCCGGTCAAACTCCGTCACGCCCGACGAGACGCGCGCGTCGTCCTGCGATTCAATCTCGCCGTAGCGGACGGGCTTCACCTCGCGCAGACGAAAACCGCCGCGCGCCGCCATGCCCTTCGACGCGCCGCTCGCGCGCGCGCGCTCCTCCACGAACGAACTCCACTCGCCGCAGTCGGGACACTTCCCCAACCACTTGCGCTCCTGATGACCGCAATTCTGACAGACGTAAACAGTCGCGGGTGCTTTCGCCACACGCATCACCCGCGCGCGTCCGTGTTCGCGTTAACGAGAACAAAGCCGCGCGCTCCGAGTCAAATTTCAGCGACCTTATTTTAACTCAAAGCGAGACTCGCGCGCCGTCTTGGAACGTCTTAAAACAGACGCCGCTTCGTTTGACTCTCCGCACGTTTGGACGACCGGAAACAGCGTCGCCTTCAAGCTAGAGCGGTTTTCAGTTGGGTGCGGAACAAAGGCATTAACCACAGAGGCACAGAGGACACGGAGGTTGCACAGAGAAGTTAAAGTCTCTGTGCCGCCTCCGTGTCCTCTGTGTCTCTGTGGTTAGCTGTCCTTGCCTCACACTCAAGCGAAAATTGCTCTAAATTTGCTGAAAACAGGCCGTTTTCGACCGATTTTACGATGCGCGCGGTTCAGTGCCGCGGCTTGTTCGACGCGCCCGCGCCGCCCGTGTGGTAGTTCGGGTAAGGCGGCTTTTTGAACTGCGGCGGCGGGTTCTTCGCAAGCAGTTCGAGCACGACCTCGACGGCCTTCTCAAGCTGCGGGTCGTGCCCCTGACGAACGAGTCGCGGGTCGTACTCGACCTCTATGTCGGGCGCGACGCCGCGGTTCTCTACCTCCCACTCGCCGTTCAGTCCGTAGATTGCGATGCGCGGCGCGGTGATGCCTCCGCCGTCCATCAACTCAGGATAATCGTAGATGCCTACAAGCCCGCCCCAAGTCTTCTTGCCGACGAGCGGGCCGATGCCCGTACGCCGGAAGTACCAAGGCAAGGCGTCGCCGCCTGAGCCTGCCATCTCGTTAATCAGCATCACCTTCGGGCCGTAGATCGAGCCGAACGGGTACGTGTAGTCTTCGCCCTCGCGCGTCGTCACGCGGCTCATCGGCGGGCGACGCAGGTTGTCTATGATGTAGTCGGCGATGTCGCCGCCCGTGTTGAAGCGTTCGTCTATGACGGCGGCCTGCTTGTCGGTCTGCGAGAAGTAGTAACGGTTGAAGTTCGTGAAGCCACCGCCCGCCGTGTTCGGCAGGTAGACGTAAGCGACGCGGCCTCCGCTCATTTGTTCGACCTTGCGGCGGTTGTCTTCAATCCACGCGAGTTGACGAAGCGGAAGCTCCGACTCCACGGGCACGACCGTCACCTCGCGCGAATCCTTCCCGTCCGCGTTCGGCCCGACCCTCAAAGCGACTGCCTTTCCAGCCGTCCCCTCGAAGACTTGATAGACGTTGTCGGTCGCGCGAAGCTCGCGCCCACGGACGGCCAAGAGATACTCGCCCGCGCGGACGTTGACGCCGGGCTGCGTCAGCGGCGCGCGAAGCTTCGGATTCCAGTTCTCGCCGTTATAGACGCGCGCGAAGCGATAGCGACCACGGTCAACGTCGTAGTCAGCGCCGAGCAGTCCGCCGCGCACGCGCTTAACGTCGGGCGTTTCGCCGCCGCCGACGAACGTGTGGCCGACCGTGAGTTCGCCGAGCATTTCGGTGAAGAGGTAGTTGAGGTCGTCGCGGCTGGCGATGTTTTCGAGATACGGTTCGTACTTGGCTTCGGCGGCTTTGAGGTCGAGGCCGTGGTGATTGGGGTCGTAGAAAAAGTCGCGCTCGATGCGCCAGACTTCGTGATACATCTGCCGCCACTCGGCGCGCGGGTCAATGTAAACCGTCAAGTCGTCCAACTTCAACGCGCCCTCGCCCGGCTTCGGCTGCTGCGCGGTCGTGGCGATGAACCAAGCTTCGCCTTGACGGTAGAGAACCTTCTCGCCGTTCTGCGAAAGGTCGAACGCGTTCACCTCGTCGAGAAACTTCTCGGCCTTGCGCGTCGCAAGGTCGAACTTGTGAATCGTGACGGGCGGGCCTTCTTCTTCTTCTTCCTCGGCGGAGATTGCGACGGGCGGCCCTTCGGCGAGGAAAAGCGTGCCCTCTTTGCCGGCGGCGAGTCCGGCGTAGTTGCGCGCGGGCAGGGGAAGCGCGAGGACTCTCTGGCCGATGTTGTCGAGGTCAATGCGGACGGAGGGGAGCTTCGCCTGTTCCGCCTTCGCGTCTTCCGGCTTCGACGCGCCGGACTTTGAAGCTGCGGCGTTTGACTTCGACGCGGCTTCGGGCGTGGGCGTCGGGCTTGGCGCTTCCGACGCGCCCTTCTCGTCGTCGCTTTCAGGGGCGAGCGGGGAGGTGAGCGTCTTGTCGAGCACGATGAGATAGACGCTGCGCGTGAAGGGTCGGTTGATGCTCGACATCTCAAGCCAACTGTTGGCCTGCCCCAAGTCTGTGCTCGCGGCGAAGTATAGATACTTGCCGCCGCGGTCGAAGACCGGGTAACGCGCGTCGCTCATGCCGTCGGTCGCTTGGAACGACTTGCGCTGTTCCAACGAATAGAGGAAGACGGCGTGAAGGTGATTCTTGAGTTGCTTGGTGTAGGCAATCCATTTTCCGTCGGGCGACCAAGCGGGGTCGAGCGTGTGGAACGGAAGCTCGTAGATGTCCGAGTCAACGCGGACGGGCGCGGGGCGTTCGATGTCAACGTACCAGACGTTCATGCGCTTGTCTGTGTAGGCAATCTTCTTCGAGTCGGGCGACCAGCGCGGCGAGTAGAAGAAAGAGGGCGGCTGGCCGAGGTTAATCTTGCGCGCTTCGCCCATGCCCGACTGGTCGCGCAGGTGCAAGGCGTATTCGCCCGACTCGTCGGAGAAGTAAGCGACCCATTTGCCGTCGGGCGACCAAGCGGGGTCGCGCTCCGCCGCGCCGACAGTGTTCGTCAGGTCGCGCACGTCGCCCTTCTCGGCGGGCACGGTGAGAATCTCGCCGCGCGCCTCGAAGGCGGCGCGCGCGCCCGCCGGCGAGATGACGGCGTTGCGTATGCGTCGCGGCTCAAGCTTCAAAAAGTGTGGACGGACTTCGGGCAAGTCGCCCGCGACGGTCACATCTAAACGTTTGGAACTGTTTGAGCTAATATCGTAGAGATAAATCGCTCCAAACTGCTCGTAGGCGATTGCGCCCGGCCCGGCGGAGGCCGACTTGAAGTCGAGTCCGTTGTTCGTGACGACCTCTCGGACGTTCTTCGTCGCCGTGTCGTAGGCGAAGAGCGAGACGGGGCCGTTGCGGTCGGAGAGGAAGTAGATGGTTTGGCCGACCCACATCGGGTTGAAGTCGTTTGAGTTTTCGCGCGGCAGTTTTTCGATGCTCGAATCGCTGAGGTCTGCAATCCAAATGGGCGTAGTCTGCCCGCCGCGATAACGCTTCCAAGCCGCCTGCCATTGAAAGTTCGGAACGTATGCGACGTGCGACGCATCGGGCGAATAGGAAGCGTCTTCGGCGCGCGGCAGAGGGAGTTCGTTCGTCACTTCCGCGCCGCCGTTGGCGGGGATTGTGTAGAGACGATTGAGGAACGTGTAGCTCGTGCGCGAGGAGCGGAAGAGTATGCGCGAGCCGTCAGGCGTCCAGCCGGCGACTCTATCATCGCTCGGATGATACGTCAGACGCTTGGGCACGCCGCCCGCCGAGGGGACAACATAAACATCTCGATTGCCGTCGTACTCGCCCGTGAAAGCGATTTGAGAGCCGTCGGGCGAGAAGTGAGGGTCGGTCTCAAGTCCAGCGCCCGCGGTCAGACGCCGCGCCTCGCCGCCCTCGCGCGCGACTATCCAGAGGTCGCCCCCATAGACGAACGCGACCTGCGTGCGACTCAACGTCGGGCGACGCAGCAGCAGAGGCTTCGCGCTCTGCGCTTCGGCTGCGGCGACGAAAACTATGAGGAGCATGAGACACAAGAGTGTGCGGGACATCAACGGCTCTCCTTATTATGAGACTGCGGATTAAAGACGGTGCGAGTTCACAGAAGCTCTTGGATTCTCTCCGCCGGTCGGCCCAAGACTGCGCGGTCGCCGCGTTCGACTATCGGGCGTTGCAGAAGGTCTGGGTGCTCGACCATGAGGCTGATTATCTCGTCGTCGGATAGTTCGCGCGCGGCGAGATTGAGTTCTTTATAGATAGGCTCGCGCGTTCGCAGAAGCTCGCGCGGCGCAATCTTCATCTTTCTGATAAGCTCGCGCAACTTCGCTTCGCCTATCGGCTCTGTGTAGTAGTTGACCTTCTCGAAATCAATGCCGCTCTCACGGAGCAGGCGGTCGGCCTCGCGGCACGTCGTTCAAGTCGGCTTCTCGTAAATCGTGATTTTGTCGCTCATAGTTTTGAAAAGCTGTTAGCTGTTGGCTATTAGCTTTTAGCCTGACTAGGTCGTCCGAAGCGCGTAACAATATCAGGGCGGTGCTGGCGGCTTTTGCCATGGGCTAAAAGCTAATCGCTAGAAGCTGACAGCTTCAGCATCTTACGGGAAGATTCCGCGCACGCGCGTCGCTTCGGCGACGCGACTGATGGCGAGGATGTATGCGCCCGTGCGCATGTCGGCGCGGTAGCGTTCGGCTGTCGAATAGACTCCGGCGAAGGCCGCGCGCATCGTCTGTTCGAGCGTGTCTTTAACGCGATCCTCAGTCCAGAAGTAGGAGTATTGATCCTGCACCCACTCGTAGTAGCTGACGGTGACGCCGCCCGCGTTGGCGAGTATGTCGGGGATGAGGAAGACGCCGCGGTCGAAAAGAATTCTATCAGAGCCGGGCGTGACGGGGCCGTTGGCGAGTTCGGCGATGATGGAGGCGCGCACGCGTTCGACGTTGGCGAGAGTGATGCTGTTCTCAAGCGCGGCTGGGAGAAGTATGTCGCAGTCAACTTCGAGGACTTCGTCGCGCGCGATTGGCTGCGCGTTCGGCAGCCCCTCAATCGTTCCGGTCTCCGCCTTGTGCCTGAGCGCGGCCTGAACGCCTATGCCGTGCTCGTTGAATACACCGGCGCGTGAGTCGGCGATTGCGACGACTCGAGCGCCGTCTTCCGCCGACACAAGGCGCGCGAAGTTCGCGCCAGCGTTTCCGAAGCCGTGGATTGCCACGCGCGCGTCTTTCAAACTCAAGCCGCGCACGCGACAAGCTTCGCGCACCGTGTAGAGGCAGCCGCGCGCCGTCGCCTCGCCGCGTCCCTGCGAGCCGCCGAGGGCGACGGGCTTGCCCGTTACGACGCCGAGTTCCGTATGGCCGCGCACCATCGAGAGCGTGTCCATAATCCAAGCCATCGTCTGCTCGTCGGTATAGACGTCGGGCGCGGGGATGTCGCGGTCGGGGCCGATGATGGGCGCTATCTCGAAGGCGTAGCGGCGCGTCATGCGCTCAAGCTCCGACTTCGACATCGCCTTCGGGTCGCACACGACGCCGCCCTTGCCGCCGCCGTAAGGGATGTTGACCGTGGCGCACTTCCAAGTCATCCATGAAGCGAGGGCTTTAACTTCGTCGAGCGTGACGTTGGGGTGGAAGCGTATGCCGCCCTTGGCGGGGCCGCGCGCGATGTTGTGCTGCACGCGGTAGCCCTCGAAGACGCGCGTCTCGCCGCCGTCCATCTTTACGGGGACGGAGACGATGAGTTGCCGCTTGGCGTTTCGCAAGACCTGACGCATTGACTCGTCGAGGCTTAGATAGTCGGCTGCCGTGTCAAACTGCTTCTGCGCGATCTTGAAGGGGTTGAGTTCTTCCTGCGCGGAGACAGGCGTTGTGGTTTGAACCATGAGCAGAATCCTTTCGGGTTGGTAGGAAAAATGGCGAAGACAGCCGGCTCGTCCGCGACATCGTAGAGGCTCGAAGTCGAAAGTTCAAGAAGAAAAAGATGTATTTGTCGGGTGTTGGATGTTGAAGCTATCGCGAATGACTTTACCGAAGAAGTATTAACACAGAGAGCACAGAGAGCACAGAGCTTTATCTCTGTGTTCTCCGTGTCTCCGTGTCCTCTGTGTCGAATCTTTTTGGAACTGACACGCGCGCGCCGGTTTCTAATTTCCCGTCACTCCTGTTTGACCCGTCGGCACCGGCTCGGAGGAGGAGACTTCAAGATGTTCGGCAACCTTATAGAGTCGGGGTCGCACGCGGCTGACCTCAAACGCAAGGGCCGCTTCCTTTTAGCCACGTCATTGTTCTACGCGCTCCTGTTCGTCGCCACGGGCGTCGGCAGCATCTACGCATACAACGCTCGCCTCGACCAGTCGGACGAAGAGTACGTACTCGTCTCGCTGATGCGATTCCCGCCCGTCGCGCGCGACGAACCCGCGCGACGCGAAGAGGCGCGGCCCGCGTCCGGCCAAACAAATCAAATGGCAATGCGCCCGAACATCGCCCACCAGACGCCGTATCACGAAAACAACGTGGCGTCGGATTCGGCGATTGATGTCAGCACGAAGGCGCGCGTCATCGAAGGGCCGGTCAGTCGCGGCGAGATTGAAGTCGGCAGTCCAGTCGGCCCTGTAGGCCCAGGCGGGCCGCCGAGCGCGGGCGACGGCCCGACCGTGCGCGACAACGATGGCGACGGCGCGCCGCCCGTCCTCGTCAAGCCGACGCCCGCGCCTACGACTGAGAGGCCGTCCGGCCCTGTCCGACTCACCTCGACAATTCTCACGAGCAAAGCCATCAGCAAGCCCGCGCCCGCTTATCCCACGATTGCTAAAATGGCGCATGCGTCCGGCCCGGTCGCCGTACAGGTCTTGATTGACGAGCACGGCAACGTCACATCGGCGAAGGCGACGAGCGGACACCCGCTCCTTCAAGCGGCTGCTGTTCAGGCCGCCTACCAAGCGCGTTTCACGCCGACGCTTCTGAGCGGCCAACCCGTCAAGGTTACGGGCGTCATCACGTACAACTTCATGCTCCAATAACGACGCATCGAAAAAGTTTAACGCGGGGTCGAAGCCTCTTTTCTCAAACTGTTGCTTCGATCCCGCGCGCCATCTTTTAGTCTTGCTCACTACGAACGCTCGCCCGATTTATAAATCCTCGGCACGCGCGCGCTTATGCCGCAAGTGATCTCATAAGAGAGCGTGCCGGCGGTCTGCGCCACGTCTTCGACGTTGACGGCCAAGTCGCCGTCCGCGCCGAGCAGCGTCACACGGTCGCCGACGCTCACGCCTTCAACGTTCGTCACGTCGAGAATCGTCAAATCCATCGAGACGCGCCCGACGACCGAAACGTACTTTCCGCGCACAATCGCGCGCCCGCGGTTCGACAGCGAGCGCGCGTAGCCGTCCGCGTAGCCCGCCGGGACGGTCGCCACAAACATCTCGCGCGCGGCCTCGAACGTGCAGCCGTATCCGAGCGTCTCGCCCGCGTGAACGGGCTTGAGAAGAGTGATGCGCGTTCGCACAGCCATCACGGGGCGCAAGGGTGGCGGGTCTTCGAGCGGCGGAAGAACGTCGCGCCAGAGTCCGTAGAGCGCGCCGCCCGGTCGAACCATGTTGCCGCGCGTCGAGGGGTGCGCGAGCGTCGCGGCGGAGTTCGCCATGTGCTCGTAAGCCGGCGTGTGCCCGCGTTCGCGGAACGCGGCGACCGCAACGCGGAAGCGTTGAAGCTGCTCTTCGGTGAAACAGTCGCGCCGCGGCTCGTCGGCTGCGGCGAAGTGCGTCATCAGCCCGTCAACGCGTACGTGCTCGAACGCGCGAACCTTTTCGGCGAACCGCGCAGCCTCGTCGAAGCGCACGCCGAGACGCCCCATCCCCGTGTCAATTTTGACGTGAACGTCCGCGACCTTGCCCGCGTCGCGCGCGGCGGCGTCCAGCGCCTCGACCATTTCGAGACGATAGACGACGGGCACAACCCGTTCGCCGAGACAACGCGCGGCCTGTCCCTCCCAGAATCCGCCGAAGCTCAAAATGTTCCCGGTCAAACCAGCGCGGCGCAACTCGAACGCCTCCTCCGGCGTCGCCACGCCGAACCACTCCGCGCCTTCCGACGCGAGCCTTCGCGCGCACTCCGTAGCGCCGTGCCCGTAAGCGTCCGCCTTCACGACGCCCATCACCTTCACGCCCGCGCCCACGCGCTCACGCACCTGCCGGTAGTTCCAAGCGAGCGCGTCCAAATCAATCTCCGCCCAAGTCGGCCTCTGTCCCTCAAGCTCGATGTCGTTCATCTAACAATCTCACCGTTCGGAATCGAACGTCGGAAAAGTCTGAATTGCAAACGTCGTGAACGTCCGCACGCAGTCTCGCACAAAAACGGCGAGCGCCGGAAGGCCCGGCGGTCGTAGATGAAGTTCAACTAACCACCCGTTATCTCTAAACTTCAACGCAAGAAGGCGCGGCGATCACTTCTGACAGCCGCGCCCTGATTGATGTTCGAGTTTACGTGCGCTACTCCTTCCACATGTTTTCAAATCTCGTAAATTCTTTCAGGAACGCGAGCTTCACCGTGCCCGTCGGGCCGTTGCGCTGCTTGGCGACGATGAGTTCGGCTAACCCGGCGTTCTCTTCCGTGCGGTTGTACTGCTCCTCGCGGTAGATGAAGGCGACGAGGTCTGCGTCCTGTTCAATCGAGCCGCTTTCACGCAGGTCGGAAAGCTGCGGGCGATGGTCGCTTCTGGCTTCGGGCGCGCGCGAGAGTTGCGAGAGCGCGACGAGCGGGACGTTCAACTCCTTCGCAAGCCCCTTCAACTCGCGCGAAATCTGCGACACCTCCTGCTGGCGCGATTCCACACGGCGCGACGAGCCTGACATCAGTTGCAAGTAGTCAACAACGATCAAGTCAAGACGCTTCTGCTCCGACGCCAGACGCCGTGCCTTCGCGCGCATCTCAAGCACGGAGATGCCCGGCGTGTCGTCTATGAAAATCTTCGCGTCGGCGAGCGTCCCCAGCGCGCCCGCCAGACGCGCCCACTCGTCGCGCGAAAGATACCCGCTTCGGAAGCGATGCGCGTCAACGCGCCCCTCCGAGCAGAGCATGCGCATCACCAAAGACTCCTTCGACATCTCCAGAGAGAACACGCCCACCACCGCCCCCGCCTGTATCGCCGCGTTCTGCGCGAGCGTCAGGCAGAGGCTCGTGTTGTGAACACAGACGTCGTTGGCTACGAAGTTGTGCGTTACGGGAATCGTCAGGTCGTAAACCTGTTTGCAGCCCGTCGGCTCGATGGAAACAATCTCGTCCCAGTAAATCTCGCTCTCCGCCAACCGCTTGAGACTCGCGCTTTCCAACGCCTCCGCCAGAACGCGCAAACGCTCGCGCGAGAGAGCGCGTTTTCCAACGTGTATGTTCGTGTGCCCACGGATGCCCGCGCGTCGTGCAAGTGACGACCACGATTCTCCGCCCTTGCGCGCTTTTATGTCATCCCAGATTTCGACGGGGATGAGGTCGCGGTTCGTCCGATACTTACGCTCCTCAAGCGAGCATCTGACGCAGGCAAGCGCAGTTTCTTTTCCGTGGATGCCGATTTCGTCCAGAAAAACTTTGATTGAGTGCGCGTCCGTGATGTCTAATTGCCAAGCCGTGCGACGCTCGTTTCGGTACTTCACTGAACGCTTTTTGAGAGATGCTATGACACCGAAGCGCAACAAGAGATGCTGAACCTGTCGCGCAAGCCGTTCGCTCGTCGAAGCAAAGCCGAGTTGTGGTTGTCCGCTCGCCAGCACAGTCGCCCAACCATCTGTCGCAAAGAGGCGATTCAAGAACAGCGCGATGAGGTCGCAGCGAAGTTTGAAGATTACAGGCGGGACAAATTTGTGTCGGCTGTCGCAGCCGTAGATTTTCAGTTCTCTAAGCCAAAGGGTCAGCGGGTTGGGCCTGCCCTTTCTCCCTCCCGAATTGCGTACGCGAAGTGAGAACGTTCGGTCTTTACTGTTTGCCTGCACAGCTTCTACGCCGCCGAACTCCGCAACCGCCGCCCTGAAATCCTCTTCGAGCGCGTGTTTCCCGACGGTGAAGACGGGCGAACCGTGCGTCACGCATCCGTCGCCTATCAAATAAGCAAGCAGCTTGATCTCGCACTCGCGCATTTCGCCATTGCCGAAAACCTTGAGCGCACGCGGCACGGCCACTTTCGCGCCCGCTTTAAGGCAATAAAGCGGTTGCCAGCCGTCAACGGTTAGGAACGGATGTGAAAGAGTAGTCTCGATGACGCGCCCGAGTCGAGTCGTGATGCGATAGACGGGTTTGACGCCGTCGTCAACGTAGTCGCTCGGAGCGGCTACGTTGAATTTGAAGTCGTCGCCGAGCGTAAGCAATTGAGCAGAGCGCGCGCGATACAACTCCTCGACAGTGATGATGCTTCCGTCCGACAGAAGAATCTCGCTATCGAAGGCGAGGCATTTCCCCATCGACGGGCGCGCGGCGACGATAACGAGGTCGGAGGGTTGGAGGCCGGATGTCATCGTGTCGAGTTCGGAGAAGCCCGTTGTGAGGCCCGTGAGCATTACGGAGCGGCCCGCCATCTCTTGTACTTTTTCGAGTAGCTGGTCGGCGACGGGCTTGATGTGCGAGAAGCCTTGACGCGTTCGCTCGTCGGCGAGGGCGAAGATCATGGCCTCGGCGTGATCGAGTATGACGGCGGCTTCGTCCTCTTCTTCCAGAGCCTCGCTCGTAATCTTGTTTGCGACCTTGACGAGTTGGCGCATGAGCGAATGGTCTTTGATTACCTTCGCGTAGGCGGCGACGTTCGTGAAGTGAGGCAGTCCGTAGGTCAACTCGCTGATGAAGGCGATGCCGCCCGTTTGTTCCAACGCGCCCTCGCGCCGGAGTTCTTCGCCGAGGAGAATCGGATTAATCTCCGAGCCGCGTTCGCTCAGAGCAATCATCGAGCGGAAGATGAACTGGTGCGCGCGGACGTAGAAGTCTTCGGGGCGGAGGAGTTCGATTGTCTGGTTGACTAAGGCGTTATCGAGGACGACGGCGCCGAGTATCGCGCGCTCGGCATCGGCGCTGTGGGGCAGCGGGCGTTCGAGCATCTGCTCGCGCGAAGAAGAATCGGCTATGAACTGTGCCATCGGGAGCGGCCTGTGGAAAACCAACGTCGGGCGGATAGGCAAACGGCGCGTCCTGCCGTAAGGCCCGCGCGCGCCCGAACGAGGACGCGAGGCGCGGAGGGTTGCGCCGCCAGTCTTTATACTACAAGCGAAGGGACGCGTAAACAGTCACGTTGACGCGTCCCGTTTTCCACAAGCGGAAATGTAGGAAATGATGAATGCGGAGTGATGAATGATGAATGAAAACAGCGTCGCTCTCATCATTCATCACTCATCATTCCGCATTCATCATTTCCGTTATGCGCTCGCTTCGTCCGCCGCGCCGCCGGACGCGTCCTCGCCGCCTTCCGAAGTCGCGGCTGAGGACGGAGACTCAGTCGTTGTGGCTTCAGTCGTTGTGGCTTCAGTCGTCGAAGCTTCAGCCGCGCCCTCGGTCTGCGCGTCGCCCTCGCCGCGGACGGCGACGGGGATTTCGACGTTCACGTCGCGGTGCAGGCGCACCGTCACCGTGTAGTCGCCCGTCTCCTTTATCGGCTCGGGCAGATGCACGCGGCGACGGTCAACTTCGTAGCCCTTCTCCTTAAGCGCGTCGGCGATGTGCATCGCCGTAACGGAGCCGTAGAGCAGTCCGTGCTCGCCGACCTTTCGCTCGAAGGTGAGTTGAAGGTTCTGCATCAGCGCCGACTGCGCCTCGGCTGTCGCGCGCTCGCGCGCCTCGCGTTTGAGGAGCGCGGCACGCTCGGCCTCGATCTGTTTGACGTTGCCGGGCGTCGCCTCCACGGCGAGTTTGCGCGGCAGAAGGTAGTTGCGCGCAAATCCCGCCTTGACCTTCACAATCTCGCCGCGCGCGCCGAGGTGATCCACGTCTTCGCGTAAAAGTACGGTCGTCGTTGCCATTAAACGGATGCCTCCTTTAGTCCGCGGTGTACGGGAGCAGCGCGATGTTGCGCGCGCGTTTGATGGCCTCGGTCAGCATGCGCTGGTGCGAGGTGCAGACGCCGGAGATGCGACGCGGCAAGATTTTTCCGCGCTCCGGGATGAAGTTCTGCAAGAGCTTCACGTCCTTGAAGTCAATGATGTCAACCTTGTCAACGCAGAAGCGACAGACCTTGCGGCGTCGCATCCGACCGCGCCCACCCGCGCGCCGGTCTGAGGGTCGCCCCGCAGGCATCACGTCGTCGTCGGCGTCGAAGTCGCGTTCGCCGTTCGGAAAATTTCTCGACATTGTTCTCTTCTCTCTTTTTAAGTGCGGCCCCGAAGCGCGCAAACTTTCTCTCGGTCATCGCGCGCGAACCCGGAGGCCGCCAATCCTTTTAACTGGAAGACGTGCGGCGCGCAAGTTTACGCCTCGTCGTCCCCCCCGGCGCTCGCGCTCGCCGCCGGCTGCGACGAGCCGCCCGCGCCGGCTGACGCGGCGAACGGACGCTTCGCGGCCTTGCGCGCGCGGCGACCCTTGAGCTTCTCGGCGCGGCGGCGGTCTTCGTCAACGCGCACCGTAAGGTAGCGCAACACTTGGTCGCTCACGCGCATGCGTCGCTCAAGCTCGGCAATCTCGCCGCCCGTGCCTTCGATCTCGAAGAGGACGTAGATGCCCTCGGTCTTGCGGCCCACTTTGTATGCGAGTTGGCGGCGGCCCATCGTCTCGTTCTTAGTTATCGTGCCGCCGCGTTCGGTGACGATGTTGCTGAGGTTGTCCGCCAGTTGCTTGGCTTCCTCTTCGGAAGCGTCGGGGTCAACGATGAAGACTACTTCGTAGATTCTCTTCTCTGCCAAAATCATCCTCCTTTTGGATGTCTAGCCTCAACCCGTGCGGTTGAAGCAAGAAGGAAAGAAGCTGTCAGCACTCGGCTTTCAGCTTTCAGCCAGACAAAGCTACAGGGTTCAAATCAGCTTTGACTCCACCGTTAACGGTTCGGCTGAAAGCTGAGTGCTGAACGCTGAGAGCTAGTTGTACTGCGACATTGCTTTGTCAATGCCGTCGCGTATGACGGCGCGAAGCGCTTCGACGCAACGCTCTAAAATTTTTTCGACCTCCGAGGCTTGCGCCTTCGGGAAGCGTTCGAGCACGAAGTTGGCCGCGTCGGAGACCGTGTGCTCCGGCCTGATTCCGATTCTCAGGCGCAAGAATTCGTCGGTGCCGAGAGTCTCGATAATGTTTTTCAAACCCTTCTGGCCGCCGCTCGAACCGCGCCGGCGCAAGCGTATCGAACTGAAGGGGAGCGCGATGTCGTCGCTTACGACGAGCAAGTCGCTCGATGTTTTTAACCGCTCACGCTTGCGCAGAAGACACGCGACCGACTCGCCGCTCAAGTTCATGTAAGTTTGCGGCTTGACCAGTTCGACCGTGCGTCCCTCAATTTCCGCGCGACCTACGAGCGCGCGGCACTCCGCGCGTTTTACTTGCGCGCCCGCCTCTCGCGCGAGCCGGTCAACCAACATGAAGCCGAGGTTGTGGCGCGTCTCCGCGTAACGCTCGCCCGGATTGCCAAGCCCGACGATTAACATAAGGGGAAAGGGGAAAAGGGAAAGGGGGAAAGGAAAGAAGGGCCGCAAGTCAATGAGACATTCCCTCCTTTACCCATTCCCCTTTCCCCTTTACCCCTCCTCGCCTTCTTCCTTCTTGCCCTTGCCGATGACTTCAGGCTCCGCGACCTCTTCCTCAGGCGTGCGCTCCTCGACCTGCTCCTCGCGCACGACGGCGACGGTCGCCACAGCCGTTTCGGGGTCGGTCAAGATAGTGACGCCCTCTTCGACCTTCAGGTCGGAGACGTGGAGAACTTCGTGTACGCCGAGGCCCGACACGTCAACGTGAATCGCTTCGGGGATGATTGAGGGGCGACAGCGAATCTCTACCTCGCGCAGAAGCTGTTCGAGTATGCCGCCCTCTTCTTTCGCGCCCGCGGGTTCGCCGTCGAGTTCGAGTCGGACTGTGACTTCAATCTCCTGACCCTTCACGAGACGACGAAGGTCTGCGTGGACGAGCCGGCTCTTCACGGGGTCAATCTGGCGGTCGAGGAACATCACTTCGGTCTCGCCGACGCCGTCAACGTCGAGCATGAAGATCGTGTTATGACCCGTATCCGAGCGAAGTATCGCCGCGAGTTCGCGCAAAGGCGCGGCTGCCGAGACGGCTTCGCCTTCGCCGCCGTAAACCGTGAGCGGCACCATGCCGCGCGCGCGAAGCCGGCGCGCGTCGTTCTTGCCGCGTCCCGCGCGCAACTCCGCGCGCACCGTTATCTGCTCTCTCTCTGCCATGATTACTCCTAAGCTCTTAGCGATTAGCTGTTAGCCGTTAGCCGTACTCTTCATTCGACAATCAATCTTCGTCTTAACCGGCCTTCGCCAAAAGTAGAAAGCCAATAGCTAATCGCTAATAGCCAACAGCTCTTTAAGTTTTCGCCCTTCGCTTTCAAACGAAGAGCGAGGAGACGCTCGTCTCCTCGTGGATAGACTTGATCGCCTTCGCCAGAAGCGGCGCGATGCTCAAGACCCTTATCTTCTCAAGACTGCACGCGTCGTCGCGCAAAGGTATCGTGTTCGTCGTAACGACGCGCTCTATCTCCGACTTCACCAGAAGCTCGCACGCGCGCCCTGACAGAACCGGGTGCGTGAAGCACGCGTGGATGCGCTCCGCGCCCGCCTTCCGTAGCGCCGCCGCAACCTTCGTCAAAGAGCCGCCCGTGTCGCACATGTCGTCAACGATGAGACAACTGCGCCCCTCAACGTCGCCGACGACGTTCATTACCTCCGCCACGTTCGCCTTCTCACGACGCTTGTCGCAAAGTGCGAGCGTCGCGGGCGAGCCGTCGGACGATGCGAGACGCTTCGCGTAGGCTCGCGCGCGTTCAGCGCCGCCCGTATCGGGCGCGACCACGGTCAGGTTCGGCAAGGTGTGATCCTGATAGTGACCAATGAAGGCGGGCGCGGCGAAGAGGTGGTCAACGGGCAAGTCAAAGAACCCTTGAATCTGCGCCGCGTGCAAGTCCATCGTGAGCACGCGGTCTGCGCCCGCCGTGTTAATCAAGTTCGCGCACAGCTTCGCGGCAATCGGCACGCGCGGCCTGTCCTTCTTGTCCGAGCGCGCGTAACCGAAGTATGGAATCACAGCCGTCACGCGCTCAGCAGACGAACGACGAAAGGCGTCGAGCATGACGAGCAACTCCATCAGGTGCTCGTCTGTGGGCGGGCACGTCGGCTGCACTATGAAAACGTCCGCGCCGCGCACGTTCTCGGTTATCTGGAAGTTAAACTCTCCGTCCGAGAACCTGTCGGTCGTCGCCAGACCGGGGTCGCAGCTCAGGTTGTTGCAAATCTCCTGAGTCAGCGCGCGGTTCGCGTTGCCGGAGAAGACTTTGATGCCGCCTGTGGTGCTCATCGTTAAAGTGCAGAGTGCAGAGTGCAGAGTGCAGAATGACGAAAGACATGTTGCCTTTCATTCATCACTCCGCACTCTGCACTCATCACTTTCTTGGCTGGGGAGGTAGGACTCGAACCTACGAATGCCGGTTCCAAAGACCGGTGCCTTACCACTTGGCGACTCCCCAACACGGGTTTCACGCCCCGCGGCTTGGTTGAAGAACCGCCGCGCTCCGGCCAAGCTCTCGAAGATACTCGGCCCGCGTGAGCGTTGCGCACGCGAAAACTCGCCAGCCCCTTTCGGCCTCCAGAGCCGCGCACGCACGCTCAGCTTCCTCCTTATTTTCAAAGACTCCGAAAACGCTCGCGCCGCTTCCCGAAAGCATCGCGCGGCTCGCGCCCGCCCGCGTGAGCGCAAGGCGCGCCCGTCCGATTTCGGCGTGAAGACCTGAAACAGCGGCCTCGAAATCGTTTTGCATCAGCCCACAGTGAAAATCCGAAAAATCGGTAACTGCGCGCGAAACAGACAGGTTAGCGACCCCTCCGGTCTTTGTCAAGGCGGGAGCGTTCAGCAGTTTATAAGCTTCTGCGGTTGACACTCGGACGCCCGGCGCGACGACGACGAAGTGCATTTTCGGCGCGTCCGCGAGCGGCGAAATTGTAGTCCCCGTGCCCGTTCCCAAAGCAGTCCCGCCCGTCAAAAAGAAGGGGACGTCCGCGCCCAACCCAGCGGCGATTTCCACAAGTTCTCCTTTATCGGCTTCGATTTGCCAGAGGCGCGCGAGCGCAAGCAGCGCGATAGCCGCGTCCGACGAGCCGCCGCCCAAGCCGCCGCCCGCCGGAATCAGCTTTTCCAAACTGACGCGCGCGCCGCGACGCACGCCGAAACACTCGCGCAGAGCGACGGCGGCGTGCATGACGAGGTTGGTTTCGTCCGAAGGGATTTCCGGGTCGGAGCAGACGAGTTCTAGTCGCGTTTCATCGGACGGCTCGAAAGTTAAAGTGTCGTGGAGGGTTACGGTCTGGAGGACTGTGCAGATTTCGTGGTAGCCGTCGGCGCGTCGGCCCAGAACGCGTAGGCTCAGGTTGACTTTGGCAAAGGCCGGGAGGGTGATTTTTTCTTCCGCCACGTGCGAACGGCTGACGCCTCCTCGAAAGAAAGCGTCAGCCGCCGGAGTCTTTACGCGAACGGGCGTCGCTAACGCTTCAGGAAAACCTGCGTGAAAAAGATTCGACCGTCGGCGGCTCGCGCGATGCCGACGCCTGCGTGCGTAAACTCGTCGCTCAGAATGTTTTCGCGGTGCTTCTCCGAAATCATCCAGCGCTCTACCGCGAAGGCCGTCGGGTCTGAGTAGCCCTGATTATACGCGATGTTTTCGCCGAGCGCGCGCCAGCCGCGAAGGCCCATGACTTCGGCGCGTCCGCGCAGGTCAAGTCCGTCGGCGTCAACGTGGTTGAGAACGCCGTTCTGCGCCATGTTCGCCGAGTGGTAGCGCGCGATGCGCGTCAAGCTTCCGTCCAAAACCAAAGGCGAAAGTCCACGTCTCTGGCGTTCGGCGTTGACGAGGTCGAAGGCGCGACGCTCGTCGCTCGTAGAGGCGACGGACGCGGCGGAAGCCGAGATGGGAGCGTAGCTTGCGGTCGAAGGGCTTGAGGAGAGACGCGCGACGAGGCGCGCTTTCGTCTGCGGCGGAAGGGTTGCGGGCGTCGTCGAAAGAAGGCGCGCGACGGGACGCTCCGACGTGCGTTCAGCCGTTTTCGGCGTGCCTTTGCCGCCGTTGGCGAAGGCCGGGGTGGAAGTAAGGCTAAGTGTTGAAAGGAGTACGAGCGCGTTACAGGCGCGCGCTAGGGACGCACTCCGGGGGAACCGCCTTGAAAACAACATCGGGGGAACTCCTCGACTTCAAAACAAAAGGGCCAGAGGAAGCCTCAATTGACCGTACGCCGGGCAAGCGGGTCAATCTGTTGGCAATTGTAAAACACAGTTTGGCCGCCGTCAATAATAAAAAACCGGTGGACAGACGACGACCGACCGTCGGGTTAAAGTTAAGTTGTTACGGGTAAATCGTTTAAAGCGAGAACTGACCCTTCGGCGCGGGGAAAAACCGGGTCAAGCCGAAGTCGGGCGAGACCCTTGCGCGTGAAGGCGGGCACACTTTATACGTTGCGGGCGAGACTGGCAACAATTATTTCCGCTCGCCTTTATTTGCTGCTGCCGTTCAGTTTAGCCTTGATTCGGGCCGTGTCGGCGGCTTCGACTGCAAGAGAGAGGGCTTTTCGCCAAGAGGCGAGCGCCTTGTCGCGCTGGCCGAGGCTTTGGAAGAGGTCGCCCAGGTGCTCTTGAATCGTTGACGAACCCTGATTGCGGCGTGCCGCGTCGCTTAGATAGCGTTCGGCCTCTTTCAGTTTGCCGAGTTTGAAATAGACCCAGCCGAGACTGTCGAGGAAAGAGGGGTTCGTGGGTTCGGCGCGGACTGCGCGCTGAATCATCTCCAGAGCCTCTTCAAGACGCTGGTTTCGTTCGGTGAGGAAGTAGCCCAAATTGTTGAGCGCCGTCGAGTTCTCGGGTTCTTTGGCGAGGACTTGGCGCAGCGTCTGCTCCGAGCCTTTGGCGTCGCCCGCGCGGTCTTGCGCCGAGGAGAGCATGAGGAGCGCGTTGTTTGTGCTTTCGGGGTCGTCGGCGGGCGCGAGCGCGACGGCCTTTCGCGCGGCTTCGACGGCCTCAGTCCCACGCCCCGCGCTCACCAGAAGGCTCGACATGAAGAGGTATTCGACGTAGTCGCTCGCGTCGCCTTTCAGGCGCGGCTTCAAGAGGTTGAGCGCCTCGTCGGCGCGGCCCATCTCGGCGAGCGTCGTGGCTTCGAGGCGAAGGAAGCCGACTTCGTCGGGGAAACGCTGTCGGGCGTCGCGCGCGGCCTGAAGCGCGTCGGCGCGGCGGCCTAGCGAGCGCAGGAGGTCAATCTTCTGTAGGTCGGGCACGGTGTCGCCGTTTCCGAGAAGGCGGCGCATACGCTCGACGGCGGCGAGCGCCTCTTCCGCCTGTCCGGCCTGCTTGCGAAGATTGATGATTGCCGAAATCGCGCCGAGCGCGAAGCGCCGGTCGCGGTCGCTCCCCAAGGGCGCGTCGCCGATGTTGTGCGACTTGAGAAGACCTTCATAGACGGCGATTGCTTCGTCGAAGCGCGAAGCGTCGGCGAGCGTGTCGGCGAGTAAGACTTGGAGCGTGAGACTCTCGCGATCGTTGCCGGGTTTGACGGCGGCGATGGCCGTCTTGATGGTGGCGACGGCTTCGTCAACGCGGCCCGCGCGCGACTGCGCGCGAGCGAGCATTTCGACGGCGGCTGTGTTCTGCGGCTGCTGCGCGACGATGCGGCCCAACTCTTCGATGACGCCTTTGTCGGCGCCCCCGCTCGCTTCGAGCGCGTCGCCGAGCATCTGCAAGTAGCGCGGGTTCTCAGGCTCGATTGCGATTGCCTGACGGATGGCCGCGAGCGCTTCCTGCGTGCGCCCGGCTTTGAGAAGGACTTCGCCGAGGTAGGCGTTGGCGGCGTCGGGCGTAAGCTCCCTTCCGCGCGAGACAACTTGGTAGAAGCGTCCTTCGATGGAGGCGGGAAGCGTCGCCCACTTTTGGAGCGCGGCGATTCCCTCCTTCTCGCGCCCCGTGGCGATGTAAAACTCGGCGAGCAAGGCCCAAGCCTCCGCGTCGTTCGGATAGACGCGCGCCACTTCGAGCAGTTCGGCGACGGCTTTGTCGGCGACGGTGCGGTCGAGTTGTTTTTCGGCGAGCTTGCTTTTGACCGTATAGACGCGCGAAAGGATTCTGTGCGCGCCGAGGTTGTCGGGGTTGAGGCGCGCGGCTGTCTGGCCTTCGAGTTCCGACTGTTGCAGGTCGTCGAAGAAGAGTGCGATTTCGGCGAGCGCGGTGTGCGCTTCGGCGAGGTTCGGGTCGAGGTCGGCGGCCTGTTTGAAGGCGTCGCGCGCGCGGCGGAGCATGTCCATCGTCATGCTGCCGCTGCGTATGGCTTGAAAGTAACGCTGGCCTTCGAGAAGTTTGGCGTAAGCCTGCGCGCGTCGTTCGCGTTCGGAGGCGGGCGTCTGCGAGGGCGCAGGCGTTGTCGAACTAGACTGCGCGCCCGACTGCGTTTGCGGCGCGGGAGTGACGGGCGGCGTGCCCTTCGAGGGCTGCGCGTGAAGGACGGAGGCGAGCGCCGCGACGGCGGCGAGTGTGAAAAGAGAGCGCGGCACGTTTGCGTGCGACGCGCGTCGAGAAAAGAGCTTCACGCGATTGTTCCTTTCGCGGCCTGTCCAGCGCTGCCGGCCTCGCCCGTCTCTGCGGAAGCGACGACCGCTTGCCACGCGGCGCGGCGCGGGTACGCGTAGAGCAGGACGGCTGCGGCGATGACGCCGAAGTAAATCATGCTTGGCCCGTCAGCCGTCATCATCGTGATGATGAAGCCGATGAGCGCAATCACGCCGCCGATGAGTGCGACGGTGACGGTCGTTAAAAAAAGCGTCTCAAGAAGCCCGTGCGCACCGCGCAGCGCGGCGATGTCGCGCAGGCGCATGGCCGAAAAACGCGTGCGTCGGAAGACCACCGAGCCGATGCCGAGGAAGACGACGGAGATGCGCAGCGCGTTTGCGAGCGTCGGGTTGAACTTGAGCGCGCCGCTGCCTATGCCTGCGAGCGCGAGCGCGACGAGCAGGAGCGTGAAGACGAATTCTCCGACGACGACGCGCATGGCTGCGCCGTGACGGCGCGCGAGTTCGCTCTGTGTGCTTTCGACAGTCTGTTCCACGCCGACTCCTTGCCGCTACTTGCAGGAACGCTTGAGACCGATGCGAACTTGCATGGGGGACGCCGAAAATTCTAGCACCCGCATTGCGAGCGCAGCAAACACGTTAGTAGTAGGTCGGTTTGAAAAAACTCACCGCCGAGGCGCAGAGAGCGCAAAGGAAGCGCAGAGACATTCAACTTCTCTGCGCTTCCTCCACGTCCTCTGCGCCTCGGCGGTGAATAATTCTTCCGAACACCTGCTTACCATCTCAAGTTAACCCACTACCAACACGTTAGGCTATAAGTCGGAAGTCCCAAGTTCAAAGTTTAATAGCGAATCAACTTCGAACTTGGGACTTCTGGATTTGAGATTCGTCGTGCGACTCAAGCGTTTAGGGTTTGACGCCGGGGGGCGCGGGCGGCGGCGTGGCAGGCGTCGTGGGCTGCGTGGCCGCGGGCTTCGTGGGGTCGCTGCCCGTTGCGGGCGCGCCGGGGCGCGTCGGCTCAAGGCTCACTTCCTTCTTCGAGTCCTTCTTCGGCGGCGCGGTCGTGGATATCGGCCTCACGTCGCGCGCGGGCGCGGTGCGGTGGACGGGCTGCGTGTTGTAGTTATCGGGCAGCGTCCCTTGGTTCTCGATGATGGCCTGTACGATGTCGTTGCCTTTGCTCGACTGGCTGATGATGACGCCGTCTTTGTTGACCGTCTTCGGAACGACGCCGCTTATCTGCTGCAAGATGCCCGTCATGAAGCCCGGCCCCGTAGGCTCTTCCTGAACCGCCTTCGGGTCGGTGGGCGGGACTTGCGCGCCGATTGCCGCGAGCCGCTCCTTGGCCTTGTCGGCGTATTCGCTGTTCGGGTGCATGCGTACGAGTTGCTGGAAATACTTCGTCGCTTCGTCAGGCTCTTCCTCTTCCATGTAGGTCGTGCCCAAGCGGTAGAGGACTTCGGCCATGCGCGAGTAGTGCGGATACTTGTCAACAATCTCCTTGAGGCGCGATTGCGCGCCCTTCAGGTTGTTGGCGTGGTGCGAGTAATACTTGTTGTAATACTGCCGAGCGATGTTCAAGTTATGGTCGGCCTCGTTCTCCTGCACTTCGTCGAGACGAACTTCGAGGTCGGGATGGAGCGACGACTTCGGATACTGCTGGAGGCAGAACTTGATGCGCTGCTCGGCCTTGCGCGCGGGCGAGATGTCGCGGTCTGAAAGTCCCATACGTCGCATCTCGACTTCGGCCATCTTCATGCACACGTCGTCTGAGAGCGCGTGGGTCGGGAAGAACGTGACCCAGTCTTGGTAGGCTTGGCCCGCTTGGATGAGCGCGCTCGTCGTGCCTTCGAGGTAGAAGGTGTCGGCGATGGCGAGCTTGGCGAAGGGCAGATAGATGGAGTCGGGGTACGTGTTGATGATTACGCTGAAGAGTGCGCGCGAGGTCTCGTAGTTGTCGTGACGCGCCTCTTTGGTCGCCTCCTCGAAAAGCTGCCGGTCGCGTCCGGGCGCGACCGTGCCGACTAGTTCGTCATACTTGCTGTCGCCGCCGCGTCCGAAGATTTTGCCGAGGCCGAGGAAACCGCCGCCGCCCTTCTTCTTCGTTGAAGGCTTGGTTTCGGTGGCCGGACTCATGCGACGGTCGGCGGCGGTCTCGCGCATTGCGACCTGAACGCGGTTGTCAATGTCGGTGACGGCGGCTTCGAGTTTGTCGAGCGTGGAGGGGTCGTAGCGTTCGCTGCGCTCCTGCTTGCCGCGCACGTCGTTCACCTCGTCGAGGAGTTTGTTGGTCTCCTTCTCAAGACCGCCGAGGCGCTTGCGTGGGTCGTCGCCCGTCGCGTCAGGCTGCCCCGTGTCTTTGGCGTTGAGGCCCGCGATGGCGCTGTTGAGCGTGCGGCGCAGCGTCTCAAGACGCGACTTCATAACGTCTATGCGCTGCATCGCGGAGAGCTGCGACGCTTGCGCCGCCGCCGCCGCCCTAGCGAAGCGGACGGGCAGCGCGCCGAGCGTAAGCCCCGTGCACAGGATGACCAAACCGACTTTGCGAAAACGCATTATTAAAACCTCCAAAAAACTAAATGCGGAATGATGAATGATGAGTGATGAATGAAATCAGAGGCGCTGCTTTTAATTCATCATTCCGCATTCAGCATTCATCACTTCAAACGAGTTGTGCCGCCGCGCCGAGAAGTTCGCGGACGGAGGCGGCGGGGTCGCCTTGTCCGAAGACGGCTGTTCCGGCGACGAAGATTTCCGCGCCAGCCGCAGCGCACTGAGCGATGTTGTCGCGGTCTATGCCGCCGTCAATCTCGATGCGAACGTCGAGACTGCGCTCGTCAATCATACGCCGCAGTCGTCTGACCTTTTCGACCGAGGCCGGGATGAACGCCTGCCCGCCGAAGCCGGGGTTGACCGACATGACGAGAACGTAGTCGGCGTATTGCAGTGCTTCTTCTATCGCGCTGAGCGACGTTGCGGGGTTGACGACGATTCCGGCCTTCGCCCCGCGCTTGCGTATCGCCGTCAGAGTTCGATTTATGTGCGCGTCCGCCTCGATGTGGACTGAGACCATCTGCGCGCCCGCTTCGACAAACTGTTCGGCGTAACGTCCCGGCTCGGAAATCATTAGATGCGTGTCTAAGGGCAAACGGGTTGCGCGCGCGAGCGAACGAACTACGGGAAGTCCAATCGTTATGTTCGGCACGAAATGTCCGTCCATCACGTCACAATGAACGACCGTCGCCCCGCCGCGCTCGGCGGCCTCGATTTCCTCCCTTAGACGCGTGAAATCGGCGGACAGGATGGACGGCGCAATCTCGACCATTTCAGTTTCCTCCAAATCCTGTGTTTTCAGCCGTCTGGGCTAACTGCGACTTCTGTCTTCCGACTTCAACTCGCGCCCGCGCGCGTTGGCCGCCATGAAGATTTATTACCGCCGAAACCTCTAAGGGTTCGGTCGCCGGTTCGAGTTTGAAGGGCGACCGGGACGCGGCGCAGCCGAATTCGAGTTGCGCGCGGCGGCGTTCGCGTTGCGGTTGCGGTTAGCGGCGGCGTTCGAGTTCATGCCGCGGTTCGCGTTGCGGTTCGCGGAGAGGTTCGTGTTTTCAGTGTTCTTGTTGCGCGCGTTCGTGTTCGAAGCCTCGCCGTTCGCGTTCTGACTCGTGTTCGCGTTCGCGTTCGTGTTCTTGTTGGTGTTCTTGCGCCGGTTCGTGTTCTGGTTACGGTTCTCGTCCAAGCCTTCAGTGCCGCGCTCCTCGCGCCTCGTTTCGGCGACGGTCTCGTCGGGCGGGCGCTCGCCCTCTTTGGCCGCGCGGCTGACGACGACGGCGATTGTCTGTCCCGCCTTCACGATTTCGCCCGCGCGCGGCGACTGGTCGAGTATGACGCCGGGCGGCGTGTCGGGCTTGTAGCGTTGCGCGCGCTCGCGTATGTCGAGGCCGGCCTTACCGAGCGCCTTTTCGCCGTCGAAGTAGGTCTTACTCACAACGTCGGGGACTTGTATGTTCGGGCTTCGGAGCGAGTAATAGACGGTCACGAGTAGGCCGAAGACGAAGGCGACGGCTATCAGCGCGACGATTCCGAGTTTACCGAACGCCGACAGAATCTTACTGACAGCCACTCGACTTCCGACACCTCTCTCGCCAAACACGACGGGGAAAATCGGCCAACGGACACGCGGCCTTTTCAGACGGCGAAGTCTAACACCCGCATGATGTTGGCCGCAAGGAAGCGACGAAACATGAAGGGGGAAAGGGGAAAGGGGAAAGGGGAATAGGAATAAAGCCCTTTCCTTTACCCTTTACCCTTTACCCTTTACCCTTTTCAAATGCTGCGACGAAGAAGCCGTCAACGTCGTCTCTGTGAGGCCAAGTTCGCGCCGCGCCTGTCGCCGTGAGCAGAGAGTCGGGCGCGGGCGCGGCCTTCAACTGCCTGAAATCTCCGTGAGTTTGAAGGAAAGACGCGACCACAGCCTCGTTCTCTTCCCTCTCCACAGAACACGTCGAATAGACTAGACGCCCGCCGCGACGCACGACGCGCGAGGCCGCGCTCAGAATTCTTCGCTGAACGCCCGAAAGTCTCTCGATGTCCGTCGGCGCGAGCCGCCAACGTATTTCCGGGTTGTGCCGAAGCGTCCCCGTTCCCGTGCACGGCGCGTCAACCAGCACGCGGTCGAACGACTCGCCGGCGAACGGCAAGGCGGATTCCGCGTCGAGCGCGACGGCGCGAACGCTTCGCACGCCGAGACGCTCGCAAGTCTCGCTCACGATTCGCAGGCGGTGTTCGTGCACGTCGCCCGCGACGACTAGAGCGCCGTCGGACGCGAGCGCGGCGACGTGCGTCGTCTTGCTTCCCGGCGCGGCGCAAACGTCGAGCACGCGCTCGCCCGCGCGCGGCGCGACGACGTGCGCGACGAGTTGCGACGCCTCGTCCTGCATATAAACAAGTCCTTCGGCGGCGAGTCGGCGCAGAAGAACCGCGCCCGCGCCGCCTTCGACGCGCCACGCGCCCGGCGCGACGCGCGAAGCAGCGGGCGTAATTCCGGCGACGAGCAGTTTGTTGATGAGAGCGTCCGTGTCTTCAAGCAAAGTGTTGACGCGGAAGGCGGCGGGCGCGTTCGTGTTGTTGGCGCGGGCGAAGCTTCGAGTCTCCTCTAAGCCGAACGCGCCGGCCCAGCGCGCGACGAGCCAGAGCGGGTGCGAAGTCTCGACGGAGATTTTTTCGAGCGGGTCTGTAATCGCGCCGGCGGGGTCGTAATCGGTCTCGCGCGTCGCGCGTCGAAGGACGGCGTTGATGAAGGGCGCTGCCGAACGCAGGCGCGCGGCGTGCGCGATGTTCACCGACTCGTTCACGGCTGCGCGCGCGGGAACGCGCGTCAGGAAGCGCAACTGGTAAAGTCCGAGCCGCAGCGCGCGTCGGACGGGCGCGTCGAGCGCGTCCGGTTTTCGCGCGGCGAAGTGTTGGATGAGCCGGTCGAGCCAAAGCTGCCGTCTGAGGACGCCGAGGACGAGTTCGTAGCAAAGCGCGCGGTCTTCCCGCGACAACTCGTCGGCCAGAGACGCCAGAAGCGGCGCGGCGAACGCGCCCTCCTCTTCGACGCGTCGCAGAATCTCGAACGCCGCGCGGCGCGACGCACTGACCGCGCGCCCCGCGTCTTTGTCTTCACGTCTTTTAACAACACGCACGCCCTTACTCATCTCTTAACGCAAAAAATTTGTAGGGGCAGGGCAAGTCCGCGGCCCGTGTTTCATTACAAACAGCATTGATATGAACAAACACGGGCAGGGACAAGCCCTGCCCCTACAAGTTCATTACAAACAGCATTGATATGAACAAAGACGGGCAGGGACAAGCCCTGCCCCTACAAGTTATCCGAGCGTTTCGCAAATCATCCGAGCGTTTCGCAAATCATCCGAGCGTTTCGCCGACTGGTGGACGCATGCCGTTGTTGAAGTCGCGCGCGCTCATGCGGGGCTTGCTTTCGGGTTGCAACTCGGCGACGCGCAGCGCGGTCTGTGCGCCGCAAGCGATTGAAAGTTCGTCGCCGCGCGCCTCGATGATTTGCCCCGGCTTGAACGAATCGGCTTCGTCGTCCGACTCAACTCGCGCGGCGCTCGCGCGCCAGAGGATGAGGCGACGACCGGCGTGGAAAGTGTAAGCGTTCGGCCACGGTTGGAGGCCGCGAACGCGACGTTCGATACGGAAAGCGTCGTGCGTCCAGTCAATCAAGCCGTCCTCGCGTCGAAGAATCGGAGCGAGCGTCGCGTCACTTTCGTTTTGGGGGCGCGGTTCTATCTCTTTGATGCGCGCGAGGGTTTCGCCGAGGAGCGACGCGCCCGCGTGCGAGAGTCGTTCGAGGAGTTGCGGCGCGGTCTCTCCGTCTTCAATCGTCGTTGCGCGCTGCAAGAGCAGCGGGCCTGTGTCGAGTCCTTCGTCCATGAGCATCGTCGTCACGCCCGTCTCGCGTTCACCGCGCACGACGGCCCAGTTGACGGGCGCTGCGCCGCGATACTTCGGCAGCAGCGAGAAGTGTACGTTTACGCAGCCGGCGCGCGGCGCGCGAAGGAAAGCGGGCGGGAGTATCCGACCGTACGCGACGACGATTGCCGCGTCGAACTCTTCGGCAGTGAAGAGCGCGAGCGCCTCGTCCGTCCTAATCTTCGAGGGCTGTCTGACGTTGAGGCCGTGCGCGAGCGCAAACTCTTTCACGGGCGACGCTTTCAACTTGTTGCCGCGTCCGGCGGGCCTGTCGGGCTGCGTCCAAACGGACAAGACCTCGTGGCCGTCCTCCACGCAGCGACTGAGCGACGGCACGGCGGACGCGGGCGTGCCCATGAAGACGAGTCTCATAAAAGATTTGGAAGAACGTGAACAGGAGAAAGGGTAAAGGGGAAGGGGTAAAGGTTTGAGCCACCCTTTCCCTTTACCCTTTCCCCTTTACCCCTCGACAATCAACCTTCTAAATAACGCTCCTTCGTTCCGTCGGCGTGTAGCCGGGGCGAAGTTTTTCGGCGGTGACTTTGGCTTGCATGAAGAGGCCGAGGTAGTCGCGCCCTCCGGCCTTCGAGTCTGTGCCGCTCATGTTGAAGCCGCCGAAGGGGTGTACGCCGACGAGCGCGCCCGTGCACTTGCGGTTCAAGTAAAGATTGCCGACGTGAAACTCTCGACGCGCGCGTTCGAGTTTCTCACGGTCGTTCGTATAGACCGCGCCCGTCAAGCCATACTCGGTGTCGTTCGCAATCCGCAGAGCCTCGTCGAAGTCGCGCGCCTTGATGCACGCAAGCACGGGGCCGAAGATTTCTTCCTGCTCGACGCGGTCGCCCGGCTTCACGTCGGCAATCACGGTCGGCTCGATGAAGAAGCCCTGCTCGCCGTCGCTCCCGCCGCCCGCTACGACGCGCCCGCCGTCCGATTTGCCCTTCTCGATGTAGTCGTTGATTGTCTTGAAGGCTTTTTGATTAATGACCGCGCTCAACGTCGTCGCTTGCTCCGTGGGGTCTCCGACCTTCAACTTCTCAGTTCCGGCGACGATCTGTTCCACGGTCGCGTCGTAAACGTCGGCGACGATTATCGCGCGCGAGCACGCGGAGCATTTCTGTCCCTGAAAGCCGAACGCGGAGGCGACGACGCCCGCGGCAGCTTCGGCAACGTCCGTGTCCGAGTCAACGATTATCGCATCCTTGCCGCCCATCTCGGCGACGACGCGCTTAATCCAGATTTGCCCGTCGTTGACTTTGGCCGCGCGTTCGTTGATGCGAAGTCCTATCTCCTTCGAGCCTGTGAAGGCGACGTAGCGCGTCAACGGATGGTCAACAATTACGTCTCCGACCTCGCCGCCCGAACCCGTCAAGAAGTTGACCACGCCCGGAGGCATCCCCGCTTCCTCCAACAACTCGAAGAACTTGAACGCGATTGCGGGCGCGTCGGACGAAGGCTTGAGCACGACCGTGTTCCCTGTGACGACCGATGCGACCGTCATCCCCGCCATGATTGCGAGCGGGAAGTTCCAAGGCGGTATGACGACGCCGACGCCGAGCGGAATGTATTCGAGCCGGTTCTCCTCGCCCTCGATGCGCGTGAGCGGCTGAGGCGCGGCGTACCTGAGCATCTCGCGCGCGTAGAACTCGCAGAAGTCAATCGCTTCCGCCGTATCCGCGTCGGCCTCCGGCCAAGACTTTGCGACCTCGTGAATCATCCAAGCCGAGAAGTAGTGACGGCGTTCGCGTAGAAGAGACGCGACGCGGAACAGAAGGTCTGCGCGCTGCTCCGGCGGCGTGTTGCGCCAAGTCTTGAATGCCTCGCTTGCGCGCTCGACCGCCGCGCGCGCGAGCGACTCGTTGGCCTTGTGGAAGCGACCGACCGTCTCCGTCTTACGCGCGGGGTTGAAGCTTTCGAGAAACTTCCCCGTCGTGATTCGCTCGCCGCCGATGACGAGCGGATAGTCGCGCCCCAACTCCGAACGAACCTGCGCGATGGCCTCACGCATCGCGCGCGCGTTCTCCTCCTTGCTGAAATCCGTGAACGACTCGTTACGAAATTCTTCCTGCATGTTTCCGACTCCGATGAAATGATTGCCTCTTTTGATTGAACGTCTTCTTTGCGACTCCAGCGCCTCCAGCGTGAAATATAAACGCGCTGGAGTCGCTGGAGTTGCAAAGACAATCCTTTGTGCTCTGAAGCTTTCAGCGATGCTACCACAACGCGCGAAGAATTGCTTCGACGCGTGCTACTTGCCCAGCACGTGTCTGAGTGCGCCTTCGAGTTCCGCGTGCGCAAACTCGAATCCCGCCTCCTTCAAACGCGCGGGTTCGACGCGCGCGCTCGAAAGCAGAAGCGCGTCGGCCATTTCGCCAAACGCCAAGCGCGCGGCGAACGCGGGCATAGGAAAAATCGTCGGGCGACCGAGCGCGCTTCCCAGAGCCTTCGTAAACTCCGCGTTCGTCACCGCGCCGGGCGCGACGGCGTTCACAGGCCCGCGCAAATGTTCGTCAGTCAGAGCGCGTTTGATTATGCTCATAAGGTCGTCGAGCGTAATCCAACTCATGTACTGCCGCCCGTCGCCGACGCGTCCGCCCACTCCGAGTTTGAAAGGCGTCAACATCTTCTCAAGCGCGCCGCCCTCCGCGCTCAGCACGATGCCGATGCGCAAATGCACGACGCGAACGCCCGCCTGACTCGCCGCCAGAGTCGCCTTCTCCCATTCGCGGCAGACCTCGCTCAAAAAGTCCTCGCCCGACGCGCTCTCTTCGCGCAAAACCTCTTCGCCACGGTCGCCGTAAAAACCAATCGCCGAAGCCGAGACCAAAACCGACGGCTTCTCCTTCAAGCCCGCGAGCGTCTCCGCCAAAAGCCGCGTTCCCTTCACGCGGCTCTCAACGATGCGACGCTTCTTCTCGTCTGTCCAACGCCCTTCGGCAATCGGCTCGCCCGCGAGATTGACCGCCGCGTCGTGTCCCTCCAACTCGACGGCCTCGACCGCTCCCTTCTCCGGCTGCCAGTGAACCGCCTTCGTTCCCGGCGCGCGAAACCCCTGCGACTCGCCGCGCACGAGCCGCGTCACGCTATGCCCGTCCGACAGAAGCGAACGAACCAACGCGCGACCAACCAACCCGGTCGCGCCCGTCACGATTACCTTCATCCCAATCTCCTTAAACAGTAGCGCGAGCGGAAACCTCGCGTGTGCGCCTTATACAGTACCGCGAGCGGTAGCGAGCGGGTGTGACTTATTACAGTACCGCGAGCGGTAGCGAGCGGGTGTGACTTATTGACAAAGCCCGCGCGATGTAACTAAGACCCGCTCGCTACCGCTCGCGGTACTGTACCTATCGCCCGCGCTCGCCGCACGCGCGGCGACGTTTTAACTGTCTTCTCTTTCTCTGAGCGCCTCGCGCGCGACCTCACGGTCGTCGAAGTGTCGCTTCTCAGTCCCGGTGATTTGATAATCCTCATGCCCCTTGCCCGCGATGACTACGATGTCGCCCGCGCGCGCCTCCGCGACCGCCCTGTGAATCGCCTCGCGCCTGTCAATCAACTTCAGATACGGCTTACCTACGGCGCGCAGGCCGACTTCAACGTCGCGCAAAATCTCTTCAGGGTCTTCCGTGCGCGGGTTGTCGGACGTAGCTATCACAACGTCGCTTAGGCTCGCGGCGGCCTCGCCCATCGGCGCGCGCTTCGTGCGGTCGCGGTCGCCGCCGCACCCGAAGACCGTTATCACGCGACCGCGCGCCACGTCGCGCGCCGTGCGCAGGACGTTTCGGAGCGCGTCGTCCGTGTGCGCGTAATCAACTACGACGGCGAAGTCGCCCGCGTGCGCGACGCGCTCGAAGCGTCCGGGCGCGCCTGCGCAAGTCTTCAAGGCTTCGACCGTCGCGTCGAGTTCGATGCCGAGCGCGTGCGCGCACCCGGCGGCGGTCAAAATGTTATAGACGTGCGGGCGGCCCACGAGCGGCGAGACGACTTCGCGCTCGCCCGCGGGCGTCGAGAGTCGCAGGCGCGTCCCGCCCATCGAAAACTCTACGTCGCGCGCCGAGACTTCCGCGTCCGCGTCGAGCGCGTAACGCAAAACGCTCTGCCCTTCATCCTTCAAACGCGCGGCGAGTCGTGCGCCGTATTCGTCGTCAACGTTCACGACCGACACGCGCGGGCGCTCGCCGATGCTTCCATCAAAGAGACGCAACTTCGCCGCGAAATAGTTCTCCATCGTGCCGTGGTAGTCGAGGTGGTCGCGCGTGAGATTGGTGAAGGCCGCAACGTCGTAGCGGAGCGCGTCGCAGCGTCGGAGGTCTAAAGCCTGCGACGACGACTCCATCACGGCGACGCGGCAACCGCGCTCGACCGCGCGACGAAGCAGACGCTGTACGTCGCTCGCCTCCGGCGTCGTGTGCAGAGCGACGCTGCGTTCGCCCGCGACGCGATACTCGACCGTGCTTATCAGCGCCACGCCCGCGCCCGCCGCCTCCACAATCGCCGCGACGAGGAAGGCCGTCGTCGTCTTCCCGTTCGTGCCCGTGATGCCGGCGAGCTTCAGTTCGCGCGATGGATGACGCTTCACCTCCGCGGCGGCGTAAGCGAGGGCGCGCCGCGCGTCCGCGACCTTAATCCACGAGCAGTCGAGGCCCGGCGGTCGCTCGCGTTCGGAGATGACGCACCACGCGCCGCGCTCAAGCGCCTGCGGGACAAACTGGTTCGCGTCGAAGTTCTCGCCGGGGACGGCGACGAAGATGCAGCCGTTGACGACCTGCCGCGAGTCGTGAACGACTTCAAAGGCGAGTTGTCCCGCGTCGCCGTTCAACTCTCCACTGACCGCGCGCGCCACGTCGCCGAGCGTCACCGTCAGCCGCCCCGGCTCTAAACGAAGTTGGCCTTTCGTCTCCGTCATCGAGATGATTTTTACCATAAACGGGAGCGACCGCGTTTATAATTCGCCCGGACTTACGAGTAACGCGAAAAAGGAGACGCAAAAGATGTCTCGACGCAACGCGCCCGAAGCGGCGCATCTTTTCTTGCCCACAGGGAGAATGATGAAGGCGTCGCTGTTCTTCATCTTCCTCACCGTCGCGGCGTGTCTCGCCATTGTGCCGCCGGACGGCGGTTTGGCGGCAGCGCCGCGCTACGACCTCATCATACGCGGCGGGCGAGTGGTTGACGGAACGGGGCGCGCGGGCTTCACTGCCGACGTTGCCGTTAAGGGAGACCGTGTCGCCTTCGTCGGTCGGCTGCCTGTGCGCGCGAAGGCGCGTCGTGTGATTGACGCGCGCGGTCTCGTCGTCGCGCCCGGCTTCATAGATTTGTTGGGGCAGTCGGAGCAGAACCTTCTCATAGACCCGCGCGGGATGAGCAAGGTGATGATGGGCGTGACGACGGAGGTGACGGGCGAGGGCGGCTCAGTCGCGCCGATGAACGAGCGTTTGATTAAGGAGGACGAAGATTTTTATCGCCGCTACAACCTCACGGTTGACTGGCGCACGCTCGACGAGTATTTCCGTCGGCTCGAACGTCAGGGCGCGGGACTCAACCTCGCAACCTTCGTCGGCGCGACGCAGGTGCGCGCATACGTCGTAGGCTTCGATAACCGCGCGCCGACGCGCGACGAACTTGAGAGGATGAAGTCGCTCGTCGCGGAAGCGATGCGCGACGGCGCGCTCGGATTGTCAACGTCGCTCCAGTACGTTCCGGCGCGCTTCGCCAAAACCGACGAGTTGGTTGAGCTTGCGAAGGTCGCGCGTGCGTATGGCGGCATCTACGCGACGCACCAGCGAAGCGAAGCCAACGCGCTCGACTCGTCGCTCGCGGAAGTTTTCGAGGTAGCGCAACGCGCCTCGATACCCGTCGAAATTTGGCATCTCAAAACCGCTTACCGGAAGAACTGGGGGCGTATGCCCGAAGTGTTAGGGAAGATTCGCGCGGCGCGTGCGCGCGGACTCGACGTGACGGCGGACGTCTATCCTTACACGGCTGCGAGTACGAGTTTGACGGCGTGCCTGCCGCCGTGGGCTTTGGAGGGCGGGACTGAACGGATGCTCGCGCGCCTGCGCGACGCCGCGACGCGTGAACGCATCAAGCGCGACATCTCGCGCGACTCGAGCGAGTGGGAGAACATCTACTTGGGGAGCGGCGGCGCGTCGGGCGTCCTCATCGGCTCGGTCGTGAATCGTGAACTGGAAAACGCGCAGGGCAAGCGCGTCTCGGAGATTGCGAAGGAGCAGGGCAAGGAGGAGTTGGACGCGCTCCTCGATTTCATACTCGCAGACCGAGGGCAGACGGGCGCGATCTATTTCATGATGAATGAAGACGATCTTCGCGCCGCGCTCCAAGCGCCCTTCGTCAAAATCTGCACGGACAGCGGCGCGCGCGCAACCGACGGGCCGCTCGCAGGCTCGAAGTCGCACCCGCGCGGCTGGGGCAGCTACCCGCGCGTGCTCTCGCGCTTCGTGCGCGACGAGCATTTGCTAACGCTCGAAGAGGCCGTTCACAAGATGACGGGGATGCCCGCGGCGCGTGTGGGCCTCAGCGACCGTGGCGTCGTGCGCGTGGGCGCATTCGCAGACATCACGGTCTTCGACCCCGCGCGCGTGCGCGACCGCGCGACGTTTGAAGAACCGAATCAGTACCCGGAAGGTATCGAATACGTTCTAGTTAACGGGCAGGTGGAAGTTGACGGCGGTCGGCGCACGGAGGCGAACGCCGGACGACCTTTGCGCGGGCCGGGCTATAGGAAATGATGAATGATGAATGCGGAATGATGAATGAAGACAAGGGCTGTGTTTAAATTCATCATTCATCATTCCGCATTCATCATTAAACTTTGATGAAGATGCCGCGCCGGTAGAGTATCCACATCAGTCCGAGCCAGACGAGTAGGAAGCAGAGCGCGAAGGCGAGCGAGGCGTTGATGGGCGTGAGCCAAGAGGCGTAGAGGTTTTTGAAGATGACGGTTTGGAGCGCGACCGTTTTTCCGTCGGCGCCGTCGAGTTTGATGATTGTGAGAAGACGCGCGCAGATGCCCGTCAGGAAGAAGACCGCGAGCGCGTTTGTGCCGAAGACGACGAAGGGCAGCGACCAACGCCGGTAGCCTTTGATGTCTATGAGCCAGTAGCAGAGCGCGAGCAGTTGCAAAGCCATCCCCGCCGTGAAGAGCACGTACGAACTCGTCCACAGAGCCTTGTTGACCGGCAACCAGAAGTTCCAAATCCATCCGGCGACGATGAGCGCCGCGCCCGCGACGAACATCGCCGAGGTCTTCTCAAGCTGCGTGCGCCGCGCGCGAAGCAAGTGTCCGGTGAGCACGCCGCACAGCGTCGTTGCGAGCGCGCCGAGCGTGCTCAGGATGCCTTCGGGGTCGTAAATTTTGTCGCCGCCCTTCCAGATGTGGTTGCCTAAAACGACGCGGTCAACGTAGGAAGCGATGCTTCCCTCCTTCGACAAATCGCCCGCAGCGAAGCCGGGCGCGGCGACGAGCATGAGCACGGCCCAATAGACGAGAAGTAGTCCCGCGACTATGAACGCCTGCTGCCGCCAGTTCGTCTTGACGAAGATGAGCGCGGCGAAGAGGTAGCAGACGGCGATGCGGTCGAGCACGCCCGTCAGACGCACGCCGGAGAAAGCGATGAAGGCATGCGTTGTGAAGTTATAGAATGGAAACCAAGCGAGGAACGTTCCGAGCGCGTAGATGATGAGTGAACGCCGAACTATCTTCGCGTAAAGGTCGCGCTTGCTTCCCCCTGCCTCGACGCGGCGCGAAAGCGCGAGCGTGATTGAGACGCCGACGATGAAGAGGAAGAACGGGAATATCAGGTCGGTCGGCGTCCAACCGTGCCAAGCGGCGTGTTCGAGCGGACTGTAAATCGCGCTCCAAGTGCCGGGGTTGTTGACGAGAATCATCCCGGCCACGGTCATGCCGCGAAACGCGTCGAGCGAGAGCATACGCGCGGTCGCCGGAAGACTCGCTCGTCCGTCGCCGTTCGTGTTCGACTCTTCGGCGCGTTGAGTCTCACTGCCGGCTCGCTGCGTCGCGTCTTCGGCGCTCGCCGTCTTCTCTTCCACGGTCGCGGTTTCGTGCTCGCCGGCGGTCGTGCTCATCGTTCGCTCCTCACATGTTCGTTTGCATCTAGGAGAACGCGGTTGCAAAATCCGGCAAGGCGTTGAAGACTCAGCGCGCCGACAATTAGCACGGCGGCCAAAGCGTGTCAACGCTCACGCGCGACGCTCGCGCAAGGTTTGCGCGCCGCCGAAGCTCTTAAACGTATGCCGCGAGGAGAAACTTGAAGTCGTGTCACTGATGCTCGAAGAGATTGCGCAGCAGCCCGACGCGCTCGCGCGAACGATTGCGGAGGAGCGCGCGAAGGTCGAAAGCCTCGGACGAACTTTACGCGCGCGCGGCGTCGAACTCATCGTTTTGGTCGCGCGCGGCTCTTCCGACAACGCCGCGCTCTTCGGTCGTTATCTTCTCGAAATCACGACCGGCATACCCGTCGCGCTCGCCGCGCCTTCCGTCCAAACGCTCTACGGCGCGCGTCTCAAACTCACGCACGCGCTCGTCATCGGCGTCTCGCAGTCGGGTGAAGGCGAAGACATCAACCGTGTGCTCGAAGACGCGCGGCGCGTCGGCGCGTGTTGCACAATCGGGATAACGAATGAGCCGCGGTCGGCAATGACGAAGATCGTTGACGAGACGCTTCTGATGCACGGCGGGCGCGAGCGCTCCGTCGCCGCGACGAAGACTTACACGGGCCAACTCCTACACTTCTACATGCTCGCCGAAGCCCTTTCGGACGGCGCGCGGCTCGGCTACGAGGCCATCCCCGACCATGCCGCTCGTGCTCTCGAGTTGCGCGCGGAGATCGAAACGCTCGTCGAGCGCTACGTCTTCATGGAAAACTGCGTCGTCGTCGGGCGCGGCCTCGTCTATGCCAACTCGTTCGAGATGGCCTTGAAGTTGATGGAGACTTGCTACGTCGTCGCCGAACGCTTCTCGTCGGCGGATTTCCTGCACGGCCCCGTCGCCGTCGTCGAACGACACTTCCCAATCTTCGCCTTCGCTCCGCCCGGCGTCACGCTCGCGGGCGTGCGCGAACTCCTCGCACGCCTCAAGCAACTACGCGCCGACACGCTCGTCTTCACCTCCGACGACGAGGCCGCCACGCTCTCAACGCGCGCCCTACGTCTCCCCTCGGAGATTAACGAGACGCTCGCCGTAATCCCCTACATCATCCCCGCGCAACTCTTCGCCGCCCTGCTCGCCGACGCAAAGGGCCTCGACCCCGACGCCCCGCGCTCGCTCGCGAAGGTGACGCGAACGGTCTAACAATAGAACATGCCCAAATACATTCATGGCCCTGATGATTTAATCACTTCACACGCCGCTACCGTCGAAGGGTTTCTCAAGCAAGCGTTGGCGAAGACGGATAAGGCCACGCCTTTTATTGAAGCCGCGACGCGATTCCATGAGGCATTACAGCGCGTGGAAGACATTGACACCCTCGACACGCTACTGGACGACAAGACATACCGCGTTGGTCTTATCGCCGCCGCTGGATTTTCATTAAAGGCGACAACTCATTTGACTAAAGGCGAACTTGATGAAGCGATGAAGAAAGTCTTCTCAACTCTGCGCGACAAGTTTGGCGAAGCATTCCGCGATGAGATTGTTTATCGGTATCTGTTGACTGCCGGTGATACGCTCGGCGGCAGCATGAGAAATTACATCGGCGCTGAGGGCGGGTTAAAGCTGGCGACCGCGATCATATCTGCACTGCCTGCCAGCGAAGAGGTTAAGATAAAGAAAAGCAAAAAGGGCAAGGTACAACGTATCGCTTGGGATAACCGTTTGCTTATTTTCGACGCCAAGACAGCATTAATCGGCAATAACGTTGATGTAATAATGCTCAACACTACACACGCAACGTCGCAGAGAGAGCTTGTAGCTATACCACGAGCTTACCTAGTACTCCGTCAGTCTGAAGTTGAAGGATAAAGCCGTTGCAACTTTCGCCGCGCATCTTCATTTGTGAAACGCCATTCGATCTTGGCGCTGGCGGCGTTGCGCTCTTCTTCCAACTTCA
>Ga0081539_10000815_pt1 | contig 60509 bp, 58 predicted proteins | sample TabmetS4T2R2_FD_71023 | JGI IMG/M metagenome (GOLD analysis project Ga0081539, IMG submission 71023) | Tabebuia heterophylla rhizosphere microbial communities from the University of Puerto Rico - S4T2R2 | ecosystem: Host-associated > Plants > Roots > Rhizosphere ...
ATGACCCGATCTACCAACGCGACCGGAAACGTCCGAGTCAGCACACCAATAGCGGCCTGATCAGCCAAACTCGCGCCCGAGCCTGCATCCGTCTCAAGATCCACAACCTGCAGGCTACCGGCCACACCACAACCTAACCGACCGGCATTGGGGTTAGCCCCCGTGTTGTGACGAGCATCGATCTTCCCCACCCGGTGGTTCGGCACAGCGGTCGGCTCGACGTGGACGGCGCGGCGCTGGCCCGTGACCTGCGGGCGCGGGTCGACGGCGAGGTCCGCTTCGACGCCGGTAGCCGGGCGGCCTACTCGACCGACGCGTCGAACTTCCGGCAGGTGCCACTCGGCGTGGTCGTGCCGCGGACGCCCGAGGCGGCGGTCGAGGCCATCGCGGTGGCGCGGGACCACCACGCGCCGGTCCTGTCCCGGGGCGGCGGCACCAGCCTCGCCGGGCAGTGCACGAACACCGCGGTGGTCATCGACTGGTCCAAGTACTGCCACCGCGTCCTCGACGTCGACGAGGACGCGCGGACGTGCGTCGTCGAGCCGGGCATCGTGCTCGACGACCTCAACCGCCACCTCGCGCCGACCGGGCTGCGGTTCGGGCCGGAGCCGGCCACGCACATGAACTGCACGCTCGGCGGCATGATCGGCAACAACTCGTGCGGCGCCACCGCGCAGCGCACCGGCAAGGTCGTCGACAACGTCGCCGCGCTCGAGGTCCTCACCTACGACGGCACCCGCTTCTGGTGCGGCCCCACCGACGACGAGGAGTACGCCGCCATCGAGCGCCGCGGCGACCCGAGGGCCGCGATCTACCGGCAGCTGAGAAAGTTGCGCGACACCTACGCCGAGAAGATTCGGGCAGGTTTCCCCGACATTCCCCGCCGGGTGTCCGGCTACAACCTCGACTCGCTGCTGCCCGAGCACGGCTTCGACGTCGCCGGTCTGCTGGTCGGCAGCGAGTCCACGCTGGTCACGGTCCTGCGGGCGAAGCTGAAGCTGGTCCCGGTGGTGAAGAAGCGCACGCTGGTCGTGCTCGGCTACCCCAGCGTGGACCGGGCGGCCGACGCGGTCCCGGCGATCGTGCCGCACGAGCCGATCGCGCTGGAGGGCCTGGACGCCAAGCTGATCCGCGACGAGCAGCTCAAGCGCATGAACCCGGACGCGCTGGGCGAGCTTCCCGAGGGCCGGGCGTTCCTGATGGTCCAGTTCGGCGGCGACACCACCGAGGAGGCCGACGAGCGGGCCCGGCGGATGCTCGACGCCCTGCACGAGACCGAGCACGAGGCGAGCGTCGAGGTCCTCGACGACCCGGACCACGAGAAGGAGCTGTGGCAGGTCCGGGAGGCCGGGCTGGGCGCCACCGCGCACGTCCCGCACCGCCCGGACACGTTCGAGGGCTGGGAGGACTCGGCCGTCGCACCCGAGAAGCTCGGCGACTACCTGCGCCGCCTGCGGCGGCTGTACGCGGAGTTCGGCTACGCGAGCGACACCGGTCCCAGCCTGTACGGGCACTTCGGGCAGGGCTGCGTGCACACCCGCATCCCGTTCGACCTCTACACCGCCGAGGGTGTGGCCAACTACCGCCGCTTCCTCGAACGGGCCGCCGACCTGGTGTCCGAGCTGGGCGGGTCGCTGTCCGGCGAGCACGGCGACGGGCAGACCCGCGGCGAGCTGCTGCCCAGGATGTTCGGCCCGGAGCTGGTCGGGGCGTTCGGGCAGCTGAAGGCGATCTTCGACCCGGACGAGCGGATGAACCCGGGCAAGGTGGTCGCGCCCGCGCCGCTGGACGCCCACCTGCGGCTCGGCGGCGACTGGCACCCGGCGGCGCCCCAGGACACCTTCTTCCGGTACCCGGACGACGGCGGCTCGTTCGCCGAGGCGGCCAACCGCTGCGTCGGCGTCGGCCGGTGCCGCCAGCACAGCACCGAGGGCCACGCGGTGATGTGCCCGTCCTACCAGGTCACGGGCGAGGAGGAGCACTCGACGCGGGGCCGGGCCCGGCTGCCGTTCGAGATGCTGAACGGCCACGGCGACGGCCCCATCACCGACGGCTGGCGGTCCGCGGCGGTGCGGGACGCGCTGGACCTGTGCCTGGCCTGCAAGGGCTGCAAGAGCGACTGCCCAGCCGACGTGGACATGGCCACGTACAAGGCGGAGTTCCTGGCCCACCACTACCGGGGCCGGCCCTGGCGCAGGCCCCGGTCACACCTGGCGCTGGGCTGGCTGCCGGTGCTCGCCCGGCTGGTCGGTAGGGCCCGGCTCGCCCGCGTGGTCAACGCGCTGACCCGGATCCGCCCGGTCAGGTGGCTCGCCACGAGAGCCGCCGGACTGGAGGACCGCGAGGTCCCCCGGTTCGCGCACGAGACGCTCCAGCAGTGGTACGCGCGGCGCGGCCCGCGGGGCGGCGGCGAGCGCGGGACGGTGCTGCTGTGGCCGGACACGTTCACCAACCACTTCCACCCGAGCGCCGGCCGGGCCGCGGTCGAGGTGGTTGAGGCGGCCGGCTGGCGGGTAGTCATGCCGGCGGAACCCGTGTGCTGCGGCCTGACCTGGATCTCGACCGGGCAGCTCGCCACGGCGAAGCGGGTGCTGACCCGCACGGTGCGGACACTGGCGCCACACGTGCGTGCCGGCGGGCTGGTGCTCGGCCTGGAACCGAGCTGCACGGCCGTGTTCCGGTCCGACGCCGCCGAGCTGTTCCCGGAGGACCAGGACGTGCGCCGGCTGCGTGAGAACACCGTGACACTGGCCGAGCTGCTCACCGAGCACTCGCCCGGCTACACGCCGCCACGGCTGCCGGCGGACACGCACACGCTCGCCCAGGTGCACTGCCACCAGCACGCCGTGCTCGGCTGGGACGCCGACCGGGAGCTGCTGCGGCGCGCGGGGGTCGACGCGGAACAGCTGGACTCCGGGTGCTGCGGGCTGGCCGGCAACTTCGGCTTCGAACGCGGTCACCGCGAGGTGAGCGAGGCGTGCGCCGAGCGGGTACTCCTGCCGAGGCTGCGGGACGCCGAGACCGGCACGGTCGTGCTGGCCGACGGGTTCAGCTGCCGCACGCAGATCCACGAACTCGACAGCGGAGGCCACGAGGCGATCCACCTCGCCGAGCTACTGGCCCCGCACACTAAGGAGCAACTATGAGTCAGACCGTTGGCGACTACGTCCTGCAGCGCCTGCGGGAGTGGGACGTCGAACAGGTCTTCGCCTACCCCGGTGACGGGATCAACGGCATCGTCACCGCGTTCGGCGAGGCCGACGACAGGCCCCGGTTCGTGCAGGCGCGCCACGAGGAGATGGCGGCGTTCGCGGCCGTCGGCTACGCGAAGTTCTCCGGCAAGGTCGGGGTGTGCATGGCGACCTCGGGGCCGGGCGCCATCCACCTGCTGAACGGGCTGTACGACGCGAAGCTCGACCACGTGCCGGTCGTCGCGATCGTCGGGCAGACCGCACGCAGCGCCATGGGCGGCAGCTACCAGCAGGAGGTCGACCTCCAGTCGCTGTACAAGGACGTCGCGTCGGACTATCTCGTCGAGGTCAACGTCGCCGAGCAGCTGCCGAACGCCATCGACCGGGCCATCCGGATCGCGCAGGCCAACCGGGCGCCGACCGCGGTGATCATCCCGGCCGACCTCCAGGAGGAGGAGTACACGCCGCCGCGGCACGCGTTCAAGCAGGTGCCGTCCAGCCCGCCGAGCACGGCGTGGTCGGTGCCGGTGGCGCCGGCCGAGGAGCTGGCGCGGGCCGCGGACGTGCTGAACGCCGGCGAGAAGGTCGCGATCCTCGTCGGGCAGGGCGCGCGGGGCGCCGCGCCGCAGGTGCGTGAGCTCGCCGAGCTGACCGGCGCGGGGGTCGCGAAGGCGTTGCTGGGCAAGGACGTGCTGCCCGACGACCTGTCCTATGTGACCGGTTCGATCGGACTGCTGGGCACGCGGCCGAGCTACGAGCTGATGCGGGACTGCGACTCGCTGGTCATCGTCGGCTCGAACTTCCCGTACAGCCAGTTCCTGCCGGAGTTCGGGCAGGCCAGGGCGATCCAGATCGACATCGACGGCCGGTTCATCGGCATGCGGTACCCGACCGAGGTGAACCTGGTCGGCGACGCGGCGGCCACGCTGCGGGAGCTGCTCCCCCGTGTCGAGCGCAAGGCGGACCGGTCCTGGCGCGAGACGATCGAGAAGAACGTCACCGAGTGGTGGGAGACCATGGACCGGCAGGCGCACGTGGACGCCAAGCCGGTCAACCCGATGCGGATCGTCGCCGAGCTGTCCGCCCGGGTGCCGGAGAACGCGATCATCACGGCCGACTCGGGTTCGGCCGCGAACTGGTACGCCCGCAACCTGCGCATGCGCGGCGCCATGCGTGGCTCGCTGTCCGGCACGCTCGCGACCATGGGACCCGGTGTGCCGTACGGGATCGGCGCCAAGTTCGCCCACCCGGACCGGCCGGTGGTCGCGCTGGTCGGCGACGGCGCGATGCAGATGAACGGGTTGGCCGAGCTGATCACCGTCGCCCGGTACCAGTCGCTGTGGGCCGACCGGCGGCTGGTCGTGTGCGTGTTCCACAACAATGACCTCAACCAGGTCACGTGGGAGCTGCGGGCGATGGGTGGCGCGCCGAAGTTCGAGGAGTCGCAGGTGCTGCCGGACGTCGACTACGCGGCGTTCGCGCGGAGCATCGGCCTCGACGCGTACAACGTCGACGACCCGGACCAGCTGGGGCCCGCCTGGGACGCCGCGCTGTCCGCGGCCGGCCCGGCAGTGCTGGACGTCCGGTGCGACCCGGAGGTGCCGCCGATCCCGCCGCACGCCACGTTCGAGCAGTTCAAGTCGCTGACGGAGGCGGTGCTCAAGGGTGACCCGGAGGCGTTCCGGGTGGTCGCCCAGGGCGTGCGGACGAAGGCGCAGGAGCTGCTTTCCGGCTGGAAGAAATGACGAACGTCGAGCGGGTCGGTGCGCGGGCGTACCGCGTGCCGACACCGGGTCCGGAGGCCGACGGCACGCTGGCGTGGGACGGCACGACGATCGTCGTGGTCCGGGTCCACGCCGGCGGCGCGGTCGGGCTGGGGTGGACCTACGCCGACGCCGCGTGCGTGCCGCTGATCGCGCGGACGCTCGCGCCGGTGGTCGTGGGCCGGCCGGTGCTGGAGGTGCCGGCGCGGTGGACGGACATGCGGCGCCAGCTCCGCAACCTCGGCCGGCCCGGGCTCGTCTCCTGTGCGCTGTCCGCCGTGGACGTCGCGCTGTGGGACCTCGCCGCGCGGCTGCTCGGGGTCCCGGTCGCCACCCTGCTCGGCCGCGTCCACCCGTGGGTGGCGCTCTACGGCAGCGGCGGGTTCACCACGCAGACCGAGGCCGAGTTGGCGGACCAGCTCGACACGTGGGTCCACAAGCGGCAGATCCCGCGCGTGAAGATCAAGATCGGCGAGTCGTGGGGCACGGCCGAGTCGCGTGACCTCGCCCGGGTGCGGGCGGCGCGGTCGGTGATCGGCCCGGAGGCGGAGCTGTACGTCGACGCGAACGGCGGGTACCCGGTGGGGCAGGCCCGCCGCGTGGCGCGTGCCCTGGAGGAACACGACGTCCGCTGGTTCGAGGAGCCGGTGTCCAGCGACGACCTCGCCGGCCTGGCCACGGTGCGGGCGTCGACCGGGATCGACGTGACGGCCGGCGAGTACGGCTACGACCTGCCGTACTTCGCCCGCATGGTCCCGTCCGTGGACTGCCTGCAGGTGGACGTGACGCGCTGCGGCGGGTTCACCGAGTGGCGGCGGGTCGCGGCGGTGGCCGCCGCGGCCAACCTGGACGTGTCCGCGCATTGTGCGCCGAACCTCTCCGCACACGCGGCCGTGGCGACGCAGAACATGCGGCACCTGGAGTGGTTCGCCGACCACGACCGGATCGAGGCCGAGTTCTTCGACGGCGCGCTCGACCCAGCGGGTGGTTCCGTCACACCCGATCCAGGCGCCCCGGGCCTGGGCTTGGCCTTCAACGAGGGCGACGTCGAGCACTACGCGATCACCGGGGAGGAACGGTCATGAGAACGGATTCGAGCTTCGCGGAAGCGTGGGCGCTGCGATGCTACATCGAGGAGGTCGCCGCGGCCGTGGGCGTGGAGCCGAGCGCGACGTGGCACGAGTACGGTCCACCGTCGACCGCGTACGTCGCCCTCGCCGACCGGACCCCGGACGAGAAGTTCCTGATGCTGCAGTGGAACAGCGACGAGGGCTGGTGCCTGGCGGTCGAGCCGGAGGGCGCCGAGCCGCCGGTGGTGCTGGCCGCGTGGCCGGAGAGCGTCGTCCCGACACCCGCGAAGCTGGCCCTGGAGGTGCGCCGGGCGGTCACGACCGAGGTGACGCTGCCGGTGCGCGTGCCCAGCGGGGAGTCGCCGTGCGCGCGCTGACCGTCGCGCCGGCGCTGGCATGACGCTCATCGAGGACTACGCGCTGCTCGGCGATCTCCACACCGCCGCGCTGGTGTCCCGCGACGGGCTGTGCCTGCCCCGCTTCGACTCGCCGGCGTGCTTCACCGCGCTGCTGGCCGACGAGGAGGCGGGCACGTGGCGGATCGCGCCGCGCTCGGGGGGCCCCGGCCACGCGCCGTGCGTACCGCCGCGACTCGCTGGTCCTGGAGAGCGAGTGGTCCACGAAGGACGGCACGGTCCGGGTCGTCGACCTCATGCCACCCCGCGACGAGGCCCGCGCGTGGCGCGAGTGGCTGGTTTCCTGCCGTGGTCGGACGAACGCGTGCACGGCACCGTCGCCGCGGTGGAGTCGGCCCTGCTCCGCGACGGCCTCCCCGGCGGCGAGGCGAGCTTCCTGGCGTGCAGCTTCTGGCTGGCGGACGCCCTGCACGGCATCGGCCGGACCCGCGACGCGGAGCGCCTGTTCGAGTCGCTCCTGGCGCTGCGCAACGACGTCGGCCTGCTGAGCGAGGAGTACGACACGGCCGCCGGGCGCCAGGGGGGCAACACACCCCAGGCGTTCAGCATGGTCGGCCTGGTGAACACGGCCCGCCACCTGGGCGGCGCCACGGTCACCGCGTAAAAGCACGACCGCTACGCCTTCTCCCACAGCCGCACGCGGGCGTCCAGGTCGCCGGACGCCAGCGCGCCGGTTCGGCTGAAGGCCACCGTGTTGGCGCCGAGGTCACCGGCGTCGAGGGTGGTGCGTGGTTTCGCACCGGCCACGTCCCAGAGCTTGACCTGTTCGGCGGCGGTGGCGAGCAGCCGGCCGTCGGGGCTGAAGGCCAGGTCGTGCATCGGCTTCTCGTGGCCGCCGAGGACCGCCCGCTGTGTGCCGTTGTCCTCCGTGTTCCACAAAACCACCCGGCCGGCGGAGTCGGAGGCGGCCAGGATCGCCCCGTCCGGGCTGAACGCCACCGCCAGCACGGTCCCGTCGTGTCCGGTGTAGACGTCGAGGAGCTGGCCGCCGGGCACGTCCCAGAGGTAGGCGTTCGAGGCGGACCCGGACGCGAGACGTCGTCCGCCCGGGTGGAAGTCCACGCTGGTGGCCTCGCCGCCGCGGCCGGTGAGGACGGCGCGCGGCTGGCCGCTCGGCACGTCCCACAGCCGCACGGTCTCGTCCTTGGCGGCGGACGCGACGAACGTGCCGTCCGGGCTGAACGCCAGGTCGGTGACCTCGTCGGTGTGGCCGGTCAGGACGGTCAGGGTCGCGCGGCCGGCCACATCCCACAGCCGCACCGTGCGGTCGTCGGCGGAGGCGAGCAGCCGCCCGTCCGGGCTGAACGCCAGCCCGAAGGTGGGTCTCGCCTGTCCGGTGAGGACGGCCCGCTGCTTGCGGCTGACCAGGTCCCAGAGCCGCACGTCCTCGCCGCTCATGCTGGCGAGCAGGCGGCCGTCCGGGCTGAACGCCACGCTGTTGACGCTCGCGGTGTGGCCGGTGAGGGTGGCGGTGAGACGGAACCCGTCTGTCCTCGTGGGACGGTTCTCGGGCTCGTCGTCGTTGCCCGACAAGAGGATCGGGATGGTGATGCCGAGCCCTGCCACGCCGGCCAGTCCGGCCGCCCCCAGCAGCACGTGGCGCCGGGTGAGACGCCGGCCGGGTGCGCCGGGCGGGTGCGGTGGTGGGAACGCGGGCGGGACCGGGGCGACAGATGGGGCGGCGGGTGGGGCGGCGGCCACGCACCACTGGAGGACCTCGGCGGGAGTGGGCCGCTGGCGCGGATCCTCCCGCACGCACGCCGCGACGATGCCCCGCAGCGGTTCCGGGCAGCCCGCCAGGTCGGGCTCCGCCGGCCGGCCGGTCGCCGCGAAGTGCGCCAGCAACCCCAACGCGTACACGTCCGCGGCGCCGGTGACCTCCTCGCCGCGAACGTGTTCCGGCGCCGAGTACGGGGACGTCGCGTCGGCGGCGTAGGCGAGGCCGCAGTCGGTCAACCGGGGCCCGTCGGCGGTGAGCAGGACGTTGGACGGCTTGAGATCCCGGTGCACCACGCCCGCCGCGTGCAGCGAGCGCAACGCATCGGCCACCCCGGCGACCAACCGCACCACGGTCTCCGTGGATCCCGGGCCGTACACGGTCACCGCCTGCCACAGCGACGGCCCGGCGACGTAGGCGCTCGCCAGCCACGGCCGTTCCGCCCGCGGGTCGGCGTCCACCACCGGCACCGTGGACAACCCCGGCACGCGCCGGACCGCCGCCAGCTCCAGCTCGAGGCGGTGCCGGAACCCGCCGTCCGCGGCGAACTCCCGGTGGGTCACCTTGACCGCCACCGCGGCTCCGGCGGGCGTCCGTCCCACGTAGACCCGGCCGGTGCTCCCCTCGCCCAGCACGCCCTCGATCCGGTACGGCCCCACCGTCGCCGGATCACCCGGCGCCGGCGGCCGAAGTGGCGGTGCCGCGAGCGGCCACCCCGACGCCACACCGCCAGGCAGCGACACGAACTAACCGTCCCTTCGTCCGATGACCTGCGGCGCGACCACGAACTCCTCGTCGTGTGTCTCGACCACGTCGTACTTCCGCCGGTGTTCCCTGTCCGCCGCACCCGTCCGGCCGGCACCCGGGGCACCGTACGGGACGCCGCCCGGCGCGCCGCTCCCGGAGGTGCGGGCCGGGGTCTGCCGGCCCTCCTGGCGGGTGCTGTCGGCGCCCCGTCCGGTGCCGACGCGGGCACCGGGGGCGAGGGCCCCGACCGGTACGGCGTTGCCCGACGCGGCGGTGGTCGAGACCCCGCCCGGCGGCCGGGACGCGTCCGGGACGGTGCCGGGAGAGACCGCGGCGAACGACTGAGGGGCGACGTCCAGCGGGGCGACCGAACGACCCGGTGTCGCCGGAATGCCCGATGTGGACGCTCCGCCGACCGTGGACCCGGCGCCGCCGGCCGACGACATCGGGGACGGCGATCCGGTGGCCGCCGCCTCGGGGATGTCCACAGTGCTCGCGGGTCCGCCGCCCTGCGGCTCACCGGCCCCGGTCCCCGACTCCGCGGCGGGGTTGACGCTCTGCTGGCTGATGCTCGACAGCGCGGTCCTGATCAGGTCCACGACGCCCATCCCGCCCTGCACGAGCTTGAGCAGGTTGTCCCCGCTGGCCACCAGCGCCGCCAGCTTCGCGGCGATCCGCAGCGCGTACTCCACGGCGATGCCGACGCACGGCGGGATCGCCTCCACGACGCTCTGGCCGAACGTCTCCCCGGCACGCGCGACGGCCTGGGTCATGATCGGCACGATCTGCGCGACCGCCTCGGCGACCAGCTCGGTGACCTCCGCGATGGCCTGCGCCACCACCTGTCCCGCGCCGATGATCGCGCTGCTCACCGTGGTGCTCGCCTGGCCGAGACCGGCGATGCCGTCGGCGTGCTGCTCGGCGGCGTCGCGGTACTCCGTGGCGGCCGTGCCGGACCAGCCGGTGGTCTGCTCGCCGACCAGCTGCCGGTACGAGCCGGCCACGCCGGCGATGTCCTGCCCGGCGTCACCGAAGTCCTGCGACCCCGACGTCACCGAGGCGCCGTCGCCGCCCTGCAGCTGGGTGAGCCCGTCGCCGAGGAACGACACCATGGGCAGGAACCAGCCGAGGCCGGCCGTGGCGAGCCCGGACAGCGGGTTGAGGGCCGAGCCCAGCAGGCCCAGCGGTGCGCCCGGGACGCCGAGGCCGGGCGCGACCCAACCCTGGGCACGCACGGCGTCGTCTGTCGCCTGGAGTTCGGCGGCCAGCTGGGCGGTGTCGGTCATCGGGGGTACTCCCGGGTCAGGTTGGCGGCGTTGGTGTCGTCGGTGTCCTGGTAGGCGGCGGCCGTGCGGGTGATGCCGGTGCTGAGCTCGGCCACCGAGGACGACGCGTCCGTGACCGTGTTCGCGACCTGGGTCATGGCGCCCTGCAGGCCGGACGCGAGGAACTGGGCGAACAGGCCGAGCGCGAGGTCGGCGAGGCCGCTCGGCAGCCGCCCGCCGATGGCGGACAGCTGGTCGGCGACGTCGCCGACGCTGCCGGCGTGCCCGTGGAGCTGGTCGGGGTCGACCTCGAAGCTGGTCATCGGGTGATCTCCGGTGGGTTGGTGAAGTAGTCGTCGTCGTCGACGTCCCTGGTCACCGGGACGCCGGCCGGCAGGTGGCGCCTGATCACGTCCAGCGCGGGGCCCTCGCCGAGGTACCTGGTGGAGATGCCGGCGATCTGGGCGCTGACCGCGTGCCGCGCCTTGCGGGTGGTGTCCAGGATGAGCCGGGCCAGCTCGTCGGACTCGAGCGTGCGGGCCTCGGGCGTGAGGGTGAGGTCCTCGAGTACGCCGCTGGCGCCGACCCGCACCGTGACCTCGCCGCGGGGCGAGGCCGCCGTCCCGCCGGCCTGCCGCACGCGTGTGCCGACCTCCTCGGCGCGCGCCGCGATCTCGGCCAGGCGCCGGTCATACTGCGCGAGCCACTGTTGCGGATCCATCGTGTTCCCTTCTGGCGATCATGGCCAAGTCGTCGAGTGCGTAACGCAGTTCGTTGGGGCGCAACGGGTTGACGCTGACCCACCCGTCGGCCGCGCGGTTCACGCGCACGCGGCCGCGCGGCCCGTCCAACCAGGACAGTCCGGTGCCGGCCCGGCCGGTGGCGCGGCGGGTCGCGCCGAGCTGCCCGGCGCCGGTCAGCGACGGGAGCACCACGCCGAGCTCGTCGAGCGCCCGGGGATCGCCGCCGTCGGGCGGCAGCGTGATCGGCATGACGACGGCGGGCTCGGCGTCGGGCACCATGCCGAACAGCTCGTCGGCCAGCGCGTTCTGCGCGATCCGCCGCACGTGTATCCCGTTGGTCGTGGGGTCGGCGGTCAGCGGCTGGCGGCAGATCAGCGCCCAGGACCGGTAGACCAGGGCCACGACGCCGACCGCCGCACCCGGCGTGGTCAGCACGAGGTCGACCGTGCTCCGGTACTCACGCAAGGCGGTGGCCACCTCGGCCGCGACGCCGAGTGGTCCGCGCTCGCCGGCCAGCCCACGCGCCCGCAGGGTGACACCGGCCGCGGCCAGCAGCACGTCCCGCTCCCCCGCGATCCGCCCGAACTCCGGCACCCGCAACGGGAACGGGAACCGCGCCCCGGCGTGCGCCGCGAGCAGATCCAGCTCGACTAGTCCGAAGTGGACGCAGGTCACGTTGCCGTCCCCCGTCGACGAACGGCCAGGCGATCGCCCAGCTCGACGAGTCCGAAATGGACGAACCTCACGTCCCCGTCCCCCTGTCGGTGAACTGCCACGCGACCTCGCTGTCGCCGTCCTGGTAGCGCTTCACCGTGTCCCGCAGCGCCCGGTGGTAGCTGCTCAGCTCGGTGTCGGCCGCGCTGACCTCGCCGGTGAGCCCGGCCGGGCCGGCGGCCTCCCGCAGCCGCGCCGCGAGGTGCAGCGCGGGTGGCGCGGTGCCGAGCAGCGGCTGGTGCTCGGCCAGCCGTCCCGCCGAAGACACCAGGCCGCCCGTCTGGTCGCCGATGTCGGTCAGCGCCCTGACCCGGCCGGTGAGCTCGTCGGTCAGGATCTCGAATCCACTCGAGGCCGATCCAGAAACCGATTCAGAAGCCGATTCAGTAGCCACTGTCCTGCTCCCTGTTCGTCAGGTCCCCGATCACCGCCGCGCTGGTTCGCTCGTCCACCGTGAAGATGCCGCTGTCCACATTGGGCAGCCGGCTCTGGTGGGCCTTGTCCTCGTCCTCCGCGGCCCGCGGCGCCATGGCCGGCGAGAAGAAGCCGCCGGGGCCCAGTGCGCGCTTCGCGGCCAGGTCGGACAGCGCGGCGCTCTCCGCGGCCAGCACGCTCTGCACGGGCCCGGCGCCGACCAGTCCACCCGGGCCCGGCGTGGCACCGCCGACGAGCCGGGACCAGGGCACGCCCCCGCCCACGGCCGCCACCCCGCCGGTGACCGCGGCCGCGCTGGTCGTGCCCGCCGGCCCGTCCACCCCGTAGGTCCTCGACGTGGTCGCGTCGGGCCGCGCCGGCACGACCTGGCGGCTGCTGTTGTGCAGGCTCGACTCGTAGCGCTGCATCACCCGCACCGCCTCGGCCTTGGACACGCCGGCCACGGCGTCGGCGGTGAACACCCGCGCGCCGCCGACCAGCACTGCCTGCAGCGGGGGGATCGGTCCGGCGCCGACCGCGCTCGTCGCCAGCGTCATGGGGTCCGGTGGCGGGGGTGGCATGGTGTTCCGGGCGGTGGCCAGCGCGTCGCCGGCGTCACCGGCCGCCTTGCCGACCGTCGTGGCCCGGGCACCGGCGTTCCAGATCTTGTCGGACAGCTCCGCGAGCCGGTCCGCGGCCAGGTCGGCCGCCCGCCCCTGCCAGGTGCCGCGCAGCTCGGCCGCCTCGCGGCGCAGTGCGTCCGCGTACCCGGTCAGCTCGGTGCCGTGCCGGCCCCATTCGGCGGCCACCGTGCCGACGTCGCCGACGTCGGCGTCCTGCCACAGCATGTCGTACAGCTGTTCGTGGCTGTAGGCGTTCCAGTTCGTGCCGCCCGGCGGGGTCGGCGACGCGAAGAACTCCGCCCACACGCTGTCCAGCGCGTTGGTGAGGGTCCGGGTGAGCGTCCCGAGCGGCCCGTCCGGGCTCAGCACCCCCGTGACCGCGCCCGCCAGCTCCTCGACAGTTTCGAACACGTCACCGACAGTGGCGCGGGACCGGGTGCGCGGACCAGGACCGCGGACCGGCCATCTATGTCCGGTCGAGGGAAACCGCAGGTCAGTCGGTCAGGTGGGCCTGGAGGCGGGCGTGCCGGAACTGGTAGACGGCGCCGACCTGGCGCAGCACGCCGCGCCGGCACGCGTCGTCGAGGAAGGCGGCGAGGGACCACGGCAGCCGCCCGGTCAGCGGCAGCCAGACCCGCGCGAACAGCAGCCACTGGCCCCACGCGGTCAGGCAGGTCCCGATCGTGAGCCCGATCACCGGGCCGAGCACGAGGTCGAGCGGGTACGCGACCGGCTCCACGTGCCGGACCGCGAACGTGAGCACCAGCAGGTGCGCGATCCCGAGCACGAGCCCGCCGCCGAGGAACTCGACCAGCACGGTCGCACGGTTGGTGCGCAGCAGGTCGGTCGGCCCCACCGCGGACCGGAGGTCGACCGGGGCCTCGAACCCGGCCATCAGCCCCCACCCCAGACCGGTCAGCGCCCCCAGGCCGGCCCCGGTCGTGAAGCCGCCGAGGAACCCGAACCCGACGAGACCCATGGGGTCGAGCCCGGCCGCGCACGCCAACCCCAGCACCAGCCCGAGCCCGAGGCCGCCGACCAGCCCGACCATGAGCCGGGGGCCGAACCTCGTCCGCAGTTGCCGGGCCCCGCCCCGGGTGCGCAGCTGGACCCGCGACGGCTCGAACGCGCCGCCGCCGAGGGTGATCCCGGCGCCGTGCGCGAGCCCGAGGGCAAGCCCGAACGCGAGCCAGTTCCCCAGGCCGCCCGCGACAGCGACCAGCCCGAGCCCGCCGCCCAGCACGTCCGCCAGCCAGATCAGCGACCCGCTGACCACCCCGACGACCAGCCCGGTCAGCAGCCCGGCGACCAGCGTGCGCGAGCGGCGACGCATCGCGCCGCCCAGCTGCCACCAGGCGAGGTCATGGGTGCCGAGCCGGTTCAGGTGCCGGGCGAGGTAGCCGAGCCAGCCGCGCACCCGCCCGGGGTCCTGGTCCCGGTAGACGGTGGGGATGAAGCTGCCCAGCAGGTGGTCCTCGAGTTCGTACTGGCTCCCGAACCGCTCGCTGTCCAGCAGCACGGCCGGGTCGCGGCCGGCGGGGTCGCTGTAGATGGCGCGGGCGAGCCCGACCATCAGCGGGGTGGTGAGGACCGTGCGGAGGTTGCCGCTGGCCGGGCGTTCGGGGTGGTCGCGCAGCTCGTCCAGGACGGGGTCCCACACGGTCGCACCCCCGTTCCGGCGGGTGGTCCGCGGCAGGTAGTCGACCAGGTCGGTCACGGTGAGGTCGGTCAGGTGGATCGCCGCGGCGGCGGTCAGCGCGTCGGTGCCGGCCACGGCGGCGTACTCGCCGGGGCGGCTGGTCAGCAGCAGCGGCATGGTGGTGGCGTTGAGCGCGTCCAGCGCGGCGCGGTGCAGTCCCGGGCCGAGCTCGTCGAAGCCGTCCAGCACCGGCAGGATGCGGCCGGCCTCGACGAGCGCGGTCGCCAGGGTGGACCCGTCGCCGCCGGTCGCCGCCAGGCCGGGATGATCGCGCACCAGCTGGCCGGCCAGCCAGTCCCGGAACGCGGTGTGGAGCGGGTCCCAGGACCCGAGGCCGAACAGCACCGGCACGGCGCCCGCGCGGGGTCGCGTGTCGAGCAGGTCGAGGACGAACCGCGCGGCCAGCACCGACTTGCCCGACCCCGCCCGGCCGAGCACCACCAGCCGCCCGGACGGGATCCGCCGGTAGACCTCGGCGATCTCGGGCAGCCGCCCGGCCAGGTCCAGCGGCGCGGCGGACGCGCCGGGCAGTACCCGGCAGATGTTCTCCCAGTGGTCCATCACGTCGTCGGGGGCCGGCTGCCAGCGCACCGGCAGGGGGAACGGGTCCTGGATCCGCCGCAGCTCCTCCTCCCGGCCCAGCCGCGCGCCGACCGCGTGCGCGAGATCGTCGGCGGCCTCCGTCAGCCTGCGCTCGAACGCCGTTCCGTTCCAGCCGGGCCGCACCTCGACGCCGACCTCGGGTGTCAGCTGGGCGCCGGCCTCGGGTATTGCCCGGCCGTCGGCCACGGCCAGCATCCGCGCCCGCTCGGCCGGCTCGAGGCTCAGCGCGTCGGCGAGCACCCGCACCGTGTCCAGCTGCGGGTTGGCCCGCTCACCGGTCTCCAGCCGCCGGATGGTCCGCACCGACAGGCCGGCCCGTTCCGCCAGATCCTCCTGCGTCAGGGCCGTCCGCCGCCGCAACTGCCGGAGGAGCACGCTGAACTGGCTTGTCACAGGTCGTACCCTAGCCAGCGCGGACAGCCACCGGGGGTGGGTCTGGTAATCCCGCGTTCCGCCCAACGCGGGAGGCAGGCCGGGCGTCTCCCGCGTATGGACAATCTCCCACCGGTCGACCAGGAGCTGCTCGACTTCGCCGCTGACCTCGCGGGCCGCGCCGGAAACCTGGCCGCCGAGCGGTTCTTCGCCGGCGTGCACGCCTCGCTGAAACCGGACGGCACCGAGGTCACCGCCGCGGATCTGGCGGTCGAGGAGATGATCCGCGCGGAGCTGGCCCGGCACGCCCCCGGCGACGAGGTCCACGGCGAGGAGGCCGGCACGACCACCGGCACCACGGGCCGCCGCTGGATCATCGACCCCATCGACGGCACCTACTACTTCGCCCGCCGGATGCCCGTGTTCAACACCCGCCTCGCCTTCGAGGACGAGCACGGCCCGGCGATCGGCGTCATCCGGGAGCCGATCGCGCGGCAGACCATCTACGCGGGCCGGGGGCGGGGGTGCTGGCGCTCGACCGGTGCCGATCCGGTGCGCACGCGGGTCAGCGACCGGACCGGGCTGGCGGGCGCCAAGACGGGCATGGGCAACCCCGGGACCTGGTCCGAGGAGCTGCTGACCGCCCTGCACCGCGGGGTCTTCCTGATGCCGGGCGGCGGGACGATCGCGGTGGTCACGGGCCAGAGCGACGCGTACGTCATCGCGGGCGCGCCGATGGGCTACGAGGATGTCGCGCCGCTGCCGGTCATCGTCCACGAGGCTGGTGGGCGGGTCACGGACCTCGCCGGGGCGTCGGTCCTGTCCGGCGACGGCACCGTCCTCATGACCAACGGCCACCTGCACGACGAGTTCCTGGCCCTGGTGCACGGCCTCCCCACCGCCCGTGACTGGCGGGCCCTCGTCGCCCGGCGCGACGGCCACGAACCCGCACAAACGTGACCTCGCGGGGCAAGTCGGGCCTGCGGTTGCCCCGCGCCGGCCCCCGGAGAACCATGGGGGACGCGACGCAAGGCAGGCCAGCGGCGGGAGAACGCCATGACTGCGGTGAAGCCGGCCCCGATTCGCGTGCGCGCGGAGGAGGCACGGCGCCCGATCGGTAGCGCGCTACTGGGTTGGATCAGGACCACCGACCCGAAGCAGATCGGCGTCCTCTACCTGGTCACCTCGTTCGGGTTCTTCATGGCCGGCGGGGTGATGGCGCTGCTGATGCGTGCCGAGCTGGCGCGGCCGGGCCTGCAGTTCCTCTCCCCCGAGCAGTACAACCAGCTGTTCACCATGCACGGCACGATCATGCTGCTGCTCTACGCGACCCCGATCCTCTTCGGGTTCGCCAACTACATCCTGCCGCTGCAGATCGGGTCGCCGGACGTCGCCTTCCCGCGGCTGAACGCGCTGTCCTACTGGCTGTTCCTGCTCGGCGGCCTGATCGTGCTGTCCAGCTTCCTCACGCCCGCCGGCGCGGCGGACTACGGCTGGACCGCCTACACCCCGCTGTCCGACATCAGCCGGTCACCCGGCGTGGGCGGCAACCTGTGGCTCGTGGGGCTGATCCTGTCCGGGCTCGGCACGATCCTCGGCGGGGTCAACATGCTCACGACCGTGATCTGCCTGCGCGCACCCGGCATGACGATGTTCCGGATGCCGATCTTCACCTGGAACATCTTCATCACGACGATCCTGATCCTGATCGCGTTCCCGATCCTCACCGCCGCGCTGTTCGGGCTGCTCGCCGACCGGCTCATCGGCGCGCACGTGTTCGACCCCACCAACGGTGGCCCGATCATGTTCCAGCACCTGTTCTGGTTCTTCGGGCATCCCGAGGTCTACATCGTGGCGCTGCCGTTCTTCGGGATCATCACCGAGGTCATCCCGGTGTTCTCCCGGAAACCACTGTTCGGCTACCGCGGGATGATCTACGCGACGCTGGCCATCGCCTCGCTGTCCGTGGTGGTGTGGGCGCACCACATGTTCGCCACCGGCGCCGTGCTGCTGCCCTTCTTCGCGTTGACCACGTTCATGATCGCGGTGCCGACGGGGATCAAGTTCTTCAACTGGATCGGCTCGATGTGGCGGGGCTCGCTGACCTTCGAGTCGCCGATGCTGTTCTCGATCGGGTTCCTGGTCACCTTCCTGCTGGGCGGGCTCACCGGGGTGATGCTCGCCTCGCCGCCGATCGACTTCCACGTCACCGACACCTACTTCGTCGTCGCGCACTTCCACTACGTGCTGTTCGGCACGATCGTGTTCGCCACGTACGCGGGCATCTACTTCTGGTTCCCGAAGATCACCGGCCGGTACCTGAACGAGCCGCTCGGCAAGCTGCACTTCTGGACCACGTTCATCGGCTTCCACATGACCTTCCTCGTCCAGCACTGGCTGGGCGACGAGGGCATGCCGCGCCGCTACGCCGACTACCTGGCGTCGGACGGGTTCACGGTGCTGAACACGGTCTCCACCATCGGGTCGTTCATCCTCGGCGCGTCGGTGCTGCCGTTCGTGTGGAACGTCTTCCGCAGCTACCGCTACGGCGAGCCGGCCACCATGGACGACCCGTGGGGCTACGGCAACTCGCTCGAGTGGGCCACCACGTCCCCGCCGCCGCGGCACAACTTCCTGGAGCTGCCGCGGATCCGGTCCGAGCGGCCGGCGTTCGACCTGCACTACCCGCACGCGATCGAGAAGGCGCGGGAGGACAAGTACGTCGGCCCGTGGGGCGGCCACGCCGACGAGGCACCACGCGCGCCGTCGGAGACGATGACGGACGCCGCGACCTGACCCCGATCATGGCATGGTGGTCGCACCGAGTTCACCTGGGAGCGACCATGAAGATCGAGGACCTGCTGGCCCGCGCGAGCGAGTCGTTCGACGCGAGGACGGTGTTCGCGAAGCCCATCGAGAAGGACGGCGTGACCGTGATCCCGGCGGCCCGCCTCGTCGGCGGTGGTGGCGGCGGCGACGGCGAGGACAAGGGCGGGCAGCGCGGCCGGGGCGGCGGCCTCGGCCTGATCGCGAAACCGGTCGGCGCCTTCGTGATCCGGGGCGGCGAGGTGTGGTGGCAGCCCGCCGTCGACGTCAACCGCCTGATCGCGACCATCGGGGCCGTCGCCATCGCCGGTCTCCTGGTGGGGAGCCGGCTGCTCCGCAGGCGGTAGCCGCCGAGAGCGCCTGTCGCACCGCGCGATGACCGGGTGGCGGGGGTAGCTTTACCCCTACCGGGTATTCGTGTCTACTATGGGGCATAGTAGGAATGGAGGTGCGGTGTGCTCGTCCTGGGGGTGGCCGTGCTCCTGCTCGCCGGCGCGGCGTACGGCGTCGCGGCGCTCGTGCGGCTCGGCCGGACGGTGACGGACGTGCGGCCGTTCCTGTCCGGCCACGAACCGGCCGAGCACGCCGTGTCGCGCTACCACGTCCGCTGGTACACGGTGACGATGCTGTTCCTGGCGTTCGACATGGAGATGGTGTTCATGTACCCGTGGACGCTCGTCGTGGCCGAGGAGGGGACGACCGCGGTGGTGGAGATGTTCGTCTTCCTGGCCATCCTGTTCGCCGGCGTCACCTACGCGTGGCGAGAGGGTGCCCTGCGGTGGGTGTGACGTCGTGGATGCTGCGGCACACGGCCCCGCGCCCGCTCGTGCTGACCGCCCCCGGCGGCACGGAGCAGCGACTGGCGGTGGAGCGGCACGCCCGGGAACGAGGTTGGCGCCTGGCCCGCAGCCCCGCCGAGGCGAACGTCCTGGTCGTGGCGGGCGGCGGGCTGGAGCCGTACGCGACGCGGGTGTGGCAGGCGATCCCGGCACCACGCGTGCGGGTGGAGGTGGCGGCGGACGTCCCGGCCGCACTGACGGCCGCGGTGGCGATGCTCCGCGACGCGGGTGAACAACGGAAACAGGCCGAGTCGCTGCTGACCACTCAGGAGCACGAGGGTGCCCACGAGCACGCCGCCATGGCGCACGGTGGCCACGACCACCACATGGCCGGCATGGAGATGCCTGGCGGCGTGCCCATGGCCGACCGCGCCCCGGACCGTGACGGGCTCATGCTCGACCAGCTCCACGTCCCCCTCGGTCCCGCGCTCCCCCTGTGGCCCCCCGGCCTGATCGTCCACACCAGACTCCAGGGCGACGTCATCCAGGACGCGGCCGCGGAACTGACCGGCACCGACGACTTCTGGCCCCGACACCCCGTCGCCCGGCGTCTGGATGCCGCCGCGTGCCTGCTGGCGCTCACCGGCTGGGCCGATGCCGCCGCCACCGCCCGGCTCCTCCGCGACGCCGCCCTGGCCGGCGACCTGGCCGAGGCACCGCGACGGAGGTGGGCCACCCGAGTACGCCGCTCCCGCACCCTCCGATGGCTCCTGACCGGGGTTGGCCGGGCCGAAACCGGCGACGCACAAGACCGGCTCCACCGCTGGCTCGACCTCGACGACCCCGACACGACACCCGTCGACGACCTGCCCGATCTCCTCGCCGGCACCGAACTCGCCACCGCCCGCCTCCTCATCGCGAGCCTGGACCTCGGAGTCCGCCATGGCTGAGACAACCACGTGGCAGGACACACTCGAACCGCCCACCCACCTCGCCGCCACCAGCCCCAACCCCGGAATCCGCCATGGCTGAGACAACCGCCTGGTGGGGTGCGCTGGTGCTGCTCGCCGTCCTCCTCGTCCTCGCGTTCGCGGTCGCCGCGTTCGACGCCGTGCTCGCGGCTCGGGCGGCCGGGCGTCCCACGAGGACCGCCGCCGTCGAGCCCGTCAGAACCGTGGCCGGCCTGCTCGTGCAGCAGCGCCGGCGCACGGTGGCCGCGGACAGCCTGCTCTGGCGGTCGGCCGGACTGGTACTCCTGGTCGCCGGCGTGCTGGCCTCCGCCGTGACACCGCTGGGAAGATGGGCGGTCAGCGACCTCGACGTCGGCATAGTCTGGTTCAACGCCATGGAGATCGTGGCCTGGGCCGCGGTCTGGCTCGCCGGGTGGGGACCCAACGCCGCGTTCTCGCTCGTCGGCGGGTACCGGTTCGTGGCGCAGGGCCTCGCCTACGAGCTGCCGCACATGTTCGCGCTCACCACCGTCGCCATCGGAGCGGGATCGCTGCGGGTGGCGGATGTCGTCGCGGCACAACAAGGGCTCTGGTTCGTGGTGTGGATGCCGGTCGCGTTCGTCGTCTACCTGGTGTCCGTGCTGGCGATGTCGTTCACCCGGCCGTTCGACCAGGCCACCGGCTCGGACCTCGCCGGGGGCACCGCGAGCGAACTGTCCGGTGTGGACCGTCTCGTTCACCAGGCCGGGCAGAAGGTTCTGCTGGTGTCCGGCGCCGCCATGGCCGTTCCCCTCTTCCTCGGCGGCGGGGCCGGGCCACTGCTGCCGGACTGGCTGTGGTCGGTCGTCAAGACCGCCGCGGTACTCGCCGTGCTCACCTACGCCGGGCGCAGGACACCGACCATCCGCATGGACCGGTTCATGGAGGTCGCCTGGATGGTGCTCATCCCCGCGACCCTCCTGCAGGCGCTCTTCGTGTCCATCGTGGTCATCTGAACAGGGAGGATCATGGACGTCGTCTTCTGGGGGTGCGCGGTCGGCGCGGTCGCCTCGGGCATCGCGGTCTTCCGGGTCGACTCCATGGCGCGGGCCACCTTCGCGCTGCTGGCCTCCTTCGTGTTCGCGGCGGTGACCGTCCTGCTCGTCGACCTGACCTACCTGGGTGTCCTGGTCATCCTCATGATGATCATGGAGATGGTCATCATGGTCGTCTTCATGCTGATGTACATGATGAACCCGGCCGGCCTGATGCCGATGTCCATGCTGCACAACAAGAAGGGCGCGCTCGTCATCTCCGGCGCCACCTTCGCCGTGCTGGCCACCGGCAGCATCCTCGTCGACTGGCCCACCACGAACGCACGGCGCCCCGAGGACCCCACCATGGCGCTCGGCGAGGCGCTCATGGGCCCCAAGATGCTGACCATGGTCGTGCTCGGCCTCGCCCTCTTCGCCACGATCATCGCCACCGTCGTGCTCGCCACGCACCGCGGCCGCTACGACCGGTACGGCGACCGGCTCGACCGGAAACGGCCCGACGACCCCGTCCGGGGAGGGTTGGGCCGATGACCGGGTACCTGCTCCTCGCCTCCGCGCTGTTCAGCGTCGGGCTCTTCGGCGCGCTGTCCCAGCAGTCCATCGTGATGATCATGATGGGGCTGGAGCTGATGATCAACGCGGTGATCGTCGGCGGGGCCGCGTTCTGGTACTACACCGCGCCGGAGCGGCCCGACGGACAGGTCGTGATCGTCGTCGCGATCACGGCCATGGCGGTCGAGATGGCCGCCGGTTTCGCCGTCACCACCGCCATCTTCCGGGCCCGGGACGTCGACATGACCGACCTGGCCGCGGACCTCAAGGACTGACGTGCCCTTCCTCGACGGGATCTCCTTCGGCCTCGGCGTGGACGGCCTGTCCGCGGTCATGGTCGTGACGGTCGCGATCGTCCTGGTCGCGGTGCTGGTGTTCGCGGCCGGCGAGTTCCGGTCGGCCCGCTTCTTCGGCCTGATGCTGCTGTTCGCGGCCGCCATGCTGCTGACGGTCACCGCGACGACGCTGCTGTCGCTGCTCATGGCGTGGGAGATCATGGGTGCCACCTCCTACGCCCTCATCGGCTTCTGGTGGCGGGAGCCGCGCCGGGTGCGGTCGGGCCTGGTGGCGTTCCTGACCACGCGGGCCGCCGACCTCGGGATGTACCTGGCGGCCGGCGCCGCCCTGGCCGGCGGTGCGGGTGGCCTCGAGCTCGACCGGCTGGCGAGCCTGCCGGACGGCTGGCGGGACACCGTGGCGGCGGGCCTGGTGATCGCCGCGCTGGGCAAGTCGGCCCAGCTGCCGTTCAGCTTCTGGCTGTCCCGCGCGATGGACGGTCCCAGCCCGGTGTCGGCGCTGCTGCACTCGGCGACCATGGTCGCGGCCGGCGCGTACCTGTTGCTGCGCATGAACCCCCTGCTCGACGCGACCCCGTGGGCGGCGGCCACGGTCGCGTGGGTGGGCGCGGCCACCGCGGTGCTGCTGGGTGCGGTGGCGGTCGTCCAGCGGGACCTCAAGCAACTGCTGGCGGCGTCGACCTGTGCGCAGGTCGGTTTCATGGTCCTCGCCGCCGGTACGGCCGGGGTCGCGGCCGGCACCTGGCAGCTGGTGGCGCACGCGTTCACCAAGAGCCTGCTGTTCCTCTGCGCCGGGGCGTGGCTGACGGCGTTGGGCACGAAGAACCTCGCCGAGCTGCGGGGTGCGGCCCGCCGGTACCCACTCGTCGGGATCACGTTCACCGCGGGTGCCCTGTCCCTGGCCGGCATCCCGCCGCTGGCGTTGTGGGCGGCCAAGGACCACGTGCTCGCCACCGCACTGCACGAGTCCGTGCCGCTCTACGTCGCGGGGCTCGCCGCGGGCGCGCTCAGCGCCGCCTACGCCGGCCGCGCCCTGGCGATCGTCTGGGCGCCGGCGGCCGAGCAGCCCGCGTGGAGTCCGTGGACGGAACGGGCGGCCCTGCCGCCGCTCGCGGCCGGTGCGGTGGGACTCGGCGTCCTCGCCCTCCCCGGACCGTGGACGGACGCGCCGGGTGGGGCCGGCGCCGGCCCCGCGTGGTGGGAGCTGGCGGCCTCCGGCGTGCTCGCGCTGCTCGTCACCGGGCTGACGGCACGCGCGGTCAGCCGCCGCGACGTGTCCGCCCCGGCTCCCCTGCTCGACTGGCTGCACCTGGAGAAGGCCGCGAGGACCCTCGTCGCGCGACCCACCCTGGCCATGGCGGACGGCCTCGCCCGGTTCGACGACCGGGCCGTGGCCGGCGGCGTGCGCGCCGCCGCGGCGGTGGGCGCGGCGTTCGCGCGGCTGGTCGACCGGCGCGTGGAGTGGTCGGTCGACGGGGCGGTTCGCCGTGTCGGGCAAGGGTTCCGGGCGCTGGGCCGGCTCGCGCGGCGCCCGCAGACCGGCCAGCTGCACCACTACTACGCCCAGGCGGTGGTCGTGCTGGCCGCACTCGCCGTCCTCCTACTCCTGATGAGGTGAGCGTGCTCAGCATCGTCGTCTTCCTGCCGGTCGCGGTGGCCGTGGCGCTGCTGGCCGTGCCACGGGTCAGCGACGCCGTGGTGCGCTGGCTGTGGGTCGCCGCCAGTGCCGTCGAGCTGGTGCTCGTGGTCGTGCTCTGGGTGGGGTACGACGGCCCCGGCTACGGGTACGAGGTGAACCGCCGGTGGATCCCGAGCGTCAGCTCCGGCTACCACATCGGCGTGGACGGCCTGAGCCTGCCGCTGGTCGCGGTGACGGCCGTGCTCTTCCTGGCCTGCGCGGTCTACGCATTGGGTCGGACTGAGCGGCCGCCGGCGTCTGGACTGACGAGCACGGAGGCCCGGCGAGGAACGAGCCCTGGGCCTCCGCGCGCAGGAGGGAAGACGCCGGGTACAGGCCGCGAAGCGAGGCAATCCAACACTGCTCGGTCCTTCGCCGCCCTGTTCCTGTTCCTCGAGACCGTCTGCATGGGTGTGTTCGTCTCGCTCGACCTGGTGCTGTTCTTCGTCTTCTTCGACCTGTCCATCGTGGGCATGTACTTCGTCATCGCCGGCTGGGGGCACCGGAACGCGGCCCGGGCTGCACTGCAGTTCTTCCTGTACACGTTCCTCGGCTCGCTCGCGCTGCTGCTCGGGTTCATCGGCCTCTACCTCGCCGCCGAGCCGCACACGTTCGACATCGTCGCGCTCACCGAGCAGAATCCCCTGCAGGGCAAGGGAACCGTCGCCACGCTGGTGCTCGTGGCGATCGTGGTCGGACTCGCGATCAAGACCCCCACCGTGCCGTTCCACACCTGGCTGCCGCCCGCGCACACCGAGGCGCCGGCCGAGGGCTCGGCGATCCTGGCCGGGGTGCTGCTGAAGCTCGGCACGTACGGGTTCGTGCGGATCGCCATGCCGATGCTGCCCGGCACGTGGCGCGACTGGGCCGTGGCGATCATCGTGGTGGGCGTGGTCAGCGTGCTGTACGGGGCGCTGGTCGCCCTGGCACAGCGGGACTTCAAACGGATGATCGCCTACACGTCGGTCAACCACATGGGGTACGTCATCCTGGCGGTCGGCGCCGCCGGCCTGCTGTCCACTTCGGACGACCAGGCGCACGACCTCGCGGTGACCGGCGCCGTCACGCAGATGGTCAGCCACGGCCTGATCACCGGCGCGCTGTTCCTGCTCGCCGGGGTGCTGTGGGAGCGGGGCGGCACCTATGACCTCGACGCGTACGGGGGCATCGCCGCCAGCGCCCCCCGGTTCGCCGGCCTCACCGCGGTGGCGGCGTTCGCGTCGCTCGGGCTGCCCGGGTTCTCCGGGTTCATCGCGGAGTTCCAGATCTTCACCGGGGCGCTGCCCGGCGCGCCGGTCGCGACCGCGTTGGCGTTCCTCGGGATCCTGGTCACGGCCGCGTTGTTCCTGCGTGCCTTCCAGCGGCTGTTCCTGGGCGAACCGGCGACGAGCGTCGGGGACCTGACAGTCACCGAGACGCTGTCGATCGCGCCGCTGATGGTGCTCGCGGTCGTGCTCGGGTTGTTCCCCCGCTTCCTGCTCGACCTGGTCGAGCCCGCCGCACGCGTGCTCGGCACGCTGGTGAGCCGATGAACTCCGAGATGAGCATGGCGGCAGACCTCGGCCGCCTGCTGCCCGAGATCATCCTCGCCTGCACGGCGGTCGTGGGCCTGCTGTTCGGGTCGTTCCTGCCCCGGAGAACCCAGTGGCCCGTCCGCGTGCTCGCCGCGGCCGGGTGTGTGGCGGGTCTGGTGTGGACGGTCGTGGGCGGGACCGGCACGGTGTTCGCGCAGACGTACACGGTGGACACCGCCACGAACGCGATACGGGTGGCCGTGCTCGGGTCGGTGCTGCTGGTGCTGGTGATGACGCGGCTCGGCGGCCACGCGCGGGAGACCGAGTTCGTCATCCTGCTCCTGCTCGCCGCGCTGGGCGCGATCCTGCTGGCGGGCGCGAACGACCTGGTGCTGCTGGCGGCCGCGTACCTGCTGGCGAGCGTGCCGCTGTACGCGCTCACCGGGTTCGCCAAGGACGGCCCCGGCACCGAGGCGACCCTCAAGTTCTACCTGCTGGGCGCGTTGCTCGGCACGACGATGCTGTTCGGCGTCATGCTGGTGTCCGGCGTCGGCCGCGGCAGCGACTACCCGACCCTGCACCACACGCTGCCCGGCGCGCCGCTCGCCGCGGTCGCGGTCGGGGCCGTCGCGGTGCTGGCCGGGCTGGTGTTCAAGGCGGGCGCGGTGCCCGGCCACTTCTGGGTCCCGGACGTCACCGAGGGCACGCAGCCGGCGGTCGGCGCCATCGTGACCACGATCCCGAAGCTCGGCGCGGTGGTCGCGGTCTACCGGCTCGCCACGCTGCCGCCGCTGAACTGGCCGCTGCTGATCGCGGTGCTGGCCGCGGCGACCATGACGCTGGGCAACCTGGCCGCGTTCTTCCAGCGGGACGTCCGCCGCCTGCTCGCCTACTCGACGATCAGCCAGGTCGGCTACCTGCTGATGGCCGTGGCCGCGGCCGGCGCGTCGCTCGCGCTGCCCAGCCTGCTGCTCTACCTCGCCGCCTACGCGGTGACCAACCTCGGCGCGTTCGCGGTCGTGTGCGCGCTCCCCCGGGCCAGGACGCTCGACGACTACGCGGGTCTGCGGGCCCACCGGCCGTGGCTGGCGGTGTGCCTCGCGGTGTGCCTGCTGGGGTTGGTCGGCACGCCGCCGACCGGGGTGTTCGCCGGCAAGCTCACGATCTTCACGGCCACCTTCGACGCGGGCCTCGGCTGGCTCGTGGTGGTGGCGGCGGTCAACACGGTCGCGAGCGTCTTCTACTACCTGCGCTGGCTCGTGCCCGCGCTCCGCACGTCCGACGAGTTCCCCCGCCCCGACCGCGCGGCGAGCGTCGCGGCCTACCTCGCCGCGCCGGCCTCGGTCGCGGTCGGCGTGCTCGCCGGGCCGATCCTCGCGCTCATGGCACCCGCTGGCTGATCACCAGCGAGCCGCCGGCCGCGCAGAGCAGGACCAGCGTGCCCAGGATCAGCCACGGGCGGCTGGCGTCCAGGTGCTTGATCTCGTAACCGATCTGCTCGCCGAGCGTGTCGTAGACGCGTTTGAGCTCCTCGGCGGTCGCGGCCTTGTGGAACTCGCCGCCGGAGAGCTCGGCGATCTCCCGCATGGCGGCGTCGTCGACCGGGACGTCGGTGGTCTTGCCGTTGATCGTGACCGAGCCGCTCTCGGTGCCGAACGAGATGGTGGAGATCGGGATGCCGCGGTTCTTGGCCGCCCGCGCCGCCGAGTAGCCGCCGCGCGGGTTCTCGGGGTCCATGTTCGGCACGGTCTGCTTGCCGTCGGTCATCAGCACGATCCTCGCCGGCGGCGGTCCCTCCGCCCCGCCGACGACCGCGGAGAAGCCGTCGATCGCCTGCAGGGCCGCGAAGATCGCCTCACCGGTGGCGGTGGACTCGGCGAGCTCCAGGTTCTTGATGGCCCGCGCCATGCCGCCGCGGTCCGTCGTCGGCGACACCAGCACCGTCGCGGTCCCGGCGAACGAGATCAGTCCCAGGTTGATGCCGGGCGTCATGTTCTCGACGAACGAGGTCGCCGCGGCCTGTGCCGCCGCGAGCCGGCTGGGGCGCACGTCGGTGGCCTTCATCGACAGCGACACGTCGACCACCAGCATCACCGTGGCCCGGTTGCGCGGCAGCCGCTGCTCGGCGGTCGGCCCGGCCATCCCGATGACGAACAGGATCATCGACACCAGGAGCAACGCCGGCGGCACGTGGTGGTACCAGCCCGGCCGCTTGGGCGCGACCCGCTCCAGCAGTGGCAGGTTGGCGAACCGCAGCATCCGGCGCTTGCGCTTCAGCACCACCAGCACGTAGCCGGCGACCAGCGCCGCGACCACCACGAACAGCAGCAGCCACCACGGCGCGGTGAACCCACTCAGACTCATGGAACCCCCAGTTGCCAGCCCGCCCAGTGAAGCAACTGGCAGGTGTGCCCGTGGTGAGCCCGGGTGTGGCCGCTGGGAAGCCACACCCGGAGCCTGTTTCAGCAGCCGAACCAGCGCACGGCCTGCCCTCTGAAGAGGTCCGTCGTGCCGGCGGCGACGCCGGTGTCGGCGACCGTGTACACGAGGCTGCCGCCCTCGAGCGGTGACACCCGCCCGTCGGCGTGCACGATGACGGCCCCGCCACCGATGGTTCCCCTGCGGTTGACCGACAGCGCGCCGGCCTGGACGTGCGTGTGCATGGTGAAGCCGCCGGTGCGCAGGTTCCACAGTGTCGGCACGGTGGAGCTCGTGGCCGGGTCGTAGACGTTGCCGGCGGCCACGCCGCCCTGGATCGCGGTCGCGTCACCGCCCTGGCTGCCCGCCGGCACCGGCAGTGCGTGCGGCTTTCCCTTGGCGGGCCACACGTACGGCGTGCCCGGCGGGTAGGGCGACACGACGCCTACCACGGAGCCGTCCTCGTCGATGCCCCGGGCCAGGGCGCCGTTGGTGTTGCCCGCCGGCACCGGCAGTATCCGCACGGTGCCGGGTTGGTCCGCCGGCCACACGACCGGGACCCAGCCGCCGCCGGTGTCGCCGATGCTGTTGCCGACGACGTCACCGCGCGAGTTGATCCCGACCGCCTGCGTCGAGTCCCCGGGGCGCGCGGCCGGCAGGAAGGTGAACGTCCCGTCCCGGTAGGTGAACGCGTCGGAGTGGAAGCTGGTGTTGTCGATCGTGCGTTCGCCGACGACCACGCCGCGGCGGTTGACGTCGTGGTAGTCGATCTGGACGTGCTGGATCGACGAGGCGTCGATCTCGGTGAGCCGGCCGTCGTGCCACAACGCGCCGACCCGCCGGTCCGGGTAGTTCAGCCGGCCGACCAGGTAACGGCCGGTCAGGTCACCACCGGTGACGTCGGAGAACGCGCCGGCGGGTGCCGGCAGCGCGACCATGCCGCAGGCGGGGGCGGCGGCTGCCGCGGCCGGCGCCAGCGGCACCAGCAGTCCGGTGGCCACCGCCGCGGCGAGCAGTGTGCGCCGTCTGTGTCGAGGTTCCATGGGTGCTCCTCCCCCAGAGGACGGAATGTCTGACCTCTTGAAGACACGTTTGCCCAGGTCACGGTTGCTCGACCAGTCATGCGATTGGCGCATCAATCCATTGAATACTGATGCTTTCCCGCGATAGACCGTGGCGAGCGACGACTACCCGGAGATCGACTCCGACGCTCCCGCCGGCCGGGTGACCGTCACCCGCGGCACGGTGGACTTCACGGGTCTGCGCTGAGACGTCAGTCCGCGCTGCGCATGCCCCTGCGCTCGCCGGGCTCCAGCGCCGCCGTGGCGGCCTCGGCCTCCGCGGCGGCCGCACCACAGCTGACGAAGGTGAACGGCTGCCCGCCGAACCCCGTGTCGTAGTACCACTCACCGTTCGGCTGGACGCCCTTGAGCTTGTACACCGGCACGAACCCGGTCTGACCGGTGCCGTTGCTGTTGGTGACGGTCAGCTCGTAGATCCACGGGTCCGTGGGGCTGCTCTGCACGTAGCTCCCGGTCAGGATCCACGGGCCGCCGCCCTGGCCGCCGCTGACCGTGCCGATGATGTACTGGTGCGCCTCGTCGATCCGCAGCGTGTACTGGTTTCCGTACTGGTCCTGGATACATTCCCCGTCAACGAAAGCCATGATTGGCTCCTCCCCAGAATGAAGTTTTCGGCCTCACCGAGGAAATCGTTCCGGCCGGGCGGATGTTAGGTCGGCTGTTCGGGTGGTCGTCGCGGTGTGTTCCCGTGCGCCACCCAACAGGTGAAGCAGTTCGGCGGCCGCCTTCCTGCGTGCGGGCGAGGATGACCAGACCGCGGGCAGCACGACACCGAGATAGCCGAGCAGCACCAGGCCGGCGGCCACGAGGACGAGGGGAAAACCGGCGGTCGCGGCGGCGGCGAGTAACAGTGCGGGCGTTGTTCTCATGGCGGCGAGTGTGCGAATCTTGATGTCCGCGACGGACGGTTTCGGAATGATCCGGAAATCGGCGCGGGGCCGCTGGTCACAGGCTTGACGGACCGGACGGGACCGAACGGGTCCGTGGGGAGGGCGTGATGCGTTCCCGGCCCGTCGCCGAGCCGCTGACGGTGTTCTGCGCCGCGCTCCGGGAGCTGCGCCGCGCGGCCGGGCAACCGTCGCTCGCGGCACTGGGCGGGGCGATGCCACGCAGGCCCGGCGCGTCCACGCTGTCCGACCTGCTGAACGCGAAGGTCACGACGGCGCCGGACTGGGGCCTCGTGGCCGAGTTCGTGACGGCCTGCACGACGTCGGCGTCGCGCGAGCTGCCGGCGGAGTTGGCCGACCTCGCCCGGTGGCGCCGGCGGCACGCGGACCTCGAACGTGAGCTGGACGCCATCAGGAGGCACACCACCGTCACACCGCCGGCGGTCGCCACCGCGACGACCCTGCCGCACGACATCGTCACGTTCACCGGGCGGGAGCGCGAGCTGGCTTTTCTGGCGGACGCGGTCGCGGCCGCCAGGTCGTCCGGCTCGGTGGGCATCGTCGCGATCGACGGCATGGCCGGGGTGGGCAAGACGTCGCTGGCGGTGCGCGCCGCCCACCTGATGGCCAGGAAGTTCCCCGACGGCCAGTTGTTCGTGGACCTGCACGCCCACACCGCGGGGCAGTCGCCCGTGCGCCCGGCGGACGCGTTGCACGCGCTGCTGTCGGCGGTGGGCGTCGAGCCGGGTGCCATCCCGGAGCGCCTGGACGAGCGGTCGGCCCTGTGGCGCAGCAGGCTGGCCAACCGGCGGACGCTGGTCGTGCTGGACGACGCGGTGGGCCACGAGCAGGTGACGCCCCTGCTGCCCGGCACGCCCGGCGCATGCGTCCTGATCACCGGCCGCCGGCGACTGGCGGCGCTCGATGGAGCCGTGATGATGCCACTGGACATCCTGTCCCCGGCCGAGGCGGCGGAGTTGTTCGTCCGCACGGCGGGCACCGGCGACCCCCGGTCCGAGGCGGTCCGCGAACTGACCGCGAAGGTCGGTCACCTGCCGCTGGCCATCCGGCTATTGGCCGGCCGGCTACGCAGCCGTCCCACGTGGACGGTCGCCGACCTGATCGGCGAACTGGACACCGCACGGAACCGCTCGGCCACCATCCGCGCCGAGAACGTGATCGTCGGCGTGGTGTTCGACCTGTCGTTCAACGCGTTGCCGGAGAACGTGCGGCCGGTGTTCCGCGGGCTCGGGCTGCATCCCGGTGTGGACTTCGACGTGTCCGTGGCCGCGGCCCTCGCCGGCGTCACCGAGGAGGAGGCCCGGCACGGCCTGGACGTGCTCTACGACGACCACCTGATCGAGGAACCGGTGCGTGGCCGGTACCGCCTGCACGACCTCGTCCGCGACTACGCCCGCGGCCTGGCCCCGACCGAAACCAGGCACGACGCGATGGCCCGCCTGCTCGCCCACTACCTGGCGGCGGCGGACGCCGCCGACGACCGGCTGCGGGGCCGGGGTCCGGAAGGCAACACCCTCGCCAGCCGCGCCATGGGCAAGGCCTGGCTGGACGTCGAGCTACCCAACCTCCTCGCGACGATCGAGCACACGGTCGGCGAGCACGGCGTGGCCGCGGTCCGGCTGAGCCACCTGCTCAGCCTCTACCTGCACCGCCACGGCCAGTGGCGGCACGGGGTGAAGCTCTTCCAGACCGCGAGCCGCGCGGCGCGGGAGACCGACGACCGCGCGGTCGAGGCGGACGCGCTGCGGGATCTCGGTCTCTTCCACCGGCTGCTGAGCGATTACGAGGAAGCCGAACCTGTTCTGAACAACGCGCTGGCACTGTACGAGGAACTCGGCGACCGAAGGGGCAAAGCGGGTGTCCTCATGCAGACCGCCGCAGTGCTTCGCCATCGTGGCCGTTACCGGGAGGCTATCGAACGCGCGACCCAGTCACTCGAACTCGCCACCGAGTTCGATTACCGGCGAGGAATCATCGCCGCGCTGGGCGAAATAAGCGAGTCACAATGTCGCCTGGGCGAGCACTCGGCCGCTCGGGAGAACGCGCTGGCCGCGCTGCGGATGTGTCACGGGCTGGGCGATCGCATCCGGGAGTCCAGCACGTTGCAAACGTTGGGCTTCGCGGAGTTGAACATGGGGCTGCTCGATGACGCAGAGGAGAGGTTGACGGCCGCGGTGCGGCTCGCACGAGAAGCGAACTATCGCATCGGGGAGGCCGACGCGCTCCACTTTCTCGGTGTCGTGGCACACCGGAACGGGCGCCCCGAAGTGGCTCGGACACTACTCGGTGACGCGCTCGACATCTTCATCGACCTCGGTGACGCCCGGGGACAGGCCTCGGCCCTCAATGACCTGGGCATCCTGATGCGCGAACACGATCCTCGAGCGGCTCGCCGCTGTCACGTCCTCGCGCTCCGAATCGACCACTCGATCGCGAACCCGTCACGGGAGGCCCAGTCGTGGGAAGGCATCGGCCGGGCACTGGTGGCCGGCGGTGACACCAACGGTGGACTGCGGAGGCTCCGCCGGGCTCTGGCGATCTACCAGCGCATCGGGGAGCATGACTGGCGACGGCTGAATGCCTTCATCGCCGAACTGGAAGGTGGTGGACCAGGATGAATTCGCCCACTGAACCCACGAAGAACCTGGTAGACGTGACCCACACGCCGCTCGGCGATCTGATCACGAGCGGCGGAACTTCCGTATTGGCGCGAGCGACCACGCGAATGGTCGACGAGGTGCTCGGCGCGGATTTCTCCATACAGATTCAGGAAGCCGGAGATGACGGATGGAAAGGAAGTGACGACAGCAAGCCTTGACTTGTGGCGAGCCCGGCTTCACGGTCGCCAGCTCGCGCGGTGGTCCAGGATCATCGCCTTCGCCCGCTCGATCGTCTCCGCCGGCACGTCGTCGAGGGGACATCGGCTCAACCGGCGAGCCGCCCCGTCGACCAACCCGACGCCGAACCCGGTGAGATCCGGCGCGGACACCAAACCCTCGATCGCCGCCTCGACCTGCATCCGTCGGTGCACGAACGAGAAGTCCGCGAGCTGCCGGGCATCCTCGGGCACGTGCTTTCGCTGCGTGTGCCAGAACTCCACGGTGCTGGTGAAGGCGTAGATCCCGTGCAGCAATCCGGTGAGGGGCCTGGGGTCGTCGCGCCATGGCGCGTATGTCAGCTCCGCGTCGTCGCGGGTGTGCAGGACCACCAGGTCGAGCAGTGCGTTCAGCTTGGTGTGCTGGAGTTCGTGCACCAGTGTCGCCGCCAGGGTCGCCGGGGAGTCCGCCGCCGACAGCGCGGCCCCGCCGAACGCCGCCGACGCGGACGCGCCCACGACGCGGCTTCCCGGTGCGAGCGGCGCGACCGCGACCAACCCGGCGGCCAGTTCGGCGGCGAACCCAGGATGCCATCGGGTCAGCACCTCCCACGCACCGCGAAGATCGGCCCGCCACGCCGCGAACTCGTCCTCGCCCAGCGGACGCGGCGGTTCGGGTGCCGAGAACCACCGGTACGGCGTGCGGTCGTCGATCTCCACGTCCAGCCCCGGACCGCTCCCGCGCACCGGCACGAACTCCGCTGCGCCGCGCAACCCGAACCACGATCCGCGCGCGACACGCAGCAGCACCTCCGTCGGTGTGACACGCAGATCCGCCGCGTCGGCGTCGAACCGGGCCTGGCCGATCGTGGGCAGCGTGAGGACCCCGTCGAGGAGGGGCACCTCGACGGTGCACGGCAGTGCGGCCCGAACCGCCGCCGAGGCCGCCAGCGCCCGCAGGAATCCCACCTCGACCGCCGGCGGCGGACCGTCGAGCGGGACGCCGTGGCGCCGTCTCGTCGCGCGGACCAGCCACACCCCCACCGACGGCCACATCAGCACGTCCTCGACGACGTCCGGCGCCCGCTCCTCCACCGCCGCGAGGATTCGCCACGCCGGTTCCAGGTCCGGCCCGCAGGCCGCGACGAGTGCCGCCAGGAGAAGCCGCCGCCGGCTGTACTGGCCGCTCCGCAGCGCCGCGATGCCGTCCGCGCCAAGGGGTCCCGCGCAGAACTCGTCGAACTGGGCCGGGGAAAGCCGATGTGACGGGAAGAGGTCGGCTGTTCCGGGCACGCCACCATTCTCGCAGAGGGTGGCGCACCTCACAGACGCGTTTCCCGGCATTCCCGACATCCGGGGGTAACAGCGACGACATCAAGGAGTTACATAGGTGTCTAATGGACTTGCACGTTCAGTGACAGCCTGTGTGCGAGGAGGGGACCATGTGCGGGATCACCGGCTGGGTCGCGTTCCGGCAGGACCTGCGGAGTGAGCGGGACACGCTCGACGCGATGACCGAGACGATGGCGTGCCGGGGACCGGACGACCGGGGCACGTTCACGACCGAGCACGCCGCGCTGGGGCACCGCCGGCTCGCGATCATCGACCTGCCCGGTGGGCGGCAGCCCATGCGGGTGGACACCCCGCAGGGGCCGGTCGCGCTGGTGTACTCCGGGGAGACCTACAACTTCACCGAGCTCAGGAGCGAGCTGAGCCGGCGCGGCCACCAGTTCGAGACCGTGTCGGACACCGAGGTGGTACTGCACGCCTACCTCGAGTGGGGCACGGCCCTCGCGGAGCGGCTCAACGGCATGTACGCCTTCGCGATCTGGGACGGCCGGCACGAGCAGCTGGTCATGGTCCGCGACCGCATGGGCATCAAGCCGTTCTACTACCACGAGACCGCCGACGGCGTGCTGTTCGGCTCCGAGCCCAAGGCGATCCTCGCCAACCCGGGCGTCGAGCCGACCGTCACGCTCGACGGCATCCGCGAGCTGTTCGCGTTCGTCAAGACACCCGGGCACGCGGTGTGGGACGGCATGCGTGAGGTCGAACCGGGCACGGTCGTCACCGTGGACCGCAACGGGCTGCACCCGAACCGGTACTGGGCACTGGAAACCCGCGAGCACACCGACGACCGGGCCACGACGGTCGCCCGGGTGCGGGAGCTGCTCGACGACATCGTGCGGCGCCAACTGGTCGCGGACGTGCCGCGGTGCGTGCTGCTCTCCGGCGGCCTGGACTCCTCGGCCATGACGGCGATCGCGGCGCGGCAGCTCGACGAGCCGGTGCGCAGCTTCGCGGTGGACTTCGTCGGCCAGGCCGAGAACTTCGTGCCGGACGAGATGCGGTCCACTCCGGACACCCCGTACGTGCACGACGTGGCCGAGCTGGCCGGCACCGACCACCAGGACATCGTGCTGAGCTCCGACCAGCTGGCCGACCCCGAGGTGCGGGCGAAGGTCATCCGCGCCCGCGACCTGCCCAACGGGCTCGGCGACATGGACGCCTCGCTCTACCTGCTGTTCAAGGCGATCCGCGGGCACTCGACGGTCGCGCTGTCCGGCGAGTCCGCCGACGAGGTGTTCGGCGGCTACAAGCAGTTCTTCGACCCGGTGGCCCGCGAGGCGGCGACGTTCCCGTGGCTGGTGCTGGCCGCGCGGCACCGGGGGCGGCGGGGCCAGCTCATGAACCCGGCGCTGGCGCAGAACCTGCGGCTCGAGGAGTACATCCGGGACGCCTACCGGACCTCGGTGTCCACAGTAGAGCGCCTGCCGGGCGAGTCGGCGCTCGAGTCGCGGATGCGGGAGATCTGCTACCTGCACCTGACCCACTTCGTGCGGATCCTGTTGGACCGCAAGGACCGCGCGTCGATGGCGGTCGGCCTCGAGGTGCGGGTGCCGTTCTGCGACCACCGGCTCGTCGAGTACGTCTACAACACCCCGTGGTCGCTGAAGACCTTCGACGGCAGGGAGAAGTCCCTCCTGCGGGCCGCGACCGCGGACGTGCTGCCGAAGTCGGTGGTGGAACGCGTGAAGTCGCCCTATCCGTCCACACAGGACCCGGAGTACGCGCGGAAGCTGCGGGAGCACGTCCGCGGCCTGCCCGCCGGCCACCAGGTGTTCGACATCGTCGACCGCGGCTGGGTGGGCCAGGTGATGGACGCCGAGGAGGTCGACCAGGCGGTCCGCTTCGGGCTGGAGCGCACGCTCGACCTCGCGCTCTGGCTGGACATCTACCAGCCGGTGCTCAAGCTGTCGTAGCCGAGGTCCTCGACGACCTCGGCGCGGTGGACGACGTCCTGGCCGGCGGCAGCGAGTACCCGAAGCTCGGCGTGCACGTCGGGCCGTGGGTCATCCCGTGGCACTCGACTCCACGCGCGCGGCGGTGGCGGCCATGACCCCCAGCTAGTGTCCCGCGAGCCAGTCCAGGGCCGCCTCGGCGTGGTTGAGCACGGAGATGTGGCCCTCGCCGGGCCGCGACCACAGCTCCGCGGCGGGGATCCGGCCGGCGAGCCAGACGCTGTGCGCGGCGGGCACCATCCGGTCCGCCTCGCCGTGTACCAGCAGGACCGGCGCGTGGACGTCGGCAGGGTCGAAGCCCCAGGGGGCGACGTTGGCGAGGTCGTCGTCGATCTGGGCGGCGGGCCCGGCCGCGACCGCCGGCCCGACGACCTCGCTGAACCAGCCCCACGGCCCGTCGAACGCGGCGTTGTCGGCGGGTGTGAACGAGTCGGGGTCGAACTCGGCGTGTGCCTGGAACTCCTCCTTCGCGGCCCGTCCCGCGGCGGCCGCACGCAGCGACGCCGCACTGCCGTGTGACATCCCGGCAAACCAGTCGAGCCCGGCGGCGGCGAACGGCGCCAGCCCGGCCACGCTGACGACGGCCAGCACCCGCTCTGGCAGCAACGCGGCGGTGGCGAGGGCGTGCGGCCCGCCACTGGAATGCCCCATCACCGCGAACCGGCCGATCCCCAACGCGTCGGCGACCGCGGCGACATAGCCGGCCGCCGAGGCCATGTCCCGTCCGGGGTGGGGCGTGGAGCCGCCGTAACCGGGCCGGTCGTAGGAAACCCACCGAATCCCCCACCGCTTGGCGGCGGCGAACAACGGCCGCGGCGGCGCCCCGAGGTTCGGCGTCCCGTGATGCCAGAACACGGTGAGCCGATCCCCCTCCTCCGTGTCGTAGACGTGCAGGGTGCTCCCGTCGGCCAGCACGAGATCGTTCTCCACCCGGGGAGCCTAACGTTCCGGGACCGGAGCGATATCCCCTGTGAGAGTCTGGCCGGGTGCGAGTCGGGCTGCTGGGGGCGCTGGAGGTGCGCGACGACGCGGGCCGCCCGGTCGAGGTGCCCGGGTCGCGGCTGCGGGCGCTGCTCGTCCGCCTCGTGGTCGCCGGCGGACGGCCGGTCTCCGAGGACGCGCTGATCGACGCGGTCTGGGGTGCGCGGCCGCCGGCGGGTGTGCTCAACGCCCTGCAGACCCTGGTGTCCCGCCTGCGCCGCACCCTCCCCGACCTCCAGCTGACGCACTCGGCCGCCGGCTACCAGGTGGCCGGCGTCGACACCGACGTCGCCGCGTTCGAGGCGCTGGCCGTCGCCGGCCGGGGCGCCGGGGACCTGGCGACGGCCCGCGAGCGGTTCGCCGAGGCGTTGCGGCTGTGGCGTGGGGAACCGCTGACCGAGCTGGCCGGCGCCTTCGCGCCGCCGGTCGTGGCGCGGCTGACCGAGCTGCGGCTGCGCACGGTCGAGGACCTGGCCGAGGCCGAGCTCTCGGGCGGCACCGCCGGGGACGTGGCCGCCGGGCTGGCCGACCTGGTCGCCGCGCACCCGTTGCGGGAACGCCTCACCGCCACCTACATGCGGGCGCTGGTCGCGGCCGGCCACCCGGCGCGAGCGCTGACCGCCTACGAGGACCTGCGCCGCGTCCTCGCGGCGGAGCTGGGCACCGACCCCTCCCCCGAGGTCCGCGACCTGCACGCCACCATCCTGCGCGGCAACACCGGGACGCGGACCGGACCGCCGGCCCCGGTGACGAGCTTCGTCGGCCGCGAGGACGAACTGGACCGGGTCCACGCGCTGCTGGCCGGCGCCCGGCTCGTGACGCTGGCCGGCCCCGGCGGCGCCGGCAAGACCCGGCTCGCCGCCGAGGTCGCCGCTGAGGTCACTGCCCGGCATGCCGACGTGCTGTGGGTCGAGCTGGCCGACGTCGCCGATCCCGGCCGGTTGCCGGCGACGGTGTCCGGTGTGGTCGGGCCACGCAACGCCGGCCTGCTCGCCCGCGCCGGCGACCCGCTCGACGTGCTGACCGCGGGCCTGCGCGACCGCGCGGCGCTGCTGGTGCTGGACAACTGCGAGCACCTCGTCGACGCGTGCGCCCGGCTGGCCGACCGGGTGCTCGCCGCGTGCCCGCAGGTCCGGATCCTCGCGACCAGCCGGGAACCCCTCGGCATCGGCGGCGAGTTCCTGCACCCGGTCGGGCCGTTGGCGCCACCACCGGAGGGGGTGGGCTGGCCGGCCGCGGCGGACTACCCGGCGGTGCGGCTCTTCGGCGACCGGGCGGCCGCCGCACGGCCCGGTTTCGCCGTCACCGCGGACAACCTGGCGGAGGTCGCGGACGTCTGTCGGCGGCTGGACGGTCTGCCGCTGGCGATCGAGATGGCGTGCACCCGGCTGCGGTCGATGCCGCTGGCCGAGGTCGCCGCCCGGGCTGTCCGACCGGTTCCGGTTGCTGACCGGCGGGAACCGCACGGCGTTGCCGCGCCACCAGACGCTGCTCGCGGTGGTCGACTGGAGCTGGCGGCTGCTGACCGACGCGGAGCGGGCGCTGGCCCGGCGCCTGGCGGTGTTCGCGGGCGGCGCCACGCTCGACGCGGCGCGGGCGGTGTGCGGCGACGTGGACGACCTGCTCGGCGGGTTGGTGGACAAGTCGTTCGTGCAGCTGCTGGACGTCCCGGGCCGGCCGCCGAGATACCGGATGCTCGACACGATCGGCGCGTTCGCCGCCGGCGAGCTGGCGGACGGCGAGGCGACGCGGGTGCGCCGCGCGCACGCCGCGTACTTCCTGGCGCTGGCGGAGGAGGCGGAGCCGCACCTGCGTGGGTCGGCGCAGCTGCGCTGGCTCGGCGAGCTGGACCGCGAGTACGGCAACGTGTCGGCGGCGTTGCGGTGGGCGGTGGACACGGGCGACGCGGACACCGCGCTCCGGTTGACCGCGGCGCTGGGCTGGTTCTGGTCGCTGCGGGACACGCACGAGGAGGCGGCCGGCTGGCTGCGCCGGGTGCTGGCCGTGCCGGGCGCCGACAACGCCCCGCCGGCCGTGCACGCGTTCGACGCGATGTACCACGCGGAGACGGATCCGGCCCGCAGCCAGGCCGCCGGCAAGGCCGCCCGCCGCGGCGCGGGCGAGGACCGGCGGTCGTGGCACCCGGCCGTCGCGTTCATGACCCTGGTCCTGGACGGCATGACCGACGCCGACGTGCCGGCCGGGCTGACGGGCCACCCCGACGACTGGGTCGCGGCGCAGGCCGAGTTGGTGGCCGGCCACACGGCGGGCAACCGGGGACGGCTCACGGCGGCGGCCACCCACTACGCCGCCGCGCTGGCCCGGTTCGAGACGGCCGGCGACCGCTGGGGCATCGCGTCGGCGGCGAGCAGCGTGGCGGGCATGCACAGCCTGTACGGGCGGCACACCGAGGCGGTGGCGGCGGCGGGCCGGGCGCTGTCGCTGGCGGAGTCACTGGGCGCGACGGCGGACGCGGCGTGGTTGCGTGCGTCGCGGGGCCGGTACCGGCTGCGTGCGGGTGACGTCGACGGGGCCCGCGCGGACCTGACCGGGCCGGACACCCGGTCCACGGCGGTGGCCGCGATGACCCGGATCGGGCTGGCGACGCTGGCCCGCCGCGCCGGCGAACCGGCCGTGCCGCTCGCGGGGCTGCTGGCGGAGCTGGACAGCGGCGCGGGGTGGTTGGAGACGCACCTGCTGGTGCAGGCGCTGGTCGAGGCGGGCCGCGCGGCCACGCACCGTGGTGACGCCGAGGAGCACCTGTCCCGGGCGTTGCGGTTGGCGGGCGGCAGCATGGCCGCGGGCCCCGCGACCGCCGAGGTGGCGGAGGCGATGGCACAGGTCGCCCGGGAACCGCGTGCGGCGGCCAGGTTGCTGGGGCTGGCCGCCGCGGTGCGTGGTGCGGTCGACGTGGGCAACCCGGACGTCCGTGACACGGAGTCGGCGGCCAGGCGGCAGCTGGGCCCGGCGTTCGACGAGGAGTTCACCAGGTGGTCCACACTGGACCCCGCGACGGCGCGCGCCGAGCTCGGTCAGCTCGACCGGCGGTGGTAGGCGGCCACGGCCACCGGCGCGAACACCACGACGATGCCGGCCGTCCACAGTAGACACGCGGTCACCGCTCCCCCGGGCGGCCGGCCGAGGACGAACGCCCGGACCGCGTCGGACACCTGGGTCACGGGGTTGATCCGCACCCACGCCTGCAGCCACCCGGGCAGCTTGCCGGTGGGCACGAACACGTTGCTGCCGAAGGTGAACGGGAAGACCAGCACGAGGCTGAGCGCCTGCACGACCTCCGCGGCCCGCGCGAGCACCCCGATCAACGTGGCGATCCAGCACATGGCGAACGCGAACCCGAGCAGCAGCGCGAAGGCGAGGAGGAGGTCGCGCGGTGTCCCGTGTGGACGGAACCCGAGCGCCGCCCCCAACCCGAACACGAGCACGATGGAGAGGACGTACTTGACCGAGTCCCCGAGGATGTGCCCGACGAGCGGGGCCGACCGCGCGACGGGCAGGCTGCGGAACCGGTCGAAGACCCCGGTCCGCAGATCGGAGTTGAGCGACACGGCCGTCCCGAGGGTGGCGAACATCAACGCCTGCACGGCGATGCCGGGGATGACGTACTGGAGGTAGTCCCGCCAGTCCCCGGACACGGCGTTGCCGAAGAGGAAGACGAACATCAGCACGAACGTGACGGGCATGAGCAGGACATCGAGCAACTGGTCGGGAGTGTGCCGGAACTTCGTGAGGTTCCGCCGCGCCAACACGAGGGCGTGGCGGGTGGCACGGACGGGGTTCACGCCGCCTCCCCGGTGAGCGCGAGGAAGACCTCGTCCAGGCTGGCCAACCGCACCCCCAGCTCGGTGACCTCGATCCCGGCCGCGGCCAACCGCCCCGCGACCTCGGCGAGCACCGTCCCGGCCGACGTCCCGGGCGCCAGCGCCACGGAGACCTCCTCCCGGGGCGAGGTGCCAGGCGTGGCGTTGATCTCGCCGACGATCCTGTCGACCTCGGTGAGGTCCCCCGGGTCGATGGGCCGCACGTGCAGGGTCTGCCCGCCGACGGCCGCCTTCAGTTCGGCCGGCGTGCCGGTCCGGACCACCCGCCCCCGGTCGAGGACCGCTATCCCCTGGGCCAGTTGGTCGGCCTCCTCCAGGTACTGCGTCGTCAGCAGCACCGTCGTCCCCTCCCGCACGAGCGCACGCACCAGCTCCCACACCTCCCCACGCGAACGCGGGTCGAGGCCCGTCGTCGGCTCGTCCAGGAACAGGACGGCCGGCGCCGCCACCAGGCTGGCCGCGACGTCGAGCCGCCGGCGCATCCCACCCGAGTACGTCTTCACCAGCCGGCCCGCGGCCTCGGTCAACCCGAACCGCGCCAACAGCTCGTCCGCCCGGGCCCGCGCCCGCCGGCCCGGCAGCTCCAGCAGCCGCCCCACCAGCAGCAGGTTCTCGTACCCGGTCAGCGCCTCGTCCACGGCCGCGAACTGGCCGGTCAAGCCGATCGACCCGCGCACCCGCCCGGCGTCCCGGGTCACGTCGAACCCGCCGACCCGGGCCACACCCGCGTCCGGGTGGAGCAGGGTCGCGAGGATCCGCACCACGCTCGTCTTCCCGGCCCCGTTCGGGCCGAGCAGGCCCCACACCGTGCCCGCCGGCACCGCCAGGTCGACGCCGGCGAGCGCGGTCGTGCGGCCGTACCGCTTGACCAGGCCCGCGCACTCCACAGCAACAGTCATGCACCCACGATCACGCCCGCCGCTGACACGGCACGCACGCGGCGGGCACACCGCGGCGGCGGTACCGTCCACACAGTCCTGAGGAGAGGGAGAGCGCGTGAGCGTCGTCGCGGACGTCCTGGTCGGGCTGGTCGCCCTGATCCACGTCTACATCCTGGTGCTGGAGATGTTCCGGTGGACCGCGCCGCGCACCCGCGCCGGCTTCGGCACGACCGCCGAGTTCGCCGAGGCGACCAGGGTGCTGGCCGCGAACCAGGGCCTCTACAACGGGTTCCTCGCCCTGGCACTCGTGTGGGGCCTGGTCGCTGAGGAATTCCAGCTCACGCTCTACGGCCTCGTGTGCGTGATCGTCGCCGGGCTCTACGGCGCGGCCACGGCCACCAGGCGGATCCTGCTGGTCCAGGTGCTACCGGGCGGCCTCGCGCTGGTCGCCCTGCTCCTCGCCCGCTGACGCGGCGACCCGCCGCGCCCAGGCGATCTCCACCTTGCCGGTCGGCGTCCGCCGCAACGCGGGCAGCTGCACGACCACGCGCGGGACCTTGTAGCCGGCCAGGTGGCGGCGCACGTGCTCCCGCAGCCCGGACACCGCGGGGTTCGTGACCGCCACGACCGCGGCCACCTGTTCGCCCCACGTCTCGTCGGGGACGCCGACGACGACCGCGTCGGTCACCTCCGGGTGGGTCAGCAGGACGTCCTCGACCTCCTGCGGGTGGACCTTCTCGCCGCCCGTGTTGATGACACCCGACCCGCGGCCGAGGAACCGGACGGCGCCGTCCGGGTCGAGCTGGGCGAGGTCGCCGGGGATCGAGTACCGGACACCGCCGATCACCCGGAACGTGCTCGCGGTCCGCGCCGTGTCCTTGTGGTAGCCCAACGGCATCGGCCCGCTGTAGGCGAGGACGCCGACCTCCCCCGGCGCGGCCTCGCGGTCGCCGTCGGCGAGGACCTTGGTGGCGGGCACCGGGAAGAAGCGGGCGGGGAGGTCGTCGACCGACGAGGTGACGGCGAACGCGAACGGCCCGCCCTCGCTGGAGGCGATGGCGTCGAAGATCGTGACCTCGGCCCGTTCGTGCAGCGCCTGCTTGAGCCGGTCGCCGAGCGCGGTGCCCGAGCTGATCATCGACCGGAGCGAACCGAGGTCGTGTGGCCGCCCCGCCTCCTCGGCGGCGACCAGCTCGTCGACGAGCGGCCGGCACACGGCGTTGCCGGCGACGATGACCGTGCTGACCCGCTGCCGCGCGACGGTGTCCCACACGTGCGCCGCGTCGAGCCCGCCGCGGCGCGCGGTGACCACCCGGCCGCCGACGAGCAACGCGCCCAGGGAGTTGAACAACCCCGTGCCGTGCATCAGCGGGACGACGGGCATGGTGACCGGCGCCCGCCCGGCCGCGGCGACCGCGACCGCCACCGCCTCGTCGAGCGTCGCGGGCAGCTCGGGCACGCCGAGGGGCCGGAAGATCGGCACGGCCAGTGCGTGCAGCAGGTCGGACAGCCGCCAGATCACGCCCTTGGGCCGGCCGGTGGTGCCGCCGGTGTACATGAAGAGCTGGTCGGTGCCCGGCCGCGGCGCCGCCGGCCGGGGTGGCGTGGCCGCGAGGAGCTGGTCCAGCTCCGGCACGTCCAGGTCCCCGGGGCCGGCCCGGACGGCGAGCCGCAGGGTCGGCACGTGGGTGACGGCGTGCGCGACGTTCGCGGCCAGCTCGCCACCGAAGACGAGGGCCGCCGCGTCGGCGTCGGTGAGCAGCCCGGTCAGCTCGTCGCGGGTGTAGCGGTAGTTGACGTTGACGGGCACCGCGCCGAGCTTGAACGCGGCGAAGACCGTCTCGAGGTAGGCGGCGCAGTTGTGGAGGTAGCAGGCGACCCGGTCCCCCGGCCCGACCCCGGCCTCGGCGAGCGCGCCCGCGAGCCGCGCGGCCCGCCCCTCGAAGCCGGCGTAGGTGTGGTCGCACCCGGGCTCGGACACGGCGACCGCGTCCGGCAGCTCCCGGGCGACGGCCTCCCAGATGGTGCCGAACGACACGTCCATCCACCCAGCGTAGGAACCCGCGCCAGTCCGGGACCCGGGACGAATGACGTAGGCGTGACGATGCCCATATGGCAGGCCGACCCGGTGTGAGAGCAGAGTTGTGGGGATCGGGGTTGATCCACAGGAGGGTGCGCGGTGCGGTACGTGGCGATCGGTGACAGCTTCACCGAGGGGGTCGGTGACGAGCTGCCGGACGGCTCGGTGCGCGGGTGGGCCGACCTGGTGGCCGCCGGGCTCGCGGCGACCGCCGGCGAGACCGTCCAGTACGCCAACCTCGCCATCCGCGGCCGCCTGCTCGAGCCGATCGTCACCGAGCAGCTCGACGCCGCCCTCGCGCTGCGGCCGGCGCCGACGCTCATGACCCTCAACGGCGGCGGCAACGACATGCTCCGCCCCCGCGCCGACGTCGACCGCCTGATGACGCTGACGGCCGGGGCGGTGCGCCGCTGCCAGGACGCCGGCGTCCGGCTGGTGCTGCTCAGCGGCGCCGACCCGTCCAGCGGGCTTCCCTTCGGCAAAACGATCCGGCGCCGCGGCGAGGAGCTGACCGCCGGGGTCGCCAAGCTGGCCGCCGACAACGGGCTCACGTTCGTCAACTGCTTCCACGACACCGAGCTGCGCCGCCCCGGCTACTGGTCCGCCGACCGGCTGCACCTCAACGCGGCCGGGCACCGCCGGGTCGCGAGCCTGGTGCTGACCGCGCTGGGCCACGAGGTGCCGCCGGCCGACCGCGCGATGTCACCCCTGGCCCGCGGCGCGCTCGTCGAGGCCCGGTACTACTGGGACCACGTGCTGCCCTGGATCTACCGCCGCGTCCGCGGCCGCTCCTCCGGCGACGCCCGCAACGGCAAGCACCCCGACTGGGCGGTCATCGAGGACGCTCCCGTTCAGTAGAAGCCGTCGCGGCCGGGGCGGCGGTGGCCGAGGTCGGCGCTGATCCGGTCGGCGATCTTCACCAGCGTCGGGATCACACAGCCACGCAGCCGGTCGACGTCCGCGCGGCCGCTGGACGCCGGTGACTCCACCGCCGCGACCACCCGGCCCGACGGGTCGCGCACCGGCGCCGCGGCCGACAGCAACCCGTCCTCCAGCTCCTCCGCGACCATCGCCCAGCCGTCGTCGCGGACCTGGCGCAGCACGCGCCGGAACTCCGCCGCGTCGGTGACCGTGCGTGCCGTGTACGCACGCAGGCCATGGGCGACCACCTCGTCGACGACCTGGTCGGGCGCCCACGCCAGCAGCACGCGGCCCATCGACGTCGCGTGCGCGGGCACGCGGGTGCCGACGGCGACGTTGACGCTCATGATCCGCCGCACCGGCACCCGGGCGATGTAGACGACCTCGGTGCCGTCCAGCGCGGCGAGCGACGCCGACTCCTGGGTGCGCTCGACGAGGTCGATCAGGTGCGGCTGCGCGGCCTCGATGACCCCGTGCGACGCCGAGTAGTGCTGGCCGATGCTCAGCACCCGCGGCGTCAGCGACCAGCGGCCGTCCTGGCCGTGCACGTAGCCGAGGCGTTGCAGCGTCAGCAGGATCCGGCGGACCGCCGGACGCGACAGGTTCGTCGCCGCGGCGAGCTCACTGAGCGTCGGGTTCACGCGCTCGGCGTTGAACGCCAGCAGCACCGCGAAACCGCGCTCGATGCTCTGGATGTGGTCGCGGTCGCTGGTCATCACGGTCATCATCCCGCACGCCTCCGGTTGACACGCGCGACCGCCTGCCGCACCCTCGAAGCAGACGCACAGCGGGCAAACTGTTCGCATAGCGTACACGGAGTGGGCAATGGGGCTCGACCAGCGGCAACTGCGCGACGCGTTCGGCCGGTTCGCCACCGGCGTGACGGTCGTGACCTGCCGCAACCACCTCGATGAGCCGCACGGGGCGACGGTCAACGCGTTCACCGCGGTCTCGCTCGAACCGGCGCTGTGCCAGGTGACGCTCGCCCGCGCGGCCAGGTCCTGCCGCTACCTCGACGGCGCCCCCTTCGCGGTGAACGTGCTCGCCGCGGACCAGCTCGACACGGCCCGGCACTTCGCCGGCATGCCCGGCGACGCCCCGCCGTGGGCGGACGGCCCCGTCGCGCCGGTGCTGGCCGGCAACGCGGCCACGATCTCCTGCCGGCCGTGGCGCACCTACGACGGCGGCGACCACCTCATCGTCGTCGGCGAGGTCACGCACCTCGAGTTCGGCGACGCCGAGCCGCTGCTGTTCTACGGCGGCCGGTTCCGCGAGCTGCGCCCCCACGACACCGACGCGCACTGGGCCGCGTCCGTCGACTGCCCCGACCTCGGTTGGTACGGCATCTCACTGAAGGGTTTCCCATGACCACGACACGCCCGATGACCGGCGACGAGTACCTCGAGTCCATCCGGGACGGTCGGGAGATCTTCATCTACGGCGAGAAGGTCACCGACGTCACCACGCACCCCGCGTTCCGCAACGCCGCGCGGATGACCGCCCGCCTGTACGACGCCCTGCACGAGCGCGACGTGTTGAAAGCCCCGACCGACACCGGCGGCGACGGGTACACCCACCCGTTCTTCCGCACCCCGCGCAGCGCCCAGGACCTGCTGACCGACCGCGACGCCATCGCCGAGTGGGCCAGGATGAGCTACGGCTGGCTCGGCCGCAGTCCCGACTACAAGGCCGCGTTCCTCGGCACCCTCGGCGCGAACGCCGACTTCTACGAGCCGTACGCGGACAACGCGCGCCGCTGGTACACCGAGTCGCAGGAGAAGGTCCTGTACTGGAACCACGCGATCATCAACCCGCCGGTGGACCGCGACCGCGACCCCGACGAGGTGCGCGACGTGTTCATGCACGTCGAGGAGGAACGCGACGACGGGCTGATCGTGTCCGGCGCGAAGGTCGTGGCGACCGGGTCGGCGATCACTAACTACAACTTCATCGCCCACTACGGGTTGCCCATCAAGAAACGCGAGTTCGCGTTGGTCTGCACGGTGCCGATGGGGGCGCCGGGCATGAAACTGATCTGCCGGAACTCGTACTCGAGCGTCGCCGACGCCACGACCGGCCCGTTCGACTACCCGCTGTCGTCCCGGTTCGACGAGAACGACACCATCTTCGTGCTCGACCGGGTGAAGATCCCGTGGGAGAACGTGTTCATCTACGGTGACCCGGAGAAGGCCAGCACGTTCTTCCCCGGTTCGGGTTTCCTGCACCGCTTCACCTTCCACGGCGTCACCCGCCTGGCGGTGAAACTCGACTTCATCGCCGGGCTGCTGATGAAGGGCGTGGAAGCCACCGGCACCAAGGACTTCCGCGGGATCCAGAGCCGGGTGGGCGAGGTCATCGCCTGGCGGAACATGTTCTGGGCCCTGTCCGAGGCGATGGCCGCCCATCCCGACGAGTGGATCGACGGGGCCGTGCTGCCGCACCTCGACTACGGGCTGGCGTACCGGTGGTTCATGACGCTCGGGTACCCGAGGGTGCGGGAGATCATCATGCAGGACCTCGGCAGCGCGCTGATCTACCTGCCGAGCAGCGCGGCTGACTTCCGGTCCCCGGAGATCCGCCCCTACCTGGATAGATATGTCCGCGGCTCCAACGGGATGGACGCGGTGGAGCGGGTCAAGCTGATGAAGCTGATCTGGGACTCGATCGGGAGCGAGTTCGGCGGGCGGCACGAGCTGTACGAGCGGAACTACTCGGGCAACCACGAGAACGTGCGGGCGGAGCTGCTGTTCGCGGCACAGCAGTCCGGTGACGCGGAGGCCATGAAGGGGTTCGCGGAACAGTGCATGGCCGAGTACGACCTGGACGGGTGGACCGCCCCGGACCTGGCCAACCCGGACACCCTGCTGAGCGGCCGCTCATAACGGCGGTCTGATCGGCCGCGGCCGATCAGACCGGAGTGATCAGTCTCTCCCCTTCCTTGCGCTTTGGTGATCGATGGCGCGTGCACCGCGCCATCGATCACCGTCCGGCTCGCCACCGCAGCCCATCCCAGAACCACCGCAGCCCCCACCGCCACCGCAGCCCACCCCGCCGCCACTCCACCGCCACCGCAGCTCACTCACCGCCAACGCAGCACTCCACCGCTAACGCAGCCCACTCCACCACCACCGCAGCCACTCCACCGCCAGCAAAACCAGACAACGCAGCTCACCCCACCGCGCAAAACCGGACATCTATATAGCGAATAGAAGTTTGCACGAGGAGGAGTTGGAAACTGGTCAACAGAGAGGGTCACCGAGCAGGTCGGCGGCGGGCTCGACGGCGTGGCAGCCGGTGATCGCGTAGTGCCGGACACCGGCCGCGACGAGAGGATCAAGCTCGAGCACCCGCGCGAGCTCGGCACGCGAGGTCGTCGCGAAGATCGTCAGGTTGTCGACGGGGACCCGCCCCGGGAGCAGCCAGCCACGTTCCCGCTGGTCAAGGCACCACAGCAGGTGCTGGTCGACCAGATCGCGGCTGCCGGGCGCATCCGGGTGGAAGTCGCCGCGGTTGTGCCCCAGTGCCACGTACAACCGCTCCGGATCTTCGGGACTCACACCTAGATAGTGCACCACCCGAGCGGGGGCGTGCCGGGACGCCCATGAAAAACTCCAGCCGGGTCCTAGGCCACATCCCGGGCGGCGGTCGCGTACGAACTCGTGTCGATCCCCCACGACACGACTCGGCGCGGGTGGATCCTCAGGTAGACCTCGTCGAACGGGAAACCGGCGCCCAGGCGGCGGCCGACCTCCCCGCCGCCGCTCATGCAGGCCTCGGCGCGGCCGCGGACCTCGATGCCGCGCGGCGTCCACGGGTTGACGCTGGCCAGGTCGTCGACGACCACGGCGACGTCCGGGTTGGCCCGGGCGTCGCGGAACTTCTTGCTGCTGACCATCGTCGCGGCGCTGCCGATCACGAGCGTCTCCGTCGACGCGTCGTAGAACACCCCGACGGGCATCACGTGTGGGCGGCCGTCCTTGCCGACCGTCGCGAAGCGGCCGAGCGGCTGGCTGGTGAGGTACTCGATCTCGGTACTGGTGAACGTGCTCATGCCGGCGAGTCTAACTTGATTAGTCAAGCTTGACTATTCAAGCCGGTCGGCCAGGCCGGCGGCCCAGGTCGCCTCGCCCTCCTGCAGCGTCGCGACCAGGTCGTAGCTCTCGGCGACGTGCGGCGGGATGTGCCCGTCGTCGGCGCGGATGTCGGCCGCCATGGTCCGGCAGTCGGCCGCGCTCGCCCGCAGCTCGGCCGCACGCGCCCGCAGCGACGCGGCGACCTCCGCCGGCGGCACGTCCGGCAGGAACGCCAGACCGGCGAGCAGCGGGTGGTTCGGCAGCCGGGCGCCGGCCAGGTTCTCCCGCAGCAGGCGCGCGTACTCCTGCTCCCCCGCCGCCGTCAGCCGAAAGCACGTCCGCTCCGGCCGCGCGCCCTGGCGGTCGGTGCCGACGCTTTCCAGGAAACCCTCGCGCACCAACGTCTTCAGCGCGTTGTAGATGGAGCCGGGCTTGACGTTCGCCCACGAGGTGGCGCCGCGCGCCAGCAGCTTCCTACGCACGTCGTACCCGTGCACGGGGCCGCCGGTCTCCCGGACGACCCCGAGCACCAGCAGTCTCGTCGGGCCCACGATCATGGCCCCAGGCTACGACCCGGGCACTACGACCGGGCGCGTGCCGCCACGAGCTTGGCGTACCGTGCGCCGGCCGCGAGCAGCACGAGCCCGGCGACGAGGAACGCCGCGACCCGCGCCAGGCCGTCCAAAGAGGACAGGTCGAACAGCACGAGCTTGGCGAGCGCCGCGACCACCAGCGACAGCCCCGCGACCCGCAGCGGCACCGAGTCGATCCCACGCAGCAGCAGGACGAGCGCGGCGACCGTCCACGACACGGTGACGAGCACGTGGCCGAGCAGGAAGCCGTCCCGGTCCGGCGAGATCAGCAGCCCGACCGCCAGCAGCGCGGCCGTCGAGCCGTACAGGGCGAGCAGGCCGGCCGGCACCCAGCCGTGCGGCGCGTGGTCGTCGTCGGCGAGCACGCCGAGCCGGAACACGGCCCAGCACAGGGTGATCGCGACCGCCGCGTACAGCACGCCGGTCAGCCCGAGGGACACGGCCGCGCCGACGTCCGTCCCGCCGCGCTGGGGCCGCACCAGCAGCTCCGGGCGCGCCGCGAACACCAGCCCCAGGAGCAACCCGACGAGTGCGAAGAGCGACGCCGGCACGAGCGCCACGGCGAGGCGGATGCGGACGGCGAGCACGGTGAGCACGAGCGCCTCGACGAGGAAGGCGATGGCACGCGCGTCCCCGTCGAAGAAGGTCGCGGTGGCCTGGAGGAACGCGAGCGTCGCGATGCCACCCGCGGTGAGCGCGAACGCCCGCGGGAGCCGTGCGCCGAGCAGCCAGACCCCGGCCAGCAGCACCCCGACCCCGGCGGCGATGATCGTCGCGCCGACGCGCGGCAGCAGGATCGCCGAGATCAGGCCCGGCACGGGCGCGAGGCCCAGCATGACGAGCGTGAAGTCGTCGTCGGGCCGGCGCAGCGCGGTGGCGGTCGCGAGGATGATCACGACCCCGCTGGTGACGCCGGCGAGCACCGCGGTGAGCACCGGGTCGTGGTCGGCGAGGTGCTGCGCCGCGAGGGCGACGTTCACGAGGCAGACCACCACCGGTGGCAGGCCGGCGGCGAGCAGCAGCCCGCTCCACCGCTTGACGAGCTGGACGGGCGTGGTGCCGGCGAGGAGGACGAGCAGGAAGCTCAGCAGCAGCGCGTCGAAGCCGTGGGTGATGATCGGCGCGGAGACGGCGCAGCAGACGACCACGAAGATCGCGAGCAGCTGGGAGTCCCACCACCCGGCAAGCGCTATCCCGGCGGCGGTGACGGCCAGTCCGGCCAGCAGGCCGCCCCAGGGCGGCAGGAACTCGTAGAGCGTGGTGGCCGCGACCACGGCAAGGTAGACGACGGCGATCCCTGTGGCGGCAAGGGCGTACGCGCCGGTGCGCGCGGTGGGGCTGCGGTGCAGCCAGGTGCCGATGGCGGTCAGGACGAGCCCCAGGGCGGCGCCGAGGAGAACACGCGGCAGCGGCCCGAGGTACCCCCGCTGGATGGCGAGGACGAGGAGCAGGACGACGCCCGCCAGGGTGACCACACCGCCGGCCCAGGCGAGGATCCGGCTGCCGGCGCCGTCCCGGCTGAGCCGCTCCCACAGGGTGGGCACGGGCGGGGGCGGCGGGGAGGGCGGCCCGGGCCAGACCGGCTGCCGCGGCAGCTGGCCATGCGGAGGTTGCTGACCGTGCGGTGGCTGCGAGCCGTGCGGGGGTTGCTGGCCGTGCGGTGGCTGAGCCGGCACCCAACCGGGCTGCCCGGTCCAGTGGGGCGGCTGGCCGTAGGTGGCGGCGGCCTGTGCGGCCCCGTCGGGCTGGCCCGCACCAGAGTGCCCGGCAGCCACGCCAGGCACACCCTGCCCCGGTTGGCCGGCCGGCTCGGCGCCCGGACGCGATGGGCCGACGGCCTCGCCCGCCGCAGCCGCAACGCCCTGCCACGGCCGCGAGCCCGACTCGGCCGGCCCGCCCACGGCGGCGGCCGCATCAGGAACACCCGGCCACGGCTGCGGACCCGACTCGGCCGCCGAATCCGAAGAACCAGCCGGCCCGCCCACGGCCGCACCACCGGCCCCCTGCCACGGCTGGCCGGCCGGCTCGGCGCCCGGACGCGAAGCCCCAGCGGGCTCGCCCGCAGCGGCTGCCTCGTCCCTGGTGGGCTCGGCCGCGGAAGTCGCCCCGTCCCCGGCCGGCACGGCGTCGCGATCCTGCTCGGCCCCAGTCCTGGCCTGCGGAACCAGAGCGTGCAGTTCCGCGCCGATTTCGCCCAGGCGGGTGCCGACCTCCAGGAGGGCGTCGGCTAATCGCGGCAGGGACTCCGAAATCTGGTCAGCCATACCGGCCAGTCAATCGAAGTCCCGCCCCCACCGGATGCGTACGACTACTCAGCACCGGGTCACGATGTGGTCAACGCACCGGGTACGCGTCCAGCACCGTCTGCTTGACGGTCCTGCCCTCCGCCGCCGTGGCCTCGGCGCGGACCGACACCTCCTGCCCGGACCTCGTCAGCACACCGGGCACGACCACCCGGTACGTCCCGTCCCGGTTCCCGACCACGATCCCCTCGTGCCAGCGCTTCCCGTGGTCCACCGACGCCCAGAAGCGCAGCGTGCCCGGCTCCAGGCGGAAGGCGTCGCCCCACGACGTCACCCGTACGCCCAGGTCGAAGATGTGCCAGGCGGGCAACCGCCCGAGCGAGTCCGCGACGTCCACCCCGGCGCCCGACAGGCCCGCGTCCCACGCCTGCGGCGCGCCGATCCGCGTCAGGTTGGCGTCCAGGTCGGCGGCGGTCACCCGCCGGTCCAACCACACCTTGCCGCCACCCGCGACCCGCCGGGCGGCGAACCCGTCCTTCTTCGGCAGCCGCACCGCGGACGCGCCGATGCTGGGCAGCGAGTCCGTCTCCGCGTCGCCGTACCCCTGGGCGAGCAGGCCGGTCACGTTGAACAGCTCCAGGTCCAGCGTGTCCGGCACCAGGTGCTCGACCGACGCGGGCACCACGTAGAGGTCGGTGCCCTTGCGCATGGTGGTGAAGGAGCCGGGGTGCTCCCCCGCCGGCGTCATGCTCACCCGGGGGATCCCGGTGGCGTCCCGCGTGACGGTCGCCGTGTCGCCGGTGACCAGGGTGACCGCGGCGGCCGGCCCGGCGGGAGCCGAGGCCGGGCCGGCCTCCGTGGCGGCCGCCGTGGGCGCGGCCGGAGTCGTTGCCGCCGACACGCCGGTGGCAACGACAAGACAGGCGACAAGACAGCCGGCGAGACAGGTGAGCACCGCCGCCAGACGTGCGGGGACTCGCGGCAGATGCATGGCCCAGTCCTACGGCATCCGAATGGAGGAAGGAACGATTCAGGCGTGGCGTGTTGCCGCCATGGCGGGAACTGGCCAGGATGGCGCCATGCTCGAGCCCCTGGGGATCAGCCGGTTCGCCGAGTCCGCCTACCGCGCGCTGCTCGCCGATCCTGGCCGTACCGCAACGGAACTTGCACGTGCACTCGGAAAGTCGGCCAAGGCGACCCGGCGTGCGGTGGCCGAGCTGGAGGAGCTGGGACTGGTCACGCGGGCGCCCGGGCGACCCGTGCGGCTGCTCGCCGCCCGTCCCGACACGGCCATCGACCTGCTGGTCGCGCGGCGGCAGAGCGAGCTGACCACGTTGCAGGCGGGCGCCCGCGCGCTCGCCGCGGAGATGAGCGGGCCGCGGCAGCCGGACGAGCTGCTGGAGATCATCGTCGGCCAGCGCGCGGTCGGCCACCGGTACCAGGCGCTGGTGCGGGGGTGCGAGCGGGAGCTGCTGGTGATCGACCGGCCCCCGTACGCCGCGCCGGTCGAGCCGGCCGAGGAGGAGGTGACCACGCGGCTCTCGGACGAGGTCGTCGTGCGTGGCCTGTACGCGCCGGAGTCGCTGGAGCCGCCGGGTGCCCTGGAGGCGGTGCGGCGGGCCATCGAGAAGGGCGAGCAGTCCCGGATGCACCCGAAGCTGCCGATGAAGCTCGCGATCGCGGACCGCTCGGTGGCGCTGCTGCCGCTGGTGCTCGAGGACATGGTGGAGAGCGCGCTCGTGGTGCGGCGGTGCGCGCTGCTGGACGCGCTGGTGGTGCTGTTCGAGCTGCTGTGGGAGCAGTCGTCGCCGGTGGTGGCCGCCACGGTCGCCGGGCAGCCGGACGTCGGGCTGCTGACGCTGCTCGCGGCCGGCGCGAAGGACGAGACCATCGCACGGCAGCTGGGGATCAGCCCACGCACGGTGACCCGGCGGGTGGCGGAGCTGCTGGACCAGCTGGGTGCGCGGACGAGGTTCCACGCCGGCGTGCTGGCGGCGCGAAACGGGTTGCTCGTCGAATAACCTGGAGGTATGTCCAGTCGAGTGGTCGCGACCGTGTTCGACTGCCGGGACGCGCACGCGCAGGCGGGGTTCTGGTGCACCGCGCTCGACCTGACGGTGGTGCGCCACTGGCAGGACGCGCACGGGGTGGAGTACGTCGAGATCGGGGACGACGACGGGCCGGGGCGCCTGCTCTTCTACCCGGTCCCCGACCGCAAGCAGGCGAAGAACCGGGTGCACCTGGACCTGCGCCCTACCGGTCCGCAGTACGACGAGGTGGCCCGCCTGGTCGCCCTCGGCGCCCGCGTGGTCGACGACGACCCGGAGCAGGAGTGGGTCGTCCTGCAGGACCCGGAGGGCAACGAGTTCTGCGTCCTGCCGCCGAGGCCGGCGTAGTGGCCGAGACGCACTTCGACGACTGGGTCGCGCCGCGGTACGCGCGGCTGTGGCCGGAGCTCTTCGACCCCGCGGTGGTGGAGCCGGCCGTGGACTTCCTCGCCCGCGCGGCGGACGGCGGTCCCGCGCTGGAGCTGGGGGTCGGCACCGGTCGTATCGCGCTGCCCCTCGCCCGGCGCGGCATCGGCGTGCACGGGGTCGAGCTGTCGACGGCGATGGCCGACCAGCTCCGCGCCCAGCCCGGCGCGGACGCCGTCGACGTGACCGTCGGCGACTTCGCCACCGTCACCGTGGACCGGCGGTTCCGCCTCGTCTACCTGCTGCGCAACACGATCACCAACCTGACCACCCAGGACGAGCAGGTCGCCTGCTTCCGCAACGCGGCCGCCCACCTCGAGCCGGGCGGGCTGTTCGTCATCGAGAACTACCTCCCGGCGCCGCCGCCGCGTGGTGAGACCGTCCGGGTCGTCGCCAGGACGCCCGGACACCTCGGCTTCGAGGAGTACGACGTGGCCGCGCAGGTCGCGGTCTCCCACCACTACTGGCAGCTCGACGGCGAGCTGCGGGTCTTCGCCTCCCCGCACCGCTACGTCTGGCCGGGCGAGCTGGACCTGATGGCCCGGTTCGCGGGCATGACACTGCGCGAACGCTGGGGCGACTGGCGCCGCACACCGTTCACGGCGGCGAGCACCGACCACATCTCGGTGTGGCAGAAGGGTTAGTGCTCGTCGGGGCGCAAAGCGTCGAGGATCAGGGACAGGCCGAAGTCGAACTCGTCGCCGTAGTCGTAGCCCGGGCGCAGGGCGTGTTCGGTGATCAGCTCGGTGAGGTGCGGGTAGGCGTCGGTCGGCAGGTCGCGCAGGATGGCGTCGGCGACCTCGTCGAGCTCGGTGTCGTTCGTGAACGGCAGGCTCAGCTCCTGGATGACGAACCCGTAGAGGTAGCTGTCGAGCACCGAGAAGGCGTGCGCGGCCATCGCGACGGAGAAGCCGCCGCCGCGCAGGGCGCCCAGGATGGCGTCGTGGTGGCGCAGGGTCGCCGGGCCGGGCTGGCCGCGCGAGTCCATCAGGCCGACGGCCCAGGGGTGGCGCCGCAGCGCCGCCCGGGCGGAGGCCGCGCGGTCGCGCATGGCCGTCTTCCAGTCCGTGCCCGCGGCCGGCAGCTCGATCTCACCGAACACCGCGTCGACCATCCCGTCGAGGAGGGCCTCCCGGCCGGCCACGTGGTTGTAGAGCGACATCGCCTCGACACCCAGCCGGGCCGCGACCGCCCGCATGGTGACCCCGGCCTCCCCCTTCTCGTCGGCCAGCGCCATCGCGGCGGTGACCACCCGCTCCCGGCTCAGCGGCGCCCGCTTCGGTTTCGCACGCATGGATGCCGCTCCCGACTCTTGACCAGACTTACAGCGTAAGCATAATCTGACTTACAACGTAAGTTTGGCGGCGACACGGGAGACAAGATGCGGAAGGTGTGCGTCATCGGGGCGTCGGGGAAGCTCGGGCAGTACATGGTCCGGCAGGCGCTCGAGCGCGGCTACGAGGTCGTCGGCGTCTGCCGCGAACGCAGCGTGGGGAAGCTCGCCGCGGTCGCGGACCGGATCACGATCGTGCCCGGGCCCACGAACGACGGCGAGGTGATCCGGCGGGCGGTCGCCGGCTGCGACGGCGTGCTGACCGTGCTGGTCCCCTGGGGCATGCGGCAGTACTCGTCGGGCACGGCGCAGGCGGTGCTCGACCACGCCGACCCGGACGCGCGCCTGGTGTTCTCGTGCGGCTGGCACATCACCCGGGACGGCCAGGACCGGTACACCTGGCGGTTCCGGGCGGTCGCCCGGATCCTCACCTGGCTGGGCCGGCTCCTCCGCGCCGTCGACGTCGACGACCAGGTCGAGGCATGCCGGCGGATCTTCGCGAGCGACCGGCGGTGGACCGTCGTACGCGGGAGCGATCTCGAGGAGGGTGATAGCCAGGGCCTGCCCGTGTGGCGCCGCCACGTCGGCGACCCGGCCCTGGCGAGCAACCGGACGCGGCGCGTCGACTTCGCGTTGTTCATGGTGGCCGCACTCACCGACGACTCGCTCGTCCAGGAAGCCCCGGCGATCGTCGGGTGCCACACGCCCAGCGCCCTCGCCTAGTCCAGCCCGTTGCCCAGCGCGAGCCGGCGGACGGCCTCGTCCGGGGTGCCGGCCGCGCGCTGGCGGGCCGCGCCGGTGCCGATCCTGAGCAGGCGGCGCACGCCGTCGGTCACCGTGGGCAGGTCGCCGGTCTCCTCCAGGGCGGGACGGACGGCGGTCACGAGCTCGCTCACCAGCACCGTCGCCGGCGCCCGGCGTTCCAGCACCGGGTGGATGCCCGCCCCGGACATGCCGTGCCGGGCGGCGGACCACAGCGCCGCGGCGGCCACCTGCTCGCCGATCGCGGGCGCCTCGCGGCCCGCGGCCAGGTCCGTGAGCGCGGTCCGGACGAGCGCCCGGGACAGCGCCGCCTGCAGCAGGGCCGCCTCGACGTCGACGCCGGTGTCGGCCACCCGAAGCTCCACTCCGGACAGTCGGGGCACCGCGCGGGCCAGCCACAGCGGCGAGCCGTCGTCGACCAGCACCCCCAGCTCCACCAGGCGGCTCACCCGCGCCTCGTACGCCCGCACCGACCCGAAGTGCGGCGGCATCCCGCCGGCCGGCAGGCGGGACCGCTGCACCGAACGCCAGCTCGCGTAGCCGGTGTCGCCGCCGTCGCAGAACGGCGAGTTCACCGACAGGGCAAGGAGAGTCGGCAGCCACGGCCGCAGGTGGTTCACCACCGCGACCGCGGTCTCCGGGTCCGGCACGTCGACCCGCACCCGGCACTCGCAGGTCAGGTCCGCGACGGCCGCGGCGTAGACGTCCGCGACCCCGGCGAACCTCGACCGCGGCGCGGCAGGCCCGCCGAGCACGGCGGTGCCGCTCGGCAGTGCCCACGTGCCGGCCGCCCGTGCGGCGGTCGCGGCCCGGACCCGGCAGTGGGCAAGCCGCTCGGACAGCTCCGCCAGCGTGGTGCACCGGCCGCTGCCGACCTCGACCCGCGTCTCGAACAGCTCCGCGGTCAGGGTCGCGTCGGGCGCGGGCGGGTGCAGTGCCTCGCCGTACCGCAGCACCTCGTCCGCGGCGGCGACGGTCCGGCCGGTGTCGGGGTCGACGAGCAGCAGCTCCTCCTCGACCCCGAAGGCGAGCCCGGCCGCCTCCTCCGCCATCCCCGACCTCCGTCCGTCCACCCAGGACACTACCCAGGGTAGGGGATTGAGCCCAGCACGCTCGGGTAACCCCACCGCAAACTACCGTGGGGAGGAGCACATGGCTGACCACAACCAGCCGCCGCAGCAGCAGGAACCGCCTGGTGAGACGGCCGAGATGCGGCCGAGGCCGCAGGATGAGATGCGGGACTACGCGGGCCGGGATCTCCTGCGCCACAAGCGGGCCCTGATCACCGGCGGTGACTCCGGCATCGGCCGGGCGGTGGCCGTCGCGTTCGCCAAGGAGGGCGCGGACGTCGCGATCGCCTACCTCTCCGAGCACGCCGACGCCAAGCACACAGCGGAGCTCGTGAAGGCCGAAGGCCGCCGCTGCGAGCTCATCCCGGGCGACCTCGCCGACCGCGCGCACTGCGCGAAGGTCGTCGAGCAGACGGTGGCGGTACTCGGTGGCCTGGACATCCTGGTGAACAACGTCGCGACGCAGGCACCCGTCGACGCACCGGACGAGCTGACCGAGGAGCAGTGGCAGCGGACGTTCGACGTCAACATCCACAGCTACTTCCGGGTCACCGCCGCCGCGCTGCGCCACCTCGGCGAGGGCGCGTCGATCATCAACACCGGGTCGGTGAACGGTTTGCGCGGCAACAGGAGCCTGATCGACTACGCCGCCACCAAGGGTGCCGTGCACACGTGGACCTACTCGATGGCGCAGGCGTTGGTGGACCGCAGGATCCGGGTGAACTGCGTCGCGCCGGGTCCGGTGTGGACACCGCTGATCCCGGCGACGCTGCCGGCGGAGAAGGTCGCGACGTTCGGCCAGCAGACGCCGTACGGGCGGGTGGCGCAGCCGGACGAGCTGGCGCCGTCGTACGTGTTCTTCGCCGCGAACCAGCTGTCGTCGTACTACTCGGGTGAGGTGCTGGCCGCACTCGGCGGCGAGACCCACCCGGGCTGACTGGAGGAGACCGTGAAAGCCGTTACCTGGCAAGGAAAACGGGACGTGCGGGTGGAGACCGTGCCGGACCCGGAGATCCGCGAGCCGACCGACGCCATCATCCGGGTGACCAGCTCCGGCATCTGCGGGTCCGACCTGCACCTGTACGAGGTGCTCGGCTCGTTCCTCGACCCTGGCGACGTCCTCGGCCACGAGCCGATGGGCGTGGTCGAGGAGGTCGGCGCCGAGGTCGCCAACATCAGGCCGGGCGACCGGGTGGTGGTGCCGTTCAACATCTCGTGCGGGCACTGCTTCATGTGCACGCAGGGCCTGCAGTCGCAGTGTGAGACCACGCAGGTGCGGGAGGCCGGCAAGGGCGCCGCGCTGTTCGGCTACACGAAGCTGTACGGCCAGGTGCCGGGCGGGCAGGCCGAGTACCTGCGGGTGCCGCAGGCCCACTACGGCCCCATCGCGGTGCCGGAGGGCCCGCCGGACGAGCGGTTCGTGTACCTGTCGGACGTGCTGCCGACCGCGTGGCAGGCGGTGAAGTACGCGGACGTCCCGTCCGGTGGCACCGTCGCCGTGTTGGGGTTGGGTCCCATCGGCCAGATGTGCTGCCGGGTCGCCCGGCACCTCGGCGCCGGGCAGGTGATCGGCGTCGACCTGGTGCCGGAACGCCTCGAGCTGGCGAAGAAGTACGGCGCGGTCACGGTCGACCTCACCGAGCCGGCGGGCACGGTGGAGACCATCAGGCAGCTGACCGCCGGCCGCGGCCCGGACTCGGTGATCGACGCCGTGGGCATGGAGGCGCACGGCTCGCCGGTCGGCAAGATCGCACAGGACCTGACGACGCTGCTGCCGAAACCGATCGCCGCGAAGATGACGGAAAAGCCGGCGTCGACCGGATGGCCGCCCTGCTGACGGCGATCCAGACGGTCCGGCGCGGGGGAACGGTGTCGCTGTCGGGCGTGTACGGCGGCATGGTCGACCCGATACCGATGATGGAGCTGTTCGACAAGCAGATCCAGCTCCGCATGGGCCAGGCCAACGTCCGCCGCTGGACCGACGAGATCCTCCCCCTCGTCACGGGTGACGACGACCCGCTCGGCACCGAGGACTTCGCGACCCACCAGGTGCCACTGGACGAGGCGTCCCACGCCTACGAGATGTTCCAGAAGAAGCAGAACGGCGCCGTCAAGGTGCTACTCAAGCCCTGACCCGCGGCCATGCCCTGAAAGGCGCGTTCAGTCATCGGTGTCCCTGGCGGGGCGTCCTGCCGGGGGGGAAAATCTCTGCTGGTCGCTTGTGTGACGCCGTGGGTCCTTGGCGCTGGGTCAAGGTCGTCGTTCAGTCTGGACGTTGGGAGTCTTTGGGGTCCTGCATTGTTGCTTCGAGCACGCGAGCCCGACTGGTCTGGCTCATCCTGACTCCCCGGGCGGCCGTCTGTCCGTGATCATTCTGATGGATCGGGGTGGTGAGTCGTGGACGAGGTGGATGAGGTTGACCAGGTGGTGGCGCGGGTGGCTGCGTTGGACCTGGCCAAGGCCAGTTTGGTGGTGTGTGTGCGGGTGCCGTCGGACACGCCGGGGAAACGCTGTCAGGAGATCCGCACGTATGAGACGTTCACCCGGTCGTTGCTGGAGCTGGCGGATTGGTTGCGGGTTGAGCGGGTGACGCGGGTGGCGATGGAGGCCACCAGTGATTACTGGAAGCCGGTGTTCTACTTGTTGGAGGCCGAGGGGTTTGAGTGCTGGCTGGTCAACCCGCGGCAGGTTAAGCATTTGCCGGGTCGGCCCAAGACCGACAAGTTGGACGCGGTGTGGCTGGCGAAGGTGGTCGAGCGGGGTATGTGCCGGCCGAGTCTGGTGCATCCGGCCCCGATCCGGCGGTTGCGGGATCTGACCCGGTATCGACGCACGTTGGTCCGGGACCGTACCCGGGAACGGCAACGGTTGGAGAAGCTCCTCGAAGACGCGCAGATCAAACTCTCGAGTGTGGTCAGCGACATCCTGGGGGTGTCCGGGCGGGCGATGCTCGACGCGATGATCAACGGCGAGCGCGGCCCGAGGGTGTTGGCGCAGTTGGCGCGGACCCGGATGCGTACCAAGATCGGTATCCTGGAGGAGGCGTTGACCGGGCACTTTGGCGACCATCACGCGTTCCTGGCCCAAACGATGCTCGCCCGGATCGACGCCGTCACCGCCGACATCGAGAAGGTCGGTGCGGCGATCGAGGCGGCGATGACACCCTTTCGTGCCGAAGCGGAGCGGTTGGACGAGGTCACCGGGATCGGGATCTGCTCCGCGCAAGAGTTGATCGGCGAGATCGGAGTCGATATGACCCGATTCCCCACCCCCGCTCACCTGTGTTCCTGGGCCAAACGCGCCCCGATCATCAAACAGTCCGCCGCCACCACCCGCAACGGCTCGGCCGGCAAGGGCAACCCGTGGTTGGCCGCCACGCTCGGGGAGATCGTCGTCGGTGTCTCCCGCACCCACACCTTCCTGGGCGAACGCTACCGACGCATCGCCCGCCGCCGCGGCAAGAAACGCGCGATCGTCGCGGTCTCCAACTCCATCCTCACCATCGTCTGGCACCTGCTGTCCGACCCGCAGGCCCGCTACCAGGACCTCGGCGAGGACTACTACACCACCCGGCACACCACCCAACGACGCCAACGCACCCTCATCCGCGACCTCGAACACCTCACCGGCCAACGAGTAACTCTCCAACCCCACGCCGCCTAACCCCACCCACCCACCCAACCCCGGCTCCGCTGCGCCCCGCCGGGGCGCTCACACGCGCCCTACTCCCCCCCGATTTTCAAGCCAGACCCGGCGAGTCCCGCGTTC